>Ga0182024_10010123_pt1 | contig 19318 bp, 15 predicted proteins | sample P32metaG_FD_120480 | JGI IMG/M metagenome (GOLD analysis project Ga0182024, IMG submission 120480) | Permafrost microbial communities from Stordalen Mire, Sweden - P3-2 metaG (Illumina Assembly) | ecosystem: Environmental > Terrestrial > Soil > Wetlands > Permafrost | place: Sweden: Stordalen... | reverse complement strand
GCCCAGCTGCACGGCCTGCTGGGTCATGGAAAAGGCGCCGGAAATCACCGCTTGGCTGGCGATGACCGTCGCCGCCGTCGCCAGGATCAGGATCGGCCAATAGGCAAAGCCGGGAGCCATCGCCCAGAACGGGTTGCGCCAGGCGCTGGGATGATGAAGCACCAGCGCGCCTTGCCCGAGATAGTTCAGGGTGAGGCAGGGAAACACCAGCCCAAGCCAGGCCAATCGGATCGGGCCTTTGCCGAAATGACCCATGTCGAGATAGAGCGCCTCGGCGCCGGTCACCGCCAGGAAAACACTGCCCAGCACGACGAAGCCCAGGAAGCCGTTGTCCAGCAGAAAACGAGCCCCATAGAGCGGGCTGAGCGCGCGGAACACCGAAAGGTCGTCGGCCAGATGCAGGAGACCCAAGACGCCAAGCATCAAAAACCAGATCGCGGTGATCGGCCCAAAGAGCGCGGCGACCCGACGGGTCCCCTTGGACTGCACTAGGAAGAGCGTGATCAGGATCCCGGCGGCAATCGGCAGCACATAAGGCCCTAGCAGGGCGCCGACGCCGGGCGCCCCCTTCACCCCCTCCACCGCCGAGAGCACCGAAATCGCCGGTGTAATGATGCCGTCGCCATAGAACAGCGACGCCCCGGCCATGCCCAGGAAGAGCACCATGATCGACGTCTTCCCCATGGCGCGCTGGGCCAGGGCCATCAGCGCCAGGGTCCCGCCCTCGCCCTTGTTGTCGGCGCGCATCAGGAAAATCACGTACTTGACGGTGACAATCAGGATCAGCGCCCAGATGACCAGGGACACCACGCCCAGAATTGACGCTTCGCTGGCGCCGCCGTTCCTGGCGTGGGCGAGGGCTTCGCGCATGGCGTAGAGAGGACTGGTGCCAATGTCGCCAAATACAACGCCGACCGAGCCGACGGTCAGCGCCATGAAGTTTTGGCCTATCCTCCCATGTGCGACAGGGGTCGCCGGCGGCGCGGAAGCCTCTGCCGAAATATCCGCGCCCACGCCATTCCTCCGACCGACAGAGCGTTCTGACCACCGTGACCGCTCGCCAAGCGCGTCATAGCCGGGGAAGTTCCCTCTGTCTCCCACCATCGCCGCTCCTTGGTTTCGTCGCGGCAAGCCGATCGGGCGGAGCGGCTAAAAGACGCCCTTCCACGTAGCGGCCGCGTAGAGCGCCCCGGCCATGGCGGCCAGGTCGAGGTCGTAGAGGTAGCGGTAGTCGCAGGCGATCGAGATCACCGCGAAGCTCATGGCGAAGGCGAGGGCCGCGGCAAGCATGGCCGCCACGGCGATGTCGGGCGCGCGACCGCGACGCAGCAGAACGGCGAGCAGAACGAGGCCGAGCGCGCCATAGGCGGCGTGCGAATAAACAGGCGTTCCGGCGAACCTCAGCGCATAGGTCTCCAGCGCGTCATCCAGGGCGGTGTCGCGCGGAACAAGACCCGCGTCGGCCATCTCCTCGGCCGGCCCGCTGACGCCGGTGAAGATCAGCACGCAGTTTTTTCTGTCGGGCGTCAGGAACACCCATTGGAAGGTCCTGGCCCGCGCCCGCGCATAGATGAGCGGGTGTCGCACAATGAGGTCTTCCCACTGCGCGGCGATAAGATCGGCGCTGTCGCCGTGCGTCGCCGCCCGGTCCAATACCGCCTCCAGCGCATTGGCTCGGATCGGCGAATAGGCGGCGACGCCATCGGCCCGAAGCAGTGTCTCGAGCCAAGGGTCCTTGGAGCGCAGCACCGGCAGGTCGGTCGCGGGCGCGAGGGCCAGGGCGTTGACGAGGTCGTAGGCTTGCAGGCCTTCCCATGGCCCGCGCGGGAAGGCGCCGACTTCGCTGCGCGCGGTCAGGCCAATGGTGGCGGCGACCGTGAGCACGGCGGCGGCGGAAAGGAAGGCGAGGCCATGGACCAGGCCGCGTCGGGCCCTGGCCGCGCCCGTTCCCCGCGCGGCGATCCAGCCCACGGCCGCGGCGGCGATCGGCAGAACGACGGCGCCGTTCTGGCGGGCCAAGGCGGCGACGGTGAGCAACAGCACCGCGGCCGCCAGCAGCGGGGTGCGCCGCCCAAGCCTCTCCCAGTTCGCCGCCGCATGGGCGAGGCACGCGAAGCCCGCCGTCGCGGAAGCCGCGAAGAGCACGTCCTTCCACACGATCGAGGGATAGATCAGCAGCTGTGGAACGGCGGCGAACGCCAGGGCGAGCACGGCGGTCGGCCAGGTGGGCTTTCGCCCTAAGGCCACGAACGAGACCAGCGCGCCGGCGATGAGGACGGTGTCGAAGACGACGAAGATAGCCGCCCCGGGCCGCAGGGCGTCGGCGATCCCCAGCAGCCAGGACATGACCGGCGGATGGGCGCCCTCGTAGACTCCCGCCCGACCTTCGGCGAGCTGCACCACGGAATCGTAGGAGAGATGGCCCGGCCAGCTCAAGGCCAACGACGCGCCCGCGCCCAGGGCGATGATCGCCGCGGCGATCAGCCCTGCCGAGCCGTTCGGCGCGAAACGAAGACGGGTATTGTCGAACAGAACCCTTCCCTCCCGATCGCGGCCCCTCCTAACGCGCCGGCGCGGCGCGATCCACCGTCGCCGGCCAGCGCGGCCACGGAGCTTGGCCACGAACCCTGGTTCCCGCCGGAGCGATTGGAGTAGTAGGGGACCCATGAGCGATCAGCCCCTCGGCCCCACCTCGGCCAGCTACATCTCCCAGCGCCTTCGCCTGCACTACGTGGACTGGGGCAACGCCGAGGCGCCGCCGCTGATCCTGCTGCATGGCGGACGCGACCATTGCCGCAACTGGGATTGGGTCGCGCAGGATCTGCGGCGCGACTTCCATGTGATCGCCCCCGACCTGCGCGGTCACGGCGACAGCGCCTATTCGCCCAGCGGCGACTATTCCATGAGCGCCTTCGTCTATGATCTGGCCCAGCTCATCCATGGCCGCAAGCTGGCGCCGGCAGCTATCGTCGCCCACTCCCTGGGCGGCGGCATCGCGCTCAGGTATGCGGGCGTCTACCCTGAAAACGTGGCCAAGCTGGTGGCGATCGAGGGCCTGGGCCCCTCGCCGGCCATGCTCGCCAAGCGCGGCCAGCGCACGGCACAGGAGAGGTTGCGCGCCTGGATCGATGAGGAACGCGCCCTGGCCGGGCGCCAACCCCGGCGGTACGCCTCCATCGACCAGGCGCTGGAGCGCATGCAGGCGGAGAACCGCCACCTGACCCCCGACCAGGCGCGCTATCTCACTATTCACGGGGTCAGCCAGAACGAGGACGGGACCTATAGCTGGAAGTTCGACAACTACGTCCGCTCCTTCTCGCCGGCGGATCTGACAGCCGGCGAAATGGGGCAGCTGTGGGAAAACATCACCTGCCCGACCCTGCTCGTCTACGGGCGCGAGAGCTGGGCGTCGAACCCGCAGGAGGACGGCCGGATCGGCCACTTCGCCAACGCCCGCGTCGCCGTGTTCGAGGGGGCCGGGCACTGGGTCCACCACGACCGGCTGGAAGCGTTCCTGGCCGAGACACGGGCGTTCCTGAACCGTGCGCAATAGTAGCAAGAAAGCGCGGAACGGGCGAATCGAGGGCGTTTCGGCGCTCTTTTTCGCGTTTTTGATCCTTGCGGCGCCATTGAGCGCGCAAACGCCGCCGCAGGGCGCCGACGGGGCGCCGGCCATCGCCGCGGCGGTCGACAAGGCGCGGGCGGACCTGCGCGCCCTCGCCGCGAGCGTCCGTCTGGGGCGCCTGGACGATGCCGACCTCAAGGCCAAGCTGGCCTCGATCCCGCCCATCCAGGCGAGCCTCGCCGGCGCCGTCGCCGTCCTGACGCCGCGGCTTGCCGACGCCGACGCGCGCCTGGCCCAGCTGGGTCCCGCGCCCGCGCCCGGCCAGCCGCCCGAAGCGGCCGAGACCGCGGGCGCCCGCCGCGCGATCGCGCACTTCCGCCAATCGACGCATGCCGAGCTCATCGAGGCGCGCCTGGTCAGCGTCGAGGCCGACCAGCTGGGCGCGGACCTCGCCGAGCGCCTGCGGCGCGACTTCGCCGCGCGCCTGTGGAAACAGAGCCGCTCCATCGTCGATCCGGCCCTGTGGGGCGAGTTCGCCGCCGCCCTGCCAGAGGACCTAGGGCGCCTGGACCGGGCCTTGGATGGGGAGACCCAGAAGCTCGCCCAGGCAGTGCGCGCCCCCGCCGCCTTGGCGTGGCTGTCGTTCTGGGCCCTGGTCGGTCTTGTGCTGATCGGGCCTGGGCGCGTCCTCTTGGGGCGCCTGGGATATCGCCGCGCCGCGGCCCTGGGACCGCCAACGCGCCTCACTCGCACGGTGCTGGCGATCTGGCTCGTGGTCGTGGCGACGCTGACGCCGCTGGCGGCGGGCCTGATTGTCCGCGGCGCCCTGAACCAGGCCGACGCCCTTACCCCCATCATCGACCAGGCAACCGCCCTTCTCGTTCGGGTGGTCGTGTTCGCCGCCCTGCTGGAGGGCTTGGGGCGGGCCATCCTCTCGCCCAAGCGACCCCCCTGGCGCCTCGCGCCGATCGCCGAGGCGCTGGTCGCTCGCCTGGCGCCCTATCCTGGCCTGATCGGCGCGTCCGCCGCACTGGCCACCTTCGTCGCCGGCGTCAATTCGATCCTCGGATCGAGCCTCCCCACGTCGATAAGCAGCGACTGCCTGACCCTGCTCATCGAGCTGGGGGCGGTGGGCGGCGGCCTGGCGATGATGGCCCGCGCCCGCGACGCGCATATGGCGGGCGGGGCGGCGGAAGGGGCGAAGGCGAGCGCGCGCGCCCACCTCCACGCCGATTCGCGCCTGCCGTGGATCCTGGCGGCGCTGGCGGCGTGGCTCGCCCTGGGCGCGGCGCTGCTGGCGGTGCTGTTGGGCTATCTGGCGCTGGCCACCTTCCTGATGCGCGAGGCGATCTGGATCGCCGTGGTGCTGGCGAGCCTCTTTTTGCTGCTGAGGCTGGCCGACGATCTCTGTCCAAGCGTTCTCGCGCCGCGCGCGCCGCTGGGACGGTTGGTGAAGACGGCGATCGGTCTTTCCGACGCGGCGCTGGAACAGAGCGGCGTCCTCTTCTCTGGCCTGGCCCGGCTGGCGCTGCTGCTCTTCGGCTGGGCCGCCATTCTGGCCCCTTTCGGAGCCAGCACCGGCTACATCGCCGGCCGGATCACCTCGGTCAACACGGTGTTCCGCTTCGGCCAGGTGTCGATTTCGCCAGGCGCGATCTTCGGCGGCGTGGGGTTATTTTTCCTGGGCCTCCTCCTCACCCGCGCCGTCCGCGGCTGGCTGGTGATGCGCTATCTTCCCAAGACGCGCCTGGACGTCGGGGTGCGCACCTCGGTGGCGGCGGGGGTGACTTATCTGGGCGTCCTGATCGCCATTCTGCTCACCTTCGCCTATCTGGGCCTGAGCTTCAGCCAGATCGCTCTCCTCGCCAGCGCCTTGTCGGTGGGGATCGGCTTCGGTCTGCAGTCGATCATCGGCAATTTCGTCTCTGGCCTCATTCTCCTGGCCGAGCGGCCGGTCAAGGTCGGCGACTGGATCGCCATCGGCGAGCTGGAAGGCGATGTGAAGCGGATCAACATCCGCGCCACCGAGATCGAGATGACCGACCGCTCCAAGCTGATCGTTCCCAACTCCGATCTGATCTCCAAGACGGTGCGCAACGTCACCCACGCCGGCTCGATCGGCCGGGTGAAGCTCGTGCTGGCGGTGGAGGGCGCAGCCGATCCGGCCCTCATGCGCGAACTGCTCCTCGAGCAACTCGCCGCCCACGGCGAAATCCTGCCCGAGCCGAAGGCGGCGGTGTTCCTCAGCGACGTGCGCGACGGCGCCCTGGAGTTCACCGCCCTCGCCTATGTCGCCTCGCCGCGCCAGGTCTACCGGATCAAGAGCGAATTGCTGTTCGGGATCGTCCCGGCTCTCAAGGCCAAGGCGATCGCCCTGGCCAGTTCGACCCCGGTGGTGAACATCGGCCTGCCGGATCGCCTTATCGAACCGGCGGCGTCATCATGAACGTTTTTGATGACTCGCCCCTGGAGCGCTTTGGGCATAAGCCTCATTCGGGACATAATGTTTCGTGGGAGAGCATCATGCGCAGTTCACTTGTCGCCCTGTTGGCCATGACAGCGATTTTGGCGGCTGGGGGCGCCCTCGCCGAGGTCGTCCACTTCACAGCCAAGCTCGATGGCGCGTCGGAGACGCCGCCCAGGGACACCAAAGCCACCGGCACGGCGGACGTCACCTTGGACACCGATACCAAGCTTCTCACCTGGAAGGTGGAATATTCAGGCCTCACCGGGCCGGCGACCATGGCCCATTTCCACGGGCCCGCGGCGCCCGGAACCGCCGCGGGAATCACCGTGGCGCTTACCGGCAAACTGACCAGCCCCATCAAGGGCTCGGCGACCATAACCGACGGACAGATCGGCGATCTTCGCGGTGGCCTGTGGTACGTCAATGTCCACACCGCCAAGTATCCGCCCGGCGAGATTCGCGGTCAGGTGCTGCAGGCCAAGTGAGGAGGCAGCGCGGGCTTCCAGCGCAGATCGGATGATCGCGGCGGGCTTTGCCCGCCGATGTGCCGGAGGCGATCATCCTGCCGACCATGTCGCCAGCCGCCAGTATGGTGTCGACGGGATGTTCGATGATGTGGACGACGAGCGCGCCCATGGCCGCGACGAGCGCATCGGCGTTCAGGCCTTCTCCGAGGAACTGGAGTTCACCTGGCGGCTGATGAAGGTGCTCGCCGGGGGCGAGGGGCGCTAGCCTCGCCGGGGCGCTGAGGCTATCTTCCAGGCGCCGCCAAAGAGAAGGGCTTGATGTTCAGGAAGGAAAAGCGCACCGCCGCCGAGACGCTGGCGCGCGATCTCGCCGCCACGGTCATCGACCCGGAAGCCTGCCGTCGCGCCGCGGCGCGGCTTCCCGAGCGCCCCGATCCCGACCCCGTGGGGTGTTGCGAGATCGCCTTCGCCGGCGTGGCGACGCTCAAGCACGTCATCGCCGACACGCAAGTCCCGGCCGTCGCGGCGCGCATGAACGCCGCGGTGGACGCCGCTCTCGCCGACGCCTTCGGCGGCGTCCACACGGCCCAGACGCAGGAATTCTACGGTCCGGAGAGTTTGCGGGACGCCGCCCTCCGGGCCGTCGAGGCTTACATGCCCGCCGCCTTCTTTTCCAAGAAGGTCGTCGAGGCCATGTCCGCGCGCCTGGGGATCGACGGTCCGCCGCCCATGTGGATGGCGCAGGTGTTCAGCCAAATCACCACGCGCACCTCCCTGGCCATCGGGAAGGCCAGGATCGAGTAGGCTCGCGGCGTCAGCCTCCGGCCCGGAGCAACGCGACGGCGTGAACGAGCATGGCGACGACGCCCAAGAAAGCCAGCAGCATCATGAACCGCCAGGGCATCAGGCGCGGGGCGGCAAGGGGCCTTGTCGGCCGCGCGCCCAGGGCGCCGAAGAGCACCGTGAGCGCCAGGGCAACGCCCGCGAAGGTCAAAGTTAACCAGAGATCCATGGCGCCCGATCCTAGCGCTCCGACACCCCCAATGGGAGCACATCGTGCGGGCGATGGTTCTGAATGTGCTCGGGGGGCCTCTGGAATTGACGGAGCTGGCCGATCGAACTCCGGAACCCGACGCCCCTCGGCGACAGTCGCTCAGTAGAGCAGATGGGCCTGGCGCTCGCTCATCCAGGCTCGTTCATCGGGCAGGGCCAGGGCGTCCAGGTCATGCGGGCCGGCGGTTGTATCGTCCACCCACTGGCGCAGCAGCGGACCGCCGTTGATCACGTCGATGGCGAGTTTGCCGTGCTCGTACTCGTACGGAAAATCGCGCCACAGCGGATAGTCCGGATACAGATTGCGGATCGCCTTGAAGGCGGCCGCCTGAATCCGCCAGGGTTTGAAGGCGTCGTGGTCGTAGCTGGGATCCTCGGTGCAGATCTGCAATCCGTTGCACAGCTTGCCCACGTGCTTGTGGAATGTTGGTTCGAACCAACAGTCGCGCAGGCGGCAGCCGCCCAGCCACTGGGGCGCAAGGGCGTGCATTTCCCCCCTGACGCTGCGGGCGTCGATGTCGGGAGCGCCGAACAGCTCGAGCGGCCGGGTCGTGCCGCGCCCCTCCGACAGCGTCGAGCCCTCGACCATCACCGTGCCTGGATAGGCGCGCGCCATCCACGGATTGGGCGCGTTGGGACTGGGATTTATCCAGGCGCGTTCGCCCAGCGGCCAGCCATAGCCCGGCCCCGCCTGCGGCCGCCAGCCTTGCATCTCGATGACGCGATAGTCGACATTGAGCCTCAGCGTCTTGATGAACCACGAACCCAGCTCGCCAAGGGTGAGCCCATGGCGCATCGGCAGGGGTCCGGCGCCGACGAAGCTCTCCCAGCCGGGCCGCAATGTCAGGCCCTCGACGGGCCGGCCGGCCGGGTTGGGACGATCCAGCACCCACACCGCCTTGCCATGCTTCGCCGCCGCCTCCAGCATGTAGCGCAGGGTCGTGATGAAGGTATAGATGCGGCAACCCAGGTCTTGCAGATCGACCAGGATCACGTCGAACGTTTCGACCATGGCGTCGGTCGGCCGGCGCACCTCTCCGTAGAGGCTGAATACCAGCACGCCGCTCGCCGGGTCGTTGAAATCTGGCGACTCGATCATGTTGTCCTGCTTGTCGCCGCGCAGACCATGTTGTGGACCGAAAGCGGCGGCGAGACTGACGCCTTCGCACGCGGCCAGCGCGTCGAGGGAGTGGGTCAGATCTCGCGTCACCGAAGCGGGATGGGCCAGCAAAGCCACCCGTTTGCCGGCCAGGGGCGCCCGCAAGGACGGCTCGTCGAGCAATCGATCAACGCCAAATTTCATAAGGGCTCCGGCATCGGTAGTTCGCAGGCGAAGCCCGCGGCGTGGTGGAAATCAGGCGCGCCCGGCGGATGGGCCAAGGCCCAATAGCACCTGGCCCCTGTCGCCTCCTCGATAACCGCGGAAAGACCCAGACGCCACGCCGCGTCACTCGGCAGCAACGGTGCGCGATCCAACGCGAGACAAACCCGTAGTTCGCAACGGCTGTCGGTCCTTCGCACCTCCATGAGCGGCGCGGCGATCTCGGCGGCGACGCACATGCCGGTTCGGTAGCTGCTGAACCGGTACGCCGCCCATTGCGTCGAGGGCGAAAAATTGAATTCGAAATACGCCGCGCCCGGCAAGGCCCCGACGAAGGCCTCGAAGCAGGTGCGGCGCCACAATTCATCGACGCGCGCCGGCGCCGTCGGAGGCGGGAGGTACAGTTCGTCCATGGCCCCGGTCACGATGTACCTCAGCACCAGATTGCTCGGACGGGGCCGCGCGACCTCCACCTCGATGCGCGCCGCCCCTGGGCTACGCGACTGAGGATGAATGCTCAGGGCTCTGCGCATGGCGCGATCATAGCGCTGGTTCCGTCCGCGGGGACCTCGGGAAGCGGCGCCCCCTTAAGCCGCCGCCCTGAAAAACGGCTTTTCCCCGAAGACGGTGGCGCGCGACATTATGCGGCGGTGAGGGAGATAGTCGTTGACGGCGTAGTGCTGGGTGCAGCGGTTGTCCCAGAAGGCCAGCGCGCCGGGGCGCCAGCGCCAGCGGACGCAGAATTCCGGCTTCTGGATGTGGTGGAAGAGGAAGTCCAGCACCGAGCGGCTCTCGTCGTGACGAAGGCCCTTGATGCGCGCGGTGAACCCCGAATTGACAAAGAGGCCCGCGTCCCCGGTCTCGGGATGGGTGCGGACGACCGGGTGGATCACCGGCGGATGCTGGGCGCGGGCGGCCTCGTAGCGCTCGCGCCCGGCGTTGCCGCTGACCACGGAACTGGGCGGAAAGGCGTGGGCGAAGTCGTGCACGGCCGAAAGCCCTGCCAAAAACGTCCGCATGGCCGGCGAGAGGGCCCTGTAGGCCGCGGTCATGCTCGACCAGAGGGTGTCGCCGCCGATCGGCGGAAGCTGGCGGGCGTAGAGCAGGCCCCCCATGGCCGGCCGCTCCAGAAAGGTGACGTCGGTGTGCCAGTGGTCGTTGTCGGTGGGATTATCGGCGTGATTGTCCAGCAGCAGGATCTCGGGAACGGCGTCGTCGCCCGGATAGAGAGGGTGGATGTGAAGCTCGCCGAAGCGCGCCGCGAAATCCCGCTGCTCGCGCGCCGTGAGGCTCTGGTCCTCGAAGAACAGCACCTTGTGGGCCAGCAGCGCGGCGCGGACATCGGCGATGGTCGCGTCGGTATGTGCGTCGGCCAGATCGATCCCGCTCACCACCGCCCCGATGGTGAGGTTGAGCGGCGTTACGGTCAGGCGATTGGTTTGGGCCATGATGGGCCTTTCCTCTTGCGTCTCGCCGCCGCAGTGTGCCCGATCCTCGCGCCCGTGGGCAAGGTGGACAGCGCGGTCCGCCCGCTCTACCGCGGTTGCGAATTGGTCGCCGTCCCAGGAGGAAGGTCGATGAAGCGGATCTTGGCGCGCGCCGCTTGCCTCGCGGCGCTTACGGCCCTGACCGCGACCGGCGCGAGCGCCGAAGCGGCCCGCGCAGTGCTGCTGCGTCCGGCCCAGGTGTGGAGCGCCGACGAGCCGGTCCATCCCGGCTGGGTGGTGCTGGTGGAGGGCGAGCGGATCGCGGCCGTCGGCCCCGCCGAGGCGGTCAAGGCGCCGCCGGGCGCGGAGGTGATCGATCTGCCCGGCCAGACCCTCACCCCCGGCCTGATGGATCTGCATTCCCACCTGCTGCTTCACCCCTACAACGAGACCCTGTGGGACGATCAGGTGCTCAAGGAGCCCATCCCCTACCGCACGCTGCGGGCCGGCAAGCAGGCCGAGGCCACGCTGATGGCCGGCTTCACCACGCTGCGCGATCTGGGGACCGAGGGCGCCGAGTACGCCGACGTCTCGGTCAAGCGGGCCATCAACGAGGGGATGATCCCAGGTCCCCGCCTCTTCGTGGCGACCCGCGCCATCGTGGCGCTGGGCTCGTACGGGCCGGCCATCCGCAACTTCCGCCCCGACCTCGACCTGCCCCAGGGCGGCCAGGAGGCCAGCGGCGTCGACGGGATCGTGGCGGCGGTGCGCGAGCAGGCGGCCCGCGGCGCCGACTGGATCAAGGTCTACGCCGACTACCGCATCGGCCCCGGGGGCGAGGCGGAGCCAACCTTCTCGCTGGAGGAGCTCAAGGCCGCCGTGGAGACCGCCCATTCCCTGGGCCGGCCGGTTTCGGTTCATGCGACCACCACCGAGGGCATGCGCCGCGCCGTGGCCGCCGGCGTCGACACCGTCGAGCACGGCTATGGCGGCAACGAGGAGATCTTCAAGACCATGGCGGCGCGGGGAACGGCCTACCTTCCGACCCTCACCGCGCCGGCGGCGACCAGCGAATACTTCCAGCACTATCACCCAGGTGACCAGCCCACCCCCTCCATGGCTGCGGCGGAGGCGGCCTTCCGCCTGGCGCTCAAATGCGGCGTCACCATCGGGATGGGTAGCGACGTGGGCGTCTACACCCACGGGACCAACTGGCGGGAACTGGAGTGGATGGTCAAGGACGGCATGTCCCCGCTTCAGGCCCTGACCGCGGCCACGGCGGTCGACGCGAAGATAGTCGGCCACGCCGGCGACCTCGGCCGAGTGAAGGCCGGCTACCTCGCCGACCTCGTGGCCATGCCGGGCGATCCCACCGCCAAGATCGACGCCGCCGAGCATGTCGACTTCGTGATGAAGGGCGGGCGGATCTACCGGCGGCCGTGAGACCCCGGCCGCGCGGCTCGGCGTTCATTTGGTCCCCGGCGTCGTGAGTTGAGCCTTTACCATCCTCGCTGGCGCCAACGGCCGGGCTCGTGTAACGGGCTGCGGCTCAACACCCATCGCCGAAACCCGGCGCCATTTTCGCTCAACGAGGTCTTTACGTGACGACTCTGAAGTTCGCCGCCGCCGCGGCTGTGTCAATCGCCTGCGCGCTGGCCATGGCCGCCCCGGCCCACTCGGCCGACACGCCGACGACCGCCCAGCCGGCGGCGACGCCGGCCGCGCCGAAAGGCCAGGACCCCAACCAAGTGATCTGCAAGCGCGACGGAGAGATCGGCAGTCGCCTCGGCGGCGACAAGGAATGCCATACGCGCGCGCAGTGGGAGCAGGTCGCCCATGCCAAATCCGGCTCGGCCGGCACGGCCCACTAGAGCAACCAGCGAGGGCCCGACGGCGCCCTTTCATCGCGCCCGGCGGCGCCGAGGCGGAGGCGCCGTCATCGGGCGCCAAGCCGCTCTTGCGCTTCATTTCAGGATCGTTGCGCGACGCCCTAACCGAGAGGACGCGGGAGACCGCCCGCGCCTGCATACATCCGCCGATGCGAAGCGCCCTCCACCATCGAGGCGGCGGCCGGGCGCCCGCGTTTACACATCCGGCCACGGTGGTTAGGCTCGCGCCTTTGGCGGGCCCGGAGTTTTCAATCGCATGACCATCGCGGCGCAACCGCCCGACGACGCGCTGGAAGGCGCCGCGGTGGAAGACCTCCCGGACGCCCTGGCCGATCGGGCCGTCGGCCGCCTCCACAATCGCGAAAACCCGTCGCCCGCCGAGATGGCCGAGATGCTGCGCGAGGTTCAGGACACCCTGGCGGCGCTGGACGAGCGCCTAGAAGGCCTGGAGGGCGCGCAGGGCGATTCGTCGGTGGTGACGCGGCGCCTTGCCTCGAGCGTCGCGGAGATGGGCGAGACCCTGGCCAGGCGCGTGCGCTTGCTGGAGAGCGGCGATGCGGCACCCCGGGCCGCGCCCGCGCCGCAGCCCTCAGCCCCGCCGCCGCCGTTCGCCGCCGCGGCGCCTTCGCGTCCGGCGCTGGCAGGCTGGAACAAGGCGGGGCGGGTGGACACCTGGGTGCTCATCCTCGGCCTGGCCGCTCTGGCCGTCCTGGTCGCCATCGGGCTTTGGGTGTTCTGGCGTCAGATCGCCGGCGGCGGTTTGTCCACCAAGCCCGTCGCCGTGGCCGTGGCGCCCGCCGCCCCGCTCGCCCCGCCGCCTGCGCCCGCGCCGCCCTCCACGGTCCAGGCGGCCGCGCCCCGGACTACCGCGCCGCCGCCACGCCACTTTGCGTATCAAGCGCGCCGCACAACCGTCCGCCGCGCGCCCGCCGCCTCGCCGACCGCTCCCGCCGCCTCGCCGCCCCCTCCCACCGCCGGCTTCCGCTCCTTCGGCCCCGCCGCCACCAACAGCGTCGCCAAACCGTCGTCTTGAGCGCGCGCCGGGAGGCTCTCCGCCGGGCGGGTTTTCGATCTTCTCAAACCCTCTCCCCCACAAGAATTGGGGCCGAGGGCTAAAGAGCCCCATGCGCCCCGCCCTCAATCCCCGCTCAGCGATCTCCAGCTCACGGCGTGGACGCGGCCGGCGCCGAGGACGGCGGCGAGGGGGCGGCGGGTCATCAGGGAGGCGAAGGCCGGATCGCGGATGTTGAGGCCGCCGGCGTAGGCGCCGAAGGCCGGCAGGATCAGCCGCTCGCCGTCGGTGACAAAGCAGCGGCGCCGAACGCTCGCGCCGCGGATCAGCACCCGCGCGCAGGGATGCAGATGGCCGGCAACCTCGGCGAAGGCGAGGCCCGCGGCCGGCTCGTGGACCAGGGTCAGGTGCCCCAGGGTCAACCGCGCCACGGCCTCGCCCGGCAGATCGCGCGGCGCCTCGGCGTCGTGGTTTCCCAACACCCAGACGAGCGCGCGGCCCATGGCCAGGGCGCGCAGGCGGCAAAGATCGTCGCTCGCCAGGCGCGCCTCGGCCCCCCGATCATGAAACGTGTCGCCCAGTAAGATAAGGACGCGGGGGCGAAGGACGGCGACCTCGGCTTCGAGGCGAGTCAAGGTGGCACGGGTGTCATAGGGCGGCAGCATCTGGCCGCGCGCCGCATAGGCCGAACCCTTCTCCAGGTGCAGATCGGCGACGATCAGCGCGCCCCACGCCGCAAGCCAAAGCGCGCCCGCCGGCCGGCACAGGGCCTCGTCGCCGGCCAGATCCAGCCGCAAGGCGCCCGTCGGGTGGGGGGCGCAGGCGTAGCGGTAAGGCGAGCCGGTCACGCCACCGCCTCGGCGATCAGGTCTTCCGCCGCTTCGGCCAGGATCATCTCGCCGGCGCCGCCGGGCGAGCGCTGGCGGCCGATCTCCAAGATCACCGAGACGGAAAAGGGCGAGAGGTGGTCGAGGGCCGCATGGCGGATGCGCCCCTTGACGCGGGCCAGCATTTGGCCGAGGCGCGCCACATCGATGAGGCCGCGGGCCGCGTCGTCGCGGGCGCAGCGCAGCAGGAGATGGTCGCTCTGGTGGCGGCGCAGGACATCGTAGACGAGATCGGTGGAAAAGCTCACGGCGCGGCCGGATTTGCGGTCGCCGCGAAAGCGCCGCTCGATCAGCCCGGCGATGAGGGCGCAGCCCTTGAACGCCGCCTTCATCATCGAGCTTTCGGCCAGCCACGCCTCCAGATCGTCGCCCAGCATGTCCTCGTCGAAGAGGTCGGCGAAGTCGAGGTCCGCCATGGGCTTCAAGGACCATACCGCCAGGGCGTAGTCGTTGCAGACGAAGCCCAGCGGCCCCACGCCCAGGCGATTGAGCCGCCTGGTCAGCAGCATCGCCAAGGTGGTGTGGGCGAGGCGCCCTTCGAAGGGATAGCAGACCAGGAACTGGCGGTGACCGCGCGGGAAGGTTTCCAGCAGCATCTCGCCTTCGGCCGGAATGGCCGAGCGGTCCCGCTGCAGCTCCAGCCATTCGCGCACGTCGCCCGGCAAGACCTCCCAGTGATGCGCATCGCTCATCATGGCCCGCACCCGGGCGGCCAGAAAGGTGGAGAGGGCGAATTTCGAGCCGCCCCAGGACGGCATCTTGGCGTCCTCACCCGCCGCGGGGCTCACCAGCACGTCGAGGCCGGTCACGCCCATCAGCCGCCAGGCGCGGCCGGCGAAGATGAACGTGTCGCCCACCTCCAGGACTTCGAGATAGCCTTCCTCGACCTCGCCGATCTTGCGTCCGGGACTGGCGCGGCGCCCCGAGGCGATGCGTACCGAGAGCATGGCCGGCGAGACGATGGCCCCGACATTGAGCCGATGGCGCAGGGCAATCTCGGCGTTGCGCACCCGCCAGAGGCCGTCGCGGCCCTTCACGATGCGCGCGAAACGGTCATAGGCGCGCAGGGCGTAGCCGCCGGTGGCGACGAAATCGACCACGGCCTCGAAATCCTCCCAGCCAAGGGCGCGATAGGGGCCGGCGCGGCGAACCTCTTCATAGAGGTCCGCCAGATCGAATGGCTCCGAGCAGGCGCACCCCATGACGTGCTGGGCCAGCAAATCCAGCGCGCCGGCCCGCTCCGGCTCGAAATCCAGGGCGTTCTCGGCTATCGCCTCGCGGGCGGCCTGGCATTCCAGCATCTCGAAGCGGTTGGCCGGCACGAAGAGGGCGCGGCTGGCCTCGTCCAGGCGGTGGTTGGCGCGGCCGATGCGCTGGACCATCCGCGAGGCGCCCTTGGGCGAGGCGAGCTGGATGACCAGATCGACATCGCCCCAGTCGACGCCCAGATCCAGGGTGGAGGTGCAGACCACGGCGCGCAGCTCGCCCCGCGCCATGGCCGCCTCGACCTTGCGCCGCCGCTCGGCCGCCAGGGAGCCGTGGTGCAGGGCGATGGGGAGATTCAGTTCGTTGAGCCGCCACAGCTCCTGGAAGGCGAACTCGGCCTGGAAACGGGTGTTGACGAAGATGAGGGCCGTGCGGGCCGCCGCGATCGCCGCATAGACCTCCGGCATGGCGTGGCGGGCGGTGTGGCCGGCCCACGGCACCTGGCCTTCGGAAAGCAGCACATCGATGATGGGCGCGGCGCCGGGCGCGCCGCGCACCAGATCGATCCGCGCCCCCTCGCCGGGGCTGAGCCAGCGGCGGATTACGTCCGGATCGTCCACCGTGGCCGAAAGGCCGACCCGCCGGCAGTGCGGGGCGAATGTGGCCAGCCGGGCAAGATCCAGGGCCAGAAGATCGCCGCGCTTGGAGGGCCAAATGGCGTGGATCTCGTCCACGACGACGCACGCGAGGTTCTCGAAATAAAGCCGCGCGCCCTCCCAGGCGCAGAAGAGGGCGAGTTGTTCGGGGGTGGTCAGCAGGATATCCGGCGCCTTGAGCCTCTGGCGCTGGCGCCGCGCCACGCCGGTGTCGCCGGTGCGCGACTCGGCCTTCACATTGAGCCCCATCTGGGCGATGGGGGCCATGAGGTTGCGCTCCACATCCACCGCCAGGGCCTTCAAGGGCGAGATGTAGAGGGTGTGCAGGCCCGGGGGGGTGTTCGGCGCCGGCCGCTCGGCCAGCTCGATCAGGGTGGGAAGGAACCCGGCCAGGGTCTTGCCCCCGCCGGTGGGGGCGATCAGCAGGGCGTGGCGTCCGGCGCGGCCCTCCTCCACCATGGCCAGCTGATGATCGCGCGGCGTCCACCCACGCATGGCGAACCAGGCGGCGAACCGGGGGGGCAGGGTGGTAAGGGCGCCGGCGCCGTCCATGCCGCGCGCTATAGCATGTTCGCGTTACGTTTCATTTATTCGAAAGGTCCAGAAAACGATTGCATCGCCCACGCCCCGGCGACATCGATCCAATGCGCCATGGGACCTCGTCCAGCGCCGCACGCCAACGCCGCCTATGCGCCTCTGCCTTGGACTAGGGTTTCGTAACGCCGCCTACGACGCCTTTGAAAGGCCGCTTAGGCCACGCGCTTCCCCACCCATGCCGTAGTACCCCATCAGTTGATCGAGCACACGGTCGAGGCTGAATTTGTCATGGACGAACGTCGGCGCCTCGAGCCGCGCCGCCGCGTGCCAAGCGCTATCGCTCAAAGCCGCGATCACCTGATCGGCGTAGGGCCCAGGTCCGTCGTCGCGGGCAACGACGTAGCCGGTCCGGCCAAGGTCTATGGCCTCGTGGATGCCGCCGACGGCGGTGGCCACGACGGGCACGCCGAAATGCTGGGCCTCGATGATGGCGTTGGGAATGCCCTCGCGCTCGGAGGTCATTAATATCAGGTCCATGGCCCGATACCAGTCGCCCACGTTGGAGACGCGCCCGGGCAGGTGGACAGCCTCCGCAAAACCGTGCTTGGCGGCGAACGCGGCCACTTCCTCGGTCATGTCGCCGTCCCCGATGATCAGGAAATGGGCATTGGGGATGGCCGTCCGGATCTGGCGGGCCGCCTCGATCCAATAGAGGGGCCGCTTCACCGCGACGATGCGGAAGGCGCCGCCGATGAGGAGCGCGTCGTCGGGCACTCCCAGTTCGCGCCTCAAGGCCATGTTGCGCCCGGTGTTCTCGCCGAGGTCGGTAAAGTCGACGGCGTTATAGACGGTCTGGAACGGGGCCGGATCGGGCCAGGCCAGCCAATCCCGGTCAGTGCGGCAACCGGAGAGCGAATTGTTGAGCAGCACGAAGTCGGGCCGCTCCAGCAGGCGTCGATAGATGTGGCGCATGGGACGGAAATGCACCGCGGTCTGGTGCTCGTTCTGCTCCCAGAAGTCGGGGGCTAGGGATCCGCGGTGGATGAAGAAGCGGGGAGCTCCGACCAAGGCGCAGGCGACGGCGGCGTAGGGAATATCCTGCCAGACATGAACCGCCGCCGGCCGCTGGTCGAGGAGCAGGCGGCACAGGCGCGCCGTTTCCTCGCGGGCATGATGCGGCAGCAGATCCATTGCCGCCAGGAGCCTTGGCCGTTCGGCGAACTCGGGCAGTAGAAGGGTGAGATCGCTGCGCCGGGGCCAGTCCTGGCCATAGATGGTCAGGTCGACGGGAAGATCGCTCATCTGGGGCAGGAAGAAGTCGTCGATGGGCCGCAGGTGGGTGGAGCGGACCAGAAGGGAAAGCTTCTCGACGCGCGGATCGGTCAATATGCGCCGAACCACGGTGATGGTCTGGCGTTCGCCGCCGCCGGGGCCAAGGGAGCCCGACACCATGGCCAGGCAACCGGCCCGCGGCGCATAGTCCATCGGACGGGCGGCGATCTCCTCGAAGATGATGTCGAACAGGCACTCGGGGTAGCGCATGGGGTGGGGGGCCTCGGCGCACAGCGCCCCCACCTGCCGGAGCAATTCGCAACGGCGCTGATAGTGCGTGCTGCTGGTCAGCACCTGAGGCGGAACCTGGGCCAGTTCGGCCAGAGCTTCGCCGTAAAGGGCGTACTTCTGATAGATCAGGGCCTTTTCGGCGTGGAGATCGAGGGCGACCCGGTCCTGGAGGGGATTCTCCGTCAGGCCCAAGTCCAAGCGGCGCAGCGCCTTTTGATAGTCCAGGCGCGCCAGGTCGAAACTGGCGGCTATCCATTCGCGCAGGGCGGAGGGCGCCTCGTTGGTCAACAGCATCGCCTCCATGGCCGCCAGGCCCAGATCGTGGCGGGATCGGACCTGGGCCTGAACCAGGTGGCGCACGATATCGACCAGGTAGTTCTGCTCCGCCGCGGAGAGTTCCGCGATTGGAAAGGCGTCGCGCAAAGAGCGCAGCGTCTCGAGCGACAGCCCGTCATCGTCCTGGGCGGCCTCAAGGCAGCGCACAATGCCCTGATGGACCCACATGCGCGAGGGGCCGGCGGTATCCACCGCCCGCCAGCACGCCACGGCGTCGGCCGCGCGACCATATTCCAGGAACAGGGCGCCGACGGCGGTGACCATCGCGCGGTCGTCGCCGGCCAAGGCGGCGGCGCGCTTGCCGAAAGCCAGGGCCGCTTGCCATTGCCCGAGGCCGCAAGCGAGCGTGGCGGCGTGGAACAGGGCCGGGGCGGCGCCGGCGGCGGTGTCGGCGACGCCCTCGTAGAGCCGCAAGGCTTCTGCCTGAGAACCGTCGGCTTCACGCTGCCTGGCCATGGTTTCGATAATCCACGCATCGCCCCAATAGGCCCTGGCGAGGCGCGCCTCGATGCGGGCGAGCCCTTCGGGCCCTAGTTTCCGGCGTTGGGCCTGGAAGCGCTCCAACACGCCGGCCGCATGCTGCGCCAGGATGCGCCCCGCCTGATCGTCCGCGCCGGCCAGATCAGCGATCAGGTCCAGGGTGGAGGCGATGGGTCCTATTCGTCCGCGCTTCAGATCCGTCGCGAGTTGGCGCAGCAGCGGCGTCAGACGCCGATCGGCGGGCCGCCGGAACGGCAGGACGACGCCCTCGTCGTCATAAGCGCGCAAGGGCGGTCCATGGTCGCCGACCAGCGCCATCAGCCGGCTGGCCCCGGCGCGCTCGATCACCTCGCGATGTTCACGCGCCAAGGCCACCAGGGCGTCGGTCGGGCCGGTGAGCCCCATGAGCGTCTCCAGCGTGGTGAGGAAGCCGCCCAGGTCCCCAGCCCGCG
>Ga0182024_10010122_pt1 | contig 19320 bp, 17 predicted proteins | sample P32metaG_FD_120480 | JGI IMG/M metagenome (GOLD analysis project Ga0182024, IMG submission 120480) | Permafrost microbial communities from Stordalen Mire, Sweden - P3-2 metaG (Illumina Assembly) | ecosystem: Environmental > Terrestrial > Soil > Wetlands > Permafrost | place: Sweden: Stordalen... | reverse complement strand
TGGTGCAGACGTTCACGCCGGACCACCCGTGCATCGCGCTGGCGGCGGCGCACGATTACGCCGGCTTCACGGCGGCGGAGCTGATCCACCGGCGGGCGCACAACTACCCGCCGTACCAGCGGCTGGCGCGGGTGATCGTGCGCGGCCGCGACCAGCAGGCGGCGGGGGCGTTCAGCGAACGGCTGGCGGCGGCGTTCCAGGCGGCTTTGAAGGCGATGGCGGAGAAGGGTCCGGCGGAGGTGCGGCTATTGGGGCCGGCCGAGGCGCCGGTGTTCCGGCTGAAGGGCCACTTCCGGTATCATTTTCAGCTGCAATCGCCCAGCCCGGCGACGCTGCATCAGGTGCTGCGGGCGGTGCTGCCGGCGCAGCGGCCGCCGACGGGGGTGGAATTTACGCTGGATGTGGATCCGTTTAATATGTTGTGAGCAGGGGCGTGCCAGGTCGCGCCCACCGAAAACGGCTATTTTGCGGGTTCGGTGAGGCTTAATAGCGGCTCTAGGAGCGGAGGTATGCCCGCAAGTTTGGGATAGATGTCGTCAAGTTTTTCCTTCACAGCTGCCCGAATCGTGTCCGAATCAGGTTCGTTGTCCTCGGCCCACTTTATGATGCGCTCGCGGCCCGAAACCGCAGTATAGAAGTCCGTCACCTTCTGGCCCTTCTTGTTGTATTTGAACCCGAATTTCTGCCCTTCCGCGATCAGCTTCTCGACGATTTCTCTCCGCTTCGTAACATCCTCCATGCGCCGCACTTGCACAAGGAAACCGAGCCATCTCTCATCACTCAGCTGGAGGCAGAGAACGATCCAAGAGCGTCGGTCGCCCTTGCGATCGAGTCCGAGTTCTGGCAGCCATTCTAGCCAGGCCTTCGGCACGAAGAAGATTTCTTTGCTTGTCTGGTAGAACACATGCCAGCGGGTGTCCTCTTGCAGAACCGTCGCGGCTTCGGCAAGCACGCCTGATGCGGGCCTGCCCCGCTCGATGATCAATTCCAGAGCTTGCCGATGGTTCGTGTAGATTCGCCGACAGAGTTCGTCGATTTTGTCGTCGTTCATGAATCGTGTCCCGATCAGGCTGAGATAGTGGTCGACGAAAACGAGCACGTCTTCGCCAATGGCTTTGCGGTACGTCGCCAGGACGCGGGTGAGTACGCAGAAAAGATCCGCGTAACTGTACGGCATCCAGTCACTGTCCGTAGGATCGCGGGCGTCAGGCGGCGTCAGGTAAACGAGCAGCCCGTCTTCGGAGTGGTGCTGTCGCACTTTCTCTTTGTAGCGTCTCAGCTGGTCTGAGTGTTCGTGCGCGTCAACCTTGTTCTCGATGGCGACGACGAACGGCGGCTGCTGGCAAGTAATGAGTATGTCGATGTGTTCCCACTCGCGTCTTACCTCCACGCCCCGCAGGTCGGTTCCATCCAGTTCGATGGGTGAGAGGGGACGCGATCCGGCCGGGGCTGTCTTGAGGAGATCCATGAGAATCGCCTTCAAGAAGAGCTGCCCTTGTCCGTGTGACTCCGCCGGATCGAGGATGAAGGCGAGAAAATTGGAGTGACGGATCTCGACGCGCGCGATGCCGAGGGCGTCGAAGATGTTGAATCTGCCGATGCGCGACTCAAGCGCGAGCAAGTCCTCGTTATGAACGACGAACTTTTCCAACTCCCGCTCCTCAGCACTCACTATAGCGGGCTTTCCTTGTTTAGCAGTCATCGGAATCGGACCCTCCTCATGCGCCCGATCTCCCTCAACTGGCACCGCTTCGGTCGTCAACTCCAACTTGTGTACTGCTGGCGTGTTGGCGAACGAAACTCGGAATACCGCCGGCGGGTTCGCGCCCGCCGACAGCTCACCTTGCCCCCCGTATGGCGAGACCGAGTCCGGGGTTCGCTCGTTGCAGAGCACGGCGATGCGGGCGAGAATCGCCCGAAAGACTGACTGGCGGAGCGGTACGTCCGTCGCCTCCTCCGAGTCGCCAGTGAGGAAGCTAATCCGGCAGCGGTCGGCTTGCCCGTCGAGTCGCAGACCCTGCTCCGGGCACAACCGCAACAGGTCATCGACCAGACCGACGACGCCGCGGCTGGGATGTTCGAGTGCGGTGCGGAGCACTTCTGTAATTTGTGCGGTCGTATTCATGGACACTCAACCTTGGCGGATTTCCTTCCGCAGTGTGGACCAGCCGGCTCGCAGCTCCTCCAGACCTGCTCCCTCGTCGAACTGAACAATGCCCTGGCTAAGGGGGAAGTACTCGCTGACAGCCGACGCGATGATGTCGTCCGGTACATCCACCGCCAGTATAGCCGGGCCGCCTTCGTTTGGGAACAAAGCCGCTTTCCGGCGGGCGTATTCCCCCGGCGTGCCGAGGGGGAAAGGGCCGCCTTCAAGGCAAGTCGAGAACCCCTCGGCCCTGGCGACATCGCCCGGTTCAACGAAATCCGGGTCCGGCCCTTGTGCCAAGATCCGCTTTGCACGGAGCAGAGTCGTTCCGTGAAGCAGGATCGCCATCGTCAGTCCCACCTTCCCTGTTCCACCCGCCGTATTCTCCTACCGCCGCCCTCCGCATAATACACCATGCCGCTTGCCGCCCATCAAGAAACAACCGGCCGCCGTCAGACTTCGGGTAATCACGCCGTCTCCGGCCGGGTTAGCCGCCCGAAACGATGAACGGGGCCGCTGCCGATGCGGAGGCACCAGATCTGAGCGTCCGGGTAGGCGGCCAACAGGCGGTCGCAAGCCTCTAGCGCAGTTTTGGCCACCTCGAACGCCCCCGTGTCCACGTCGATGGCGACGATTTTTCCCTCGTTGCCTGCTTCAACCACGGAGCGAATCGTCTGTTCGTACCACTCCTCGCCGCGCCGGGCGTGCTCCTCTATCGTGTAGCGCGGCTGTCGAGTCGTCATAACCCATCTCCTCTCGGGAGGGCGCTTTGGACGGGTCTCGTAGTCATTCTAACGAAGCCTCCCACTCCCGGCGACCGAGGTCCATCCGCTCGGCCCGAGCGAGGCGCCGGTGTTCCGGCTGAAGGAATACTTCCGCTACCACTTCCAGCTGCAATCGTCCAGCGCGGCGACGCCGCATCAGGAACCGCCGGCGCAGCGGCCGCCGACGGGGGTGGAATTTACGCTGGATGTGAATCCGTTTAATATGTTGTGAACTGGAAAACGGAGAAAGGCGGCGGAACACGGCCGAATCCAGGTGATTGCAGCGCATGAGGACCTTACCGTCATGGGGGAGATGGCCTGCGTCCCGCCGAATGTCGATAAGGAGGGGGAAAGATGCTCGTCGATCTCGTACACGTCACGACGCGAGACGGCTTCCGGCTCGACGGCGCCTACCTTTCCGCCGCCGTCGGCCGGTCGGAGTTGCCCCTCGACGCCCTCTGTTTCGTCCACGGCACGGGCGGGAGCTTTTACAGTTCCGCGCTATTCGACGCCTTTTCCGAGCGGCTTTTGGCGCTGGGCTGCGGCGTCTTGAGGGTCAACACACGCGGCCACGACCTGATGAGCACCGCCGCCACCGCTCAGGGCGGTCGGCAACAGGGTGCGGCTTACGAAGTCGTGGACGACTGCCGCCACGACCTGGCCGCCTGGTTGGACTGGCTGCGGGGCCGCGTCGGCCCGCGCGTCGGCCTCCTCGGCCACAGCCTCGGGGCCGTCAAATGCCTTTATGCGGCGGCGAAGGAACCGGGTCTCGCCGCCGCCCGCGTGGTCGCCGTGTCGCCGCCGCGACTGTCGTATTCCTGGTTCTGTTCCAGCCCCGAAGGCCCACGCTTCCGGGAAGACTACGAAACGGCCGAGCGGCACGTCGGGGCGGGACGCGCGGAGGCGCTGATGGAAGTGCGGCTGCCGTTGCCCTGTGTTATGACGGCCGGCGGTTATGTGGAGAAATACGGTCCCGAAGATCGCTATAACTACCTGCGCTTCGCGGCCGACGCGCCCTGTCCGGTGCTGGTCACGCTAGGCGGCGTGGAGGTCGAAAACAACATGGCCTTCCGGGGGGCGGCGGAGGCGTTGGAACCCTTGGCCGCGCGGCACGGGCGGATGCGGGTGCAAGTTATCCCTGGCGCGGACCACTTCTATAGCGCGACGAGGGATGAAGCGACGGCAGATGTAATCGAGTGGCTGCGCCAACTCGTTTAGCCGCGACCCGACAGGGGAGCGCTTTATCCTCGCGCTCCCCTGTCGGGTCGCGGCTAAACGGACATACCCGCCTGCGCGCCACTTGTTCGCCCGTGGCGCCTCTGCCGCGGCAAATCAGGTTATGCCGCCGCGGCCTCCGCCTGCACCAACCGCGACGGGTGCAGCAGCACTTCCAGCGCCGTCACCAACCGATCCGGCCCGCGGCCGTCGATCAGCTTCCGTCCGCAGCGGGCCATCGACTGCCGTTCCAGCGCGTCGCCGAGCAGTTCCTGAACCGCCTGCCGCAGCGTGGCCGCCGAGACGTTGGCGTGCCAACCCAGGCACGTCGCCGCCCCTTCCTCCTCCAGCCGCTGCGCCGTCGGCCAATGCGTCTCCGACTGCACGATCATCAGCTGCGGCACGCCGACGCAGGCCAATTCCAGCGACCAGGCGTTGCCGGCGGTGACGGCGAAGTGACAGCGGGAGATGCGCGACGGCACTTCCGCCGGCTCCGACACCACTTCCAGCCGTTCGGGGCAGGTCTCCGCCAGCGCCTTCAGCGCTTCCAGGGCCGGGTGCCACGGCCGCGCCGCGACGTCCACGCGGCCGACGCGCGGGCAGTTGAGCAGCAGCTTGGCCAGCTCGCCGGCCTGGCCGTGCGGGTCGTCGTCGCCGAGGGCGACCAGGGCGCGGAACGGCTGGACCGGCTCCTGCGCCCGGATCGGCCGTTGCCGCCGGATTTCCGGCCGCACGATGGCGTAGCGGGCGCCGAGAAGCACCTGCGTGCCGCGGACAAATTCATACGACTCGCGGTCGGGGGCCAAGAGCGGGTTGATGACGAGCCGCGACGGGAAGCGCACGCCCGCCGCGCTGTCCATCGACACCACCAGCACTCCCATGCGTCGCAATTCGGCCAGGTACTCTTCTTTCGCGTCCGGCGAATCGACGACGACGGCGGCCGGCCGGATGCGGCGGACTTCGCGGACCATCTCCTCCAGGTCCTCGGCCGCGCCGGCCGGGGCGTCGGCGTCGATCCACTCGTTGCCGCCGCGCTTGACCGTCAAGCCCAGCGAGCCGGGATCGAGCTGCGACAGGAAAAAGGCCGGCCGCCGGCGCCGCTGCAACGCGGCCGCGAAGACCAGGCAGCGCGACAGGTGTTCCCAGCCGACGCGGGGGCCGGCGTCGACGCGAAATAAGACGGGTGCGCGGGACATCTTTTCTGTTCCGTGAGAAAGGGTCGGATGTTCCGGAGTTTAACAAGGTGATAAGGAGACAAAGCGACGGGGGCCGCGGGAGCCCCCGTACCGGGGACGCGGGCGCGGGGCGGGAAACCCTTCGCCCGGTCCTCTTCGTCGCCCCGTCGGGCGTCAGCCGACGCGCCGGGACGACGCCCGGTGTTCGGCGTGGAGTTGACGAGCCTTGGTGAGGTCGCAGGGGAAATCGACGTTCGACCCGCGTGAGCGGGGCGGCCATCCCTGGTTTCGCCGACGGTTCCGTTCGTCGGCGGGGCGGATCTTACCCCAGGGGCGCGACGGTTGAAAAGGGCAATCCGCCCACGGCAAAATCGGCGAAAAATGGGGCGAATTGCGGGGACTGACAGGGTTGTGTCCGTCGGCGGGCTGTAGGGCGGTGAGACGCGAGAAAATTCAGATCGTCAATATCCGGTCGCGGGCGGCGATGCGCCACGTCTCCGTCAGGCGGCCGCCTTCAATGACGTAGGCCTGCTGATGCACGGCGCAGGTGGGGCATACGTGCGTCGGCACGGCGAACACGGCGTCGCCGGGGCGGAATTGTTCCGCGGCCGGCGTCTCGACCACGAAATGTTCCTCATTTTGCAGGACGGGGACGTAATCCGGAACGTCGAGCAGCCGGCAGCGCTTGCCGGCCGGCGGGTCGCTGGCGACGGCCTTGGTCCCGAGATCCAGGGTAATGCGGGTGGCGGTCGGCCGGCTGACGACGCGCGTCAGCAGTAGGGCGGCCGGCGTGAAGCCGGACAGGTCGGCGAATTTGTCGGAATAGCCCTGGTCGTGCAGGAAACAGGTGCCCGGCGACAATTCCAGACCGGGTATATCGAGTTTCGCGTACACCGGGAAGGTCGGCGTGCCGCCGAGGACGACGCGCGGGACCGGCAGGCCTTTCTTCTCCAGCGTCTCGCGCAGGGCCAGTACCGGATGCAGGGCGCGTTGGGCGATCGTCTGGCGTTCGACGAAGTTCTCCTGATGATTGTGGCCGTCGTAGACGTGCAGGCCGCCGAGACGCAGGCCGGGCAGGCGGCCGATGAATTCGTACAACGCGGCGGCCTCCGGGCCGGGGGCGACGCCGGTTCGGTGCTGACCCACGTCCAGGTCGAGCAACACGTCCACGCTCTGCTTTTCCGCATCCAAGGCTTTGGACAGAGACTCCGCGGCCGAGGCATGGTCGGCGGTGACGGCGAAGCGGCAGCCCGGATAGGCGCGGGCCAGGCGGGCCAGGCGGCCGCAGTTCGGCCCGACGGGGTTGTACGCCAGCAAAACGTCGGCGACGCCGCAGCCGGCCAGCATCTCCGCCTCCGCCAGCGTGGCGCACTTGTGTTTGAGGATGCCGGCGTCGAGGGCCATGCGGACGATCTCGCGCGTCTTGTGCGTCTTGACGTGCGGCCGGAGACGGCCGGGGGCGCCGGCCAGTTCGACCGTGCGGGCGATGTTTTGCCGGATCAGATCTTTGTAGAACAGCAGCGCCGGGCTGTAAATATTGGAGATGTCGGCGATCGCGTAAGCGGGATTCATGGCGGGTTCTCGGGCCGGTCACAGGTCGGAAAACACGTCGCCGACGCGGCAGGCGAAGCCGGGAACCACGGCCTCCCCGCTCAGCTCGTCGGCCGCGGTCAGATGGGCCGCGGCGCCGTCGGGGCGGAACACCTGGATCGTTTGGGTGGCCGGGTAAAGCACCCACAAGAGGCGCACGCCGGCGCCAAGGTAATCCACTACTCGCTCGTTGATTTCCTCGGCGAAGTCGTTGGGGGAAACGACCTCGAAGGCCAAGTCCGGCGGAACCTTGCAGTGGCCGCGGAACGGCTTCTCATCCGGCAGCTTGCCGCGCGCCACGAAAGATCCGTCCGGCTTCCGAATGCGGGTGGGGCGATCCGCGAAGATTTGGTAGCCGCATTCGGAGTTGACGACGTGGCCCAACGAATTCGCCGTGACATGCGCTTGGAGTAAGGTCAAGAGGCGGGTGCCCACCACGCTGGCTTCCATCCCCATCGATTTCTCCTTCGGGTGGCCATCGATCAACTCGAAGCCCCGCTGATCCCATGGAACAACAACGTCGTCCGAGGCGTCGATCGGTTCGCTGACGACCGGATTCATGAGTGGTACTCCCGATGCGGTGATGGGGGATGACTCCATTCCAGTATAGCAACGCGGGTTGGTCGCGGTAGCGCGGGGCCGCCGTCTTCCGTCAATGCCATGACGCCCCCCTCTCTCCTTAAAGTGCGGAAAGAGGGGGGCGTCGAAGTTCGGGCTGCGATAGTTTCAGCGATTCGGATGGGGATCGGCGGCCTTCTGGGGCGCCGGCAGCGTATCGTCCGCCGAGAAGCCGGGGCCGACGACTAGCGGCGGCTGCTGGCTGGCCAGCACGCCGGGAGGCGGGACCGGGCAGTGTTCGTAGTTCGGCGGATAGGCCCACGGCCGCCAGCAGGTCGGGTAGTAGCCGTAGCCCTCGATTTCGCAGGGGTTGCACACCGGCTTGGGGCAGACCCGCGCGTACTTGATGCACGGCGGCTTTTCGATGGTGAAACAGTATTTGGGACAGCACCACTCCGAATGGCAGCAGCCGTTCGCACAGCCGCCCGACGAGCAGCAGCCGGCGGCCGCCGTCGGGGTCCCCAAAGAAATCACCACCCCCGCGTGGGAGGCCGCCGCCCAGAGCGTCAGCGCGAACACCGACGCCCCCCAACCGTATTTCCGCGACATCGTTTCCCTCCTTGGTCGTCGCAAGTCTTCCTCGGCCCGCGTAACCCGCCCCCGGCCGGGCGGCGGGCCTGCCGGTCAATGCCCGCGGGCGTTGACCGTGTTGAAATACCGTGTGTAGGTCATGAACCCCACGGTATGGCCGGTGGTGGCCAGGGCGCTCGGGGTCGTCGCGGCGGTCTCCGCCGCGGACGCCTCGGCCGCCGTGCGATTCAGGCCGAATTGCAGCATCTGCAACTGCTGCTCCTGCTGGATCTGCGGCCGGACGATGCCGTAATAGTTGACCGCGGGGTTGCCGCGGTTCAACAGATTCAGATACGGGTTGAGCACGGGCGCCGAGTAGGGCTGGGTGTACGGCATCCCCGCCGGCCCCGGCTGCTGGGCGTACGCCGCCCCCACGGTCAGGGCCATCGTCAGGGCCATCAGGGCCGGCACGATTCGATTCATGACGCGATCCTCCTCTTGGTTCCAGGGTCGGCGCGCCCGAGGGCGCCCGGCCGTCCTCCTGCCGGAAAGGTGAAATGTAACGGTCGGCCGCCGCGACGTCGCGCGGCGCCGTCCTTCAGGTCTAGTTCCTTCCCGGCCGCCTGTCAAACGGGTCGCGTCGTCTTAGTGTCTGTCCCCAAAGGGCGGGGAGACCCCGCCCCTACAGGGTTTCCGTAGGGGCGGGGTCTCCCCGCCCTCTTCCGGAACAGACTCTTACCCGTCTTGTCGTGCCGCCGACTCTCGAATCATTGAGAGTATCGGCCGCCGGCCGCCGGAAGGACTAGGAAATTACGCCGATCCGGAACTTCCCGCCTTTCCGTAGCGGCGGGAAGATCCGGATCGGGGATGGTAGACGACGCGGTTAGAACCCGCCGATACCGTTGTTGTTGCCGTTGTTGTTGGTGCGGAAGCTCTGGACGGTGGCGGTGCCGAGGAGGGTGGCGCCCAGCAGCCGCTCGACCGGCGTCAGCACCTTGGAGAGCTGGTTGTCGAAGCTGATCCAGCAGTCGGCCTTGACGTAGACGCGGTCGCCGGGGAACAGCTGCCAATTGGTCTCGGTCGAGCCGGCCTCGGTGATCGCCTCCCAGTTGACCGGCAGGATCTCGTAGCAGCCGTGGCCCGCGGGCGTCGGCCGCGCCAGCCAGATGTTGCGCTTGGAGGCGACCGGCGGCAGGCCGTTGATCAGGCTGATGGCGTCGAGCACGGTCTCGTTGCCGGTGATCGGCAGGCGATAGACCTGCTGGCCGAAGCCGCCGCCGTCGGTGATGACGTAATAGACCTTGCTGTTGTAGCCGCCGACGCTGACGGAGATGAGCGGGTCCTGCAGCCAGCGGGCCAGGTGGCGCTCGATCTCGCATTTGGCCTGCGACAGCGTCAGCCCGGTCACGTTGACGCAGCCGTAGCTGCCCAGGCTGATGGTGCCGTCCTGTCCGACGATGTGTTCGCCGCGGACCTGCTGGATGGCGCGGAACTGGGCCAGGGCGACGCTGACCTGCGGGTTGTTCAGGCGCAGCCCGGCCTTGATGGCGGCGGCCGCCTGGTCGAGCGTCATGCCGACGACGCGGAAGGCGCCGTAGCCGAAGCCGAGGTTGACCGTGCCGTCGGGCGTGACCGTGTACGGCCCCGCGATCGGCTGGTCGGGCAAGGCGCTGGGGACGGCGATGAGCAGCATGTCGAGCGGCTCGATGCGGTAGGGCGGCCTGGGGATGAGGCGGATGCCGTCGATGATGAGCACGTCGGGCGGCTCGATGACGTAGGCCGGCAGCGTCGTTTTCTGCTTCTCGTTGGGCAACGGCAGATGCGGCACCGCTTCGAGGGCCGGCCCGGCAACGTCGGGAAGTGTGGCGGGCGGCAACGTCTTGGCGGCCGTAGGCGGCTTGTCCGGCGCCGGTTTGTCCTCTACCGGCTTATCCTGCACCTGATAGGCCGACGTTACCACACCCGACGAGTGCGGATCGGCGCCCGAATAGTGGGCGACCTGCCGGGCGCCCGTGTCCGCCGTCCCGGCCGTGAGCGACCCGACCGGCGCCATACCGGCGGCTGCCGGCGTGTCCTGCGCCGGCGGCGGCTCCATGAAGGACAACGTCGCCGTGCAGCCCGTCGTCCCCAGGCAGAGCGTCAACGCCGTCCACAGAGCTGGGGACAGCCTGTACCCGCTACTTCTTGCCATCTCCCGACTCCTTGCTTTCTGGCTTTTCCGGCCATGGGCGACGGGAAAAGGCCCCATTCGGCCCCTCCCGACGCGACCCCCTGTACGTCTCCGGGCCGCACCGCGCGGTCCCCCGCCTCTCGGCATGAAAACGTCCGTCCCCGCCCGGAGCGCACAAGCGCCTTTCCGGTCGTTTCGGCGCACCGGCTGAGGCGCCGCGCCCCCTCGACGCGGTGCGGCCGGCCGCCGGCGGACGTCGCTTGGACTCCAGGTCCCGATCGACTTCGGATTTGATGGGGGGGCGAGATACCGTGGGCGTTAGAAAAAAAAAAGACCAACTTTGGCCCTGTCGGGGCGCCAATCGTCGTCGGCCCCTCCCCGAAATCCCGACGCGCCGCGCCACGAACACGAACGCCCCTCCGCGTGTCCGGGGAGAAAGTGCGTCTCCTGGCGTCAGCCGCGGCGTTCGCGGCGCGGAGACGTGGCCGACCGGGGGGGGCCGCCATGCGCGGGGAGACGCCGTCGTGCGACAAGCCGTGGCTGGAAGTCGCCGTGCTGGGGCCGCCCGGCGCCGGCAAGACCACCCTCGTCCACGCCCTGGCCGACCGCGCCTGGCATCGCCTGGGCCGGCCGACGCGGCGGCCGCGCGGGCGCGTCGGCCCCCGGCCGCCGGCCGACGAGTGCGAGACCGCCACGCGCCGCTACCACCTGATGAACTGGCCCGGCGAACCCGACCGTGTGTGCGGGCTGCTCGACCGGCTGGGCGACCTCGACGGCGCGATCCTCGTGGTCTCCGCCGAAGCGCCGCCGACCGCACTGCCGCGACAGCACGTCTGGCTGGCCCGGCAACTCGGCGTGCCGTCTCTAATCGTGTTCCTGTCCAGGGCGGACGCCGTCCCGCCGGACTGCCTGGAACGGCGGGAGGCCGAAATCCGGATGCTGCTGCACGCCGAGGGCTATCCGGGCGACGACGCGCCGGTGATCGCCGGCGACGGCTGGAGCGCCCTCTGTTCGGGCGGCAAAAGCGACGCCGTGTGTCGGCCGATCGACGACGTGCTGGCGGCGCTCGACGCGCGCCTGCGCGCGCCCGCGCCGGCCGTGGACAAGCCGTTTCGGATGACGGTGGATGAGGTCTCTTTTCTCCGCAAATACTCGGTCACGGCGGCGGCCGGCCGCATTGACCAGGGCCGGGTGGAGGTGGGCAAGCGCGTCGCGGTCGTGGGGTTGAATGACCCGGCGCCGGTCGTGCGCGTGGCCGGCCTGCGCCAGTTCCACCGCGCGCCGGAGTGTGCGTCGGCCGGCGACCGCGTCGGCGTGCTGCTGCGCAGCCGGCTGGTTCCGGGCCTCGCGCCGGGGTGCGTCCTCTGCCGGCCGGGGGCGGTCGGGGCGCCGCGGCGGTTCGAGGCGCTGGTCTACCAGCCTCCGGCGACCAGCCGTCGCCCCTGCCCGTGGCTGACGGACGGCCCGATCCGGCTGGGCTTCGGCCCGCGGGAGGCGCACGGCCGCTGTCGCGTCCTCGACGGCGGCGCGGCCGTGGGCGAGGGCCGGGCCGCCCGCGTCTGCGTCGAGTTGGACGGCGCCGCCGCGGTCGGCGTCTACGAGGGCCGGCGTTTCGAGTTGCGGCTCGGCGCCGTCGTCGCCCACGGCGTCGTCGCGCGGACGCCGTGACGGCGGCGGCGTCGAACGCGGAGTCGTCCCGCGCGGCGGTTGACGCTCGCCCATGCGGCCGCTATTTTAATGGTTTCTTCGCCTTGGGGCGACACGACACACTACCAGGATAGGGCGTTAACACCGATGGTTCGTAAGAAGCTCGGACGGGGTCGGAAAAATCGCTGCCGCTTCTGCACCAAGGAAGGCTGTCCGCGGCCGGCCTTCGTGGACTACAAGGACGTGCAGACCCTCAAGAAACTCTGCACCAGCCAGGGCAAAATGTTCAGCCGCAAGCGCAGCGGCAACTGCGCCGCCTTCCAACGCGCCGTCAAGGACGCCGTCAAGAGGGCGCGGTTCATGGCCCTCATGCCCTACGTCGGCGAATAAGCGACCGGTTCGACAAGGGCGAGCGGGGGGCGTAAGCCCCCTGATTCCACATCCGGTCACCGACTCGATGTCGAATCAGGGGGCTTACGCCCCCCGCTCGCCGTCCAACGCTTGCGGCTACGGAGCGCCCGTTGTAGGGGCGATCCGAACCCCCTTCTCCGGAGAATCCCCCCATGCCGACCCTCAAGCTCCCCGATGGCTCTCGACGCGAAGTCCCCGCCGGCGCCCGGCCGCGCGACGTGGCCGAAGCCATCGGCAAGCGCCTGGCCAAGGACGCCGTCGCCGCCAAGGTGGATGGGGCCGTCGTCGATCTCGACCGCGAACTGCCCGCCGGCGACGCCGAATTGTCGTTCGCCGTGCTCACCCCGAAAGACCCCGAGGCGCTGGAAGTGCTGCGGCACAGCACCGCTCACATCATGGCCCGCGCTGTCATGCGCCTCTTCCCCGGCACGCAGCTCGCCTTCGGGCCGCCGCTGGAAAACGGCTTCTATTACGACATCGACTCGCCAACCCCGCTCACCGAGGCCGATTTCCCACGCATCGAGGAGGAGATGCGTAAGATCGTCGCCGACGCCGAGCCGTTCGAGCGCTTCGAGCGGCCGACCGCCGAGGCGCGTGAACTCGTCGCCGACCTGAAACAGCATTACAAGGTCGAACACATCGACGACGACCTCAAGCAGTACCCGTCGCTGAGCTTCTACCGCCAGGGCGAATTCATCGACCTCTGCCGCGGCCCGCACATACCGCACGCCGGCAAGGTCGGGGCGTTCAAGCTGCTGAGCATCGCCGGCGCCTACTGGAAGAACGACAGCAGCCGCAAGCAACTCCAGCGCCTCTACGCCACCGCATACTTCAACCAGAAAGACCTCGACGCCTACCTGCATCAGATCGAAGAGGCGAAGAAGCGCGACCACCGCGTCCTCGGCAAGCAGCTCAAGCTGTTCACCATCACTCAGGCGGTCGGCAGCGGCCTGATCCTGTGGATGCCGAAGGGCGCGATCGTGCGCGGCATCCTGGAGAGCTTCATCAAGGACGAGCTGCTGAAGCGCGGCTACCAGCCGGTGTATACGCCGCACATCGGCCGCCTGGAGCTGTACCGGACCAGCGGCCATTTTCCATACTATCGCGATGCGCAATATCCTCCGCTGTTCTTCCACCCGCTCGGGCAGGCGGTGGACCTCTGGCTGAACCTGTTCGAGGCCGGCAAACTCTCCGACGAGGCGGAAAACGCCCTGCTCGCCCTGATCGACGAGCACGCCAAGGCGACGGCCGGCGACGAGTCGCACGACGCCAGGCATCAGGCGGCGATGCTCCGGACGCTGGCGGACGAGTACCGCAACGCCAAGGCCGCAACGGATAAAGCGGAGGCGCTAAAGGCGTGGCTCCACGGGCAAGAGGCGTACCTGCTCAAGCCGATGAACTGCCCGCACCACATCCAGATCTACAAGGCCGAGCCGCGCAGCTACCGCGACCTGCCGGTGCGCCTGGCCGAATTTGGGACCGTCTACCGCTTCGAGCAGACCGGCGAGCTGTCCGGCATGACCCGCGTGCGCGGCTTCACCCAGGACGACGCCCACCTGTTCGTCACGCCGGAGCAGATCGAAGAGGAATTCGGCGCCAACCTCGACCTGGTGCTGTTCGTGCTGTCGAGCCTGGGCCTTAGCGACTACCGGGTGCGCGTCGGCATGCGCGCCCCGGACAGCGGCAAGTACGTCGGCGACGCCGCCGATTGGGACAAAGCAGAGGCTACATTGGTGCAACTGGTGAAGTCGCGCGGCATGAACTACACCGCCGAACAAGGCGAGGCGGCGTTCTACGGGCCGAAGATCGATTTCGTGGTACGCGACTGCATCGGCCGCGAATGGCAGCTGGGCACCGTGCAACTGGACTACAACTTGCCCAAGCGCTTCGAGTTGGAGTACGTCGGCAAGGACAACACGGCCCACCGGCCGGTGATGATCCATCGGGCGCCGTTCGGCTCGATGGAGCGCTTCATGGGCATCCTGATCGAGCACTTCGCCGGGGCCTTCCCGCTCTGGCTGGCGCCGGAACAGGTGCGCGTCCTGCCGGTCAGCGAGCGCTTTGCCGAGTACGGCCAGAAGGTCGAGGCCGAGTTGCGCGTCAACGGCTTCCGAGTCGCCGGCGACTACCGGCCGGAAAAGATCGGATACAAGATCCGCGAAGCGCAGCTGGAGAAGATCCCCTACATGCTGGTGGTCGGCGACAAGGAGCAGACGGCCGGGACCGTGGCAGTGCGCCATCGGGCGGACGGCGACCTCGGCGCACTGCCGCTGGCGGAGGTGGTAAGCCGACTGACGGCGGAGGTGCGCGAGCGGCGCCTCCATCCGGGCGGCGGCGCGAAGGAGGGATGAGGCGCCGGCGTCGCCGCAACGCGGCTTAGGGTAAGGGCATGGGGGCGTCGGCGGCGGGTTTGGCGGCCTGCTCAAGCAGCTCCCGTACGGCTTGATTCCGCTCGAAGCCGACGCCCTTTCGCTTCGATTCCTGAGCCGCCTGGTCCCAGTCTTGCTTTTTCACGGCATCGACGAACTTGGGAAATTTCGTCAGCAGGCCGTTCAGCCCCAGGTTGTACGCCATGTCGGTCACCGCTTCTTGAGCGCTTTTCGGATACTTTTCGTAGTCCGAAAACTTGTCTTTGACAGCCGCCTCCATGCGCCCGTAGGTCAGGTTGAACAACTTTTGCTGTTGCTCCTGAGTGATTTCGTCGAGAGTGTTGGCCTTCAGGTACTGATTCACCTCGATACCTTTCAGCCCGAGAACCCCGGCGGCCTTGATGAGCTTCACATAGCCGTGTTCGTCGAGGAAGGCCTTGGCGTCGTCGCCGGATAGGCCGGCCGCACGGGCGTACAGGTTGGCCTGGTCCTCGCTCACGCCGGCGGCCCGGAGGTCGTCGTGGATCTCCTTCGCGGTGCGCGCTTTCATGTCGTAGCCGCGCCCGATGGTCACTCCCGAGCTGTCGCTCGGGACATGGGGTCGCCGACTGTGATAGGGGCCGCCCTCGTTGCCTTCGCCGTCGAACGTCACCTGGCCGCGGGGCACGATGAGGTTATTGGGCCTACGGTGGTCCGGCGTGACGATGATGCCAATGCTCTTGCCGATGGGATCCAGGACCGTCTTGTGCAATTCGGCGTCCTTGGCCTGACGCTCCTTGGTGAGGGCGCCCTGGACGTCTTTCCGCTCCTGCTTGAAGCGCTTACTCAAATCGAGATTGCCGAAATAGACCATTTTGCCATTCTCGTCCGTACGGGAGCGTTCGTCGTAGATGGCGTTGATGAGGTCTTCGTCGCTCACGCCGCCCTTGCCGTCCGCCCCGGGCTTCTCGGAGAGTTGCTTCTTGTCCCACTTCTTCAGGGCGTTTTCCATGACGCGCACGGCGCTGCCTTTGGGGTCGGAGGGCGGGCCGTTCTGCACCGCCGTGGACCAGAGGACGTTGCGAAGGGCATCGCTGCGGGCGTCCACGTCCAGGCCGAGCTTCTCCTTGACCGCCGCGGCCACCGGGGCGTAATGGGTGTCGTAGATAAACTCGCGTTCGTTATCCGTGAACTCCTCCCCTTCGCGTTTGACGACTTCCTTCCACTTCTTCCCGAACTCCGGCGTTCCCGGCGTCAAGTCCCGGAACGAACCCGGCTTATCCGGGTCCGGTTCACGGAAGTCGTCCGCATAGTATTCGGCGACGAACGATTTCACGCTCGACCCGCCGACGCCCACCTTGGACGCGAGCTGGAAGGACCCGTAGGAGATGCCGCCCTTGTCCTCGACTTCCGTGACTTCGCCCGTCTCTTTGTCCTTCTGTTTGTGCTTACCCGATGAGACGGTTCCGGCGCCGCCGTTGGCCACCTCGAATTGGGAGGACAGCCAGCCGAGGGGTTTGTTTTCCGCGAATCCGCATCCCACACCGACGCCGATCAAAATCACAACGGCCGTCAGCATGCGAACAAAGGGATGTTGGGGACACATGAATGATGGCTTCCTGTGGCGGTTTTCCTACGCAATTCGCCTTTTTGTCGTTTACTCATGCGATGCCAACTCGCCGCAGATCCCGGAGAGGACAGGGGCGCAGCGGCGAGTCGGCATTTAATCAGCTCTACGATAACAGGCGGTCACGGGCTGACCAGTCGGCCGTTCACCCAGCGAGGCCCCTTGTAATTGGGAATTTTCTCCTGATCGGGGGCGATTGGATAAGGAACTCCGTTGAAGTTCTTGTAACGGATGCCGTCCTTGACGGTCACCCCTTCTTCTGGCGGGTTCGTATCCATCGGCCGTGAGGGGGTCGACTGGGCGGCAATTTTGGCTTTCAAGGCCATGACCTTGCCGTACTGGTCCTCCATTTTCTGGTAATCGCCTTGTACGGATTCCAAAGCCCATTTGGCGCGCTTAAAAGACTGGTCCCAGGCGTCGTCCTTCTGCTTGAGCAGGTCATAGTCCCCCTTCACCTTGGTGACAACGAGGTTGCCATCCTTGTCGTAGTAACGGTAGAAAGAGCTACCGTCATAGGGGTTGATGATGCCGATGCGTTGACCCGTATCAGCGTCCCACTTCTTTCTCATTTCATCCGCCCACTTGTCGAGATCGTCTTTCTTTCGCAGGCTGATCACATTGTTCATGAAGTCCGTCTGAGCTGCCAGAGGGTCGCGGTCCTTGGTGAGTTGGCGCACGGAATCGTTGCTATTCTTGACACGTTGGTTCATCAACTCAGTCTGTTGGGCCTGGAGTTGATCGATCTGTTTCTCCAGCTGGTCGCCTTCCGGAGAATCCCACACCTTGTCGAGCCTGGTAACCAGATCGCTTATCTGCTTGTCCAGGGCGGCCGATTTTTGGGCGACGGCGTCGGTGTCGTCGGCTCGGACAGGCGTGGTGATTGCTAGGAAGGCGATCACCAGGAGGATGGCGAAGTAACGCATGATTTGACCTTTCTCGTGAGAGTTGTACCTTGGTAGCTACTTCAGATCCGCTGGCAGTGGCTTTAACGGGGGCAGAGGCGGGGGAAGCTTTTCAAGCTTCAGCGGATTGGTCTCTGAGGACTGGGAATTGTTCTCTGAGGGCTGGCCGGATTCTGATCCAACCAGGATCGGCGTGTCGCATGGCTGACAGTACACGCACGGCGGCGGATAGTAGACGCACGGCGGGGAGTAGCACTGCCTGCTTCTCCAGTGGCAGGCGGAGGCACCTTCCACGCTCACGGCAAGCGCCGCGGCGGTTAGGGCGGCCACGAGGAAGAGTCTGCGCATTCTCGGGCTCCTTACATGGGACATCGGATCGGACTTCGGACAAGGGGCGGATCGCCGCCCCTTCGGATGTGTTAATCTGGGTAGAGTGTACAAGGGGGGTGGGGGGGGCGAGTCAAGGGATATTCCGAGATTTTTTCAAAATAATGTCCGCTTCATAGAAAACTATGATTACCCGTAAATCGCAAGGCGGTGGTGGGTCTCCGGTTTGAGGCGAGCGGCCGGCGTGAGCCGGCTGATGGAAGCGATCATCAGCCGGCTCACGCCGGCCGCTCGCCTCCCATTGCCGAAATCGTGAGGCACGTCCCTTGAGCCGACTTCCGCGTTGACACCCCAGCGCCGGGCGGGCTATAACGTGCCTCGCCCGGCGCAACGTCTGTCGCCGCCGTCATGGATGACGGTATCACGCGACGCGCACCGCCGCCTCGAGGGGATGGAACCCCGTTGCTTCCAGCGCAAGCCACCACACCTGGTTCCCTACCCGCTAAGCCGGCCCACGCCGGCGCCCGCCAGCGGTATCTCGCGCTCGTGCGCGGCGACGCCAAGGGCGTCGGCCCCACGCTGCAACGCCTCGGCCTGTCCGCCGCCAGCGTCCCCTACGGAATCGCGGTTCGGCTGCGAAATCTGGGCTACGACCGCGGTTGGCTGCGCTGTGCGCGCGTCCCGGCGCCGGTCGTCAGCGTCGGCAACCTGACGGTCGGCGGCACCGGCAAGACGCCGTTCGTGGAGCACGTCGCCGGCTTCTACCGGCGGCGCGACGTGCGCGTGGCCGTCCTCAGCCGCGGATACGGGGCCGAACACGGGCCGAACGACGAGGCCTTGGTGCTCGAAGAGAACCTCCCCGACGTGCCGCATCTGCAAGGCGCCGACCGCGCCGCCCTGGCCCGCTCCGCCATTGAAGAGCTTGAAAGCGAGCTTTTGGTACTGGACGACGGCTTTCAGCACCGCCGGCTCTGCCGCGACCTGGACGTCGTGCTGATCGACGCGACCGCCCCTTGGGGCCACGGCCGGCTATTGCCGCGCGGCCTGCTCCGCGAACCTAAGAGCGGGCTGCGGCGGGCGCACCTCGTCGCCCTGACGCGCTGCGACCAGGTTTCGGAGGCCGAAAAGGCCCGGCTGCGTCGGGAAGTGGCCCGGCTGGCGCCCGGCGTACCCGTAATTGAGACGACGCACCGGCCGACGGAGTTGGTGAACAGCGATGGGACGACGGCGCCGCTGGAGGCGCTGGCCGGCCGGCCGACGGCGGCGTTCTGCGGCGTCGGCAACCCGGAGTCGTTCCGGCGCACCCTCGCGGACCTCGGCGCCGATGTGTGCGGCTTCCGGGAATACCCGGACCACCACGCCTACACCCGCGAGGACGTAGACGACCTGCGCGTCTGGGCGCGGGGGCTGCCGGCCGACTGTCAAGTCGTTGTCACTCAAAAGGACCTGGTGAAGTTGCGCCTGTCCCGCCTCGGCGACCGACCGCTGTGGTCGCTGCGCATCCGTTTGCACGTCGAACGCGGGGCGGAGGAACTGGAACGCCGGCTCGAAGCGGCGCTGGGGGAGGGAAGATGAGACCGCTCGATCTGAACGGGTTGCAGACCTACGAACTCCGCTCGCGGCCGTCGAAGGTCTTCGTCGAGGACCTCGGCAAGCCGGTCCCGGAGGCGACCTCGGCCGCCGTCGGCGATTGGCTGGACGCGCTGCCGCGTCAACTGGCGGCGAACGACCTCCGCAAAGTCCGCGATCACCTGTGCCGCGCCCGCGACGACGGCCGCACCGTCGTCGCCGCGCTCGGCGGCCACGTCATCAAGACCGGCTGCGGCCCCTACCTGATCGATTGGGTCCAAAAGGGATTGCTCAAGGCGGT
>Ga0182024_10010121_pt1 | contig 19325 bp, 19 predicted proteins | sample P32metaG_FD_120480 | JGI IMG/M metagenome (GOLD analysis project Ga0182024, IMG submission 120480) | Permafrost microbial communities from Stordalen Mire, Sweden - P3-2 metaG (Illumina Assembly) | ecosystem: Environmental > Terrestrial > Soil > Wetlands > Permafrost | place: Sweden: Stordalen... | reverse complement strand
TCTGGCGTCGCAATGAACCGTGTACCGATCCAGACTCCGTCAGCGCCAAGGGCGAGCGCGGCGGCGAGACCGCGTCCGTCAAAGATGCCGCCCGCCGCGACGACCGGAATGGATCCATTCACCGCGTCGACAATGAGCGGCACTAGCGGAAAGGTAGCAACGGTCCCGGTGTGACCTCCCGCCTCCGTGCCCTGGGCGACCACGACATCACAGCCCGCATCCAAGGCGCGTTTGGCGTGCTCAACCTTTCCGCACATGGAGATGACGAGCACCTGGTGTTTGTGGCATAAGTCAACTACGTGGTTAGGTACCCCCAGTCCCGCGACGAAGGTGGTGGCGCCGCCTTCAATGAGCAGTTCGACGTTCGACACCAGAGTGTCGGGAAAAGCGGTCAGCAGGTCAACGCCAAAGGGCAAGTCAGTCAGCGACTTCGTGGCCGCGATTTCGCTCGCCAACTGTGCGCTGGACATTGTGGAGGCGCCGAGACAGCCGTACCCCCCGGCGTTGGACACCGCAGCCGTGAGCTGGCTATACGAAACGCCGCCCATGCCGGCGAGCATGACGGGATGCTCGATTTTAAGAATTTCGGTGAGCTTGGTTTTCACAGTTTCTCCGCTGCCCAACATAGTGACCCCACGATGAGCGGTTTGCCCGGAATTAACCGAGCCGGGAAGGTCGCTTGGAATTGGACCGAGGTGCCCTATGGACTTTTCGAACATGTGCTGCGCCAAGCGTTTTGGTGCGTGGCCGACCCATCCGCGCCGACGCGTCGGTTCTTCACCGAGCAGTCAAACTCGTCGATGAGGGCCCCACAGATTGTGATATCGAGCACAAGGAAGTCCAGAAAATTACTGCGTTCTGCTCTGGCGGCGTATAAGTTTGACGTACAGTTCGATTCAGTGAGACGGTACAATAAATCCAAGTAGCCCGGGAAGGAGACGCGATGCCACTATCAGAGCACGAACAGCGGATCCTTGCCGAGTTGGAAGAGTCGCTCTCGAAGCAGGATCCCCGATTTGCCAAGAATGTCAGGGAAACCAATGTCTACTCCCACGCCGGTCGGCGGGTGCGTTGGGGAATCCTCGGATTTGTTGTCGGCCTACTGATCCTCGTCTTCTTTTTCTCTGAATCGATTCTTCTCGGACTCGTCGGTATCGCGCTGATGTTTGTGGCCGCCGTAGTGATCGAACGCAATGCTCGACTCCTGGGTCGTGCCTCCTGGCAGGACATCACCCGTCCTGGTCATGGAGACGATGCCCACGCGAACTCTGGTCCCCGCACCAGTTCGCTTCGCGACTGGTTGTCGCGTCAACGCCGCAAGAGCGAATGACCCGCGCCGGGGTGGCGCTGCTCGCTGCTCCGTGTCTGGCCCTGGATATTGGTGCAACCAAGATTGAGGGAGCCCTGGTGCAGACCGACGGCACTGTACTCAGTCGCGAACGGTTGCTCGTCCAGGACCTTGGTGTTGATCTCATAGGGCCGACCGCCGACATGCTCAAGCGTGTCGCGGGTGACGAGGCCGTCACCGTACTCGGCGTCGGCAGCGCGGGACCGATGACGCGCGGGGGCGAACTGGTCTCGCCGCTCAATATTGTCTCGTGGCGAAATTTTCCGTTGCGAGCTCAACTTCGCGAGCGGCTCAATATTGACATATATATCGACGGCGACGCGCGCGCGCTGGCGCTCGCCGAAGGGACCTACGGCGCGGCGCGTGATGACGACTCGTACCTCTCGATGGTGGTCTCGACCGGTATCGGGGGAGGACTCGTCATGGACGGCCGGCTCGTTGACGGCGTGACCGGCAACTCGGGGCACGTCGGACACACCAATGTTGTTCCCAACGGTCGCAGGTGTGGTTGCGGCAGTTATGGCTGCCTCGAAGCCGAAGCCTCCGGCAGCGCCATCGAAGCGATGACCGGTCGACCACCAAGTGAGGCCGATGGCGCCATGCGAAGGCGTACCAGTGAATTGGTCGGCCGCGCGGTGGGCATGCTCGCGTCGGTGCTCGACTTCGATCGTTGCTACATCGCCGGATCGGTAGCGCTCGGTTTCGGTGACGAGTTCTTTTCGATCGCCAACGACGTGGCGCGCACGATGGCGCCCATGGACTATTCGGCCGACCTGCAACTGCGTCGGTCCGAACTGGGCAACGACGGTCCGATTCTCGGTGCGGCGCTCGTGGGCTGGCGGGGTGCGTCGACGTGAAGAAATATTGGTCGCCCGGACTCGGCGTCTACGTCGCGCGCCACCCAACCGCCGGATGGACGTTGGCGCGAGCGGGTTGGCGGTTCCGATCTGCTGGATGGTGGCGCCGCGCGCCGTACCTGCCGTTGCCCGACGATGCCTATTGGCACTTTCGCGTGACCACGTACGCCGGCAATGGCTCGAGTGCACTTTCGCCCGAAGCAATGCTCGACGCAGCCGCCTGGGCGCTCTCGCAACCGGCGGGGCGTTAGGAGTCGGCGTGGGACGGGTGCTACTGCTCAACGCCACCTTCGAACCGCTGCAATTGGTGAGTGAGCGTCGTGCCGTGGTGTTGATGCTGGCGGGTCGCGCCGAACCCATTGTGACCCCGGACGAACCGATGGTGTGTCGATCGGCAATGTTGATCGTCGAAATTCCGGCGATCGTTCGCCTGCACGAAATGGTAAAGATACCCACCAAGGTCCGTACGCCGCCGCTCACGCGACGCTCGCTGTTACTTCGGGACAGTTATCAGTGTGCGTACTGTCTGGAGCACGCGGACACAATTGACCACGTGGTGCCCAGGAGCCGGGGCGGTCGCCACGAGTGGACCAACGTGGTGGCGGCCTGTCGGCGCCACAACATGCAAAAGGGCGATCGACTTCTCGAGGAGTTGGGCTGGCGACTGCATTTTGAGCCCCGCGCTCCCGATGGGCCCTGGTGGCGGTGGCGCCACGTGCCCGACCCGGACCCCTTGTGGGCGCCGTTCTTGCCTCGCGCCTCGTGAGCCCAGAGGTAGAAGAACTGTACGACTACAACGTGGTGCGTTCGCTCGGCGAGCCCACCATGTTTGTCGTGCGACTCGCCGAGCCGACGCTGGTGCTGGGTTCCAGCCAGTCAGTAAAGATTCTTGACCGAAACAAAGCGGGTTCGCTAGCCCTGCGCCGACGCCGGGGCGGGGGAGGCCTCGTCCTGCTCCAACCCGACGACCTGTGGGTCGACTGGTGGATCCCGACCACTGACGCTCGTTGGTCGCCCGACGTTCGCGCGAGTTCGTTGCGAGTGGGGGGTTGGTGGCGTGACGTGTTGGCCACACATGTACAGGGTGACGTGAGCCTGCACGAGGGAGCTCTCGAAGGAGCAGCGGCGCACCGAGTCGTATGCTTCGCCGGGCGCGGTCCGGGCGAAGTGTTCGTGGACGACAGAAAGGCAGTCGGTCTCGCCCAGTGGCGGATTCGCGAGGGGAGCTTTCTGACGACGGTATTGCACGCGAGTCCTTCGGGCTCGGTTGTCGACCTACTGGTCAGCCCCCCGGCCGGACTTATAGAGGCCCTTGATCACCACGTCACTTCGTCACTCGCCATCGACGATCCCGAAGGGTTGCTGGTAGAACTGCGTCACGCGGGTGGTCCCTGGCACGAACGGCAACTCTTTCTCACAACGTAGGACCAATTTTTCCTAACTTTTTAATCTGGAATCGGCACCCCCGCGTCCACGGGAACTTCACCACCCCTGAATTAGTTCGAAGGTGGGTCAAATTGGCGACGGGTGGTGCAAAGTGGTGTAAAGTGGCGCGGGGTGGTGAATTGTGGTTCATCACGGGAGGGTAGTTCGATGCTTGGATTCGTCGGTCAGTTCCAGCACTCGCTGGACGCTAAGGGTCGACTCATCCTTCCCGCAAAGTTTCGTAGCGAATACGAACGAGGTGGCCACCTCAGTCCCAACAGCGACGGGTGCGTCGCGTTGTGGACGCCCGGCGAATTCACACGTCAAGCCGAAGAGCGTCTCCAGCAAGCCAAAGGCGGTGGCGCCAACGAAGTTCGCATGGCCCGCTACTGGGCCGCTAACTCGTTCGAAGCGGAGTTCGACAAGCAAGGCCGTTTCGCATTGCCGGCATCAATTCGTAACTACGGGCAACTCGACGGTGACGTCTTGATCGTCGGATCGCTCGATCACATTGAGTTGTGGGACCCAACCATCTACAACGAGAAAGTAAACCCGGCAGAAGCGATTTTCAAAGAGGGCAGTAATTAGTGATGGGAGTGCAACAGAAGTGTCAGCCGCGGACCATGCGCAGCCTGGCAATCGTCAAGACGCGAGAGGATCCCTCCTCCGCCCACTCTTGTGTCTTGACGATTGAAAGGCTGCAGATGGCCCAGGACAACTACCACGTACCAGTGCTCGAAGATGAAATTGTCGAGCTGTTCGCCGGACAGGGCACCGGCATATTTGTTGACGCCACGTTGGGTGGCGGCGGTCACGCCGCAGCAATACTGCGGGTCGCCCCGCAGCTGCGCCTGTTAGGCATCGATCGCGATCCCGACGCTCGAACTGCGGCGAGCGAGCAGCTCGCTGGCTTCGCCCGTCGAGTGCTTATCGTTGACGCGACATTCGCCGACCTCGCCGCGGTGCTCGCGCGTCATGAAGCGTTTGTCGCCGGTGAGCCGGTGGTGGGTGTGCTCATGGACCTGGGCGTCTCATCGCACCAGCTCGACGAGTCCAGCCGGGGATTCTCCTTTCGCGTTGACGCCCCGCTCGATATGCGCATGGATCCGACCAAGGGTGAAACGGCGGCCCAACTGCTGTCGCACATTGACCAGCACGAGTTTGTCCGACTCTTAAAAGTAAATGGTGAGAATCGATTTGCGGGATCCATCGCCAAGTCGGTGCTGACCCGTCAGCCCCAAACCACCAGCGAACTCACCGACGCCGTCGAACGGGCCGTGCCCATGGCCGCTCGCCGTCGCGGACACGTGGCGACCCGCGTCTTCCAGGCACTGCGCATTGCGGTTAACGACGAAGAACAGCAATTGGCTTCTGGGCTGGAGGCCGCGATCGACGCTCTCGCCGTGGGCGGCGTGCTCGCCGTCATTTCGTACCACTCGGGTGAAGATCGGGTCGTGAAGTCCGTGCTGCACGAAGCGGCGACGGGGGGCTGTCACTGCCCCGTGGAGTTGGGCTGCGTCTGCGGTGCGATAAAGCGCGTGCACGTCGTGAAGCAAAGTGCGCGCCTTGCCAGCGTGACCGAGATCGAGCGCAATCCTCGCGCCCGTTCTGCCCGGTTGCGCGTCGCCCGAAAGCTGGCGTCGTGAGCGTCATAACATTTCCGCGCCGCGTTGAGGTAAAGCCCGCGCGTCGCTCAGCACCCCCCGCGGCCCCGCGCACCGCTCGACGCGAGCGGGCGGTACATCGCCGCGAGCGCGGATCACTGTGGTTGGCGTCGCGAGCGGTTCGTCGTTCGTCAATCGTCGTCGTGGTTGCGCTCACCCTCACCATCCTCGGCAGTATGTACGACGCCAGTCGCCAGATCGAGATACATCAACTCCAGAGTCAGCTGCTCCAGGACCAGTCGAACTACGCCGAGCAGGTGGGTACGTTGACCGTCATGTCCGCGCCGAGTCAGGTCGCGACGAAGGCGGGTGCTCTGCACTTGGTTGACCCAGTCTCAGTGACGCAAGTACCGTCCACGTCGCTTGATGTGCCCTTGCCCCTACCGAAGTTTTCTGGTTACGCACCGGCTACGTCAAGGACGATTCGGTGACCTCGCTACACACCACGATCCAGCCCCGCGTCCGTCCTCGTTCGAGCGCATCGCCGCGATCTGTCTCTTCGATGTCGCGCCGGATGAAGTTATTTCGTGCGGTAATCATTCTGGTCTTCCTCGCGCTGGGCACCCGGCTCTTTACATTGCAGATTAAGGATCACTCCGCCTACGCAAAAATGTCGGTGAATCAGGTTCGCGAAAATATGACCACGAGCGCGCTACGCGCCGGCATCTACGACCGCTACGGTCAAATTCTCGCCGTCTCGCGTCCCACGTCGTTGGTGATCGCCGACGACTTTCAAATCACCGATCCGAGCAAAGAAGCGGCCGCGATGAGTCCCATCGTCGGCGTGGCGGTCGGTCCGTTGACGTCAATGTTGTCCGAGCAGAACGGCCACGTCATCATCAACAGCGCGCTCGACCTCTCAGACGGACACAAGCTATCCGCGCTCGGTTTTCCTGGCGTCGTGGTCCAGAACTCGTCGGTGCGCAGCTATCCCAACGGCCCCCTGGCAACGTCAGTGCTCGGCGGCACCAATGCGGCGGGCAAGGGGTCTGCCGGGTTGGAGTACGAGTATCAAAAACTCCTCGCCGGCCAAAAGGGCATCACCCGTGAATTTGTCTCGTCCGGCGGCGTCAACCTGCCGAGTTCGCACAGCACCGTGATTCGCAAAGCCAAGCCCGGCGTCGGTCTCGAGTTGACACTTGACACCTCGTTACAGTTCGTCACCGAGCGCGACCTGGCCCGTCAGTTGGCCGCCACGGGTGGGCTCAGCGGGGTAGCGGTCGTGATGGACGTGAAAACGGGAGAAATATTGGCCGACGCGTCGCTCGTTAACACCAAGACGACGGCGGGTGTGCTGGGACCAATTCCGACGTGGGGAAAATCGGTGGGCGAGCCGGGCATTGAGCAGAGCGTCAACAACCTGGCGTTCACGCAAAATTACGAGCCCGGCTCCGTGTTCAAGGTCGTCACGTTTTCGGCGGCCCTTCAGGCCGGTCTGATCACGCCAACGACCAAAATCACGGTGCCAAACTCCGTGGTCGTGGGCGGCCGCTACTTCCACGATGCGGAGAATCACGGCCTCGAACACCTAAGCGCCACACAGGTTTTGGCCGAATCGTCCAATATTGGCACTTACGAAATTGGACTGCGGGTGGGGGAGCAAGGACTCCTGTCCCAGGTGCAGCGACTAGGTTTCGGTCAGATGACCGCGGTCAATTTTCCCGGTGAATCGCAGGGCCTCCTGGTTGATACATCCAACTGGTACACCAGCGACGAGGTCGCCCTGCCTATCGGACAGGTCGACGCCATTCCGCCAATTGAGATCCTTGATGCCTACAACTCCATCGCCAACGGAGGCGTCTTTGTTGAGCCCAAGTTGGTGCGCGGCTACGTCTACGCCAACGGCACCATCAAGGCCACCCCCAAGAGCGCCACCCACGAAGTCATTTCGCCATCCGTCGACCAAACCATGAACACCATGCTCCAGCAGGTGGTACTTGACGGTACCGGTACCAACGCAATAATTCCCGGCTACAGCGTCGCGGGCAAGACTGGCACGGCGTCCATGCCCTTCCCGGGGCGCGACGAACTTTTGAGTGGCGACTACAACGCCAGCTTCGTTGGTTTCGCGCCCGCTAACGCACCGGTCCTGTCGATGATTGTCGTCATTGAACGGCCCCAGTCCACCATCTACGGCGGATCGGCGGCCGCGCCAATTTTCCAGGAAGTCATGTCTTACGCGCTGCACCACTACAACATTCCTTCGAACGGCACCATGCAGAAGCCTCTCAAGGGCGCGGGCGCCAACATCGCATCGGACGTGACGTGATGCAGCTCGGTGACGTGCTCGACGATTGCAGTCTGGACGTGCAGACGAGCAGCATTGAGATTGAGCAGGTCGAGATCGATTCGCGTCGATGCGTGCCCGGCACGCTTTTTTTCGCGCTTGACGGCGTGGCGACCAACGGTATGAAGTTTGGGGCCGACGCTGTCGCGAGGGGAGCGGTTGCGGTAGTGGCGAGTGAGGCGCTGCGCTTGTCGGTGCCGGTCGTCGTGGTGCCGAAATCGCAGTTGCGTCCGCTCGTGGCCCACGCGGCGGCGATCGTCATGGGACATCCCGAAGCACAGGTCGAGATGGTGGGGGTCACGGGCACCAACGGCAAGACCACGGTGACGGAGCTGGTGAGTGCGCTGGCAACTGAGTTGGGTTGGAACGGCGCCAATATTGGGACCCTGACCAACGAACGGACCACACCGCCGGCGCCGGAGCTCTTTCGAACCTTGCGTCAACTGGTCGATGGATTCGACGCGACGAAGGATCGCTCGGTGGTGGCGTTAGAGGTGTCCAGTCACGCCCTCGTCCAGCAGCGCGTTGAGGGCCTGCGCTTTGGTGTCGTGGCCTTTACCAATCTCAGCCATGACCACCTTGACTACCACGGTTCGATGGACGAATACTTCGCCGCCAAGGCGCAACTGTTCACGCCCGAACACGCGCAGTGCGCGGTCATCTGGTGTGACGACGCCTACGGTCAAAAGTTGGCCTCGTCAATCACCCTGGGCGCGTGCGAGGTCCGGCGTGGTGACGCCACCAATGTGGTGACGACACTGCGCGGCACGACGTTCTTTTGGCGCGGTCACGTCATTAACACTCCATTAGTAGGCGACTTCAACGTCGACAACGCGCTGATGGCCATGACAATCTTGAGCGCGCTCGGTGCCGATGACGCGTCGATCGCGAGCGCCATGTCGGACGTGCACAACGTACGCGGACGATTCGAAGTCGTGAGCCGCGACGACGTCATTGTTATCGTGGACTACGCCCATACGCCTGACGGACTGCAACGGGTGTTGGCTGACGTGCGCGCATTGGCGCCCGACGCACGGATCGTAACGGTCTTTGGCTGCGGCGGGGATCGTGACCGGTCGAAGCGCCCAGAGATGGGTATGGTCGCCTCCACGTGGTCGGACTTCACGATCGTGACGTCGGATAATCCACGCTCCGAAGCACCCGAGGACATTATCGACGCGGTCATGTCCGGTGTCGTGCCCGGCGCCACGGTCGCTCGAATTACGGACCGACGCGAGGCGATTGCCCAGGCGTTTCAGTACGCGCAACGCGGCGACGTCATCGTGCTCGCGGGCAAGGGCCACGAAACGACACAAACGATTGGTGATGAAGTCATTTCGTTCGACGACCGCGAAGTGGCGATGGAGATGCTGCGGAGGACTTCATGTTGAGTCTGATGGAGTCGGGCGGTGTCGGTTTTCTCTTCGCGCTGTTCGTGACGCCGATATGGATCCGCTTTTTACGGGCGCGCTCCCTGGGCCAACTTATTCATGAGGACGTTCCGTCCTCACACCTCGCCAAGGCGGGTACGCCGACCATGGGCGGGGTCATCATTGTGTTCTCCGCGGTGCTCGGCTACGTGATGGGTCACGTCGGTACGTCGATTGACTTCACTCGCGCCGGTGTGCTTGCCGTGTGCGTGACGGTCTCGTCCGGACTGCTCGGCTTTTGTGACGACTACGTCGCGATTAGAAACGCTCGCAACCTCGGACTCAACAAGGCGGCGAAGTTCGTAGGGCTAATGGTGATTGCGGCCGTCTTTGCCCTGCTCGCCGTCTACTGGGTGCACACGTCGACGAACCTCTCCTTCACGCGCCTCTCACTTCCCGGATGGAACTTGACTGCCACTGGCTGGATACTGCTCGCCGTCTTGGTCATTGTGGCTTCGTCTAACGCCGTTAACTTGACCGACGGGCTCGACGGGCTCGCGGCCGGCTCCGGCACGTTCTGCTTCGGCGTGTTGGCGATCATTGGTTACTGGCAGTTCCGCCACTATTCGATTTACCGCCTACACGCGGCGCTCGACCTCGGGCTCGTGGCGGTTGCTTTGGTGGGGGCCTGCCTGGGTTTTCTCTGGTGGAACGCGGCGCCGGCCAAGGTCATCATGGGCGACACCGGAGCACTGGCCATCGGCACGGGATTGGGCGCGCTCTGTCTCTTGATGAATCTCGACCTGTTGCTCATTGTGATCGGGGGCCTCTTCGTGGCCGAAACTGCGTCGGTGATTTTGCAAGTGGTGAGCTTCCGGGTCTTCGGCCGCCGAATTTTCCGCATTGCTCCTTTCCATCACCATTTCGAAATGCTCGACTGGCCCGAGACCACGGTGCTCATTCGCTTCTGGATCATCGCCGGGCTCTGCGCCATGCTCGGGCTGGGCATCTTCTATGGAGACTTCCTCAAGATTGCGAAGGTCGTGTAATGACTCTCACCCACACCCCCCGGGCGGCGTTGCGACGACTGGAACGTGAACACGTGAGTCAGTCACCAGTGGCGCCCCGGGTCAAACGTCCCGGCGGCTACCTGCAAGCATTTCCGCGCGGCAACTTCAACGGTCGCGCGCTCTTGATCGTGACGGGCCTGCTCGTCACCTTCGGCACTATCGCGGTTGCCTCGGCCAGTGAGGGACAGTCCGCAGCGAGCGGAGGTTCCCAGTGGTCGATCATGATTCACGACGTCATCTATCTGGGTTTCGGGATCTTTGCCCTGTACGTGATGACCCGCATCCGCATCGATCAGTTGGTGCGCAAGGCTCCGCTGCTGATGGTCGGCGGACTCGGATTGCTCATTGCGGTCAAGGCCATTGGTCTGACCGCGAACGGTGGCAAGCGGTGGCTCAACCTGCGCGTGATCGACCTGCAGCCTTCGGAGATATTCAAGCTCGTCACCGTGCTTTTCGTGGCGTGGCTCGTCGAACAACACCACGATGAACTGAACAACTGGATGCAACTGGCGATGTGGACGTTGCCGGTGGCGCTGGGCGGCGGCCTAATTCTTATCGAGCCCGATATTGGCACCATGTCGGTCGTGGCCATCATTGCCTTCGTGATGCTGGGCGTTGCGGGGCTGTCGGGGCGGCTCATGGCGATGATCGTGTCGTTGGGTCTGGTGGGCTTCTACGGCTACATGAAGTTCAATCCCTACTCGTACGCCCGGTTCTTTTCGTTCCTGCACCCCAATAGCGATCTGCAGGGCACCGGCTACCAGTTGTTGCAGTCCAAGATTGGCCTCGGTGCCGGCGGGCTCAGCGGCTTGGGATTGGGGCACAGCCGCGAGAAGTGGGGACTGTTGCCCAATCCACATACCGACTTCATCTTCACGGTCATTGGCGAAGAGCTGGGCATCATCGGCACGCTCCTGGTCATCGCGCTGTTCGTCGCGTTTCTCTTCGCCGCCGTTCGCATTGCCCAAAAGTGCACCAACGACGTGTACCGAATCATTGCCATGGGCATCGCGACGTGGATCACACTCGAGGCCATCATCAACATCGCGTCGGTGGTGGGGTGGTGGGCGGTGACGGGAATACCGCTGCCCTTTTTCTCCTACGGGGGCACGGCCCTCATCACGGAACTCGCGGCGGTCGGTCTGCTCTATAACATCGCGCACGACCAGAGTCGCTCGCACGACGTGTCACTGCGCGAGTACGTTCGAGCGGACTTTCGTTCGTCCATGGAGCGCCGTGCGTCCGCCCGGCCGGGACCGAGTTCGCGACCCCGCTCCGTGCCACCGGCGCGCGCGCCACGTCCCAGGTAGTCGTGAGCGGGCCCATCGTCATCACGGGTGGCGGGACCGGCGGCCACGTTTTTCCAATGCAAGCTGTCGCCGAACAGCTCCAAGCCCTCGGCGTCACGAGCGACCAGTTGCGCTATGTCGGCAGCCGGCGCGGACAGGAGGCGACGTTGCTCGCCGCCGGACCGATTGCCCTGACGTTGCTACCCGGACGCGGCATTCAACGTTCCTTGACGCTGACGTCACTGGTGAGCAATCTCGCCGCCGTGATGGGGCTCGGCGCCGCAGTGGTGAGTGCGATCATCAAGGTAGGCGCGTGGCGACCATCGGTGGTGGTGTCGGTCGGCGGCTACGCCTCGTTCGCCACGTCGCTCGCGGCGGTGTTGTGGCGACGCCCGCTCGTGCTGGTCGAATTCGACGCAACGCCCGGCGCGTCACAGAAAATTCTGAGCCGATTCGCGGCCCGTCGCTGCACCCCCTTTGTTGCTGACGGCCCCCGAAGCGTGACCACGGGCACGCCGCTGCGCGAGACAATCGTGGCGATCGACCGTTCCGACGGCGCGCGACGTGAGATGCGCCGACGCATCACGCCGCCCATCGACACTGGTCGCTCCGTCGTGGTGGTCATGACCGGCTCCTTGGGCGCCCATCGGGTGAACAGTGCCGTGAGCGAACTGGCCTCGCTGTGGGCGAGCCGACATGACCGAACGCTCGTGCACGTCACGGGTCGACGTGACTTCGCCGAGGTGGTGGCGGCGCGACCCGCGACGGACGGCCTCGACTATCGGATCATTGAGTTTGGCGACATGACCCAATTGTGGGCAGTCTGTGATGTGGCCCTCTGTCGCAGCGGCGCGATCACCGTCGGTGAGTTGACCGCGCTCGCGATCCCCGCGGTGCTGGTGCCGCTGCCGGGGGCTCCGGGTGATCATCAAACAAAGAATGCGCTCGCCGTCGTGAACGCGGGCGGCGCGCGAATGCTGCGCGATACGCAGTGCACCGGTCCGGCGCTCGCGACCGTGCTCGACGAAATTCTCGAGCCCACGACGCTCGCGGCAATGCAGACCGCCTCGAGTTCGCTCGGGCGTCGTGATGGTGCGGCGGCGATTGCTCGGGTGGTCCTTGACGTCAGCGGGCGATCGTGAATTCACTTGGACCAGGTGCCCGGGTCCACGTCGTGGGCGTCGGCGGCGCGGGCATGAGCGGCCTCGCCCGGTTACTCGTCGAGATGGGCTGTGACGTGAGCGGCAGCGACGCCGCCGATTCGCCCGTACTTGGTTCGCTGCGCGACGCGGGCGTTCACGTTTTTGTCGGCCACGACGCGTCGCAGGGTGCAGACGCGCAGATTGTGGTGTTCTCGCCCGCGGTGCCGCCCGACAATGTCGAACTGGTCGCGGCTCGGGCGCGACAGGCGTCGTTGCTGACGCGCGCCCAGGTGCTGGCGCCATTGGCCCAACGTCAGCCCGTGATCGGGTTGGCGGGCACGCACGGAAAGACAACGGCGACCTCGATGATGTCCCACGTGCTGCACGCGGCCGGTCGCGACGATTCTCGATTGCTCGGTGCGCCGGTTATTGGTCTGGGCGAGAACGGCCACTTCGGCAGTGGGTCGCTCGTACTGGAAGTCGACGAGAGCTTCGGCACGTTTTCGTTGCTGGCGCCCTTCGCCCTGGGGCTCTTGAATGTGGAGCCCGATCACCTGGACCACTACGGCACCGTGGAAGCGCTTGAGGGCGAGTTCGCACTCCTGCTCGCGCGTACGACGGGACCGGTGGTGGTGTGGGGCGATGATCCCGGCGCAGTCCGGGTGGCGTCACGTAGCGGGCACGACGTGCAGCTCGTGGGTACGCACGACGCCGCGTGGATTGTGGACGAGGTCACGCTCACCAAGAGAAGTGCGTCGTTCACGTTGACGGGTCCCATTGGGGCACTTGAAGTAACGCTGGGGGTCACGGGCGCGCACAATGTCGCCAACGCGTCCGTCGTGGCGGTGCTCGCGACCGCCCTGGACGTCGCGCCCGACGCGATCGTCAACGGACTGCACGCCTTCGTCGGTGCGCCCCGGCGCTTTGAGTATCTCGGACAGTGGCGCGGCGTCGACGTCTACGAGGACTACGCCCACCTGCCCGGAGAGATCACCGCGACGTTGGCGGCGACCCGCAGCATTGGCTACGAGCGGGTCACCGCTGTTTTCCAACCTCACCGGGTGACGCGCACGCTCAGCCTCGCCCAGCAATTGGCCACGGCCCTCGAAGGAGCGGACAATATTGTCGTTGCCGACATCTACACCTCGGGCGAGGCCAACCCTACGGGGGTGACCGGAGAATTGGTTGCCCGCCACATTGACACGACTCGCGTCGCCACCAGCGCCTATGGCTCCACGTTTGACGACGTGCTCAACGTTCTCGAGGCGCATCACGATCAAAGTGACGTCGTTTTGCTACTGGGTGCCGGGGACATTGCCCAGGTCGCGCAACGTCTAAGTGGTGGACTGAGTTGATGTCAATCGCGCAACTGGTGAAGGTCGGCAATGGTCGCGTCGACGAACACGCCGCGTTCGGCGAGCGCACGACCTATCGCGTCGGCGGCACGGTTCGCGCCCTGGTCACCCTCGCGCGTACGGATGACCTCGTGGAGCTGGGACCGTTGATCACGCAGAGTGACCTGCCTCTCTACGTACTGGGCAACGGATCAAACCTCTTGGTCGCCGACGGGGAACACGACGTCGTGGGCCTGCGTCTCGTCGACGAGTTCGCGGAACTGAGCTGGCGCGACGACGGTGACGTCGTGAGGGTCAGTGCGGGAGCGGGACTGGATCTGCCAGTCGCGGCCCGACGGCTCTGCGCCGAGGGGATCGTCGGATTTGAGTGGGCCGTTGGCGTGCCGGGTACCTTCGGCGGCGCCGCAGTGATGAACGCCGGTGGTCACGGGTCGGACATGGCCGCATGCGTCAGCGAGGTTGAGACCTGGCACGACGGCGCCACGCGCACGTGGTCGTTGCGCGAGTTGGAGTTTGGCTATCGATCGAGCGCCCTCGAGGCCGGGAACGTGGTCACGAGCGTGACCCTGCACCTCGCCCGAGGTGACCGCGACGCCGCGAAGAAGGAACTCAGCGAGATCGTTCGCTGGCGCCGAGAGCATCAGCCCGGGGGAGCCAATGCCGGCAGTGTTTTTCAGAACCCCGAAGGTGGCCACGCCGGTCAACTCATCGACGCGGCCGGGTGCAAGGGACTGCGCGTAGGCAGCGCCACCGTCAGTGACAAGCACGCAAATTTTATCCTGGTCGACGCAAACGGCCGGGCCAATGACGTTTTCGAGTTATTGAAACTCGTGCGGACTCGGGTACTCGAATTCAGCGGCGTCGAGTTGCGATCTGAGCATCGTTTTCTCGGCTTCAAGGACTTCGAGTGAGTCGGCGCAGCGCGAGCGGATCCGGCGCCGCGGGCGCCGCGAACTCGTCGCGACGCTCGCGTTTTACCACGCTCACCAAGGTGTTGGTGACCCTGGGCGTGACCGTCACCGTGTTAGTGCTCGGTGGCCAGTGGGCGCTGCACCAATCCTTCTTCGAGGTCCAGCACGTCAGCCTCAGTGGCGTACGGCACGAATCAACCGCGCAGGTACTCGCCGCGTCGGGACTGAACAACCACCCCGCCATGATCGACGTGAGCGCCGCGTCCATTGAAAAGAAACTCGAGGTCTTTCCCTGGATTGATTCGGTGAGTCTGTCCAAACACTGGCCCAACTCAGTAATCGTGACCGTGCACGAGAGTGACGCCGTCGCGGTGGCCTTTGGTCCCCACCACGTGCTTGATTATGTCGACCGCCAAGGTCGCAATCTAGGACGGGCCCCGTTAAAGATCAACTTGCCGACGTTGCGCTTCGTCAACACCACAAAAACCAGCTGGCCCTTTGACGGCCCAGGTCGCTCGGCGGCGTTGGTGGCGAGCGAACTGCCCAAGGCCTTCGCGAGCCAAGTCAGCGTGATCACCGAGGACTCGCACGGCAGCGTGACGCTCGATATGACCACCCCGGTGAGTTTTGTGCTGGGGCCGCCAACGCAACTACGGGCAAAATTTATTGCCGTGGCGTCGGTGATTGCCCACAGCACGCTCGGCGTTGGGGACGTGGTGAACGTGACCGTGCCCGATGAGTTGGCGGTCACCGGTCCGGCCCCATCGTGACCAGGACCATTTGACCAAAAACCAAGGGATGGCTAGCCTTCTGAGACATTTGTTCGCGAAGTTCGATTCTCACCGTGTCGGTGGGACACAATAGAAGAGTCAACCCAAGGGGAGTTCATGAGTCTCAACCAGAACAACTACCACGCTGTCATCAAAGTTATCGGTGTGGGTGGTGGTGGTGTCAACGCGGTGAACCGCATGATCGCTTCGGGGCTTCGCAACATTGAGTTCATTGCGGCAAACACCGACGCGCAGGCGTTGCTCATGAGCGAGGCTGACCTCAAGTTGGACATCGGTCGTGAACTGACCCGAGGGCTGGGTGCGGGCAGCGACCCGGAGATCGGTCGCCAGGCCGCCGAGGACCATCGACCGGAGATTGAAGACGCGCTGAAGGAGTGCGACATGGTCTTTATCACCGCTGGCGAAGGCGGCGGGACCGGCACGGGTGCCGCTCCCGTGGTCGCGGACGTCGCGCGGGCCATGGGCATTTTGACGATTGCCGTCGTGACCCGACCGTTCAGCTTCGAAGGCAAGCGGCGCGCGGTCCAAGCCGAAAAGGGTATCCAGCAACTGCGCGACAAGGTAGACACCCTGATCGTCATTCCCAACGACCGCCTGCTCACCGTGGCCGCGGCTGACACATCGATGCTCGACGCCTTCAAGATTGCGGACGACGTGCTGCTCTCCGCGGTGCGCGGCGTCACCGACCTCATTACCGTGCCCGGTCTCATCAACACCGACTTTGCCGACGTCAGTACCGTCATGCGCAACGCCGGCACCGCCATTATGGGCGTCGGCACGTCGACGGGGGAGGGTCGCGCCGTGAACGCCGCTCGCGCCGCCATTACCTCACCGCTGCTCGAGGCGTCGATTGATGGTGCTCGGGGCATCTTGATCAACATCGTGGGCAGTTCCAAGATGACCATGTCCGAAGTGACTGACGCGTCCGAGATCGTGCATTCAATTGCGCACCCCGACGCCAACATCATCTTCGGCAGCGTCATCGACGACACCATCGGCGACGCGGTGCGCGTGACGGTGATCGCCGCCGGTTTTGATCACAGTGCGCCATCGCTGCCCACGACCACCAGCTCGCCAGTGATGACCGAGGGTCCGCGCAGCGACATCTTTGCGAGCACCACCAGCGATGACTTCTTTGACGTCGGTGGCGATGACGACCTCCCCAGCTTCCTTCGCTAGCGACGAACTAGTCCAACGTGTGGCGGCCAATTTGGCCGACGTGCGTGCGCGCATTGTGCGATGCGGGCGACCACTCGAGAGCGTGCGCATTGTCGCTGTCACCAAGACGTTCGGCGCGGACGTCGTGCGAGCCGCGAGCGCCGTGGGTCTGCGCGACGTGGGCGAGAGTTACGTCGACGAGCTCGAAGAGAAAAGAAGCGCCACACGCGACCTTGACCTCACGTGGTACTTCTTGGGTGCCGTGCAGACCAACAAGATCAATCGCCTCACGAAGGCCGCACACGTGCTCTGCGCCGTGTCGCGCGTCAAGGAGATTGACAAAATCGCTCGGGCGCGGCCTCGCATGGTGATCTACGTGCAGGTCGACTGCACGGGTGGTGTCACGCGTAATGGTGCGCCCACGAGCGACGTGGCTGACCTGGTACGACACGCACGAACCCGTGAGTTGGACGTGCGCGGACTGATGACGATAGCGCCGCCGGATGTGACCGGCGCTCGTGAAGCCTTTCACATCACGAGTGATTTAGCGGATGAATTAGGTGTGGTGGAGCGTTCGATGGGCATGAGTGATGACCTTGAAGTGGCGTGCGAATTCGGCACTACCGAAGTTCGCATTGGTCGAGCGTTGTTTGGGCCCAGGACTTAACACTGACATCACCGGCCTAATATGAATGTGGGCGTGAAGGCGCGAGGAGATCTCAATGAATGAAAAGGTGCGTCACGTACTGGGCTTCCTAGGCCTCGTCGAAGACGAATACGGCGACAACACGTCGTCGGGTTCCGCGCGACTCTTTGCCGACCAGCCGTCGTTCGAGAGTGAAGTGGACCAGTCGCAGTCGTCGTCGGCACACGCCGCCCGTCCGTTTCCCACCGTCGCGAGCGGATCGGGTACGCCGCGCTCGAGCACGAACCCACTACGCATCTCGTCAATTTCCGTTCTGGATTCTTCCGGGCAGGGACCGCGCGTGCGACCCTTGGCCAGTACCGGGGCCCGCGGAATTACCTCTAGTTCCCAAGAGCGCGACATCGCTATCTTCTTTCCGAGCACCTATCACGAGTCGCGACGCATCACGGACATGTTGCGCAACAATCGCGCCGTGCTGCTAAACGTGTCGGAAATCGACGGCACGCTCGGACGGCGCCTGGTCGACTTTGCCGCCGGCACGGCGTACGCCATGAACGCAAAGATTGAACCGTTGGCCAACGGTGTGTACCTGATCAGTCCCCAGGGCACGCACATCAGCCCTGACACGAAGGACCGCCTGCGGGCGACGAATTATCGGTCGCTCGACAACGCATGAGTTTCATTCACGAGATTATTTCTCTCTATATTTTGATCCTCTTCATCGCGGCGGCGCTGAGTTGGTTTCCCGCATCAAGCAGTAACGGCGGGCTGGCGCAAACGCAACGGATCTTCAGCATCCTGACCGAGCCCGTGCTGCGACCACTGCGACAGATTTTGCCGCGACCTCGCGCGGGCGGCGTGCCCATAGATTTCTCCGTGCTGGTTGCAATCCTTCTGCTCTATTTCATAAACCGCGTCATCTAGTTGCATCATTCGCTCTCGCGCGCCAACGGGGCGGTAGGGTACATGCATGGATAGTACGAATAACGGTTCATCCGCCCTCGACACCATCGATACGGTGGCCTTCAAAGTAGGTCTCAAGGGCTACAACGTTGATGAGGTTGACGAGTTCTTAGAGCGGCTGTCCGTCGAGACGCGTCAGCTGAAGGATCAGCTCCAACAGATGCGCCAGCAACTGCGCCTGGGTGCCGAACGCATCAATCAGTTAGAGAGCGGTCGCCCGGCGTCGTCAACGGGACCGACACCGCTAGCACCAGCACCAGCGCCGGCACCAGCGCCCGCACCGACGTCCGCGCCCGCGGCGCGCATCGTGACCTCTGGATCGGGAGCGGAGCAGGTGACGGCGCTGATTGTCTTGGCCCAACAGTTCATCGAACAGACCCAGCAGGAAGCCGAGGAGCAGGCGCGCAACCTTACCGTCGCCGCGCAGGAACGCGCGCGCGAGATCATTGGTGAGGCCCGTAGCCGAGCGGAGGACGAAGTCAATCGCTTGAACGGACTTAAGCAGCGCCTCAGCGAAGACGTCGACTTGTTAACGCGTCAACTTGATTTGGAGCGCACTCGACTGAGCGCGGCGCTCGCCGAATTCTCACGCTGGGTAGAGAGTTCGTTGCAGGTTGGTGGCGCCCCTCGTCCATCACACAGCGCGCCAAGTTCTCGCTCCACCGCGCCGACGCCAATGCCGTCGCCGCCCGCGGCGCCGCCGCGCGTCGTGACGCCACCACCCACCACGGGTCAGCAGACGATAGGTCAAGTTCTCAACTTCGATCAGCCCGCGAGCGACGATCGCCTGTAGCATCACCGTCGCGCCGGGCTGCTAGGGTCTGGCGCACTCATTCTCACTACTCCAGGGAGTAAACAATGCCTTCTAGCGCCAAGAAAGACCCAAAAGGACCGGAAAAGAGGGCTCCCGCGAGAAAAATGGCCCTCGTGAAGGCGACGTCGAGCGCACCAGGTAAAAAAGCACCAATTAAGAAAGTGGCCGTGAAAAAGACAATATCGAAGGTTCCAGTGAAGAAGACTCCACTCAAGAAAGCGGTCGCGAAGAAGGC
>Ga0182024_10010120_pt1 | contig 19325 bp, 16 predicted proteins | sample P32metaG_FD_120480 | JGI IMG/M metagenome (GOLD analysis project Ga0182024, IMG submission 120480) | Permafrost microbial communities from Stordalen Mire, Sweden - P3-2 metaG (Illumina Assembly) | ecosystem: Environmental > Terrestrial > Soil > Wetlands > Permafrost | place: Sweden: Stordalen... | reverse complement strand
CGCCATGCGCGCCGCAGCGCATCCATCAGTCCCATCGCGGCAATCCAGCAATGCCGGAAGTCCGCGCCTCGCCATCATCATTGACGATCTAGGCTACGACCGCTCCGCTGCGGATGCTGTGCTCGCGCTCGGCTTTCCACTCACCGTTTCCGTGCTGCCCCATCTGCCGCTCTCTGGCGAGCTGGCCGAAGAAGCGCAACGCCGCGGCGATCAGGTGATGCTCCATCTTCCGATGGAATCCGAAGCGGACGGAGCAAAGCCGGAGGACATCGAGCTGCGCGTGGGAATGAGCGCCGCGCAAGTGGACGCGACCCTGGCCGGAATGCTGGAAACCGTTCCGTATGCGGCCGGCGTCAACAACCATCAAGGCTCGCGCGCCACCGCCGATCCCGCTCTGATGCAGGCGCTGATGCCCGCGCTGGCGCAGCGCGGCCTGTTCTTCGTGGACAGTCGCACCGACGCGAAGACCGTGGCGTACGACATGGCCGAACGCGCCGAAGTTCCCGCCGCGTCGCGCAAGGTCTTCCTCGACGACGTCGCGTCGCGCGACGCAATCCTCAGGCAACTCGCTCTCGCCGCCCGCGACGCGCAGCGCGACGGCTTCACCATTGCGATCGGCCACCCGCGCCCCGCCACCATCGCTGCTCTCGCCGAAGGCATCCCGCCGCTCGAAGCTCGCGGCATTCATTTGGTATTCGCATCCGAACTGGTTCACTAACGCGCGGAAATGCGCGGCGGAATATTTGTACTGGAAGCGTTACGCGATTTGAACCAGTTTGCTTGGACGTGCGCTCGCCCGGTTTCTAGTAATCTCCACCGATTTCGTCAAACATCGGCGTGGTGCGCACCAGCCGGGCCTTCGTGCCGTCGTGCACCGCATACTGCATCGGGCGTCCATCGTTGTGTTTGCCCCACAGGCTGCCGGCGCCGTATTCGCCGTTCTTGTTCACCGCGTAGAATTGAATGTGGAATCTCTTCAACCGGTCCGGAAACGGTTTGTAGTTGCGCACCACGCGATGCATCGCTTCCATGCACGCATCCGTGGGCGACGAGCCCCTGCGCATCATTTCCACGATGGTGTGGCCGCCCGCGATCTTGATATCTTCTTCACCCCGGCCCGTGGAACCGGCTGCGCCAACTTCGTTATCCACAAAAAGCCCCGCGCCGATCACAGGCGAATCGCCCACGCGGCCTGCAATCTTCCAGGCCAACCCGGAAGTTGTAGTCGTTCCGGAAACATCGCCTTTCGCGTTCACCGCCAGGCAATTGATCGTCCCCGTCGGCGGATGCGTCACCACATCTTCAATGTGCGCGCGCCAGGCCAGCTTTTCGGGAGTGTCCAGAAGCTGCGCCAGCTTCTGTTTCCATTCTGGGCTGTCGAGGCCTGGTCGCCAGTTTTCAGAAATGGAAGCTTTCCATGCGAGCCAAGCGACCCGCGAGCGTTCCGTCAGAAGATTCATTGGCGTAAAGCCCTCGTCTTCGGCAAAGTGCTGCGCGTCCGCGCCCACGATAAAAGTGTGATTGGTTTTTTCCGTCACAGTTTTCGCGACAAGGGAGGGATTCTTGATTTTCTGAATGGACGCGACGGCTCCGGCGCGGCGCGTCGGCCCGTGCATCACACTGGCATCCAGCTCCACGACGCCATCTTCATTGGGCAAGCCGCCATAGCCGACGGAATCGTCGTTCGGGTCATCTTCCACCTTGGTCACAACCGCGAGCGCGGCATCCAGCGTGTCGCCACCGGATTTGAGCAATTCCATTCCGTCATCGAGATACTGCAAGCCGTTGGCGGAAGAAATAATCAGCGGACGAACGCCTTGCGCTGCCGCCGCAGAATCCGCCGCGTTATCAGAAATCGCCAAACTTTTGCGTGGCGGATCGCCGGCACCGAAAAGCCTCCGCGTGCTCGCCGCGATTCCGCCGGTCAGTGTTGCTAGGAAAAAACGTCTTCGAGTCCACTTGTCCATTGGCGACCCTCTCAATGCAAAAACGCAAGATCAACCGCGATTCACGAAGTGGCAGTGCGATCCATGTTTCATGTTACGGCTGAAAACCGACGCTGCGCCACAGCTCCGCGCAGTTGTACATCGTGCCGTTCGTGATGACAAATTCTACTTTGCGAATATTGTGAATGGATTCCAGCGGATTGCCATCGAGAATAATCACGTCGGCGCGCTTGCCCGCTTCCACTGTGCCCACTTCCTTGTCGAGCCCCATCACTCGCGCCGGCACAATCGTGGCGGCCTGAATCGCTTCCATCGCCGTAAATCCGGCCCGCACGTACAGCTCGATTTCGCGGTGCAGGCTGTGCCCCGGAACCGTCTGGTCTGTTCCGGCTACGATTGGAACGCCTGCTTTATGCAATGCGCCAACAGCTGCGACTTCCTTCGCAAATACTTGTTCGTTGATTTCCGCGCGGGGTGATGGCGGCCCCACGTCCGTTAAAATCGCCTGCAGTTCCGGCGCTACTTTTGCCACTCCTGGCTCGATGCTGGCCGCAGGTTTGGCGGTGCTAGCGGTGGAATACTCGAAAGTCGCGAGAGTGGGATCGAGCACTGTGCGGTGCTGCACCAGAAAGGCAATCGCTTTCTGCGCATCGGCCGAATTCAGATCCAAATTCGCGCGCGCCTTGGCGCGATCCATGCGACTGGCATCTGCAGGAAGTGGTGGAACCATAATGTCCACGATGTAGGTGACGTGATTGATCTGGTCCTGCCCCGCTGCAATCGTTTGATATGCGTTCAAACCGATCGGCACATGCCCGGTGACCGTCATGCCGAGGCGGTGGGCCTCCTCCGCGACATCTTTGATTTCCTCAAGCTTCACGGAGCTGTAAATCTTCATCTGTCGAAAGCCCGCGTCGTGGTATTTGTCCGTCCACATTTTTGCCTGTTCGGGCGTGTCCACGCGCGCTACCCCAACCGCGCTCGGTCCGCTGCCATCCACAATTCCGGCAAGCAGTAAACGCGGGCCGAGGCCGCGGCCATTGGCTATGGCATCGCGCACGGCGGTGATGAATTCAAATTCATTGCCGCAGTCGCGGACAGTGGTTGCGCCGGCTGCGAGATAAATCGGACCCCACTCGACCTGTTCGAAATGCGCGTGCATATCCCACAGGCCGGGAAGAATGGTTTTTCCGCGCGCATCCACTTTTTGCGCGTCGCTCGGAATCGTCACGCGCGACTTCGGTCCGGCGTCGACAATCCTGCCTTTCTCAATCACCACAACCGAATCGGGGATTGGATCGCGGCCGGTTCCATCAATCAGGGTGCCGCCGACGAGCGCGATCTTTCCCGCGCGACTGCCCGAAATGCCTTTGGAGATTTCCGCCAGCGCGGCCATGCCGTCCGAGCCGGCGAGCCCGACAAATGTTCCCAGGCCTGTTTCGTATCCCTCGCGAATCGCTTCGAAATGATCGAACTCCGCGTCTGTGGTGACGGCAGCGACGAGACTGCGGTTCGCGTCAAACCATATCGTTTCGCGGCCCCAGATTAGCCCTTCGACGGTGAAGCGATCGAACTTCTGGGGTTTGCCGTCAATGCTGACAGTATCGCTGCCGCGTGTCTCGACTTTTACCCGCCCCCTGGGCAGAGTGGCGAGCTGCGCGGGCGAGCCGTGCGTGGCCCAGTAGCGCACCATGAGCATCTGCATGGTAGTTGGCGCGTAGCCCGCGATGGTAAAAAACTGCACGGGCCGGGCGGTTTCGGTCCATTTGTCGCGATCACGAAGACGGATTTTTTCGGTTTGTACTTCGACGGCTTGATCAATGTCCGTCAAGCGGGAATTTTTGCCTTTGATTTCGAACGACTGAGGAGTCCAATCGCTCGCTGAGCGCAATGTAGCCGTGAGCGGCACGACGGTGCCGCGATCGGTGAACTTGAAATCAACTTTTACGTGCAGCGATTCGCCGTCACGCGTGATCTGGTAGGTTTCCTCGCCGATGGGCTGCTCAGTTTTGTGCAGGATGAATTTTCCCTGCTCCACGGAGACGGAATCTGCGGTCGCGGATCGCGCCTGCTCCGCTGCCGGCGCCGGAGATTGCGCGAATACCGTCAAAGGAGCTGGCCTGGTCAGGGCCAGCGCAAGAAGGGATGCGAGCAGCGCGCCGCCTAGGGGTCTGACTCCCCGCATACGGATCGATTCCATTTCACTCCCCGAAATTCACGACGCAGCATAACTGCCTGTAAGCCGAGTCGCAAGCGAGACTGGATCCTGTGGCGAATTAGCGCAAGTAGAAGGCTGGCCGTTGCAGGCTCTCTGGATGAACTGAAGCTACGACCTGCAGAGATTATCGACTGCGCCGCTGAATGGAATGGTGCTGAGGAGCGATTCACCATATCACCCGTTTCCAGAGCCCCCTGTTCGAGATCGTCCTAAGTCATAGTAAGACAATGGCTTCCAGGTACAGTCAGCTCGGTGCAAGGATGTACCGTCCATTCCCGGCTTGCACAAATTTTTGCCTGTCCAAAGTGACAGTAAAAGGGAGTAGCCCAAAAGCTGTACGTACGTTCTATTTCCACGTTTGCAGCCGATAGGTACTGTGGGGTCAGTCACCCTGCTGGTGCCCGCAGGGGAAGGAAGGAGCCTATGTCCCACTGGATCGGAACGACATCCCCCTCAGATGCCGGAATGAACGATTTCAAGGAGTGCCTGAAAAACCTGCGCGACGGGCAGTCGGAAGAAGCCCTGCAACACGCCCGGCGCGCCCTTGGCATCGCTCCCAAAAATCCATTTTATCTTTCCTACACCGGGCTGCTGGCCGCGCTGGCTGAAAAACGATTCGGCGACGCGGAGTCGCTGTGCCGCGAAGCGCTGGGCATGAAACACAATCACGCCCAGCTGTACTTGAACCTGGCGGAAGTTTACTACCAGGCCGGACGCACATCGGACGCGATCACCACTTTGGAAAAAGGTCTGGTGTCGGCGGGAAGAGATTTCCGCATCCGGCGCGCGCTGGAAAAAATCGGTGTGCGGCGCATGCCGGTGCTTACTTTCCTGCACCGCAGCCATCCCGTGAATCGCACGCTGGGCAGATTGCGTCACCGGCTGACGGGCACGCACAAAGCTGCTTAGTCTGATCTGATCGTTTCACACGGCTTGGTGCCTGCTGTGAAGCGCTGGCTTTTGGATTTGAGTTCCTCCTGTGCGCAGTGCGGGGCGGGTAGCCTGGCGGGGCCGCCCGTCCCGTCCCCCTCTTTTTAGCTTGGCAAATTCCGACAGGCCTCGTGATTGCGAATTTTTGGAAGCGCGGCCTTCAGCCTTGGCCGAGCGGCAGAAAATATTGCGTGCCCTTTACAGGCTGGCGCAGGCGGCGGAGCAGTTCTTGCAGGTCCTGGTTGCGTTCCACGAAATCAATTTCTGAAGTGTCCACCACCAACAGGTTTGCGCCTGAATAGCGGAAGAAAAAGTGTTCGTAGGCATTGGCGACCGCTTCCACATATTCCGGGGAAATTTGTGTTTCCGCCGGATCGGCTTTTTTCGAGACGCGTTTGCGCAGGACTTCGGGTTTGGCTTGCAGATAGATCACCAGATCCGGCGCGGGCACCGACGGCGCGAGCATTTCAAAATAGCGCTCGTATAGTTTTAGTTCTTCGTTGTCCAGATTCAGGTAGGCGAAAATTTTGTCTTTCTCGAAAAGGAAATCGCTGACGATGGGAGCAGGATTCGTCTCCGGGCCAGTATCCAGCAAGCGGCGATGGCGCTCGTAAAGGAAATACATTTGCGCGCGGAAGGCGGAGCCGGGTTTTTCATCGTAGAAATCGCCGAGGAAGGGATTGTCGTCGGCGTCGAAGATGCGGCGGGCGTGCAGTTGTTCGGCCAGCACTTTGGCCAAAGTGGATTTTCCGACGCGAATCGGTCCTTCGATTACGATATGGCGGGGCGGTTTAAAGACTGGGTCGCTCACGGCGCGTGATTATAGCAAAGACCGCGGGAAGTCCCTGCGTATCCATGCGTGAATAAATTGGTACAAGACCGCGGCTGCGGAGCCCGATGGCGCGGTCCGATCACCACGACTTGGCGATGACGGTGATGATGCGCGCCAGGGAATCCACGTCGCGCGTATCAATGACTTCTGCTGGAGAATGCGAATAGCGCAGCGGCCAGCCCAGTGCGATGTCCACTGAACCATAGCGCACGAAGGCGGAGCCGTCATTGCCGCCGCCGGTGACGCCGTACTGAATGGGAATCTGATTCGCATGCGCAAGTTTGATGACTCGCTCGACCAGATCTGTCGGGACGATATTGGAATTGTCTACAGCGCGAATCACGAAGCCTTTGCCGATTTCCGCATCGCCGAAGCGCTTCGATTCGATGGGCGAGTCCGCGCTGACGAAAGTGTCCACGGCAAAAACGAAATCGGGTACGTGACCTTCGGCGGCGAGACGCTGGGCCACTTTCGCCGCGCCAACCAGGCCTTCCTCTTCGCCGGTGGACCACACGAACGTGACGTCGCGATCTTTCAGCGGCGCGCCGAGCGCCCATACGGCGGAAATCAGCGCGGTGTCTCCGACGCGATCGTCGAAGCTTCGTCCATTGGCGCGCGTGCCGAGCAGCGGACGATAGGCTTTCGGAATCGTGATGGTGTCGCCGAGGTTGATGCCGAGTTTCGCGACTTCTTCCGGAGTGCGCGCGCCGACATCCACCCGAACCGGATTGGTCGAGCCTGGTTGTCCTGCATCAGTGGGCCACTTGAAATTCGCGGTATCCCAGCCGTTGGGCAGCTCGACGATCGCATCGAGATCGCCCTTTGCAGCGTGCACCAGCGCGGGATGCCCGGCGAAAAAGCCCAGGTCTCCGCCGCCGCGCCATTCGACTTCGAGCCGGCCATCTTTGGAGATGGATTTCACCGTGAAGCCGATTTCGTCCATGTGCGCAACGACCAGGAGGCGCGGTGTTTTTGAGCCGGCCGGAGCGGTGCCGAGATGAAGGATCAGATTTCCGGCGTCGTCGGTTTCCGGCTTGGCCCACGAAGGAAGCAGGCGATTTACGGAATCGCGAACCAGCGCTTCGTGATAACTGACGCCGTACACTTCGACCAATTCACGAAGGATCTTGGTGTCTGGCAGATGCACGTTCGAGGGAAAGCCTCTCTGACCTCCCTCCTCGGCATAGCGTGAGCCGCCGGTCGGCGAGCCCTCCATGTAAATATCGAGGAGACTCGTCAGATTCCACAAATCGCTCGAATCAATTGTCTCTGCTGGGGTGTCGGTCCACGACGTAGCGATCGCCAGATGCGCCCATTTCGAGGGTAACTGCGGCATGGGCAAATAACTTTTGGGAAGAATGTTTGCGGAGTAGTCGGATGCGAACGCAATTTTGTTGGCGTCGGCGAGCTGTTTTAGTTCGGTTGCAAACGCCGGAAGCGAGCCGTCGGTCTGTTGCACGCCAACTAGCACGCCGCCGCCTGGCTCGCGGCGCGGCGCGCGATGCAGCGTCTCCATTTCGGGGATTGGCCCGCCGGGGAGCAGGCGACCGACGTAAATCAATTCGTCGGCTTGCGTTTGCGTGAGGATGCGCTGCAGGCCGCGCGCGCCGGTCCGTTGTTGCACAACGAACGCGACGGTCAGAGTGCCTTTAATTTTCGTGGGGTCAACCCGGCTCAATAATTCCACAACCGCGGCAGCTCCAAAACGATCGCCGATCGAAGCGCCGGCCGTTTTTCCGCCGCCCAAGTTCATAAATCTGCGATTGATGACGATCGGATCGAGAACGTCCACGCCTGCTTTGCGAACTTCGGCCTCCGAACTTGCGCCTATATCCACGTACATATTTTCGATGTCGCTAGCCTTTGGCGGATTGGTTCGGCCCGGTTGCAGATGCACGGAAAGACCCGCAACGACGCCATCAATCCATTTGCCCGCGGCCGTTTCGATCCGCACCGGCTGCGCGGAATACATTTCATTGAAAATCGGAGGCAAGCCTCCTTGAGGCAGCCGCTGCACGCGCAGGTAGCCGTCGGGCGTGATTTCGCTGACGACGAAGCCGGACTCGTCAATCGGTGTCACGATCAGCCGGTGCGGCGCACTGCTGCCAATGGTGACGAGCACGTCGCCGAGATTGTCCGTTACCGGGTGCAGGCCTTTCAGGCTCGTGCGAATCTTATCGCCTAACTGATTTTCGTACCCGGAGACGGCGGGCGTTGCGACAAGTTCGTCCAGCCGCTCCGGGAGAGCTCCGTACGAACCGGCAGGTTTTTGCGATTGCCCTACGGTTGGATAAGAGTGCAGAAGAAAAGTGGGCAATAGAAGCCACAAGACAAAAGCAAGGCGATGATTCATTGCGGGTTCCTCTCGGCTCCATGACGTTTCATGCGCGCAGTGCGAATGTATCGCAGCGTCAGCCGTTGCACAAATTCAAATCTACTTTACGCGCGGCAAAGCTCGGTGATCATTGCCTCGCGGCGTTGCAGGGCGATGGCATCAATGCGATTGAGGACCAGGAAATAGATCGCCAAGGCGACGGCAGCTAGCGCGATGAAAACGATGGCTGCTATCCAGATGTGGTGATACGCGCGCGACACCAGAATCGCGAGCGCGCAAAGGCCTAACACTACCGCCTGAATTCCGAGGCTTGCCAGCGCGGTGACTTGCGAGGCGCGCTGCCGTCCCAGAGTGGCGAGATCAACTTTTTTTGGCGTATACACGGAGAACAGATTCCCCGCCGTCAGATTCACAACGAGCGCGAAGAATACGCCGGTGAACGTCGCGAGCAGGACATCGAAGGAAGGCGGACGATACATCAGGCTTGCTCCGATCCACACCAGCACCATTTCCACAACGAGCACGAGAAAGTGCGTGAGGTTTTTTCCCAGCAGAATTTCGCGGAAGCGCACCGGCGAGACAAAATAAAACTGAATGCCGGCGGCATCGGCGCCGAAACTGTTGTAAACCAGGTTCGTCAGAATCAGCAGCGTGTAAGCGGCGCCAACGGGAAACGCCAAGTCCGCAGAGTGGCCCAGCAGGCCTCCGGCGCTGTCCGTCTTCCCCGACGAGAACCGGAAAATCAAGAGCACCACGACCGGCATCAGCAGCGTGAAAAGCATCGGGCCGCTGCGCGACAGATAATGTATTTCCTTTTCGAGCACGGCGGAAACCGGGCTAGAGACGCCGGGGACCTCCCAACCGAGCTGAATCGTTTGCTTGCCCGCGGGCGCGACGGTTCGCGCTACGGCTTCACTCAAGTTTTCGCCGCGATATTGCGCGCGCAAACGCAGATTCAACAGCCACAGCACCGCCAGCGTATAGGCGCACAGCAGGGCGATCGATCCAAGTGCCAACGCATATTCGGCGCGCAGGAAGTGCGCGATGGACTGCGCCGCGAGGCCCGGCGGCAGCAGCCGCTCGATGGGCAGGGCCTCGACGACGACGCGCGACACTGCGGGCTGATGAGAGCGGTTGCCATAATGGCGAACGAGCGGCCCGATGAATTGAAAGCCGATCACCATGAAAAGAAACAAAACGCCGAAGATTTCGCGGGTCTTTCGTTGCGCGAGCCAGCGTTCCACCCAGGTGAAGAACATGCGCGCCAGCAGAATGTTAAAAATTGCGAAGAGCAGCAGCACCGGCGCGGCAACAAGGAAAAGCGTCGGCGATGCGCAGGCAATGCCTATCGACATGCCCAGCAACCACAAGCTGCCCATCGCGGTGGAAGGATCGAGCGAACCGTAGGCGATCCGAATCAGAAAATAAGATGGAAAGGTGAGCGGAAAGCGAAGCAGGTTCGAGGAATCCAAATTTTCGGTGAAGGCGCTGGCCATCACCGGAAAAAGCTGCCAGAAGAGGAATACAGGCCAGAGCAGCAGAGGGAGCCAATCCACTCTTCCGCTGGAAACGAAATACCACGCGCTGAAGCCGAGCCCGACGGAACCAATGATTGCGCCCATGCCAAACCCGAAGAAAATGAATCCGCGTGCGACAACTTCCATGCGGCCGCGAATGGTGCGCAGGGAATTGACGAAGAGTTGCCAGCGGACGCGGGCGATCGCGGCGAACTGGCCGCGCATATCGGGAGAGAAGGTCAGCCCAGCCACGAGAGTTCCTGATCGGCGCGGCGCGTGCCGCCGACAATGCGCAGGAAAATTTGTTCCAGCGTGAGTTTTTCGCCGGGCGCGGGAGCGGACGCGCCAATCTCATGCGGCGCGCCGGCGGCGGTGAGTGCAGCGGCCGCTTGCGCCTCCACGCCCGCGCGAAGTTCTTCGAGAGAGCCCTGTGCGACGAGCTGGCCGCGATGAATAATGGCCACGTGGCTGCAGAGACGTTCCACAATTTCCAGAACGTGCGAAGTAAGAAAAATAGTGGCGCCGCAAGCGATCATATTCTGCAGCATGGATTTCAGTGTGTTGGAAGCAATCGCGTCCACGCCTTCGAACGGCTCGTCCAGAAATAGAATTTTCGGGCCGTGGATTACCGCGGCGGCCAGTGCGAGCTTTTTCTGCATTCCGTGGGAGTAATCCGTCACCAGGGCCTTGGGCTGATCGACTAGCTGCATGAAATCCAGCAATTCCGCGGTGCGTTTTGCGGCTGTCGAGCGGTCGAGGCCGTACATGCGTCCGACGAAATTCAAGTATTCGGAGCCAGTAAGACGGCCGAACAGCGCCATGCCTTCGGGCACGACGCCGATCTGGCGTTTCACTTCCACGGAATCCTGCGTCAGGTCAATGCCGAGAATCTGCATGCGGCCGGAAGAAGGCGCGAGCAAGCCGGTAAGCATTTTGATGGTTGTGGATTTTCCAGCGCCGTTGGGCCCGAGGAATCCGAAGAACTGGCCCGGCGCCACGCGAAGGTTTACGTCTTGCACAGCGACCAGATCGCCAAAGCGGCGCGTGAGATGTTCGGTGGAAATCGCCGGGGCGGCCAGCGTGGCGGATGTGCTCATCGAATTTCAAACTCTAGCATATTCGCGCAGTGACGCTAACCAAAGGTGCAAGTCGCGCCTCCAGCTCTGCGCGGGGCGGTGTGACGATGCTAGCGCGTGTTGACGGGCGCCGCGGGCAATGTAGATGTCTGCGGAAAAACCGCGAGAATCGCCGGCAGCTCCAGGCGAAACGTGCAGCCGCCTTCGGGCCGGTTGAATCCGGTGATCCTGCCGCCGTGCTCTTCCATCACTCCGTAGCAGATGCTCAGTCCGAGCCCGGTACCTTTGCCCACTTCCTTCGTGGTGTAAAAAGGGTCAAAAACTTTTTCGGGCTCTTTCATGCCCGGTCCAGTGTCTGAGAATTCGATCACAACATTGCCGCGTTCACGCAAAGTGCGAATAAGCAACACTCCGCCGCCGGCAGCTTCCATGGCATCCACGGCGTTGCTGATCAAATGATAGAAAACCTGCAGCAATTGATTCGGGTCGCCGCGCACGGCCGGAAGAATGCTGCGATTTTCCAGTTCGATGCGGATATTTTTCCCGCGCAAATCGAGATTGCGCAGCTGCACCGCGCCTGTAAGCACGCTGTTGAGGTCTAGCAATTGTTTTTCAGCGGGAACCTGGCGCGCAAAGCTGAGCAAATTATTAACAAGGTCCTTGGTGCGGCGCGCCTGCTCCCGGATTTTGTCTCCCAGCGAATGCGCCCGGGTATTGGCGGCGTTTTCGATCGTCAGCACGTCCGCATAGCCCAGAATCGCGGTGAGCGGATTATTGATTTCGTGCGCAGCGCCCGCGGCGAGCTGGCCCAGCGACGCCAATTTTTCGGATTGCACAAAATGTGTTTGCAGCCGCTTGACGTTTTCCAGCGATTCCCACAATTCGTGCACCAGCCCGGTGCGTTCCTGGTACACGAGATACTGGCGCAGAAATACCAGAGCGGCTCCGACGAAAATCGCCACCAGCGTGACAATCAGACGAAAGCTTTTCACGGCGTCCGGCGCAGTGCTGGCAAACTCGCTCCAGGCGGCAAGCAGCGGCGCAGCCAGCACCCCCCACATCGCCAGACGAGCCGGCCACTGTGTATCGCGCGGCACAGAAGGTTGCTGCACTTCCGGCTCGAACGTTAAACCGTGCGCGATGATTCCCACCGTTCCCATCCAGACGAAAGAAGCCAGCATGGGCAAACGGATCAGGCCGCCCATGGAAGGCAGCAGATGATGCATGGCCATTACGGACATCGTCATGCCCGTCACGTACAGAGAGGTTGCGCCGAAAAGATGGCCGTACACCGTGCGCCAAGCGCCACGAGTGCGCACGAACAGGAGACCAAAGCCGACCGCCACGACCAGGTTTTCAATCAGATAGCTGGCGAAGTCGCGCGAATGAAATAATTCAGGATTCGGCGAAACCACTTTCCATGGCATCGCCGCGAAAATATAGACGTAGAGCCACAAGATCCCCAGAAGCACCAGATCGATTAAGCCGAAGCGCAGGGTCTCACGCATCTTTCTCGCGTGAGGCATCAGCGCCAGCGAGGCTATGAATGGAACGGTGTGCAGAAAAAATAGCAGATCGGCGATGAACGGAACTTGGGTTTCCAGGTGCAGGCTAAACTGGGTGTAAACCAACACCAGGATTCCCGCGAGCCAAAAAGTGCAGCCCAGCGCGAGCAGCATCCAGAATCCATTTTGCCGCCGGTAGGGAGACGCCGCGTTCCACAACAGACACGTATTGGCGAACAACGGAACCACGCACGCGAGGAAATAACTGAGGCCGGCGACGGTGGAATCGCGCGAGGCCAGCAGCATGACCGCCGCATAACCGCCGACAAAAAACACCCACGCGCAAGTAATCAGTAACGCTAGACGAGAAACCTTCATCGAAGGGGCACCAGAATAAATTTTATCGCACGCTTGGCAGATTCGGCGGCTTACTTCCAAAATCCATACGAAAGCGTTACGTAAGTGCGGCGTTGCGCGGAGCTGGCAACAAGGACAGGCGGGCGGCCCGAACGGCCAGGAGACAAGCTTGCGGTGATAAAGGGCACCTGGCTACGGTTTGGCATAGGCGTATCTACCGGGAATCATTGATTTTGCGGAGCTTACGACCGGCGTATAACACTTGCAGCACCAGCGCACCGCGAAGTTCACGGATTTTCGGAGAAATGGATGTCCGAACCATCGGTAAAAGCAGGACTGAACGAAGGGCACCCACGCCGTCCCGGCCAGCACATTCCTTTTCTTCTTCGGCTCGGGCCCGGCTTAATTACCGGCGCCGCCGATGATGATCCCAGCGGCATCGCAACCTACTCGCAGGTGGGCGCGCAATTCGGCACGGGCATGCTGTGGACCATGCTGTTTTCGTTTCCGTTGATGTCCGCGATGCAGGAAATCTGCGCGCGCCTGGGGCGGATCACGGGAGCGGGCATCGCCGAAAACCTGCGCAAGAACTATCCCAAGCCGGTCCTGTACGGCCTGGTTGTGTTGCTCTGCGCGGCGAATATTTTCAATCTTGGCGCGGACGTTACGGCCATGGGCGCGGCGGCGCAGCTGGTCTTCGGGGGATCGCTGAACGTATATGTGCTGGCGTTCGGCACACTCTCTCTTTTTCTGGTGGTCTACGTACCGTACAAAAAATATGTTCACTACCTGAAGTGGCTGACGCTGGCGCTGTTCGCATACGTGGCGACGGCATTCGTGGTGCACGTCCCCTGGAAAATGGCGCTGCGCTCGACGCTAGTCCCTTCGATTACCTGGACGGCCGACTACTGGATGGCGCTAGTCGCGGTGTTGGGCACCACCATCAGCCCCTATTTATTTTTCTGGCAGACGTCCGAAGAAGCGGAAGATGTGCGCATGAACCGGAACGAATCCGCGCTCAAGCGGCGGCCGGAACAAGCGCTCGCGGAATTCCATCGCATCGGTCTGGATACCTGGATCGGCATGGGATTTTCGAATCTGGTCGCATTCTTCATCATTCTCACCACGGCTGCCACGCTGCACGCCGCGGGCGCAGGCAAAGGCATCGAGACCTCTGCGGACGCCGCCAGAGCTTTGCAACCGCTGGCCGGACATTTCGCGTTCCTGCTGTTTGCGCTGGGAATCATCGGGACGGGCCTGCTAGCCATACCGGTGCTTGCTGGGTCCGCGGCGTACGCCGTGGCGGAAGCGTTCCGATGGCGCGCCAGCCTGGAATGCAGGCCGCGCCAGGCGCCGAAATTTTATGGCGTGCTCGCGGCGGCGACAATCATAGGAATCGCTTTGAATTTCATGGGCATGAACCCGATACGCGCGCTCTACTGGTCCGCGGTGATCAATGGCGTGGTGGCGGTTCCGCTGATGGTGATGTTGATGATCATGTCCGCGAACGCGGCCATCGTGAAGAAGTTTTCACTCCCGGTGCATCTGCGTGTGATTGGCTGGACCGCGACGGTAGTGATGCTGCTGGCGTCGCTGGCATTTATAGCGAGCGGAATCCACGGATTGTTTTGACACCAGCTTACCCGCGCGCCCCATTGCCGTCCCGGCGCATTTGCTCGACGAGACGGGCGTGCCTCTCCCCACGTTCCCTGTACACCGCTCCCATGAGCTGCCATCCTTCCTTCTCGCCTTCGAGCAAACGAGCGGCGGTGTGTTCGCAGGTGACGGCCGCTTGTTCCCACCATCTGACATTTTCTTCGAGAATTTCAAAAATTTCCGGCATTGCCATGTCCATGCGTTTCTCCCAAGGTGCAGTCGTCACCGAATTTTGGCCTTGATCGTTTGCGGTCGTTGATGAGTGCATAGCCAGCTCCATTTTTCTGTGTAACTTCTGCCGCTCGACGGCGGGTGAATTTTCTGTTGCCGCTATTCAGCGGTTGGGTTGCGCGACTTGGTCCCGCTCGGGGTCTTGCCTGCAGGCTTGCTGCCGGCCCGCTTGTTGATGGCTTCATCGCCGGCCAGTTCGTCTTCCGGTGGCAGAATTTGCTGCGCGATTATCTTTTCGATAACCGTCTTAGGAACTTGTTCGAAATACGTACCCATTGCTCTCATGACGCGCCTCCTTTCCTGCCCACACCGTAGCAGCGCGCCAAACATACGGGGAGGATCTTTTAATTGTCTCGCCTGAGAGCAGTACGTCGTTTAGCGCGACTGTGCGGGAGATAGCGTGATTGGCGTCGAGGATAGCGTGAGCGTTGCCAGCGCGGGCTACTGAGAGTTAATTGTACGCTACCGTACCTTAATAAATTTTCTGGTGTACTTTAGCAAGTCTCTCTTGACACGTAGAGCTGCGCTTGCTTAGGATAACAATTCGTTAGTTATACGTTAGCTTTAGAAGGAGGCGTATGAGCGCAACTCGACCCGTGGCTCACTTCAAGACCGTGGCGCAGTTCGATGTTCCGAACTCGCGCAATGGCAAACACAAAAAGATCGTAACCCTGATACTTCGCGATCTGGACCAGCTGAAGGAAGGCGCGGCCATCAAAATTCCTTTGGCGGACCTGGGCGACTCGAAAGAGAACGTCCGTTCGGCGCTGAATCGCGCCACGCGCAAGAGCGAACGAAGCGTGGCCACAGCCAGCGATGAGACTTTCCTGTACGTTTGGAATTCCCACAAATCTTAAGCAGCGGAAGCACACGGAAAGATCGCCGAACGGCGGTTGGGCGCTTGACGCGCAGCTACGGGAGGGGGCTTCCTGACGCTGCGGTCAAGAAGTGGATTCGAGCAAGGTCCTGATCGTATTCAACAGAAACTGCGGCCCCTCATCCTTCAGAATCCAACGGTCCACTACGCCCATGGTTTCGTCCGGCAATTGTGAGAGCCCAGACAAAATCACCATCGGAACCGCTGGGTTTATGCGCTTGAGCTCGCGCGCGGTGGCGATTCCGTTTTTGCCGGGCATCCAATAATCCAGCAGCACCAGGTCGAAAGGCTCGGACTGAAATAGTTGGATGCCCTCGTCGCCGGAACGCGCCGTCAGCACCTGATGACCCGCGGTTTCCAGCACGCGCTTACGAATGTTGAGCGCGGCCGATTCGTCGTCAATGCAAAGTATCTTCGCCATTTTTGCCGCGCTGCGTTCAAAGCTGCTGCGTTCACGCTCGTTCAGGATGGCGCCAGCGGATTATGAGACGGCGAACCCCATCCCGTCAGTGGGAATGAAAACGGCGAACGAGGTGAGCGTGCGGCCTTGCCATTTGGCGCAGCGAAAGCGTATCGTGCCGTCGAGCTTCTGAACGATTCCGCGGCTAACCCACAGACCCAGTCCCGTGCCTTTTTCCGCTTTGGTGGTGAAAAATGGCTCGAAGATTTTGTGCCGGTGCTTGGCGGGAATCCCGATGCCGGTGTCGGTGACGCTTACGCGAATTCCCGAGCGCACGCTGCTGCCCGACCACTGCGAACTGTAGCGCAGACTGACGCGCAGCGTGCCGCCCTCCGGCATGGCCTGCAGAGCGTTCGCGATCAGGTTGATAAAAATCTGCCGCAGCTCCACCGGAAAAGCCACCACCAAGCCATCGGCCTCAAGATTCCGTTCCACGGTGACCTGATTCGTCTGTAACTGCCGGCGAAATGCTTCCAGCACGTCGTCAAGTATGAGACGCAACGAAATGGGAACGGGATTCTCCGAGTCGCGACAGAACGCCAAAGTCTGCCTGGCGATATGGCGTACGCGCTCCATTTCTTCGTTCGCGACGCGCGCCAGTTCACGAGCGTCCGCATCCAAGGACGGATGATCGCGCAGCAAATAAAAAACGTTCGTCACCGTCTCCAGCGGATTGTTGATTTCATGCGCGATCCCCGCGGCCACCCGGCCCATCGCCGCTTGCTTCTCCGCGCCGCGCAGAACCTGCTCCAGCCGCTTTTGTTCGGTCACATCGCGAACGAAGCAGCGCGTATGCACGAACTTCCCATTTTCCCAGAGCCCGTTCGAGTTGATCACCAGCTGCTTGACCGAACCATCTTTGCAGCGAAGCTCCGCCGGATAATCGTAGATGTCCTCCCGCCGCATCAACTTCGCCCAAAATTCTTCGAAGACATGCTGATGAACATGGAAGGCGCCCAGAGGGTGTCCGATATATTCTTGCGGCGAGTAGCCCAGCAGTTTCAGCAACGCTTTGTTCGTCCACAAAATGGTCTGATCCGGGCCGACTTGCTGCACGCCTTCCAACGCGTTTTCCAGGATATCGGCCAGCTCGGATTCCCGAATCTGCAGCGACTGCTGAATATTCCTGCGCTCCGCTTTTTCGGTCTCCAGCGCGCGCGCCTTTTGCTGCAGCTGCGAAATATTCCGCAGGCGTTCCGCTTCGGTGACAAGGTCCGTATAGCTCTCGCCGGGAATCACGCCGGAGTGTTCCGCGCAGATTTTCAGGAACGGCTCGCCGTCTTCTGCGCGGGCGAAACCTCCGATGGGGTAAGCACAGCGCAGCGAAAAATCGTGAGTTTTACTCAAATCGTTCCAGAGTTGCTCCAGCCGGAGGGCTGCGTCGGGTTTCCCCTGCGCCCACAGCAGGCTGACCATTTCGCCGAATGCCACCACGCGCGAATTCCTGCCGTCCGATGCCGCCTTGGCCCGAGCGACGCAGCCGCCGATCAATTCAGTGAAGAGCGCGGCGTCCGGCCAGCCATCCACGGTGAATTTCGCCAAGGACTCGGCCGCATCCAGCAGGATGAAGCGGCCTTGCAACACAGCCGTCGTCGTGTCCAAACCGCGGGTCTGCAATTCCAGCGTCAGCGCATCGCGGTGCGCCTTGGTCGCGATCACGATCGCGAAACTTCCAGTCCCCAACGCGCGCTCGATCAGTCGGCTTAGCCCGGTGATCAGCGATTGATCTTCCGCGTAGAACTGAACGGTGTGTCCGCAAGGTTCGTGGTCATGCGAATGCTCACCCTGCACAGGATGCGATGGGTTGGCTCCGAAAGCGTTCACCGTGCTCATCAACATGATCCTCAGAGAAAGCCCCGCCGCAGGTGGCAACGGTGATTTATGGCAGCCGCCTTCCAGTGGAAGATGGAAGTCAGCGTGCCTCAATTGTTTCAAGGGAGTGAGGGCTAAAGAATACCCGGAATGCTGTATCTGCCAGATGAGGTGCGCGGCGGATTACCTGGGAAGCGACCCGGGGCGTGAGAGGCGAATCAAGCAGATGGATTTGCGCCCATTCTGAGGACAATCTCGCCCGTGGCAGCATCGCGAATGAAGTACTCGGCCCGTGCAGTGCTGATCAACGCATCGAGGGCCTTCCTGCCGTCATCGAGCGTGGCGACCTGCTTGATCCACAACGGAGTGCCGTCATCCAAGGTACGGAAAATGTCGAAACCTAAATCCATGTGTACCTCTGGCCAATGGTTTCGGAGCAAGCGTTCGCACCTGCTGCGGCAAGGGGCTGGACGCACGACTCACTAGCATCCAATGTACACGCTCGCGCAGAAGTTGTATGTTCAACCTTAGACAGCGCCAACCTTGTCTTGTAATTGAAGATAACGGCTGCACAATTGCCCGAAGCAAGACCCGGCATCATACTCTGAATGAGGAAATTAGCCTCACCAAATCGAACCGCATCCAAACAATAAGGATCGAATGACACCCAAGAAACGCAAGGGAAAGGCCCGAATTCTTTTTCCAGCCGGGCTGCCGGTAGCGAAGCCCGTGCACTACGACGCGGGCGAGACGATTTTTTCGCAAGGCGATGAATGCACGGATGTGCGTTACATCGAAGAAGGCGTGGTGAAGTTGACTCTGGTTTCGAATCGAGGCCGCGGCGGAATACTGGGATATCTGGGACGTGGCGATTTCTTTGGAGAGAACTGCTTGAACGGCCAGGCGTTCTATTCCACATCGGCGGTGGCCCTGGTGCCGGGCACTGTGATGGTCATCAACCGAAAAAAGATGGTGCGAATCATCAACGAGGAGCCGGAGGTCTGTTCTCGATTCATCAACTATCTCCTGGCTCGGAATCACCGCATTGAAGAGGATTTAATCGATCACCTTTTCAATTCCAGTGAGAAGCGCCTGGCGCGCACGCTATTGCTGCTGGCCGACTACGACGCGGGAAATTCGGATGTGACGATCATGTCCAGAATCAACCAGGACACCCTGGGGGAGATGGTGGGAACCACGCGCCCTCGTGTGAATTTCTTCATGAATAAATTCCGCAAGCTTGGCTATATCCACTACGACAAGAATGGCCGCCTGGAGATTTACCAGTCGCTGGCAAAAGTGCTGCACGACGAACAGCGCGACTGGTAGCGAGCCGGATTAGTGACGCGCCGCCCGCCGGATCCTGGCATTGCCAGCGAGAACCGGGCGATACAGTCCTCGCTGGAGGCATGCTCAGCTTCGAGCGCTAGTTTGTAGAGCTCGCCTTCTGGTCCTTCACTTGCAGTTCGTTCACCACCTGCTGCACATTCGGAACCCCAGCCGCGACTTTTTCCGCATAGGCGCGCTTTGACTGCGAGTTCACCTCGCCCGTTAACGTCACGACGCCGCTTTT
>Ga0182024_10010119_pt1 | contig 19325 bp, 18 predicted proteins | sample P32metaG_FD_120480 | JGI IMG/M metagenome (GOLD analysis project Ga0182024, IMG submission 120480) | Permafrost microbial communities from Stordalen Mire, Sweden - P3-2 metaG (Illumina Assembly) | ecosystem: Environmental > Terrestrial > Soil > Wetlands > Permafrost | place: Sweden: Stordalen... | reverse complement strand
GCCGATTTTCAAGCCGCTGACTGCGAGCATGGAGGGGACTTCCTCGGGCGGAAGACCGGGGAATTCGATCTGGTCGATCGCCAGGCCGAGATAGGAGGAGATGGACCCGAACTGCGATGGCGTTTCGGTAGATTGCTGGGGCGCGGGCTGGGGCGCAACTTGGGCTGTGCCTGTCCAAGTTGTGGCGCTTGCCAGAGCCAGCAAGGCCGCTAGGTGCTTTATCTTTGTCTTTAGGGTGAACAGGATGCCAATTCCAGAACCGGTGGGCCAACGGAGAGGGGCCGAGCTGCGCTCGACTTGGATCCTCCGACTGTGCTCATGGCAGGCTCGCGAATGCGTACGTACCCGCGCTTGCGAAAGCCAGAATTCAGGATTCGCAGGCGTGACTCTTTTCGGGTTCGATGCAGCGCTCAACCGCACACTTAGCTCGCTGGGATGAAGATTGGTGGCCGGAACCTATAATACTGGTTGGAAAGCGCAGAAAAGGTAATTGGCAAGGTGAGCACTTTGGAAAATACCGTGGTAAGCAAGGCAAGTGACGAGAATAGCGTTTCGAAAATGGCCGACCAATATACGGATCGATATTCGCGGCAGGTGTTGTTCAAGGAGATTGGCGCGGAAGGTCAGCAGAAGCTTTCGCAGTCTCGCGTGGTCGTAGTGGGCTGCGGCGCTACCGGATCTGCCGGGGCCGCGTTGCTGGCTCGATCAGGCGTGGGAACGCTGCGTATTCTTGACCGCGATTATGTCGAGCCAAGCAATTTGCAGCGGCAAACATTGTTTGATGAGGATGACGCTCGCGAATCTGTGCCCAAGGCGATCGCGGCGGCTCGGCAGATTGCGCGCTTCAATTCGCAAATAGTAGTTGAGCCCCATGTGGCGGATCTGACGCCGGCGAACGTTGATTCCCTGCTTGGCGGGGCCGACCTGATTCTCGATGGAACTGACAATTTCGAAACTCGCTACCTTATTAATGACTATGCGATGAAAAATTCGGTGGCCTGGATTTACGCGGCAGCGGTGGGCAGCTACGCGCTGACCATGAATATCTTGCCCGGGGAGACGGCTTGCCTGAGCTGCATTTTTCCGGAGTCTCCGCGGGGCACGGTGGAGACGTGCGAGACGGCGGGCATTTTGAACGCTGCGGTAAACCTGGTGGCGTCGATCGCCGCTACGGAGGCGCTGAAGTTTCTCGTTGGGGCGCGGTCGAAGATGCGGCGGACGCTGCTGTCATGGGATGTATGGAGCAATGAGCGGGCGGAATTGGGAGCGGGCACTTCGCGCGCGGGGTGCCGGGCCTGCGCGGGAGAGTTTGTTCATCTGGCGGGTGAAGGTCGCCCGCATATTACTTTGTGCGGCCGGAATTCGGTGCAGATTCACGAGCGGCAACGTCCGGTGGACTTTGCGGAACTGAGCGGGAGGCTGCAGCCTCACGGAGTGGTTCGGCACAATGAGTTTGTGCTGAAGTTTTTTCGCGAGCCTTATGAGATGACGCTGTTTCCAGATGGGCGGGCGATTATTAAAGGGACTACCGATACGGCGGTTGCGCGGAGTTTGTACGCTCGGTTTGTGGGGAGCTAGAGTTTAACCTCTGCGGCTAAAGCCGGTCTAATAGCAGAGCAGTTATCGCAGCGGTGAGCTGCTACTTCAATCCTCAATCAGAGCTAACCGATTGCAGGATGTGCGCACTCGTTTTCACCTGACATCGGCATCGTTCTCGCGCGCATTGCCGAGGTTTAGCCGTTCGTGCTGGGAATTGGCGGAGATCGAGGGTGTTTTGAAGGTGCCGAAAACTGGCCAGCAAACTGCACTTCACGGAGTAGGTTTAATTTTCTGGAGGCAGTATGCGACCCTACGTGGTTTTGAGTGCGGTAGTTTTGATGGCGGCAATGGCCCTCGGCCAACAACTCGCCCCCTTTCCCCAGCGCAATTATGAAGGCGGATTCTACGGAGGCGGACCTTTCATCCCGCTCCTGACCACGCCAGAAGTTTCCCTGCAATCGGTTTCCCCGAACCCGGTGGGAGCCAGCAATGCCACCACAGGTTTAATTGCAGGGGCAACCAACGCCACGCTTTCGCAGGTCGACGGACTGACAAGCTCGGAATATCCCGTAACTGTCTGGTACCAGGGAGGCGCTCCGCTTACCACTCCGCAGGTTCAGCTGTGGCCGGAGATGATTGGCCGCGAAGGCCACATCATGCGCGGTGGCATGATGCATGAGGCAATGGGAGAGCGCGGGCGCGAAGAGCACGGCGAACACGCAGAGAAGCGCGCGGCTTGGACGTTTTACAGCGGAAGCTACGAGGCGTCGAATTCTATCGCATCGACAGGTGCGGTAAAGACTGGCAAGAAGGCCGCTCGTACCTATACCAATGACGACGTCGCTCGCGAGAATGATAAGAACGGTAGCGTGAAGTACGACGGCAAGACGGAAAAGATTTAAGGGCAGCTATCAGCTTTCAGCTCTCAGTTTGGGCTCTCGGTTCCCTGCTTTGTGGGGGCCGGGAGCTTTTATTTTTTGCGGTCTTCAGTGAGATGTTTGCTTCATATCTGTTATCTTCTTGCGGTCGATCTTCCTCACAAATAAAACGACTGGCGCTGCGGCTTCACTAAGAACTCTCGTTTCGCCGCAGACGCCGTCAAGGATTAATTGTCTTTATGGCTGAACTAGCACGTCCCGAGCCCTCTCGCGTTTATCGCTGGACTGTATTGCTGTTCGTCAGTCTGGCGATGGGCGGGAATTACTACATCTACGACAGCATTAATCCGCTGGAACGCATTTTCATCGACAAGCTGGGCTTCTCGGCCACCGCGTTTGGGTGGTTGAACTCGGCATATAGCGTTGCCGCGGTTGCGACGTTGCTGATTGGCGGGATCATTATCGACCGCATCGGCACTAAAAAGGCGATCACGTTTTTTGCCGTAGTTTGCCTGCTGGGTGCTTTGCTTACGGCACTGCGCGGACAACCGGCGGTCATGATTGCGGGGCGGACGGTGCTTGGTCTCGGCGCGGAATCGATGATCGTTGCGGTAACGACGGTACTGGCGAAGTGGTTTAAGGGGAAGGAGCTGAGCTTCGCCTTTGGCATCAACCTGCTTATCGCGCGGTTGGCTTCCGTGGCGGCGGATAACTCGCCTACTTGGGCCAACCGAGTTTTTTATCCCAACGGGCCGGCGGGGGAGCCTAGCTGGCAGGGCCCGTTAATGATTGCCGTAGGGGCTGGAGTCCTGGCGGTGGTTTGCTCGGTCGCTTACTGGCTCCTCGAAAGCCGCGCTGAGGGCCGGTACGAGTTGGGACAGGCGGGGTCGATCGACAAGCTGGAGTTTGGGCAGATCTTTCGGTTTAATGCGTCTTACTGGTATGTGGTGGGGCTTTGCTTCACTTTTTACTCTGCGATCTTTCCGTTTCGGACGTTTGCCATCGATTTCTTCACGAATAAGATTTTGGCGGTTCATGGCGGAGTTGGCGCTTCGGAGGCGATGCGGGTGCTGGCTCATGAGCGGGCTGGATTCTTTAACAGTCTGCTTCCGCTTTCGGCGATGGTGGCTACTCCGCTCTTCGGATTGCTGGCCGATAAGATTGGAAAGCGCGCGTTCCTGATGATGTTCGGGTCGATCCTACTGATGCCCGTTTATCTAATGATGGGGTATACCAATATTTCGCTTTATGTTCCGGTATGCATGATGGGGATCGCATTTTCGCTGATTCCGGCGGTAATGTGGCCTTCGGTGGCTTACATTGTCGACCAGAACCGGCTGGGGACGGCTTATGCCCTGATGACGCTCATCCAGCAGATCGGCTTTTTTATCCTTAATCTGATGATTGGGAAGGCCAACGATTATTCGAATGCTGGCCTCGCGAACCCTGGAGGTTATGGGTTGGGGATGTGGATCTTCTCGATTTTAGGCTTCGTGGGGCTGACTTTCGCCATCCTATTGCGGGTCCGGGAGACGGGACCGCAGGGGCATGGGCTAGAAACGATTACGGCGAAGGGGTAGGAGTGTGGCGGCGGGGCTCCGCCCCGCCAAGTCAAGACGGGGCAAAGCCCCGTCACCACACGGTTACCAAGTCCCCAGAAAACTACAGTTTTTGGTATTCTGACTAATTGAACAGGGTCTAGTGGCTTTGGGCTGCTGCCTCGGCAAATTTGTACAACGTAATGACTTGTAAGCCGCATCCTAGCAAGTAGCGGCCGGAAAAGGCGACTTGACCGACCAGAAACAACGTAACAACGAAGCAGAACTTATTGAGCGGGCGAAACAGGGTGACGAAGCAGCTTTCGAAGCCTTGTATCACCAGCACAAACGTCGAGTGTATTCGCTATGTTTGCGGATGGTTTCCAATCCCGCGCAGGCCGAAGATCTGGCCCAAGAAGCATTTCTTCAGCTCTATCGCAAGATTGGAACGTTCCGCGGGGAATCGGCGTTTTCAACTTGGCTGCACCGCATGACGGTAAATGTGGTACTGATGCAGTTGCGCAAGAAGGGCCTTCCGGTGGTGTCGCTCGAGGAGACTCTCGAAGCCGACGACGAGGCTCCCAGAAAAGAGTTTGGCGCCAAGGATGTAAAGCTGACTGGATCGGTAGATCGACTGGAACTGAGACGTGCTATCGATCGGCTGCCGCCGGGGTATCGAACGGTTTTTATACTGCACGACGTTGAGGGATTCGAGCACAACGAAATTGCGGAAATCGTGGGATGCTCGATTGGTAATAGCAAGTCGCAACTTCACAAAGCAAGATTGAAGTTGCGAGATTTTCTGAAGTTCATGAGAGCCGAACAGGCCAAGACTGGTTAGTGGATGTTGCAGCACTGGGGAGAGATGTTATGACGTGTTCTGAAGTTCAAGAAGTTTTGCCGGAGCTTATCGATGCTCCGGAGAACGGGAACCTTCCGTTCGATTTCCAAAGTCATTTAAGCTCCTGCGCTGACTGTTCTGGCTTGGTGTCGGAATTGAGAACGATATCGGGCGGGGCGAGGCAACTGGCAGAGAATGACGAGCCGGCACCGGAATTGTGGCTGCGCATTGCAGCTCAGTTACAGGCTGAAGGGCTGATCCGCGATCAAGAAACGGATTTTTCGGAGCGCGAGCAGCAACGCGTGTTGGTGCCAACGAGGCCGCGATGGCGTATGTCGTGGCTGGTTCCAGTGGCGGCAGTGCTGCTGGTGGCCGGGACCTACGTGGCGAAACATCAATCGCAGCCGCTGACTTCAGAGCGTAAAGCACCGGCAACTCCGGCGCCTACCCCATCTCCCAACACGCAATCTACTAACACAACGGCTTCCACTCCGTCAGCACCTTCCTCTTCGATCCCAGCTTCAACGCCTACTCCGGCTTCAACGCCCGTTGTGGCATCAACCGGCAAGGCTGCATCTTCCGCTGAGTCAGAGCAGTTGGCGCAGAGTCGTAGAGAGAGTCAAGAAGCCGCACCGAGCAGCGAAGATGACGAACAATTTCTGAGTGTGGTTTCAACCCGTGCGCCTTCGATGAAAGCAACGTATGAAAAGCAGTTGCAAGCTGTGAATGCCGACATTCGGGAATCGCAGGCTTATGTGGATCAGAATCCGGGGGATGCGGACGCGCGTCAGCATCTGATGGAAGCGTACCAGCAGAAGGCACTTCTTTATCAGATTGCATTGGATCGTATTCAATAGTCGGAAGGGCGGACCGGCGTACCCGGCCGCAGGGGCGTAGGTTATGGCGAGTCTTCGGGGAGTTTTTCACAGCGGAGTTCATCACACAGTCATCAACTCAAACCTGGCCGCGAGTCTGATGCTGTCGGCATGTCTGGCATCGACAGCCTTCTCCCAGACGGCGCCTCCAACTTCCGCCCAGCCCTCCGCGCAAACCACGAAGAAGGAGTACCGGTTTGCGGTTGGCGCGCGGCCCAATATTTCCGTCGACACACAGAACGGCGCAATTTCTGTGAAGCCCGGGACCAGTAACCAGATCGTCGTGACGGCGACAATCAAGTCCGCGAATGTCGAGGTTGACCGCCAGCAAACGGGCGAGCGCATCGATATTGCAACCCACGTGCTCCAAGGTGCGGGACAACAGACGGGGCAGATTGATTATGACGTGCTGGTTCCAGCCGGGGCCACGGTTAGCCTCCATTCTTCGACCGGGCCGCTATCGGCGGAGCGTCTACAGGGTGACATGACTCTGGAAGGTACGGATGCCGTCGTGGATATTCGAACCATCAATAATGGCCACGTGCACGTTCGCACCATGCGTGGACCGATCACGCTGACTGACGTGCGCAATGGGCACGTGGAAATCTCATCGATCAGCGGCGATGTGCACCTGAAATCAGTGACCGGCCCGCTGGTGCAGGCGAATTCCGGCAGCGGCAAAATTTTTTATGACGGTGACTTCGGCTCCGGCGGCGACTATAAGTTCACCACCCACACCGGCGATATCGAGGCTTTGGCCCCCGCTTATGTGTCCGCTGATTTCAAAGCGCACTCTGTCCTCGGGCGCGTGCAGAATGACTTCCCGCTTCACCCCCAGCACTCCCGTTTTTCCGAGGAAGCGGGACGTTCCTTCTTCGGCACTGCAGGCAATGCAGGATCGTCGGTAGTGCTGCGCTCCTTCAGTGGTAAAATCCGCCTCAAGCAACGCTGAAAATAAATCTGAACCAGCTCTCAGCTATCAGTTCTCAGCATTCAGTTAAAGCCCTGAGATGTAATTGATAGCTGACCGCTGAAAGCTAATCATGGAGCCTCCTCCGGCGAACGCGCGCGCCGTCTTTCTCGTCGGATTCATGGCGTCCGGAAAGACTACCGTAGGAGCGGCGCTTGCCCGTAGGCTGGCTTGGGACTTTGTGGATCTGGATGCCGAGATCGAAATCCGTGAGGGCAAAGCCATCGCCGAGATTTTTCGTGATCGCGGAGAAAGTGAGTTTCGACTGATCGAGGCCGCTGCTCTCCGCGAGTTGACTGAAGCGCTGGAACGCGACACCGTAATCGCGCTCGGTGGCGGAGCTTTTGCCCAATCCGATAATCTGGAATTGCTAAAGCCTTGGCCTTCTATTTTCCTGGACGCCCCGGTGGAAGAGCTCTGGCGCCGTAGTCAACAGGAAGATAAAAAGCGGCCGCTTCGGAATAATTTTCCCGATTTTGCGCGCTTGCACGAAAATCGGTTGCCCTTTTATCGCAAGGCGCAGGTCACTATCGTAACCTCTGGACGGGATCAAACCTCCCTTTGTGCCGAAATCGAGAGTATTTTGCAGTTTTGGGATAAATCGGCATCCGCCGTTTCCTCTCAGGCTCCTCAAACTCGTTTTGAAACAGGAGAAACAAAGTGAAGTTGTTTTTACGCCTACTCCCCATGCTGGCTGCAGTAATGTTGGTGATCGCACAATCGGTCGCGGCTTCGGCTGCTCCCTTGCCTAAGGACGATAAAGAGAAAGAAGCAAAACACGAAGGCAAGGAAATCGACTCAGGATCTTTTGGCGTATTCCAGAACGGGCACCGTGTGGGAACAGAAACATTCTCCATTTACCAGACCGGCTATGGCAGCGTGATCCATTCCGAATTTAAGACGGAGAATGCCCCCACCGAAGCGATGCAGACGTCCGAGATGCAGCTCACGTCCAATGGCGACATCCGGCGTTACGAATGGAAAGAAATAAGCCCAGAGAAGGCGCAATCGGTAGTGGTTCCGGCGTCCGATTTTCTGACCCAGAAATGGAAGGCTTCGCCGCAGGACAAAGAACAAGAACAGCCCTACTTGCTGCCGGTTTCAACCAGCATTCTCGATGACTATTTCTTTGTTCATCGCGAAGTGCTGGCGTGGAAGTTTCTAGGCGCCTCTTGCAAGCAGGACAAAGTGCTGCAGTGTCCGGTAAAGCAGCGCGCGCAATTTGGGACGTTGAACCCGCGCCAGCATGCTCCCGCCCCGATGAGCATGGAATTTCTAGGCCGGGAGAAAGTTGCGCTTAAGGGCGGAGAACAAGACTTACTCAAGCTGGAACTGAAAGGCGAGTCAAGTACTTGGCAACTATGGCTCAATGATCAATTTAAAGTGATGCGAATGGTGATTGTGGGAGAGAATACAGAAGTGGTTCGCGATTAGGCGGACTCTCATACTGCGATAGTCCAGTCGGCTGACCACCTTTGCTATCAACCATCATATTAACCATCATATTTAACCATCAATGACGATCATTGATTCACGCACCACACGCGTGCTGTTTACAGCAACGCTGTTCTTCTTGGGTATTGGCTTTGTGTTGGCGGCCAGGCGAACGCTGCTGCTGTTCCTCTTTGCCATCATTTTTGCCTACCTCATTAATCCCGCAGTCGCGCGATTGGAAAAAATAGTGCATCGCCGGGCGTGGGCGATCGCAATTATTTATCTGCTGCTTCTGATTGGGATCGCAATCCTCGGCTTTCTGGTGGGCCCGCGGATCGCGCGGCAGAGCGCAAAGCTCAGCGAATCGCTGCCGGGGCTTATGGACAAGGCCAACACCGGACAAATCTTGGGTCAGATCCGGCAGTTGACGGCGAAGATCGGCAGCCAGCATCACTGGAGTTTTGCGACGCAGCAGCGCATTCAGAGCTTCCTGGTAACCCGGCGCGACGATCTGGCGCGTCTTGCTCAGCACATCGGTGTACGGGTTGCGGAATCGTTGCAGCAGGTTTGGGTATTGTTTCTCGTGCCCATCCTTGCCATCTTTTTTCTACGCGATGGCGGCAGCTTCCAGGAGACGCTGCTTTCGCTGGTGCAATCGCGCTCGCAACGCGAATTTCTGGATGATGTTCTCCAGGATTTGAATCAGATGCTGGCGCAATTTATACGCGCGCAACTGACGCTGGCGGCCTTGTCGTTCGTGGCCTACCTTACGTTTTTAGGATTGATGGGAGTGCCGTACGCACTCATGCTTGCCTCCGCCGGGGGCGCGCTCGAATTTCTTCCGGTGGCCGGACCGCTCATCGGCGGGGTTGCAATGTTGACTGTTGCAATGCTTTCTGGCTACGCGCACTGGGGCTACTTGCTGCTTTTTCTGTTTGTCTGGCGAATGCTGCAGGACTACGTCATTTCTCCGCGCATCATGGGCAGCAGCGTCGAATTGCATCCCCTTGCGGCCTTGTTCGGAATTCTTGCTGGCGGCGAGATTGCGGGAGTGATCGGCGTGTATCTCTCTATACCCGTGATGGCCGGCCTGAGAATTGTCTGGCGGCGATGGCGCATTTTTGCCGAAAAGCGCAGATTTGGACCTTTGAACGGAGACGCGTTTCCGCAGGATTTGGGAAAAGGAAGAATCGGTTAGCCGCGTTCCGCATTCATGCTGGCCTCTCTTCAATAATTATTTGAAGATTTTTCTCGCGCTTATGCTTGATTCGTCCCGCTGGATTTGAGAAAGCGGCCATCTACAGAAAGTCGCTGGTATAAAATCACAATTCAACATGCCGAATAAACTTGCTGTAGGAATTCTTGGTGCCACGGGCATCGTGGGGCAGAGATTTATCCAAATGCTCGAGGGGCATCCGTGGTTTGAAGTGGCGTGGCTGGCCGCGTCCGATCGATCGGAAGGGCGTGCTTACGCTGAAGCGTCACGCTGGAAATTGAAGACGGCGATCCCGGCTGCCGTCGCGAAGATGAAGGTGTCGCCCGCAAAACCTGATGGCGCGCCAAAAATTATTTTCGCCGCGCTTGATGCTTCAATCGCGCGCGAGATGGAGCCGCAGTTCGCAGAGGCTGGATGCGCCGTAATTTCCAATTCAAGTGCGTTACGCATGCAGTCGGATGTGCCACTAGTGATTCCTGAGGTCAATGGCGATCACATTGCATTGATCGAGAAGCAGTCGTGGCGCTCGAAATGTCGTGGGTTCGTCGTAACGAATCCCAACTGCTCTGCCATCGGGCTGGTCCTGGCGCTGGCGCCGCTGCATCGCGCATTCACGCTGGAGACGGTAATGGCGGTCACCATGCAGGCGGTGAGCGGGGCGGGTTATCCGGGTGTTGCGTCACTCGACATTCTCGGCAACGTAATTCCTTACATTTCTAACGAAGAAGAAAAAATGGAGGAGGAGACGCAAAAACTTTTAGGTACGCTGATTGGCTCGCGCATTGATCCAGCTCCGTTTGCAATGAGCGCGCAATGCAATCGCGTTGCGGTGGAAGATGGGCACACCGAATCGATTGCGATCCGTCTGCAAAAGAAAGCGACCGCAGAAGAGATTATTGCCGCGTGGAATGGCTTTCGTCCGGAGCCGCAGCAGCTGCGCCTGCCGAGCGCACCCGCGCAACCCATCGTTTACATGACCGCGCCGGATCGTCCCCAACCGCGCTTTGATTGCGATGCCGGGGCAGGCATGGCAACTTCTGTCGGACGCCTGCGGAAATGCAATGTTCTCGATTGGAAATTTACCGTCCTGTCCCACAACACGATTCGCGGAGCAGCCGGGGCTGCGGTGCTCAATGCCGAACTTCTGAAGGCGAAGGGATATTTCGGGTGATGGCAAACTTCGCCGCCAAAGCAAAATCCGCCCGTGTAGAGACGGGGATTTCTCCGTCTCGGCTGCGGGAGACGCGGCAAGCCGCGTCTCTACCAGTGGATGAGGAGCGCCGCCGGCCATGATCGTCATGAAGTTCGGCGGAACTTCCGTGCAAGATGCGAAAGCCATTGACCGGGCGGCGCAGATCGTTCACGACCGCTTGGGAGATGGTCCCGTAGTAGTGGTCAGCGCTATGGCCAAGGTCACCGATTCCCTGCTCGCCATGGGAAAGGCCGCTGGCGGCGGTGATCGGAAGACCGCGTTGAAGATGGCTCGCGCCCTGCGCGAACGGCACTATGATACGGCTGGCGAACTTCTCGGCACTGCTCTCTTCACGGAATTCCACGGCGACCTGGGCGCCGACTTCGAAGACCTCGACGAATTGCTGCGCGGCATTGGCGCGGTCGGCGAAATTACTCCGCGCACCTACGATTACGTGGCGTCATTCGGTGAAGTACTTTCAAGCAAGATCGTTGCCGCGGCATTTACTGCCCGTGGATTGCCTGGTACGCACGTCGATTCGCGGCAGTGCCTTCTCACTGACAACAGCTACACCCGTGCCGTTCCGCAGTTTGACGAAACGAACGAACGGCTGCGTAAGAAACTCCAACCGCTGCTCGACTCCGGCAAAGTTCCGGTGATGGGCGGATTTATTGGATCGACTCGCGCCGGGATTACGACCACGATCGGACGTGGCGGCTCGGATTTTTCGGCGGCGATTTTTGGAGCGGCGCTTGATGCCAAGCGCATTGAAATCTGGACTGATGTCGATGGCATGATGACGACTGATCCGCGGCTGTGCCCTGACGCCCGGCGCATCAAGGTCATCAGCTTCGATGAAGCCGCCGAGCTCGCCTACTTTGGGGCAAAAGTTCTCCATCCGGCGACGGTGCTGCCTGCCATTCAGCGCAACATTCCGGTCTACGTTCTGAACTCGCTGAATCCTACTTGCGAAGGGACGAAGGTTACGGCGCGAGCTCCAAAGTGCGCAAATATTTTCAAGGCGATTGCGCTCAAGAAAAAAATTACTTTGGTCGAGGTAGCGGCGCCTCGGCGTTTGCTGGTCCATGGGTATCTGAAATCCATTTTTGAAATTTTCGATAATCACAATGTCGCGGTGGATGTCGTTTCTACGTCCGAAGTCAGCGTTTCTGTGACCGCCGAAACCAATGAGGCAATTCCCGCTCTGGCCGCCGATCTGGCTAAATTGGCTGACGTGAAGTACGAAGGACGGAAGGCCATTGTTTGCCTGGTGGGCGAAAATTTGCGGGATACTGCAGGAATCGCCGCCAAGGTTTTTGGCATCCTTGAAGATGTGAAGATTCGGATGATTTCGCAGGGAGCGTCGGAGATCAATCTGACTTTTGTGATTGAAGAAGATGCGGCGGCGGAAGTGGTGCGGAGGCTGCATCGGGCATTCTTTGCGGAGGCGGATCCGGAAGTTTTCGCTTGAGTGGTGGTGCGGGGAGTCAAAGGCGTTAACCACAAAGGGCACAAAGGTGACACGGGGGATACAGAGGAGGACCGCTGCAGTTGCCGTCTTTCCTGTGGTTGAGGTTTCAGCATGAATTTTTTGATTCTCGGTCGTGGTAAAACGGGAGCCCTCGTAGCCGAGACCGCGGCCGCGCGCCGCCACCACGTGCGAGTCCTATCCGCCGACGACAACGCCGGAGCCCGCGCTCTGACTACGGAATCGCTCGCTGCAACTAATGTTGTGATTGACTTCACGACACCCTCTGCGGTCGTAGCCAACGCCGAAGCCTGCATCCGAGCCAGAAAAAATCTCGTAATCGGAACTACCGGCTGGTACGGCGAAGTGCCGCGTTTGCGCGACATGGCGCTGGCAGCGAATACAGGATTTCTCTACGGCTCAAATTTTTCCATCGGCGTAAATCTTTTTTTCGAAATCGCCGCTACTGCCGGAGTTGCGCTGAAATACGATTACTCGGGGCAGATCTTTGAGCGTCACCACGAGCACAAGAAGGATGCGCCGTCGGGAACCGCGATTACGCTGCAGAAGATTGTGCGGGATGCGGGTGAACGCGAAATCGAGATCGTCTCTTTTCGCGAGGGCGATGTGGTGGGCATGCATGAACTTGTGTTCAACTCCGCTGGCGATCGAATTTATCTCTGTCATGATGCAAAGTCTCGCCAGCCATTTGCCGAAGGCGCGGTGCGGGCAGCGGAGTGGCTTGCGGGAAAAACCGGGGTTTACGAGTTCCGCAATGTCTGGCGCGAACTCTGATGTAGGGACTGGCATTCATTTTGGCGGACGCAACAGCCGAGCTTCGCTCGGCATGGACCCTTCGACGTCGCTCAGGGCAGGCTCGCGGGGGCGCCCGTCCCCACACTCCCGTGCCCACACAAAAGCATCTTTTTGCGCGGCTGCTGCACAGGGTTGCGAATAGAGTTATGCTTAATCCATGCAACTGCGAGGCTGCGGTACCGCTCTGGTTACGCCGTTTTCTCAGGACGGCGCCGTAGACGAAAATGCGCTGCGCAATCTGATCGCATGGCAGGTGGAATCGGGCATCGATTTTCTGGTTCCCTGCGGCACCACGGGAGAGACTCCCACTCTCATTCATGACGAATGGCTGCGGGTGATTGACCTGACCATTGAAGTCGCCGCCGGGCGCGTGCCTATTGTCGCTGGGGCCACGTCGAACTCCACGCAAGAGGCCGTCGCCAAGGCAAGAGAGGTAGCATCGCGGCCAGGCGTCAATGCCATCCTTACCGCTTCCCCCTACTACAACAAACCTACGCAGGAGGGCCAGTATCGGCACTTTCGGGCGATCGCCGAAGCCATCGATAAGCCGGTGATTCTCTACAATGTGCCGGGCCGCACTTCTGCGAATCTCGAACCTGCCACGCTGGCGAGGCTGAGTGAGGTCGCCAATATCGTTGGGGTGAAAGAAGCCAGCGGCAACATGACGCAGATTGCCGAGGTGCTGAACGTGGTGCCAGAAACTTTTCTGGTCTTCTCGGGCGACGACGCCGTGACTTTGCCGGTGATTGCTCTGGGCGGGGTGGGCGTTATTTCGGTGGCGTCGAATGAAATTCCCCGCGAGATGGCAGAGATTACTCGCGCGGCCTTGAATAATGACTGGAACGCAGCTCGTACGCTGCATCGCAAGTATCTTCCGCTCATGCAAGCGAACTTCATCGAATCAAGCCCGCTGCCGGTAAAGGCTGTGCTCGCGATGATGGGCAAAATCGAGGAACTGTATCGCCTGCCGCTGCTTCCCATGCGCCGCGACACGCGATCTAAGTTGCAAAAGATCGCAACCGATGCTGGACTCATCACCCGTCCCGCACCGCCGCCGGCTGCGGCCAGCGAGTTTTACATTTATGAAAATTGGGCTGCGGGGCCGCATAAAGCCATCCTGCACCGGGCGTCTTGCGGACAGTGCAGTTCGGGGAAAGGACGGCCAAGCGGACATGATGCTAATCATTCCCGATGGCATGGGCCGTATGGCAATCTGGCCGCGGCGCGCGAGGCTACGCATCAGATGCCCGGAGTGCTGATTCGCAGCGAATGCAAGTGCCTCGCGTAACGAAATATGTCGGAGCCCTTAATATTCAGGCCCGATATTCGATAAACCCCGCGGCCAAAACTCTGTCGCTGGATTTACAATTCCTCTTCCTAACCTCCCATGCCAGATTCGCTATCTACTCTGAAGTCCGCCATCGAACGCCTATCCGCCAGCCACGAGCACGGCAACGCCGAGCAAGCTCGCAGCACTTTTTTCCAATTCCGCGATGCCTTGACCGCCGGCAAGATTCGGGCGGCTGAAAAAGCCGGCGGCCATTGGCACGTCAATGGCTGGGTTAAGCAAGGCATCCTGCTGGGTTTCCGTCTCGGAGAACTTCGAGAAATGTCGGGTGGCGACGGACTTTCTTTTGTCGACAAGGATACTTTCCCTGCCCGCCGTTTCACGCTCGCTGATCGCATTCGCGTTGTGCCGGGCGGATCGTCGATTCGCGAAGGGGCTCATGTGGCGCCGGGAGTCATCTGTATGCCTCCGATGTTTATCAATGTCGGCGCTTATGTGGACGAAGGCTCGATGATCGACTCGCACGCACTTGTGGGTTCGTGTGCACAGATTGGGAAGCGCGTGCATCTTAGCGCTGCGGCGCAGATTGGAGGAGTGCTAGAGCCGATTAGTGCTTCTCCGGTGATTATTGAAGACGATGTGCTGGTTGGCGGCAATTGCGGCGTGTATGAAGGGACGCTGGTGCGGGCGCGCGCCGTGCTCGGAAGCGGAACGATCCTTACTCGTTCGACTCCGCTTTACGATCTGGTGCGCGGCGAAATCTATCGCGCATCGAGAGAGCGAACGTTGGAAGTTCCGGAGAATGCGGTCGTCGTGCCGGGATCGCGTGCGGTTAAGAAGGGTAAGGGGATGCCGGACGATTGGAATATTTCGCTCTACACGCCGGTTATCGTGAAGTATCGGGACGAGAAGACGGAAGGCGGGATTGAGTTGGAAGAGTGGCTGCGGTAAAGGCTGCCTTGCGCTAGAGAACGCAACAGCTGGAAGTAATACGCGGTCAGGAGGGCAGTGCAGTCGTCCGGGCTGGAAGTTGCGATTGTTCCTCTGCGAACCTCTGCCGCGCTTCCATATGTTTTGATCGGAAATGGGCTCGCGCACGTCCGCCCCAGGCGCGCACAAAATAATAGTTGAGAGCGCATCCTATGATTGAACTGGTAAACGGAATCAATCGGCCCAGCCACTTTTCCGCAATCTCAGAGCCGGCTTTGGCGGCGATGCGTTGAATCACTCTGGGCACGAAGCGGTTGACCACTTCTTTCTCCAACAACTCGCGGCTGATGTCGACGCCGGCAGCGGTGGCGGCGGCGATCCATAACTCCGCGATTTCATCCTCCGTGTTGAGTTCGAAGCCGTAAATCAGGCTTAGCTTCTGGATGGTGCGCATGGTGATGGCGGACAGAATGCCGAGATCGGGAACAATCGTGAGGATTCCGCCCATGCCCAAGCCCGCGCCCTCGGCCGCTGCCAACTTCATGCCGCCGCGAATCACTGAGCCCGCAACATCGTCGAGACGTTCGATGGGCAAGGTGTAGACACCGTGAAATGTGGCGAGCGGCAAGCCATGCGCAATGCGGAGTTCCATGAGGAAGCGTCCGGGATCAACTTTGATGGTATCGTAGGCGCGAGTAAGGCCACCGCGGATTGCGCCTTCGACGCGACGGCGCATCCAGGATTTTTTCTCGTCTGACATCGTCTAGCACGAGTTTAACAGCACAAAGCTGAACCACTAAGGGCACGAAGTTACACGAAGGGTATGGCTTAAAACTTTTCTTCGTGTTACTTCGTGGCCTTGGTGGTTGAGGGTTTCTGGGCGATATACGGTGCGCACCGTTGCGACTACTGCTCGCTGTGCTAGCATCAATTTGACGAATGCCGACAGGAAAACTGCAGATTATTCCGCTGGGTGGGATGGGCGAGTTCGGTATGAACTGCATGGCCATCCGTTTTGGCGATGACATTATCGTTATCGATGCCGGGCTTATGTTTCCGGAAGCCGAGCTGCTGGGCGTCGATATCGTCGTCCCTGATATTTCCTACCTGCTTGAAAATCGCAAGTTCGTTCGCGGCATTGTGCTGACGCACGGTCATGAAGATCACATTGGCGCTCTGCCCTGGATTCTCAGCGAGTTGAATGTCCCGGTATGGGGCACGGAATTCACGCTGGCTTACGTCGAGGACAAGCTCGATGAACACCAGTTACTCGACAATGCCGATTTGCGCGAGATCCGTCCGGGAGAACGCTTTAAGGTCGGTCCATTCACGATCCATCCGCTACAGGTAACGCATAGCTTGGTGGATTGCGTTGCGCTGGCCATCCACACGTCATTGGGCGTGGTGCTGCATACCGGCGACTTCAAGGTTGACCCTACTCCGACCGACAACCGGCTTTTTGATTTGCATGGCTTCGCGGAATACGGCAAGGAGGGAGTGCTGGCGCTCTTGCAGGATTCGACTAACGTCGAGCGCAAAGGTTATACGCCAAGCGAGCGCGCGGTTCATCGCAAATTTGAAGAGGTATTCGTCCGCACGCAGCGGCGTTTGTTCATCTCGTGCTTCTCGTCTTCGATTCATCGCATCAAGCTGACGGTTGACATGGCGCGCGAGCATGGCCGCAAAATTTGTTTTATCGGCCGCTCAATGAACAATTCTTCCGAGATTGCGGAAGATCTTGGCTATATCCAGATTCCCGACGGCATGTTGATTCATCCCGGGGAGATGAAGAATTACCCGCCGGAAAAGGTTTGCGTTCTGATTAGCGGCACGCAGGGCGAACCGATGTCGGCGCTATCGCGCGCAGCGGTCGATAATCACAAGCACGCGAAAATCGAGAAAGGCGATACTGTTGTTCTTTCCTCGCGCATCATTCCCGGGAACGAAAAAGCCATCTACCGCGTGGTCGATCACCTGTTTCGGCGAGAAGCTTTCGTTATTTATGATGACGGTTCTTATCCGCCGATTCACGTTAGCGGACACGGCAGCCAGGAAGAATTGAAGCTGATCATCAATCTGGTGCGGCCAAAATATTTCATTCCTATTCACGGCGAATATCGTCAACTGAAGTTGCACGCCGATTTGGCGGGATCCATGACTGGCGCGGTTGGCAAGGTGATGCTGATCGAAACCGGGGACGTGCTTGAAATCGACGAGCAGGGCGCGCGCAAAGCCGGACGGGTGAATGTTGGCCGCATCTGCATCGATTCCGGCTCGCGGACTGACGTGGTTGAAGATCTCGTCATTAAAGATCGCCGCCACCTGAGCGAGGACGGTTTCGTGATGCCGGTGATTGCCATCAACAAGCTCACTGGCCGGGTTGAGGCGCCGCCCGAGATTGTGACGCGCGGATTTAATCCGGGAGAAGATGGCGTGATCAACCGGATCAAAGAAATCGTTACCGAGACTCTCGATGCTTCGAGCGCCGAAGAGAAAGCCGATTACGGCGTGATCAAAGAGAAGATTCGGACTGATTTGAAGCGTTATATTTCGCGGCAGAATCAGCGAAGGCCGCTGATTATGCCGGTGATTGTGGAAATATGAGCTCGATAGCAATTGTTAACAGCGCTCGGCGTCGGAATCAAGGTGACAATAGGTTACCCCTCAGCGTATGGAAGATTATCGCCCATGACCGGCATTCAGATGAGTCGGCTGCCGCTGGCCCTGGGTTGGCAGCCGCTCCCGTCAACGATGGATATCTTCGAAAAGCTTGCCACCGAGTGTGATCAGCTTGAACCAGAAATCTGCCGAAAGAGCCCTACGAGTTACTGCGGATCGAAGCGGATCGAAGCTTCTTTGCCCCTCCACCACCTCAGCGCCGCGAAGAATTTCCATGGTGTCATCTGCATCGTGTTTGAGACGCGCTTCGATCCGGCAGACGAACGCTTGGTCCGCTCCCCCGAAAATCGCATGGTAGAAAATGCATCCAGTTGGAGTTGAGGCAATCTCAAATCGAACATCGCTTCCGTCATTTCGAGCGTTGAGGTCGGCAGCAAAAAAGTCTTTAGGTAGACCAAGAGCATATACGGTCCATGGGGGGATCGTCCAAGTCTCTCGATAGGACACAATCCCGCTTTGCTTGTCGAGGGTGCGTGACGGAAACTCTGTTACCTGAAAGTGCTCCATGTTCCCAATATCGTTCCGGTGCTGGTTGAGGAGAGGGTAATTGGACCAAGTCGCCTGCCTTCGCGCTCCCAATGGATGCTTACCCATCTCGGCTCCCGAAACTCGTACAATGTCGAGCGGAGTTCCGCGCTATCCGGAACGCTGCTGGTAAGAATTTCGTCGACAAGTAGGTTATTTACCTGCATGGCTGAGACACGCGGAAAATCGTCCCATTCAAAGTGAAACCTGTCAAGGGGTTATCGCCCCCGGCGATTAAAGCGGCGAGCATATCTCACCCGAACTGCTCACGCTCAACATCCTGCTCCACAGCTTCACGCAGGAGCCATTGCGGCGAACGGCGGCGGGCGCTGTACGCGTTCCTTTGTCTCAGTCTCAGCTTCGCAGCATTAAAAAACGGGTCATTCAGCCCAGCGGGTTCTTCCATCGCAGCCCGGGGAAGCGGGAGAAGTCGCGGTCCGTGGTGTACAGGATGCCGCCATATTCCATAGTCAAGGCAGCTAGTTGGGCGTCGGTGACGAGCGGGCCCGGAGCTTGTCCCTCTACGATCATCTGTCGAAAGGACGCCCAGTGATCGTCTCCAGGCGCGATTAGCCGGACGTTTGGTTGCGCGATCCAGTGATCCACAATCTCAACTGCTTCGGCGATGCTGAATCGATCTCCGGGCAGTCTGGGATTCGTCATAATTCGCAGGAAAGCTCCAACCGTCTGCCACGGCAAGCCTATCGGCTGAATTCCCGAAAACACTTCTTCGACCCAGGAGCGGGCTTCGGCGTGGAGAAGCGAGACATTGTCATAGGCGTACAGCAAGATATTGGCGTCCAGAACAATCACTTGTGCGCCGGACCTTCCAGTTCATCCAGCAACTGTGCAACGTTGTCGTAGCTCAGGCTGGCTGGCAATCCCAATTTTCGGGGTTTCACAGTGAATGGCTTGCTGGGAGGCTGATTTGAGGCCATCAGCCCCAACCGCAGAAAATGATTGACTACTTGCTTGAAAGGCGCACCAGAGCGCTTGCTTTCCTTGTCCAACAACCGCGCGACATCGTCGTCTAAAGAGAGTGTGGTTCTCACATCGTGATGCTATCTCGAATAGCATCATGATGTCAATACCACTATCATCATGGTCGACGGGAGAACCGAGGCTGAGGTTTTTCG
>Ga0182024_10010118_pt1 | contig 19326 bp, 12 predicted proteins | sample P32metaG_FD_120480 | JGI IMG/M metagenome (GOLD analysis project Ga0182024, IMG submission 120480) | Permafrost microbial communities from Stordalen Mire, Sweden - P3-2 metaG (Illumina Assembly) | ecosystem: Environmental > Terrestrial > Soil > Wetlands > Permafrost | place: Sweden: Stordalen... | reverse complement strand
GCCTGCGCAAACTCGAATACCGAGGCTATGATTCCGCAGGAATCGCCGTAGTCACTAAAGAAGGCAAACTAGAAATCCGCCGCGCCCCAGGCAAGCTCCGCAACCTCGAAGAGGTTCTGCAGAAATCCCCAATCGAAGGCACCTACGGCATAGGCCACACCCGCTGGGCCACCCACGGCCGCCCCACCGAAGAAAATGCCCACCCCCACCGCGACTGCACGGGACAGATCGTAGTAGTCCACAACGGCATCATCGAAAATTATCTGGAGCTAAAGGAGCAACTCCAAGCCGAAGGCCACAAGTTCGTAACCGAGACCGACACCGAAATCGTCGCCCACCTGGTAGAGAAGAATTCCCGAGGCGGCACAATCTGCCTCGAAGAAGCCGTCCGACAATCCCTGAAAGAACTTCGCGGCATCTATTCCCTGGTCTTCCTCTCCGCCAAAGAACCGCAAAAAATCGTAGCCGCCCGCTTCGGCCCACCGTCGGTAATCGGCCTGGGTGAAGGCGAATATTTCGTAGCTAGCGACATCCCCGCCTTACTAGAGCACACCCGAGAAATGTTTTTTCTAGCCGACGGCGACATCGCCGTCCTGACGCCAAAAGGCGTAAAGGTAATGGATCACGACGGCCGTCCCGTCGACCGCCCCGCCCACCACGTCTCCTGGGATCCCATCATGGCGGAAAAAGGCGGCTACAAGCATTTCATGCAAAAGGAAATCTTCGAGCAACCCCGCGCCGTCCGCGACACGCTCCTAGGCCGCATCTCGCAAGACACCGGCAAGATCTTCCTCGACGACATGAAGATCACCGAGCAACAATTCCGCGACTTCCAGCAAGTCCGCATCGTAGCCTGCGGCACCAGCTGGCACGCAGGCTTAGCCGGAAAATTCATGATCGAGCGTCTGGCCCGCCTGCCGGTAGAAGTCGACTACGGCAGCGAATTCCGCTACCGCGACCCCATCCTGGACTCCAGAACGCTAACCGTCTGCATCAGCCAATCCGGCGAAACCGCCGACACGCTAGCCGGCCAGCGCGAAGCAAAACTAAAAGGCTCGCCAACGCTAGCCATCTGCAACGTAATGGGCTCGATGGTCACCCGCGAAGCCGCCGGCTCCATCCTCACTCACGCCGGTCCAGAAATCGGCGTAGCCTCCACCAAAGCCTTCACCTCGCAATTAACCGCGTTGCTCCTGCTGGCAGCCCACCTAGGCCAAGCCCGCGGAAAGATGACGCCAGAAGCATCGCGAACGCTAATGCAGGAATTCACCCGCATCCCCCACAAAATCGAAATGGTTCTGCAACTGGAAGAGTCCGGCATCTACGAAGCCTTAGCCCGCCAACTGTTCCGCCACACCGATTTCCTGTACTTAGGCCGCGGCATTCACTACCCCATCGCCCTGGAAGGCGCGCTAAAACTAAAAGAAATCTCCTACATCCACGCCGAAGGCTACCCAGCCGGCGAAATGAAGCACGGCCCCAACGCCCTAATCGACGAAAATCTCCCGGTAGTAGTCCTAGCCACCCACGACGAATCCGACCCCGACTCCGTTACCCGCTATGAAAAAAGCGTTTCCAACATCCAGGAAGTAAAAGCCCGCGACGGCATAGTGATTTCGATCGTAACCACTGGCGACAACCTGGCCCGAAAGTCCTCAGACCACGTCCTGGAAGTCCCCAGCGCCCCCGAACTCCTAGCTCCCTTATTGGAAATCGTCCCGCTCCAACTACTCGCCTACCACATAGCCATCCGCCGAGGCTGCGACGTAGACCAACCCCGCAACCTAGCCAAATCCGTAACGGTCGAGTAGCACAGTCGCTCTGGTTTATCCTGAGGTTCGAAGGGCCCGCGCGCGGTTAATGCAACGCCCATGTAGGGGGGCAGCACTGCTGCGCCCCATCACGGCAAAATCGCTCGATGAACTTCGGGCTGGCTTCTCTCGCGTCAACAACACCAGTCCCGATTTCCGGTAAACTAGCCGCATGCCGCGACGCATCCGCCTCGTCGTCTTTGCGTTATTGCTAACCCTCTGGTCCGCACCCACCCGTGCACAAACTCCCGCCGTACCGGCCCCCACCGCCGCCGTGCGCGAAGTACGCGCCGAAGGCCTCAAATCTCTGACCCAGCAGCAAGTCCTTCCCATCAGCGGCCTACAACTTGGCACTGAAGCCGGCCGCGACGATCTTCAAGCCGCCGCCGACAGATTAGTGCAAAGCGGCCTGTTCGCCCGGGTAACCTACAAATTCCAATCCCGCCCAGACGGTCTCATCGTCACCTTCCAACTCGAAGAAGCCGAGCGCATTCCCGCCTACTTCGACAATCTCCCCTGGTTTACCGACGGCGAACTAAACGACGCCATCCACGCAAAACTCCCGTTCTACGACGGCAAGTTGCCAACTGCCGGAGCCGTCGTCGATCAAGCCGCCGAAATAGCCGGCGAATTTCTAGCCGCCCACGGCCTGCAAGCCGCCATCGATCACCAAGTCATCGCCAACCCAAACGGTGAAGGCAACATCCAGGAATTCCACATCGATGGCGCCGCGCTAAAAATCTCTAGCCTGGAATTCAGCGATCCAAGCCTCAATCAATCGAAAATGGCCCAGCAGGAAGTAGCCGAACTAAAAGGCAAACCATATTCCCGAATGGCCATCGATCTTTTCCTAGCCGAACAAGTCCGCCCGATCTATCAAAAGCAAGGCTACCTGCGAGCCAAACTAGGCCCTCCGGAAGTGCGCCTGACCGGAAATCCCAACCAAAAACTCCCCGAGCAAATTCCAGTATTCATTCCAATCACACCCGGCCCAGTCTACAAATGGAAAGGCGTCGAATGGTCCGGCAATTCCTTGCTCGCGTCGACCACGCTAACCAGTGACCTGGGCCTTAAAGATGGCGATATCGCCGACGGCATGGCTATTGAAGCCGGCCTTGACCGCGTGCGCGAAGAGTACGGCCACGTAGGCTACCTCGACGCCAAAATCGATCTGCAACCGTTGTACGACGATCAAGCCCACACGCTCTTCTACAGAGTACGCATCGAAGAAGGCAAAGCCTACAAATTCGACGCGCTAACCATCACGGGCCTATCTCCCACCGCGGAGAAACGCCTGCGTGACGCCTGGACCATTCCGCAAGGCGAACTGTTCGATAAAGCCATATTCGAGGAACTACTCATCAAGCTGGAAACCAAACCCGTCGAAATCTTCCACAATCTCCCCGTCCACTACGAAAGTGTAGGCCACTGGATCCAACCAGACCAAGCCAATCACACCGTAAACGTTCTCCTAGACTTCAAGTAGCCTTGGTTCCGAGCGACTTCCCGCGGCTGCAGCGCAGGGCCGAGCCCGCCGAGCCCGGCGGCCTTTTGGAAAGCAGCGCCGACACTCTGGTCTGCGCCAGCAACAATCCGCGGCCCTAAAGTTGGTAGCGCCGGTTTACCCTGAGTTTCGAAGGGCATCCTGCCGGCTCCTCGATCCATCCCACGAAGGCCGCAGCCAAATCGGGTTCCTGAGCATCGAATTGACATAAGCACGAGGCGAATTACTCGTAGAGGTTTGCTGCGCGCAAATGCGTGCGGCAACACGCACTCAAACATCCCCTTTAAGCTATACTCACAATGGATGGCCGCCATAGTTCAAATTCGTGCAGCAGAAACCTCCGGCGCATCCGCTGAAGAAAAAGAACGCTCGCTGCTCGCCACCCTGGCGAAAATCCCATCGCTAATCGTCGCACTTTCCGGCGGCGCCGATTCCGCATACCTAGCCTGGGCGGCCCAAAAAGCCTTGGGCAATCGCGCTCTCTCGGTAACCGCGCTATCGCCGAGTTATTCCGCGCACGATCGCAACATCGTCGAAGATTTCGTCCGCGCACAGAGCCTTCATCACGAATTCGTAGAAACGCATGAAATGGAAAATCCCGCCTACCGCGCCAACGCCGCCGACCGCTGTTTCTACTGCAAAGACGAACTGTTCTCTGTCCTCGACGATATCGCGCAGCAACGCGGCTTCACTGCCACAGCGTACGGTGTCAACGCCGACGACACTCTCGATTTTCGGCCGGGCCATCGCGCCGCCAGAGAACATCGCGTCCTTGCTCCCCTGCTCGACATAGGCCTGCGCAAATCCGAAATTCGCCTGCTCTCACAACGCGCGGGTTTGCCGACCTGGGACCGCCCAGCGTCCGCATGCCTAGCCTCGCGCGTGCCCTACGGAACGGAAGTAACTCCCGAGCGCCTTTCGCTAGTCGAACGGGGTGAAGCCGCCCTGCGGGAACTAGGCTTTCGCCAATTCCGTGTACGTCTGCACGACCGGCTAGCACGCGTAGAAATCGCTACCGACGAAATGCCCAGAGCGCTCTCCCCTGAAATGGCCGCTACCATCGCCAAAGAACTAAAATCCGCAGGTTTCGCTTACGTATCGCTAGATCTGGAAGGCTACCGCCAAGGCTCCCTAAACGAGACGCTCAAATGCCCGGAACACTCTTGAGTGAAACCGCCAACCGGAACATAATCTCTCCATTCTGCGTACCTTATCTAAGCGCCAAGTGGCACCGGCACTTGTGCCTGTGCCAACGTCAGCGCCGGCAAGATCGTAAACCGTAGGCACTCGGGTCCAGTCTCGAGGAGAGACTAACAATGCGCCATAAACACACTGCGCTAACGATGCTCGCATCGCTGGGCATGATCAGCGCAGGCTGCGAGATGGGCCCCGCCGCCACTGGCAGCTTTGACCGCACCCTAACCGTTACCGCCCCGATCCGCCTGGAACTAGCCAACGCCTCCGGCAACGTCTCCATCACCGGCAGCGCCGACAACAAAATTCACGTCCACGCGGAGGTTCGCTCCTCCGGCATGGGTTTCGACAACCCGCAAAAACGCCTCGACGACGTAGTCAACAATCCCCCGATCGAGCAACGAGGCGACACCGTCCGCATCGGAAAAGACATTGGCAACCTTCACAACGTCTCCATCTCCTACGTAATCGAAGTCCCGCACGACACCGAAGTCAACACCAATGTCCTCTCCGGATCGCAAACTATCCTCAAGGTTCGCGGCCCGGTAAAAGCAGATTCGGCCTCCGGCTCAATCCGCGTCGATGACATCGACCGGCAAACCCAGCTCACCACTCTAAGCGGTTCGATCGAAGCACAAAACATCGGCGACGACCTACGCGCCTCGAGCGCCTCCGGCAGCGTGAATGTAGCAAAGGTAAAAGGGGACGTGAGAATCAGCGCACTCTCCGGCACCACACAAGTCTCCGGCCCAGGTGGCCGCGTAGACGCAGATACCGCCAGCGGCACCGTAGAAGTACAAGGCGCCACCCGCGACGTAAAAGCCCACGCCGCGTCAGGCCGCGTAGACGTCCAAGGCAATCCCAGCGAAAGCAGCTACTGGGACCTCAAGACGGTTTCAGGCGTGGTGGAACTCGGCGTCCCGCCCAGCGCCAACTTTCACCTGACCGCTGAAGCCGTTTCCGGCCAAATCAAAACCGACGTCCCCATCGTAATCGAAGAGCAAGGCAAACATTTCCTACGCGCCCGCATGGGCAATGGCGGCGGCCGCGTAGAAGTCCACACCATCTCCGGCGAAATCCGCGTCCGCGCCTCGTGATCTCAGCGAGCACAGACACTCTTGTCTGTACGTTGATGGCGGGGCACGGATTCAGCAGCGCCATTAACGCATCGACTGCGCCCGGCTTTAGCGGCTGAGGGCCGGTTCCCGGATTTACCACGCAGACTTCGGTTTAGCTCGGGGCCCACTTCCTATCCGTCAACAAACTGCCCACTCGTGCCGAATTTGCATAGAATGGAAGTCGATGTCGCTCGCTTCCAAATACCTCGCATCAACGTGCGTTGCCGCGCTAACTCTCTGGCTCGCTCCGCCAACCCGTGCGATGCATCCGCAAAACGCTCAATCACCGGCTCCGAAATCGGCCGACAAACGGCCCCCCGAGCAAAAAACTCCCTCACCCGACCAAGAACTACAGCAAGCCATCGACCACGCAGGAAACGACCGCGCCGCATTAGTACGCAACCTCGAAGCCTTCCTGAAAAAATATCCCGAAGCTCCGCAACGCGTAAGGATTTACCGCGCCCTGGTCGAAGCTGCTCTGCAACTGCGAGACACCACTCGCGCAGCGGATTACGCCGAGCGAATCGTAGCGTTGACTCCAGACGACATGTCCATGACGGTGCTAGCCATTCAATTGTTGGAACGCAACGGCGATGAAGCTGGTCTGCGCCGTGCAACCAACTATTCCACACGCGTCCTCGCATACATCGACCGCGGTAACGACGAGAAATCTCCGAAGATCTCCCAAGAAGAGTGGCAAGCCAGCAAAAACCACGACCGCATGACGGTCTTGGCCCTGCGCGCCCGCTTATACCTGAAACTTAACGAAAACGCCAAAGCGCGAAAGGACTTCGAAGACAGCTACGCGTTCGATCCGAGCCCAGTGGCCGCGGAAAAATTAGGCGAGATTGCAGAAATGAACAAGGATTTGCCGCGCGCGATCCGGGAATACGCCCGCGCCTTTACCCTGGCCGACGCCAAGAACGCCGGCGACCGCCGCGAAATCCGACAAAAATTAGGCAACGCATGGCGCTTAGCTCACGGCTCCGAAGACGGCCTCGGCGAGTACATTCTGCACAGCTATGACGAACTGACGATGACGACGTCGCCCGCTAAGACGAACACCGCGCGAAATGCCAGCGCGAAAGAGACATTCGAATTTACGTTGCGCCGTGTTCCCGACGGGTCCGCGCTTCCCCTCTCGGCGGAAAAAGGAAAAGTACTGGTAGTGAATTTTTGGGCCACATGGTGCGGCCCCTGCCGCGCCCTAGAACCAGTCTTCGATCGCGTAGCCATCGACTTCCACCAAAACCACGATGTATTGTTCCTGGCCGCCGACTGCGATGAAGACGAAACCCTGGTCCCGCCCTATATAAAAGATGTGAAACCGCAAACCACCATCGTCTTCGCCGACGGTCTCGACCGCCTCTTCGCCGTCAACTCGTTCCCCACAGTAGTCATCATCGACCGCGCCGGAAAAATCGCCTATCGTACCGAAGGCTACGGCGACGAAATCGAGTTTCAGCAATCGCTAACCACCGCGATTCATCAAGCCCTGCAAGCGAGCGAATCCAGTTTGAAGTAGCACCGGCACTCTTGCCCGTGTCCGCGCTGACCACAGCGCAATGCATGCATGGTATTCGTCGTTGCGGGCTCATTGAAATTGAGATAGGCAGAGACCAGAGTGCCGGTGCTATTACGGCGCCATATCCGGACTATAGGTATCCACGAAATCGATGAAATCCGAAACCTCCGCCATATCTTTGCCCACAAATCGAACCGTATGCGAATCCACGCGCTCCACAACCCGAAGGTAGGTCAGCGTTTCGGCCGGCGTATAGTTCTTAAACGTAATTTCCAGTGTGAAGGGTGCTCTTACGACGAAAGGTTTAAATTCGCGCAGTCGCGCGAACGCTGCCTGCGCGCCAGCCTGGATCCTCGCCACGGCGGCGTCCGGCGTCAAAGTCTCGGCCGAATGAAATCCCAAGGCCTTCTTGGTCTCCACCGTTTCCAAATTACCCAGTCGCGACTTCAGTTCGGCTATCGCCACATCATCACCAGAAGCGAAAATCACCGGCACGCCCAACGCCCCTGCGTACGCCGCATTGAACTCGCCCTCAGTCACAGCATTGCCATTCAGGATGACCTTAGCGAAGTGTGCGCTGGACATGGTGTGCGCACGCACGCCATGCGGGTTGGTAGTCGACGCGTGATAGCCCACAAACAGCGCTGCGTCAAAGCTCTCATCCAGACCGGCCATCATGCCGCCGTGCCGCGGCCACGACCGCACTATCCTCACATCGGCAGGAAATAACTCGATCAGCAAATTCTCCCCGTTGCCGTGCGAATCGCTAACCACGATCTCGGTGGCGCCGGCATGCTTGGCGGCCTGCACTCCAGCGAGAGCTTCATTGGTCATGAACCGCCGGAACCGCTCATATTCGAATCCCGCCGGCGATAACTGATCGGCAGTAACGGTGCCGGCAACCCCTTCCATATCTACGGAGATGTACACCTTCAACTTGCCAGCGGGTGTTGCCGCCGCGTGCGCCCGCCGGAAAGAAGCTTCGCCGAACATCGCCACACACAACGCGAGTGTGAGCACGCCCACCGATTTGAAGATTCGAAAAAGCATTCGCCCTCCCGAATAAGACCGGATCAAGATTTCAGGACCGGGAGTGTATCAGTTCGAAGCAGCGTTCGCGGAAGGAAACGCCAGAGCGACATCGCGCGCAGCGAGAATCGTGTTCACGTGAATCCTTACCGTATCTTCGACGCGGCGTGCATACCCGCCTGCAAGGGTCGTCGCAACCGGGATCCCGCGCCGCCGCGCTTCTCCAAACACCCTGCGATCACGTTCGCTCAGTCCTTTTTTCGTCAGCGACAATCCGCCCAGTTGATCCTCGCAAAACGGATCAGCCCCGCCGACATAAAACAGCATATCAGGCCGAAACTCATCGAGCGCTTTTTGCACCGCGGGAATTAACTCGCCAAGGTATTCTGCGTCCTCTGCGCGATCCCACATGTTGAGGTCGATGTTCGAAGGCGGCTTGTGCCCCGGATAATTATTTTCCTGATGAATCGAAAGAGTGAAGACGGATTCATCCTGGCTGAAGATGGACGCCGTGCCGTTGCCGTGGTGCACGTCGGTATCCACCACCATAGCTCTTCGAATGGTTTTGTCGGCCTGCAGCCGGCGAATACCGACGGCCACGTCATGGATTGCACAGAAGCCTTCACCGTGGCCTGCGTATGCGTGATGAAATCCGCCGCCAAGATTCGCGCCGAATCCGTCGCGCAGCGCAGACTGCGCTGCCAGAATCGTTCCGCCCGCGGCCAACCAAACAGCTTCGACCAGTTCTGACGAATAAGGGATTTCAAGTTTCATTACATCGCTGGCGGTGAGCGTGCCGGTCTTCAGTTTACGCACCCAATCGGTGGTGTGGACGCGCAGGATGTCTTCATCGCTGCCGGGTTCGGGCCGCAGGAAATCATCCTTGCTGGCGATGCCTTCGGCGATCAAAGCTTCAGCGATCAACCGAAATTTCTGCGACGGGAAAACGTGTGCGCCCAAATTCAAATCGTAGCGCTCGTGATAGATAAGCTTAAAAGGGAGCATGGAACACGTTCCATATAGCGGTGCGCTTTTAGCGCGTCCCACCGGCACATAATCGTCGGCGCTAGTTCTCTCGCTCTAAAATAAAATCCGGCAGTGTCAGCAAGGCACGGGCGTAGTCGGAATCGATGCGGCCGTCCAGGCTGGCTTTGGCGCGGCGGGCGTAGTCGTGGGCCAGGATGCGGACTCGATCGAGGGCGCCGGATTCGTGAACCAACGCCACCAGTGTTTCTGGGCGGACCGAGTCGAATTCTTTTTCCTTCAGGATTCGGGCTACCAGTTCTCGCGCATCGCGGTGGCCGTTTTCCATGGCGTAGATCAGCGGGAGCGTGACTTTGCCTTCTTTCAAATCGCTGAGGACTGGCTTGCCCAATTGCTGTGCGGAGGCGGTGAAATCCAGAAGATCGTCAACCAGTTGAAACGCCAGGCCCGCGTAGCGGCCGTATTCGGCGAGCGCTAATTCGTCGGCGCCTTCTAAACCGCCTAAGACTGCCCCTAGTCTTGCGCACCCGCCAAACAGGCATGCGGTTTTGTATGTCGCCAATTGAATCGCGTCATCCTCGGTGACATCCATGCGGCCAATTTTCGCAAGTTGCAGGAGTTCGCCTTCGACCATTTTTTGCGTCAGGTCAATGAGCACGTCGAGGATGCGAAAATTTCGCTCTTCCAGAGCCATCTGGAACGACTGCATGTACAGCCAGTCACCGGCTAAGACGCTGCGATGGTTGCCCCATCTTGAATTGGCTGACGGGCGGCCCCGGCGCGTGTCGGCGCTGTCGATGACGTCGTCGTGGATCAGCGTGGCGCTGTGGAGCAGCTCGACTACGGCGGCTAGCTTGATGGCGCTGGGGCCGCGATGGCCGGCGTAGCGCGCGGATAGGAGCAGCAGCGCTGGACGCAAGCGCTTACCGCCTCCGCCCAGAAGATACGTGGTGATTTCGGAGACGGGCTCGAAGGCGGTGGCACTTTGTCGCGTCAGTTCGTCTTCTACGAGAACGAGGTCATCTCTGACGAGATCGAAAATCTCCCTGGCTGTGAGCAGCGTGATGGCCGTCCTCCTGCTGCAACAAATGATTCAACCTGTGCGCGTGAGGCGGACAGTATCCTGTGCGACCGCGAAAGCGTCAACCTATTTAACCTCGGCACCTTGCCACGCCCGGCTTGGACCATTCGCCGAGTCATCGTCTCCTTCCGCAAACCCTGGCCCCCAGCCGGGCCGAGAAAGAAGCTTGCGGCACGGCTCCAAGTGTGCCCCTCCCGTTGCGGCGAAAAATTTCAAGTTGGCGAGGCCTCCGTTAAGGCCGGTTCCAGCATGAAGAACCGCCGGAAATTCGCAGTCGTCGCGGTAGCAATGTCGTCTGGGGCTAAGTTTCTCACAGTCGCGATGGCCTTTGCTACTTCGGCGACGTGGGCGGGCTCGTTGCGCTTGCCGCGGTAGCCTTGCGGCGCCAGGAACGGAGAGTCTGTTTCGATCAGAATTTTCTCAAGAGGCAGAGCTCGTGCTACGTCGCGAATGTTTGAAGCTTTCGGATAAGTTGAATTACCCGCAAAAGAGATCAGGAAGCCCATGTCCAGCCCTCGCTGGGCGTCTTCCAACGTGCTGGTGAAGCAGTGCAGGATGCCGCCCAGGCCGGTTGACTTCCAGGCTTGTTCGAGAACTTTCAGTGTGTCGGGCCAAGCGTCGCGGCAGTGGATGATGATCGGCAACTTAGCTTGGTGAGCTAAGGCGAGTTGCTCGCGAAACACGAGCTCCTGGACGTCGCGGGGAGAGTGATCGTAGAAATAGTCCAGGCCGATTTCGCCCCAGGCAATCACTTTGGGATGCTTAGCCAGTTGCGTGAGTCGATCCAGGTGCTCTGGTGTCACCAGCTTCGCTTCGTGCGGATGTACCCCGATGCTGGCGTAGATCCAATGGTGCTGCTCGGCGTAGGGAATGGCGGCGTCGAGCTTATCTGGGCCCGGGCCTGTGCCGATCGCTAGGATTGTCTCGACTCCCGCCGCGCGGGCCCGATCGAACATGGCCTCGCGGTCGTCCGCGAATTGCGGGAAGTCGATGTGCGCGTGTGAGTCGATCAGTTGCATTGAGGATCTCGTCAGAAGTCATGGTCTTACGCCTGGGCACTTGGGGTTGCAGCAGGCGCCCTACCTGTGGTCGCTTTGTTATTTCAGTCTTGCGCCTACTTCTACCTCTTCGGCGAAGCTGGCGAGGACTGGGCGGCCTTCTGGGCCTACGCTGGCGGCTACGATCATGCCGTTGGACTCTACGCCGCGTAGTTTGCGGGGGGCTAGGTTGACCACTACCACTACTTTTCGCCCGATTAGGGATTCGGGTTCGTAGTATTGGGCGATGCCGGCGCAGATTTGGCGGACTTCGGTGCCGATGTCTACGGTGAGCTTTAGGAGTTTGTCGGCTCCTACTATGCGCTCGGCGGTTTTTACCTGGCCGACGCGCATCTCTACTTTGGCGAAGTCTTCGATTCCGATTTTCTCCACTCCGGCTGGCGCTGCGGCTGTTGCCGCTGGCGTCGCGGCCGGTGCCAGAGCCGGCGTTGCGGTTGTTGGTACTGGCTGCTTCTGTGCTTCCTGCTCCATGGATTCCATCCTCTCTATGGCTTCGGCTTTGTCGATACGTGGAAATAGCGCTTGCGATTTGCCTAGCGTGGTGCCGGGCTCAATTTGGCCCCAGCTCAGGCCTTCGAGATTTACCGAGCCTAGTGGTTCGGATTGACCGAGAAGCGCCCAGACTTTTGTGGTGCTTTCTGGAAGAACTGGATATGTCAGCGCGGTCACAACGCGCAGAACCTCGGCAGTGGTCCACAGGATTGTGGCGCGGCGTTGCTGATCGGCCGAGGAGTCGGTGAGCGCCCACGGTTGCTCGGTCGTCAGATATTTATCGGTCGCGCCGATGACCGACCAGATTTGTTCCAGCGCTTTCGAGAAGCCTAGATGGTTGTACTGCTCCATGACTTCGCCGATGGCTTCCTGGGCTTGCTTGGCTAGCGCGGTGTCTTGCGGTTGCGGCGCGGCGGGCTTCGGAATTTTGCCGGCGCAATCTTTCGCGATCATGGCGGCGGTGCGGCTGGCTAGGTTGCCCAGGCCGTTGGCTAGGTCGCTGTTGTAGCGTTGCACCAGGGCGTCGTAGCTGAAATTGCCGTCTTGGCCGAAGACGGTCTCGCGCAGCAGGTAATAGCGCAGCGCGTCCTGGCCTAGGACGTGGACGATCGGTCGCGGCTTCACTACGTTGCCGAGCGACTTGCTCATTTTGGCGCTGTCCATCAGCAGCCAGCCGTGCGCCCAGATTTGTTTCGGGACTGGCAGCCCAGCGGCCAATAGAAAAGCGGGCCAATAGACGGCGTGAAAACGGATGATTTCTTTGCCGACCAAATGCAGATCGGCGGGCCAGAAGCCGCGGCGTTCGTATTCGGGGCCCCCAACCGCGCTCAGATATGCGGTCAAGGCGTCGAACCACACGTAAAAGACGTGGGGTTCCTCGCCGGGAACGGGGATGCCCCAGCGGATCGAGGTTCGCGTGATGCTGAGATCGCGCAGGCCGCCTTCTACGAAGGCCAGGACTTCGTTGCGGCGAGCTTCCGGTTGGATGAAGTTGGGATTCTTTTTGTAGAAATCGAGTAAGACGTTTTGGAAGGCGGAGAGTTTGAAGAAATAGTTGGCTTCGGTGACGGTTTCGGTGGGGCGGCCGCAGTCAGGACAGGGTTCGCCTGGCTTTACGTCTACGTAGGCATTGTCGTGGATGCAGTACTGGCCGGTATAGTGGCCGGGGTAGATGTACCCGTTTTCACGGCAGAGTTTGAAGAGCCATTGCACCGTGCGGGCGTGGCGGACTTCCGTAGTGCGGATGAATTCGTCGCCCTGTATGCCTAGTTCATCCCAAAGGGCTTTCCATTCGGCGGCCATTTTGGCTACGAATTCGGATTCAGGAATGCCTGCTTTTTTTGCACTGCGCTCGACGTTAACGCCGTGCTCGTCGGTGCCGGTGGTTAGGATTACCTGATAGCCGAGCATGCGTTTGTAGCGGCGGATGGCGTCGCAGACGATCGTGGAATAGGTGTGGCCTATGTGTGGGAGGCCGTTGGTGTAGTAGATCGGCGTGGTTAGGTAATATTTTGGTTTGCCTTGGGCCATTTTTCGTTTGTCTTCAGCGTTTGGTTTTTGAGTCCGATGATAGTTCGCCGGGCTGAAGCCCGGCGTCTGCATAGATACGGACGTGATCGGATCGATGCTGCCAAGATGGGGCCCGGCAATGCTGTGCCCCTACAAGTGTTTCGTTCGACATTTTACTGGCCTCCTTGATAGCGGCGGAGGGCTTCATTGATTACTTGTTGCAACGGCACGTTTTTTTCTACGGCTAGTTTGCGGCAGTCGTCGAATTCTGGTGCGGCGTGTTGGATGCGGCCGTTGATGCGGCTGAGTTTTATGCGGACGTCGCCGAATGCGGTGCTCACGCTGACGTGTTCGCGGGGGAGGATGCGGCGTTGCGCCGTGGTTGTGCGTACGCCGAAGGTTGTGGTTTCCGCGAAGATCAATGATGTCAAACCGTTGGCGTCTTGAGGTTTACAGAGGACCGTCAGGAGAGTTCCGGGTCGATTCTTTTTCATTTGGACCGGAGTCGTGTAAACGTCCAGCGCGCCTGCGGCTAGCGCTCGTTCCAGGAAGTAGCCGTAAATTTGCGGGTTCATGTCGTCCAGGTTGGCTTCGATGACCGTGATCTCTTCGTCGTGGCCGGGGACGGCTTTTTCGGCGGATTCGCCGATCATGATGCGGAGGACGTTGGGTTGGCCTTCGAGATCGGCAATGCCAGCGCCGTAGCCGATAGCGGAAACGCTCATCCGCGGTTGCGGGCCGAACGAATCGCACAATGTGGCGACGATAGCGGCGCCAGTCGGCGTGACCAACTCGCGCTGGACGCCGTTGGAGTAGGTGGGCTTGCCTTGCAGCAAATTTGCGGTGGCTGGAGCTGGAACCGGCAGGACGCCGTGAGCCATTTTTGTGGTGCCACCCCCTACGTTGAGCGGGGAGCAGGCGAATTTGTCGATGCCCAGTGCTTGGAAGCCGATGCAGGAGCCTACGATGTCTACGATCGCGTCGAGGGCGCCTACTTCGTGGAAATGGATTCTTTCGAGCGGGACGTCGTGGACGCGGGCTTCGGCTTCGCCGAGCTTCTGGAAGATGGCGCTGGCGCGGTCGCGAAGCTGCGGGGCAAGTTGCGATTTTTTCAGAATGTCGAGAATGTCGGCCAGCGAGCGATGCTTTTTTTGGTCTCCGGTTCTGACTTTTGCGTGGGTGGCGGCTATGCCATTTTTCCAGACTTTTTCGGCGGTGAGCTCCCAGCCTGGCACTTGGAGCGCCCGCAGTTCTTGGCGGAGAGAGTCGACGTCGCAGCCGGCGTCGATGAGGGCGCCTAAGGTCATGTCTCCGCTAATGCCTGAGAAACAGTCAAAATATGCGAGATTCATTGGTCGCGCGCTTGGCGGCGGGACTTTTTACTGGGAAAAGATCTCTTCGCCGGGTACAGATTGATACTATCGGTGGGGGTTGGGGCTGTCAAACCGGGTCGACGGGGCGGTGGGATTTGGAAGGCTAGTTAACAATTTACCGCCCCCCCTAACCCGTGTGCGGATCTGCGGATGCTACAAGGGTTAGCTTTTTGAAGGCATGGGCGGAGTTTCGGAAGGAACTCCCTTGAGCGGTGATCCGACTTGTTCGAATCGTATGCGAGAAAACATCCGGGAAGGTGAAATGGATATTCAGATTTATCAATGGTTATTGTGGCTGTGATGGTTTTGCACAGTGGTCCGCCGTTTGGTCCTACCCTCGACGGTCGCGCGATCAAAACAGTACCGGCACGAGTGCCTTTGCTAGTAGCGGCGTTCCATTTTGGAAATTGGTTCGGAACTGAGTTTTTTCCGGGTGGGGAAAAGGCGTCGGCTGGTCGTCTTTACTAGTTTGCTTTTTCGTTGGTGATGTGGGGAAAGAGGGCGCGTGTATTTGACACTTTGTGAGCGGTTGCGGGTGGCGTTGGCGGGATATATCCGCGAGAAATATGGCGTGGAGGTGTCGGTGGTATTGGAGCGGCCGCCTAAGATTGAGATGGGGGAGGCGGCTTCGCCGGTTTGTTTTGAGTTGGCTAAGAGGTTGAAGAAGGCGCCGCGGATGATGGCGCAGGACATTGCTGGGGGGTTGGGGAAGATTGAGGGGATTGCGCGAGTGGGAGTTGCTGGAGCTGGGTATTTGAATGCTTATTTTGATCGGGGGGCGTTTTGGGGGGCGGTGAGGGAGGCAGAAGCAATTCCTCAGAGCCTAACGCCCGGTGAGAGCGGCGCTTGGATGCCGGAGCGGAAGCTCCGACCCCCGGCTTGGGCCAAAACAGGAGAAGAAGAGAAAGGACAACGCGGAGGCGCTAAGGACGCTGACGCTCGCCGAGCAGCACGGCCGAAGATTATTGTTGAGCATACTTCGATCAATCCGAATAAGGCTGCGCACATTGGGCATGTGCGGAATGCGGTATTGGGCGACACCATGGCTCGGACTTTGCGAGAAGCCGGGTACAACGTGCAGGTGCAGAACTACATTGATAACACCGGGGTGCAAGTGGCGGATGTGGTGATTGCGTTTTTGCGGATGCAGAAGCGGACGCCGGTTAGCGTGAAGATGATGGCTATGGAGCCGCGGTTTGATTATTTGTGTTGGGATTTGTATGCGGCGGCAACGGCGTTTTTTGCGGAGGATAAGGTACGGGCTGCGGAGTTGCGGGGGGCTACTTTGCGGGCCATTGAGCAGGGTCGGGGGGAGGAGGCGGAAGTGGCGGAGGCGGTGGCGGATTCGATTGTGGGATTTCATTTGCGGACGATGGGGCGGTTGGGGATTCATTACGAGTTGTTGGCCAGAGAGAGTGAGATTTTGCATTTGCATTTTTGGGATGCGGCGTTTGAGCAGTTGAAGGCAGCTGGGGCGATTCAGTTTGTTACTTCGGGGAAGATGGCTGGGTGTTGGGTTATGCCTTGGCGGGAGGAGGGCGATCCGGGAAAGGAAAACCAAGAGGGACTCGCCACAGAGTTCGCAGAGGGCAAGGAGACCGAAGAGGAGAATTCGCAGGACAAGATTATTGTGCGGTCCAACGGGACTGTTACTTATGTGGGGAAGGATATTGCCTATCAGCTTTGGAAGTTTGGTTTGTTGGGGAAGGATTTTCATTATGAGCGGTGGGCCAAGGCTCCTGAGGGAGAGATTGTTTGGACTACGACTTCTCGCGAGGATGATCCAGGGGCGCCGGACTTTGGGGCCCCGGCAGCTACTGTTTATAACGTGATTGATTCGCGGCAAGGTTATTTGCAGAAGGTGGTGGCGGCTGGCTTGCGGGCGCTTGGCCATGCTACAGAGGCGGAGCGGTCGATTCATTTGTCTTATGAGATTGTGGCTTTGACGCCTCGGTGTGCGGCACAGATGGGGTATGAGTTGGCGGCGGAGGATGCGAAGAAGCCGTACGTGGAGGTTAGCGGGCGCAAAGGATTGGGCGTCAAAGCCGATGACCTGATCGACAAGTTGGAGGCGGCTGCTTTAGCGGAGGTGCGGGGCCGGCATGCGGAGATGTCGGTGGCGGAGCAGATTCGGACGGCGCATGCGATTGCTGTGGGGGCTTTGCGGTTCTTTGTTTTGAAGTTTACCCGGAATTCGATTATTGCGTTTGATTTTGGGGATGCTTTGAGCTTTGAAGGGGAGACTGGGCCTTATTGTCAGTATGCGGTGGTGCGGATTCGAGGGATCCGGCGGAAGGGCGTGGAGGCGGGGACGGAGCGGGCCGAGTTGACGGCGGAGTCGGTGCGCGGGATTTTGGATGGGGCGGAGGGATCGGGATTGTGGGAATTACTGCTGTTGGCGGGATCGGGCGACGCAGCGGTGGATGCGACGATCGCGGCCCAGGAGCCGGCGTTTCTGGCTAAGTATGCGTTTCAGTTGGCACAGGGGTTTAATAATTTTTATCACCGGCACCATATTTTGTCGGAGGGGGATGAGCAGAAACGGGCGTTCTTGTTGGGGCTGACGGAGCTGGTGGAGCGGGAGTTGGTGCGAATTTTGGACTTGTTGGGAATTGAGGCGCCGGAAAAGATGTAACGGGACACCTTGTAGGGGCGAAAGCAAGCCCCGCCCTACAAGTTCGGCGCAACAGCCGGCAGGTTGCCATTCGGGCTCAGCTAACCGGCGCTACCGGGTTAGTAGGACATGGCTAGGTTTACCAGGGTGCGGAGAGCTACACCGGTTGGGCCTTTGGCTAGCCAGGGTTTGGCGTCATCGTTCCAGGCTGTGCCTGCTATGTCTAGGTGGACCCAGGGGGTGTCGCCGGCGAATTCGCGGATGAACCAGGCTCCCGTTATGCTGCCGCCGCCTTTGCCGCTGCCTATGTTCTGGATGTCGGCGAAGCTGCCTTTGATGAATTCGCGGTATTCGTCGTCCATGGGCATTTGCCACATTTTTTCGCCAACGGCTTTGGCGCTGGCTAGGAGCTTGTCGGTCCAGGATTGGTCTGCTCCGCCGAACACGCCTACGTTGATGTTGGCCAGGGCTACCACGATGGCGCCGGTTAGCGTGGCTGCGTCTACCAGGTGCGTTGCGCCGAGTTGCTTGGCGTAGTGAACTCCGTCGGCAAGGATTAGGCGGCCTTCGGCGTCGGTGTTCAAGACTTCGATAGTTTTGCCGGACATGGCGGTCTGGATGTCACCGGGCTTTTGGGCTTTGCCGCCGGGCATGTTTTCGGTGCTGGGGACTACGCAGACTACCTTTACGTTGGGCTTTAGGGCCGCCAGGGCTCGCATTACGCCAAGCATCGTGGCGCCGCCGGCCATGTCGTATTTCATTTTTTCCATGCCGTCGGCGGGCTTGATGGAGATGCCGCCGGTGTCGAAGGTGACCGCTTTGCCCACCAATCCGATTACTGGTGCGCCGGGTTTCGGCGGGGTTGCTGGCGTGTAGGTGACCACGATCATGCGAGGTGGCTCTGGGCCGCCTTGGGCTACGCTTAGTAGGGCCCCCATTTTCAGGTCGGCGATGCGTTTTTCGTCGAGGATGTCGACCGACAGGCCGGATTCTTTGGCCATGGCTGCTGCTTTTTCGGCCAGGATTTTGGGGGTTAGTAGGTTGGAGGGTTCGTTGACCAGGTCGCGAGCGAAGTTTTGGGCTTCGGCGATGATGCGGCCTTTGTTCAGGGCTTTTTCGCCTGCGGATTTTTCTTTGTCGGAATACCCTGCGATGGCGATGGTTTCGATCGATTTGTCGTTCTTTTTGTCGGATTTGTATTTGTCGGTCTCGAAATTGGCGGTGATGGCGCCTTCGGCTATGGCTTGGGCGGAGTCTTCGCTCAGGTCGTTCTCGCGGACCAGGAAGGTTAGCTTTTTTATGGAGCGGGATTTCAGGTAGCGCAGAGCGGCTCCGGCGATTTTTCTTAGGGTGGCTAGGTCGAATTTGTCGCGCTTCCCTGCCCCTACGAGCAGGAGGCGGGTGGCTTTCAGGCCTGCTGGTGCGTGGATCAGGGTCATTTCGAGAGGCTTGCCACTGAATTCGGCGCTGGTGGCGAGTTTATTTAATATTCCATTACCTGACTTGTCAATTTCAGCTAAAGTGCCTTGGATGGGATCGGGGTCGTCGAAAACGTAGGAGACGATGGCGTCGGTCACGAGTGTGGCGTACGGCTTGGTTTCCAGGGTGATCTGCATGATGCTCTTATCGCCTCCGATTGCGATACATGGCTTGGTCAGCTTCGCGGCGGGCTTCTTTGGTGCGTTCGTCCTGGCGGCGGTCCCACGTCTTTTTGCCTTGAGCCAGGGCAATTTCGCATTTTGCTATGCCGTCACGGAAGTATATCCGGAGGGGGATGACAGTCAAACCCTTGGCCTCGACGCGACCCGCTAACTTGTTAATCTCGTTGTGATGCAGCAGGAGCTTGCGGGAGCCTAGCGGTTCGTGATTCCAGGGGCCGCCGGGACTGTATTGGGCGATGTGGGCGTTCACCAGCCAGGGGCCGCTGGGTTTGAAGTCCACAAAGGCGTCGCGGATGTTGGCTTTGCCTTGGCGCAGGGCTTTGACTTCGGTGCCGTGGAGGACTAATCCAGCTTCGTGTTTTTCAAGTAGGTG
>Ga0182024_10010117_pt1 | contig 19328 bp, 16 predicted proteins | sample P32metaG_FD_120480 | JGI IMG/M metagenome (GOLD analysis project Ga0182024, IMG submission 120480) | Permafrost microbial communities from Stordalen Mire, Sweden - P3-2 metaG (Illumina Assembly) | ecosystem: Environmental > Terrestrial > Soil > Wetlands > Permafrost | place: Sweden: Stordalen... | reverse complement strand
GACCAGGTTGACCTGTGACCTGATTACGGGCCCCTGTCCCTGGCTTTGGGTATCCTGCGGAACCGCGGGTATCGCAACGGCGGCCGCAATGGAAAGGGCCAGTCCCGCTCGTACCAGATTACTTAAAGAACGCATGTATACTTTCCTTTGTAAGAATTCGCTGTGTGCTCGTCTATGGTAGCCAACATGCATCTTCGATGCAGCGAAGTGACGGGATGGATGTGTAGCCTAAAACCAAGCAGCAAAATCTGACAGGAGTTTGGCTTGAGGCCCATGAAAAGTCTACGAAAAACCACCGTTCTCTGCGCTGCCACGCTGACGCTCGCCTCGTTGGCGATTGTGCAGGCCCAGTCATCCAAGCCGGATGCGCCTGCGCCTTCGCAGGACCCTCAGCAAACGCCGCCACCCGCTCAGCAGCCACCGTCAGCCGGTACTCCGGCTCCGGCACCCGGGCAGGCACCGGGGAAAATTGTTATTCCTGTAAACCAGGTCGTTGTGCCCGTCACCGTGAAAGACCCCGATGGCCGCCTGGTCGCCGATCTCACCAAAGATGAATTCAGGATTTTTGAAGACAACGTCGAACAGCGCGTCTCTTATTTCAGCAACGAGGCGTTTCCTCTTTCCCTGGTCCTGCTGATCGACAATGACCTGAAAGTGAAAGACGCCGAAGAAGTCGCTGGCAGCTTGCGTGCCGTGGTGGCCGGCCTCAGCGCCTCCGATGAAGCCGACATCTGCCGCTTCGATCAATTTTTCCATGCTGGAAAGGGCTTCACAGCCAATCAGGACACTCTCCTCACCCAACTAAAGCGCACCGAGCTGGATACCGAGCCTTCCGTGGCTCCGCCATCGGCGCCCATGAATGATGGCCCCACTATCAATGGGCACTCGGCCACCAGCGACGGTCCAAGCATTACCCCCGGCGTCAACCTGCTCAAGGGACAGACCAACAAAGCCCTGGACGATGCGGTATACGAAGCCGCCCAGGTTTTGAAGGATCGCGGGCGCGACCGCCGCAAAATGATCGTTTTGATCTCCGACGGCGCTAACGGCCAGAGAACCAATACCCACAGCTATAAGGAAACCGTTAAGGAATTGTTGCGCTATGGAGTTTCGGTGTACAGCGTGGCCGTCAGCAGCGCATTTCTGGAGCGCAGGCTGAACCGCCTGGAGGAATATGCGCACGACACCGGTGGAGACGTGTACTACGCCGCTAAACGCAATTCCATGGAAGAAATGTACTCACGGATAACCGAAGAGGCCCGCAATCAATACACGCTGGCGTATTCTCCGTCGGGAACGAATCGCTCTTCGGAGTACCACTCCATTGAAGTGCGCGTGAAGCGTTCCGGCCTCACCGTGGATGCGCGCGAAGGCTACTATTCCGGAGCCGTGCCCCGTTAGTCCACGCCTCGATTTCTGAATTATTTTTTGAAAACTGTTTTTGTTGCTAGTGTGCGCGAGATATTTGTGAGACAAATATATCCGGCCGGTGTCATGTGGCCGGTCATTGAAGATCCATGGAGGCAATTGATGAAGAAGAAGCCGGCAAAGAAAACCGCCACCAAAAAAGGCAAGTAGCAACTCAACAGGATTAGCTGAGAAAGGGCGCGCGCATCTCGCAGCGCCCTTTCTTTTTGTCCGGCCGCCTCAAACGCCCGCTAACTCTTCACCGCTAATTCTTTAATGGCTCGCTTAAAGATTCTTCATGGCTCGGGCAGATGGGCCGGTAAGCGCAGTTGCGGCACAAATATCCCGGCCGAGCAGGGAATTGTGCGGCGCGGATGTCCGCCGCTACTTCCTGAATAATCTTTTGCGCCTCGTCGAGCTGCTTGGCATCGCGCGTGGTGGCCTGAATCTGGTTGTTTTGCAGGTAATGGAACACCAGCCGCGCTGGGTTCCACTCGAATATCTCGCGGGCCGCGATGGCGTAGATGCTCAACTGTAAATCCCTGCGCGCGTCCAATTCCTTCTTCGGTTTTCCAGTTTTGTAATCCACGATTTCTACGTCGTTGCGTCCCAGCGCGTTTACCTGGTCGATTCGTCCGGTGATGATAACGTTGTTCTCCATGGGCAGTTCGAACGCTTTTTCCTGCTCCAGAATCTCCGGCAGACTTTCCAGCATGGCCGCATAAAATACCTTTAGCTGTTCCACGCCATCTTTTTTGTACTCGTTCTCCTGGTAATCGTCTTCAAATCCCGCGGATTTCCACTCTGTTTCGAAGATCCGTTGCACTTCTTCAAACGGCAGCTTGTTGCCCCGGCGTAGTTCCGCCAGCGTTCTTCGAACCGTGTCGTGAACCACCCTGCCAAAGGTCATGGTCCCGCGTGGTCCCTCCTCAAGCGACCACAGCCGCCCGAACAAATATTGCTGCGGACACCGCCGGTAGTTATCGAGCGCGGAGGCGCTGAGCTTCAGCGGTTCCGGCGATGGCGGATGAAACGTTTCAGCCCACTCGGCGATGCGCGAGAAAATGCGCGGCGGATCGATCGGCGCAGGAAAGAGCGAAGACGACGCTGTTTGCGTTCCGCCACGCGCCGCCTCCAGCCGCGGCGGCAATTTGGGAGCGAGCTGCACCACGTTGCGTCTCTTCACTATGGGGTCCATCACCATGTCTTCCACAAACGAGGGGACTTTTCCCTTCTTGTCTGTCAGCGTGGTGATAGTCAGCCGTTCGCGCGCCCGCGTTAGCGCCACATAAAATAACCGGCGCTCTTCCTGGATGTGAAATTGTTCTGCCGGAGCGCCGTCTTTCATCAGCTCGGCGGGGAATTCGAATACGCGGGACCGCTCCGCCGCCGGAAAAGCTTTGTTGTTCAACCGCAACAAAAACACATGAGAGAATTCCAGGCCCTTGGCGCCGTGCACGGTCATCAGTTGCACGGCATCGCCGGTCACGTCATCTTCAAGGCTTACCGTGCCGCCCGCCTGATCGAAATAATCCAGATACTCCAGAAATTCCGCCAGGCCGCGTGTGTCGCTTTTGGGTTCCCACTCCACTACAAATTCAGCAAGGCGCTTGACATATTTGCGATCCTGCACGCTGGCGCGCTCGCGAACTTCCAGCCACGCGATGACCTCGCCGAGGATTTCGCGCGCGGTACGCCGCTTCATGGTTTTGCGCTGCGCCGAAAGAAAACCGAGCAGCACTTGTAGCGACGATTGCGATGGATCGAACGCCAGTTCGGTCTGCGGCGCCTGCAAAACATCGATCAGCGCCGATCCGCGTTTTTTCGAAGCCCGCTCCGTTAATCGCAGCAAGTCGCGCGGCTCCAGATGCCAGGCGGGCGCGGCCAGCACTCGCGCACACGCAACATCGTCGTACGGCGTGGCAATCAGCCGCAGATAAGCCAGCACATCCCGGACCAGCGGGTGGTCCAGAATGGAAAGCTTACTGATTACAAAAGGAATCTTAGCGCGCGAAAGCTCGTCTACCAGTTGGTCCCGGTGCATATGCTGCCGGTAAAGCACCGCAAAATCCTTCCAGCGATGCCCGCTGCGGTGCAGGCGTTCGAGTTCGCCGGTTACCCAGCGCGCCTCGTCGTCTGCGTTGGCCAATTCCGCGACGCGAATCTTTTCCCCTTCCAGGTTGGAAGTCGTCAGTACCTTCGGCGGAAACCGGTCGCTGCGCGCATTTTGTCCGATGACGTGCGTGGCCACGCGCAAAATATTCGGCGTGGAGCGGTAGTTTTCCGTTAGCGTCACGCGGTAACGGCTGGGGTCGTCATTCTCTTTCAATCCCGCGAATCGTTTTTCAAAAATGGAAAAACTGGCGAACGAAGCGCCTCGAAAGCGGTAAATCGCCTGATCGTTGTCGCCCACCACAAAAATATTTCGCGGTTCGCCGCAAAGCAGGCTCAGCAGTTCGATTTGCGCGATGTTGGTATCTTGAAACTCGTCCACCAGGATGTATCGGTAGCGCTGCTGCAACTTCTCGCGAAGCGCATCGTCTCGCTGCAACAGCTCCACCGCACCGGTAATCAACGAACCAAACGACACGAGCTTTTTCTCGCGCAATAATTCTTCGCTGACCCCATACGCCCTGGCTATTTCCTGGTGAAGCGCCACGTGATCGGCGCGCTCCGCGTATGCATCCTCATCCAGTTCCGCACGCTCGGATTCCAGTTTGGCGGCCAGACCGTCGGCGTAACGTTGAAAATCTTTACAGGAGACCAGTTCGTCCTGGCAGCGGCTGAAAAACTCCACGAAATCGTTCAGAAACTGTCCGGGATCGGCAAGGCGCCGGTACCTTTCCAGACGCAATCGCGCCAGATTTCGCCGCAGCAAAATCCAATGGTCGCAGGTGTTGAGAATCACGCGCTCAGGATCAAGTTCGACGAGCAACGCTTCGCAGAACGAATGAAACGTCGCCAGCGTCACGGTCTTGCCGCGTTCTCCGACGGCCTTCACCACCCGCGCCTTCATTTCGCCGGCGGCCTTTTTCGTGAACGTCAGTCCTAAAATATTCTCGCCCGAAAATCCCGGATCGTTTTCCAGGAGATGCCGTATGCGTTCGGTGATAACGCGCGTCTTGCCGGTACCCGCTCCGGCGATCACCAGCAGCGGTCCTTGACCGTGGGTTACAGCGCGCTTCTGCGCGTCATTAAGTTGGAAGCTTTGGCCCGCAACGACGGGCAAATCCATTTCAAATAGGGTGGGCATGCGGTTCATAGTCTAACACCCCAGGCGAAGAAGAAGCGAATCCCGTTGATGACCGCTGACCGGTGCCGCAGTCCGGCTTTCAACGCTGTGACGCTTCCCCTGAGGCCACCCTGGCATTGAACTCCGCTGATTTCTTTTTGGGGATCGTCAAAGACTGCCATTTTTCCCCGGCAAAATGTCGCGCCAGAAAGGCGATCTGCCCGACATGATAGCTGTAATGCGCAATTTGCCGGTTGATCGCTTGGGTCACCGAGTGTGGCTCGGTGCGAATCGTCACGGTTTTTTCCAGATCGGCGTCCGTCAGCGGCGTGAGCGCATCAAACAGCAGCTTCCATCCCGCTTCCCACGACGCGATTATTTCCGCGCGCGTTGCGGGCGGTGCTTCAAATTCCGTATCGCGGTGGCGATCCGGCTTCTCGCCGTCCGTCGTCAGGAAATTCGTCCATCTGGAACGCATATTCCCCGCCATATGCTTGACGATGATGGCGATCGAATTGGATTGCGGGTCGATTTCGGCACAAAGTTTATTGTCGGGGCATTGCGCCATCGCGTTGTCGCCCAGCCGCTTGTAGTACTTGAACAAGTCGATGGCATCTTTGGTGTGAGAAGTTGTGAACAGGTGCGCCATGCCGCGATTCTCCGGCGGCTCTCGTGAAAACGCAAGGCGAACCGGTGGAAATTGCTTCGTCTTTCTGGCATCCAGTACAATCTAATTGGGTCTGCGCCTTAGAGCACCCCTTCCAAGGAATAAAAATGCCCATCAACGAACTGCTTCTCACCGAATTTGACCAGGAGATGTCGAACACCCGCAAAACTCTCGAGCGCGTTCCCGCAGAAAAATGGGATTGGAAACCGCATCCCAAGTCAGGCACCCTCGGTTGGATGGCCTCGCATGTTGCCACTCTTCCGAATTTTACTGTTGGCGTCATCCAAACTTCTGACTTTGAAATCGAAGGTAGTCCGAGCCCCAAAGTGAAGGACGCCTCCGAGTTGCTTTCCGTGTTTGCGGAGCAGCGCCAGAAAGCGCGGGATGCCATCGCCGGACTTACCGATGAGCAGTTGCGCGAGACCTGGACGCTGAAATACAAAGGCCAGGTTTTAATGTCCATGCCGAGATACAACGCACTGCGTATTATGTGCTTCAACCACCTCGTTCATCATCGCGGCCAGCTCACCATGTATCTGCGCGCTCTGGATGTTCCCGTTCCGCCGCTGTATGGGCCAAGCGCCGACGAGCAAGGCTTCTAATTCTGCAACTCGCCGGAAATTCTTCTTTAGAAATTTCTGCAATCACGGAGATGTAACGATGGAAACGCCGGTCATTCTTAGTGCTATTCGCACTCCAGTAGGCAAATTTCAGGGCGGTCTTTCCAGTTTTTCGGCGGTCGACCTTGGAGCCAAGGTTGTAGCCGAAGCCGCGCGCCGCGCCGGCTTGGATGCCAAACAAATCGACGAAGCCATTCTCGGCAACGTCGTGCAGGCCGGATTGGGCCAGAATCCGGCTCGTCAATCGGCCTTGAAAGGCGGATGCGACCCGCGCGTTGCCGCGCTGACCATTAATAAAGTGTGTGGCTCGGGTCTCAAAGCCGTGGCGCTCGCCGCGCAAGCCGTGCAATTGGGTGAGTCAGAAATCGTTGTGGCCGGCGGCATGGAATCCATGTCCAACTGCCCGTACCTGCTTCCTCAAGCCCGCACTGGATACCGCATCGGCGACGGCAAGCTCGTCGATGCCATGATTCACGACGGCCTGTGGGATGCGTATGAAGACTTTCACATGGGCATGACCGGCGAACTGGTCGCTGAAAAATACGGCATCACCCGTGAAGAGCAGGACCGTTTCGCATTCGAAAGCCATCAGAAAGCTGTCCGCGCACGCAAATCCTGCTTTTTCGAGGCTCAGATTTTGCCGGTTGAGGTGCCCCAGAAAAAAGGTCCCGCCGTCGCGATCAAATACGACGAATCGCCGCGCGAAGATACTTCCATGGAAGCGCTCGCCAAGCTAAAACCCGCTTTCAAGAAGGACGGAACCGTCACCGCCGGGAACGCGCCGGGAACTAACGACGGTGCTGCCGCTGTGATCGTCACCAGTGAACGTCACGCGCAATCGCTGGGCAAAAAACCACTGGCGCGCATCGTCGCGCAGGCGGTCAGCGGTGTCGAACCCAAGTGGGTCATGATGGCTCCCGTAGAAGCCGTCGAAAAACTTTTGAGTAAAACCGGTTGGGATCGCGATAAAGATGTCGACCTGGTGGAATTGAACGAGGCTTTCGCCGTGGCCGCCATCGCCGTGACGCGCCAGCTTCGCCTGAATCCCGAAAAGGTTAATGTGAATGGCGGCGCGGTGGCCATCGGCCATCCCATTGGCGCTTCCGGTGCCCGCATTCTGGTTACTCTTCTTTACGAATTGCAGCGCCGCAATCTCAGACGAGGCATCGCGGCGCTTTGTCTGGGCGGCGGCAATGCTGTGGCACTTGCCGTTGAGACGCTCTGATTAGATCTAGCTTCTAGCGCCGGGAACCACTTCAGCGGATGTGCTCGTGGTGGCCACGCCCACGGACGTCAAGTCGCACGCACAATAAGGACAAAACTTATCCAGCTCGCCGACTTCACGCTTGCATTGCGGGCAGCTCGGCCGGAGGTTGCATTTGCAACTGGGGCAATAATTGAACCGTGCGCCCACGGTTGCGCCACACTGCGGGCAGTTATACGGCAGCGGTTCGCGCATCAAAAAGTAGATCAGAAAGCCCAGCACTCCGGTTCCCGGCGATAGCACCAGAATCAGAATGGTCCACAGCGTCGCATTCATCCCGCGCCGGCTCGCGTCGCGATTCACGTAGCCGATCAAAAGGATCACTGTCGTGATGGGGATGCTCGCCGCGGTCACAATTCCTGCAACGCTTAGCGCCGAAAGCCCGGCATCTCCCGGATAGGGCCACAACTCACCGGGATGCGGGCCCAGTGCGTGCGCGCCAAGATTGGCGATCAGAAATCCCACCTGCGCCGCGATATACAGAAAAATCACCAGCCCGATCAGCCACTTTGGAATAATCCGTAGCTCGTCGCGCAGGCGCGTCTTCTTTTCTTTGGTGCGGCGAAAGCGAATCAGCCGCATCCGTTCGCTGAATAAACCGCCATTTTGTGTGTCCGACATTTCCGTGACCTCTTAAATTCCCGTATTCCCTCGCGGCTAATGGCTGCGACGAAACCAATGACCCTCGCTGGTTTGTTTCTCGTACTCCATCAGCAGCACCACGCCTGCAACCAATGCGGGCACCACCCACCACAATGCAAATCCTGTTTCCCACACTACTTTTGGAGCGCCGGCATGCTCGCCCATCCATGCAAACAGCCTCCAGACATACGGCGCGCTGGCTACTCCGCCGGCCCAGGAAGCGCCTGCGGCAATCCATAAGGCACGGCGTCGCGGCCCCTCCTGCCGCAGTTGTTCCGCTCGCAGCCCTACGCGGAACTGCGTGCGTTCCGCCAAGCCTGCAGGCATGTCGGTGCGTACCGTCCGCAAAGCACGCAAAGCTGCCGCAGTTCTTTGCGCCGCCTCGGCGCAGTCCGCGCAATCTTCCAGATGGGCCGCGAGCCACGTACTGTCGCTTGCGGCGATCCCCTCGATGCGCTCCTGCGCAATCAATTGCTGCGCGCGTTGATGGACGTTTTCACTCATGACACACCCGGCTGCAGCGTGTTGCGCAAAGCTTCCAGCCCACGATACAAGCGCGATTTCACCGTAGACGCTGGAGCTCCCAACATCGCTGCGATTTCGTCAAGCTGCAATTCTTCCTGGAACCGTAACAACAGCACCTCGCGGTACAGCGCTGGCAACTGTCCCAGCGCTCCTTGCACCTGCTCATCCCGTTCCGAGTGCAGTATGGTCTCCAGCGCGGAGACGCTTCGCTCATCCTTTATCTGCATTGGGTGCTCTTGATTCGCATCGGTCAGCTCGTCCAGGCTTTGAATTTTACGCCGGCGCTGCCAGTCGATCACCAGGTTGCGCGCGATGGCAAAAAGCCAGCCTTCGAAACGCGACTTGCCGTCGTACTGGTGCCCACGCTCCAGCACACGGATCCAGGTTTCTTGAAAAAAATCCTCCGCGCGCGTACGGTCGCCGGTGATGTACACCAGATAACGAAATAGCCGGAATTGATATTGCTCGATGAGCGCGTCCAGCAGCTCTGGGTCGCGCTTTTGCAGACCGCGGGCCAGTTCTTTGTTTTCGTCTTTCATCTGCAGAGAGAACGAATAGCTTGTCTGCGCCCCGCTAACCAGTGCGGCGCTGGTGAAACCCATTAAGCCCGCGAAGGCCTTGGAGCCCGCCAAGCCCTCGGAAATCGTCGCGTGAGCAGCTTGGCTCCAGCGTGTTAGTGGTGAAAATGTCGCGCTCATTGTACAGAGCTATACGGGGCAGCATCCTGAAAAGACGCATCATCCCGCCGCAGCCCTTTATTTCCTTGGACTTACCCCGCCGTCCTACTGACTTCCGCTGCCTGTGTGATCTGTGCCTTGTCTTGTATAGTAAACTGCCCAGCGGCGCTAAATGGGCGATACGAAAGCCCGCCACACCTGGAGCGAGGAAGCATGCCTGACAACGGCAACGAAGGTTCATTTGTAATTGTTTGGGCTGGCGAAAATCCCTCCGTACACATGAATCTGCTTGAGAAACTGGAAGCCAACGGAATCGCTTACAACGATAAGACTCTGGGAGACGATGAAGTCGCGCCTACCGCCGATCCTTTGCCCATCGATTGGAAGCCGCGCTTTGGATTCGAAGTAACCGTACTCTCCACCGACTATCCTGCCGCGAAGGAGTTGTTGGACAAGCTCCTCGATCAGGAACCCGAAAATCTGGAAATTCCAGCGCAGCCCGAAGTAGTAGATCCCGCGAGCTTCACGCCCAAGGCCAATGATGCTCCCGCGGACCTGGAAGTCTGGCGTGGCACGGACGTCAAGCTTTCTCAATTTCTTACCAGCGCGCTGAGTGAAAATAATCTGGTTGCGCGCTTGGCCGCCGAAGCGGGCGCGACGGTGATCTACGTCGCCCAGGGCAATGAAGCGCGCGCGCGAGAGATCGTTCGCGAGGTCACGCAGGGCGCGCCCCCGAAATAACCCGCGATCCTATGAGCGCAGAAAACATCAAGACCGTCGCAGTCCTTGGCGCTGGCACCATGGGCAATGGTATTGCCCATGTTTTCGCGCGTGCCGGCTATAAAGTCATCCTGCGCGATGTCGAACAACGCTTCGTCGACCGTGGCATGGATACCATCGGACAAAATCTCGCTCGCGAAGTAAAAAAGGGCAAGATCAGCGAAGAAGAGCGCGGCAATGTGCTGGAGCGTCTCTTGCCAGTCACCGACATCTCCAACATCGCCGCGGCCGACTTCCTCGTCGAAGCCGTACCGGAAAAAATGGAGATAAAGCGTGCCGTACTGGCCGACGCGGATCGCCTTTTGCGCGATGACGTGATTATTGCCAGCAACACCTCCTCAATCTCCATGACCACTTTGGCCGCGCTTACCAAACGGCCGGAGCGCTTCGTGGGCATGCACTTCATGAACCCAGTTCCCCTTATGGTCCTGGTGGAAGTGATTCGCGCCCTGCAAACCAGCGATGCTACTTTTCAAACCACCATGCAGCTCTCGGAAAAATTGGGTAAAAAACCGGTGGCGGTAAACGACGCGCCGGGTTTCGTCTCCAATCGCGTGCTAATGCCCCTTATTAATGAAGCGGCATATTGCGTGATGGAAGGCGTAGCCACCGCCGAAGCGGTCGACGCCGTCATGAAAACCGGCATGAACCACCCCATGGGACCTCTTGAGTTGGCTGACTTTATTGGCCTCGACGTGTGCGTCGACATCATGCATGTGTTGCAGGAAGGGCTGGGCGACCCCAAATACCGGGCGTGCCCTCTGCTCAAGAAATATGTAGCCGCCGGATGGCTGGGTCGCAAAAGCGGGAGGGGCTTCTACCCATATGGGGAAGGCAATCAAGCACGCTCGGCAGGCTTCAAATAGTGTTTGCTTTTTGTTCGCCTCGATGTTATTTTGCCTTTAGAGTTTTCAACAGCCGCCATTTTTTCCAAGATTTAGGCTGAAGACCCGACTTGAGCAACGTGAGAGACTCAAAGCCGGCGACGTTATAGCGGAAATCGCAGGCGGGTTTAGCAGAAAGAATTTCTATATACATATTCAATACCATACTATATGGTACTATTCATCGCCCTTGAAACGGTTTTTCTAACTAGGCCGCAATTGCAAATGAACCACGAGCCAGAGAATCTAATTTCCACCACTGAGGTGCTGCATGGCAGACGATAGATCCAAATTGCTGGAAGCCGCGATATCGCAGATTGAAAAGTCCTACGGCAAGGGCTCCATCATGCGGCTGGGCAGCCGCGACGTGCTGGTGCCCGTCAGCGTCATTCCCAGCGGCTGTTTGTCCATCGACGCAGCTCTTGGCGTTGGCGGCTTCCCGCGCGGGCGCGTGATTGAAATTTATGGGCCGGAATCCGGCGGCAAAACCACCATGACCTTGCACGTCATCGCCGAAGCGCAGAAGCTGGGCGGCCAGGCCGCCTTTATCGACGCGGAGCACGCGCTCGATCCCGTCTACGCCCGCAAACTCGGTGTGGATGTCGACAATCTTCTGGTCTCGCAACCCGACAACGGCGAGCAGGCGCTGGAAATTGCCGAGGCGCTTATTCGCTCTGGCGGTGTGGACGTCGTCGTGGTCGACTCTGTGGCCGCTTTGGTGCCCAAGGCCGAGTTGGAAGGCGAAATGGGCGATCCGCAAATGGGCTTGCAGGCGCGTCTGATGTCCCAGGCGCTTCGCAAACTGACTGCCATCGTTTCAAAGTCGCGCACTTGCCTGATCTTCATCAATCAGATTCGCGAAAAAATCGGTGTGATGTTCGGCAATCCGGAGACCACCACCGGCGGCCGCGCTTTGAAGTTCTACGCTTCGATGCGCGTCGATATTCGTCGCATCCAGGCCATCAAGGATGGCGATAAAGTGGTCGGCTCACGCACGCGGGCCAAAATCGTAAAAAACAAAGTGGCGGCGCCATTCCGCGAAGCCGAATTTGACATCGTTTATGGCGAAGGAATCTCCCGCGAAGGCGATCTCATCGATCTGGGCGTGGATCGTGGCATCCTGGAAAAGAGCGGCACGTGGATCAGTTTTGGCAGCGAGCGCATGGGCCAGGGCCGCGAAAACGCTCGCGTCTTCCTCAAAGAAAATAAAGATGTGCGCGATAAACTGGAGCTAGCTCTGCGCAAAAAGCTCGAAATTCCTATCCCCGGTGGTGCCAGTGCCGGTTCTTCGCCGGCCAACGGCCATGCCGCCAACGCTCAGCCTGAAAAGCCGCCGGTAAAAGCTGCTGCTGCTGCGGCGGGAGCGGACGCATCACGAGGACGTCCCGCGCGGTAAACGCGAACCAGAAAAATTCCACGCGGTAAGCGTGAACCAGAAATCGATTAGCGCCCCGTGCCCTCCTGACTTTGCACAGGAGGGCAATTTTTTTACCCTACCTGTTAAACTGCAGTGACACATGCCATCTCACAATGAAGTCGTTCGCGAGTCTTTCACCACCCAGGCCCGGGCTTTTGCGTCCAATCCGTGGGTTTCCGACCAGCAGCGCATCGATCGCCTCGTCTCCTCCGCTCATTTAACTGGCGTGGAACTCGTCCTGGATATCGCCACTGGTCCCGGGTATATAGCCGAAGCGTTCGCTAAACAGGCGCGCGAAGTAGTGGGCGTGGATCTTACCGAAGCGATGCTGGCCATCGCGCGCGAGCGCACCCAAGAACACCGCGTCACCAATATTTCATTCCGCACCGGCGATGCGCAGAATCTGCCCTTCGAACCGGACCAGTTCGATGTTGTGGTTTGCCGCCTGGCTTTGCATCACGTTCAGCAGCCTGCAAAAATGGTCCACGAAATGACGCGTGTATGCCGTCGCGACGGCACCGTTCTCGTCGAAGATATTTTCGCCAGCGAACATCCCACCCGAGCGGCCTACCAGGACCGCTGGGAGATTCTTCGCGATCCTTCCCATGTTCGCGCATTGCCGTTAAGCGAGCTGCTCCACCTTTTTCGTGACGCTGGATTGGAAACGGAAACCGTAATGACCGCCGACGACCTGCGTCCCGAAGTAGAGCGCTGGCTTTCCACCACCAAGGTGCCTGCGGAAAAAGCCGCCGAAGTGCGGCACCTGCTGCAAGACGATTTACAGCAGGATTTAAGTGGCACCCGACCGTTTCGCGATGAAACGGGCCAGCTTTTCTTCCATGCCCGTACGGTAATCCTGGCCGGACGCAAGGCCGGTGCCTGACCGCCGGGCCAGCTGATACAAAGCAAAGCACATAGGTTCGTACTGGCCCTCGCAGGCTATTGCACTCGTGAGGTCATACCCCTATGATCGTCTCAAGTTGAGAGCAGCCAACCGCGGTGAGTTCGGCGCGGGTTGGCGCCAGGGCTTCAAGCCGCATCTGATTGGAATGTAAAGGATGAAGCTCGATGGCCCCGGAAATGCTCCTACGAATGATGTTGACCAATGCGTCGGCTTCGATGAGAATCAACGCCCGCACAGTTTTTTAAGAGAACATTTTTTCTGAGGTGTATTGGTGAAGGAATTAGTCAAAGTAACGGTTGCAACTGTGCTCGCGGTGTTGTGCGCTTTTCCGGCTCCGGCGGCTCCTGGTCTTGTTAAGCCAATCACAAAAAAACACAAAGCTTCTCGCGGTGGAGTGCCCACGTATGCGGATTCCTCCAGCGCGGACATCACTACTTTTGACGATCCTATTGTTCGCCAGGCTGCTGTAGAAGGATTAGGCCGCTACAACGGGGCGGTTGTAGCCGTTGACCCTAACACTGGACGAATTCTCACCGTCGTAAACCAGAAAATAGCTTTCGGCGATGGCTACATTCCTTGTTCCACCATCAAGCCCACTATCGCGTTGGCTGCCCTAGAAGAAAACGTTATCACCGGCGACACCATGCTCAAGGTCGGACGCCGCAAATACATGAATCTTACCGATGCCATGGCGCACTCCAACAACGAGTTTTTTGAGCAACTTGGCCTGCGCATGGGTTTTGATACGGTCTCCAAATATGCACGCCTGCTTGGGCTCGGCGAACTTTCCGGCTACAACCTTCCCGAAGAGCATCCCGGAGCGTTCCCTATGGAGCCGCCCGCACACGGTGGCGTGGCGCGCATGTCAAGCTACGGCGAAGGCATCCAGATGACGCCTTTCCAGTTGGTTTCGCTGGCCGCTGCGTTTGCCAATGGTGGCACGCTCTATTACTTACAATACCCACGCAGCGCGGATGAGCAGCAAGCCTTTGCGCCCCGCGTGAAGCGCGAATTGAACATCGCGCAGATTTTGCCGGAGATTCGCCAGGGCATGCTCGCTGCGGTTCTTTATGGCACAGGAAAATCGAGCTTCGATCGCGGTGGCGACGAAATGCCTCTCGGCAAGACCGGCACTTGCGACGACCACGTTACGCCTTCCCGCATCGGTTGGTTTGTCACCTACGCGGACGAAGCGCATCCCAAGATCGCGCTTGCCGTACTCCTCCGCGGCAATTCCCGCCGCGTCAAAGGTCCTACCGCTGCCACCGTGGCCGGCAACATTTACCGCCGTCTGCGTGAACAAAATTATTTCGGAAATGTCACCACCGCCGGCTCCGTCACCAGCCTGAAAGCCGGCAAGTAATCTTTCGGCAGAGCCGCTTTTCTTTCTTTACAAATCCTTTTAAGGTCGTTGAGCGCCGTCCAGCTATAAGATAAGCTTCCGGCGTGTTCACCTACACTGGCCTCCACGCAAGTAAAACCCATTACCCAAAAAGCACGTCTAATATCGCATCGTGACAGGCCCTCTACGCTTTCTGTTGATTGCGCTGACCATCGTTTTAGCCGGCCTGGCAGGCGCTGCCTATTCGGTCCTTACGCGTCCGAAGCCGGTCGTTGAGAATCAAAACCAGGAGCCCTCAGCGGTACAAAACGGAGTCGTCGCGGATCGCACAACCCCTGCCGCACCGCTCGAACAAACCGTGGTCCCCTCTGAGCAGAAACTCCCCGCCGGAAATTTCATTGTTGCGCTCGAGAAATTAGGACTGAGCGTTGCCGAAGCTTCGAGCGCCGCTGCCGCCGCGCAACGAGCGTTTAATCTGCGCCTGGTCCGTGCTGGAAACGCCATCACGGTAGTTCGCTCCGGAGCAGGCGCGTTACGCGAACTCGATTACCGCATTGATGCCGACCGTCTGCTCAAAATTCTTCCCCACGAAGGGACTGCCGCGTTTACCGCGGATGTCGAGCACGTTCCGAGCACCATGGAAATTTCCGCTGTGTCCGGACGCATCGACGATTCACTTTTTAACGCCATGCAGCAAATCGGCGAATCTCCCGAATTGACCATGCGCCTCGCGCAAATCTTCGGCTATGACCTCGATTTCTACACCGATCCTCGCAAAGGCGACACCTTCCGCGTCATCGTTGAAAAAAAGAAATATGCCAACACCCAAATCGCTACGTACGGAAAAATTCTCGCTGCCGAGTATGACAACGGCGGTAAACGGTATCAGGCCTTGCTTTTTCATGATCCTGCCGGTCAAGCCGGCTATTACACCGCCGATGGCAAATCCATCCAGAAGGAATTTCTTCGTTCACCATTGAAGTTCGCGGCCCCGGTAACGTCTCATTTCAGCGCGGCACGCTTCCATCCCATCCTCAAGGTGTACCGCGCGCACCTTGGCACGGATTACGGCGCGCCCATCGGCACGCCGGTGCAGTCCATCGGCAATGGCAAGGTGAAATTCGCAGGCCGCAAAGGTGGTGAAGGAAACATGGTGGACATCGTTCACAACAATGGCTACGAAACGATGTACCTGCATCTCGCGAAGATGTACGTGCGTGCCGGAGAGCACGTGGCTATTGGCAAAATCATCGGCGTGGTTGGCAGCACCGGGCTATCCACTGGCCCGCATTTGGATTTTCGCATCCTGCAAAAAGGCCAATACAAGAATTTCGAAAAGTTGGGCTTGCCTCCGTCTGATCCGGTAGCCAGAAAAGATTGGCCGGAATTTGCTGCCTTACGCGAAAAGTGGCTCCCCATTCTCAAAAACCCCGAATTAATGCAGGCCGCAGCTACACCTCCTGTCGCCCCGCCTGCCACTGCACCCTGAAACATTTGCCCCTTCAACGCGTACTCAGTAAAGTCTCATCCAGATCTCTACAGGAGTGGTGAATGCGGAAATTTGTAAAGGGTCTCGCGATTGCCGCGATCATTCTGGTGGTCCTCGCCGTCATCGGCATCAGCGTCACCATCGGCTGGCATCCATTCATCGGACCACGATCGCGGCCTCTCACTAGCCGTAAATTCGAAAGCACGCTAGAGCGTCTGAAACGCGGCGCCTACCTGGTTGAACACGTTTCCGGTTGTGCCTTTTGTCATACTCCATTCCAGGAAACCGCGGCCGGGCCCGAAATCGTAGCCTCGAAAAAAGCGTCGGGCCAGGTTTTCCCCCTGCCGGGCTTTCCAGGAACCGTGGTGGCTCCGAATTTAACGCCGGACCCGGAAACCGGAATTGGAAATTGGACCGACGACCAACTTGCGCGCGCCATCCGCGAAGGTATCGGTCACGACGGCCGCACTTTATTTCCGTTGATGCCTTATACCTATTTCCGCCACATGACCGACGAAGATCTCGCGTCCGTCGTGGTTTATCTGCGGTCGCTACCACCCATTCGAAACCCGCTGCCTGCCACCGAGATTCATTTCCCCATCAAGTATTTAATTCGAACAGCTCCGGAACCTGTAACGGAAGCGGTGCAGGCAGATGTCTCTACGCCCGTCAGTCGCGGAAAATACCTGGTAGGTATCGCTCTTTGCGCCGACTGTCATACCCCGTCTAGGCGTGGACAACTTGTCGCGGGAATGGATTTTGCCGGCGGACAGGTTTTTGATTTGGGCTCAAAAAAAATTGCCAGCCCCAACATCACGCCGGACTCGACCGGAATCGGAAGCTACACCGAGGATACCTTTGTGAAAACGCTCCGTACCGGTTACGTCGGCACTCGTCAACTGAACACTTTCATGCCGTGGCAGGGGTACAGCGCGCTGACCGATAACGACCTCAAAGACATGTACGCGTACTTAAAAACGCTGACGCCCGTCAGCCATCGCGTTGACAACAGCAAGTCTGCCACTCCATGCCGGAAATGTGGCGCTGTGCACGGCGGCGGCGACACCAATTGAACTTGTCGCGTCAGTAGATGATCGGCAGCTTTGTATAATCGGCGGTGTTATCTTCCGTCACGCGTAAGACGATCAACGTGCGATCGTCATGAGGAGTGGACTCAGCCCCGCTGTATTCGTCGGTGGCCGCGAGAATTCTTTCGGCAATGTTTAGAGCCGTTTCGTCTTCCGTGACTCCGGCCAGCAGCGCAAAAAGCCGTTCCGCGCCGAATTCTTCCTTTTCGCTGTCTTCGGATTCCAGGATTCCGTCTGACGCGCACACCACCACGTCTCCGGGTTTCAGATCGACGTTGATCTCTTCATATTCGCTTGCCGCGAACAGCCCCAGCGGTATGCCCGAAATTTGCAGCTCCGTGATTTCTCCGCCGCGCACCAGCAGCGGGTACGGCTCCCCGCCATTTGCCAACGTTAGCCGTCGCGACGGCGCATCGTAAACTCCAAACAGCAGCGCGATGAATTTGCTCTCTAGGCGCGCGCCGAACATCCGCCGGTTCAATACCGACAACATGTTTGCTGCTCCGATGGAGTGGTCCGTCACCACTTCGCGCAGCGTGCCGATCGCCAGCGAACCGTACAACGCCGCGGCCGTTCCTTTGCCGGACACATCTCCCAGTGCGAATGCCAGCCGGCCCTCGCCATACGGTTGAAAATCGTAAAAGTCTCCGCCCAGTTCGCGCGCCGGCGAATACGCCGCCGCCAGGTCCAACCCCGGAACTTCACGCGCACCCTTGGGCAAAAGCTGCCGCTGAATTTCGCGCGCGGTATTCAAATCATTTAGCAGCCGCAACTCATTTTCGCGCGCCTGCTGGTAGAGCCGCGCATTCTCCAGCGCGATCGCCACGTAAGAACCCATCGTATCGAGCATGCGCTCATGCGTATTGGTGAACGCCTGTGGCACCGTGCTTTCCAGGTCTAGCACGCCGATCAGCCGATCCTGCAGCAATAGCGGTATCACCAGTTCCGCTCGCACTTCCACGTCGGTGTCGAATCGCACGTACCGCGGATCGAGCCGCACATCTCCGATTCTCACTGGACGGCGTTCTTCCGCGGCCGCGCCGGTAATTCCCTGGTTCAGGCGCATGCGCAGGCGCACCGGAAGCGTGTCGTCGTAGTGCATCGCAAAAACGCTTTCCAGTACCTGATTGGCTTCGTTCCACAGCATCACGGTAAAAACGTGATAGTTCACGATGCGTTTTACATGTTGCGCGATGCGCCTGAGCAGCTCTTCGCGGTCCAATATGGATGTCAGCTCGCGGCTGACTTCGTACAGCAGTGCGAGGCTCTCCGCCTGGTCAGGAGCGTCGTCCGTCAGGTTCGGCGCAAATGGATCGACGTCACCAAGTGGGAAAAACGGAGCGAGTTGAGAATAATCTTCCATGCCTGGGTTACGACTTGACCCGTTAGATGTAACACAGCGCCGGAAGTTTTATGAATTGTTTTTGATGAAGAATTTAAAGAAATGCGGCCAGATTGGCCGCACCGCCGAAACTATTTCACTTCCCAGGTGTCCCCGGCGCGCAGCAGCTTGTTCAAGTCTCCGTTGCCGCGCTTGGTGATGACGTCTTTGATCTGTTGGTTCATCACGTCTTCATAGCGGGGAACGTCTTCCCACGAACGCAAAACCCCGATGGGAGTAGGGAATCCAGGGCGCTTTTCCATTTGCGATAACTGAAACGCGTACGCCGCGTTCAGGTGATGCGCATCGTGCACCAGCAGATCCTTCTCGGTGACGCCGTTGCCCAGTTGCACCACTTCCATGTCCAGGCCGGTCATGCGAATGCCCTTGTCGCGAGCCTTGCCGAAAACGAGCGGCTTGCCATGCTCCAGTTGAATCACGTGCTCGCTGCGCGCGTCGCGGTCGGTGAGCGAAAACCACGCTCCATCGTTAAAGATGTTGCAGTTCTGCAATATCTCCACAAACGCAGACCCTTTGTGAGCCGCGGCGTGCTTCAGCGTTTCCTTAAGGTGCCCTTGAAACACGTCCACGGACCGCGCCACAAAAGTGGCTTCCGCTCCGATCGCCAGCGACAGGGGATTGAAAGGCCGGTCCAGCGAGCCGTACGGCGTGGATTTGCTCTTCTTATTTAATTCCGAGGTCGGCGAATACTGTCCCTTGGTCAATCCGTAGATGCGATTGTTGAAGAGCAGCACTTTTATCCCAACATTGCGGCGCAACATGTGGATGGTATGGTTGCCACCGATGGAAAGCGCGTCGCCGTCGCCGGTCGCCAGCCACACTTCCAGGTCGGGCCGCAGCGCCTTGATTCCTGTAGCTACCGCAGGCGCCCGCCCGTGAATGGTATGAAATCCAAACGTATTCATGTAATACGGAAACCGGCTGGAGCAGCCAATTCCGCTTACCACCACGAAATTCTCCCGCGCGATCCCCAGCTCAGGAAAAACAG
>Ga0182024_10010116_pt1 | contig 19329 bp, 16 predicted proteins | sample P32metaG_FD_120480 | JGI IMG/M metagenome (GOLD analysis project Ga0182024, IMG submission 120480) | Permafrost microbial communities from Stordalen Mire, Sweden - P3-2 metaG (Illumina Assembly) | ecosystem: Environmental > Terrestrial > Soil > Wetlands > Permafrost | place: Sweden: Stordalen... | reverse complement strand
TTGACGGGGTTCAGCGACCCGGAGGCCAGGCGGATAGCCCAGATCCTGGACCGTGCAGGATGTTTCACGCTGGTCATCGCAGCGCCGACCACAGGTCTCTCGACACCCATGGTGGAGCGATTCGACATCATCGTACTGAATATGGGCGCTGCGGACGGTTCTACTTGCCAAAGGAACACCAGCCCCGGATTGAGTAAGCCAGTCCTGCTGGTCGGTTCGCGTGCGTCTATATCCGACTCCGTTGGTTCGATTGAGACATATACTCGCGACTTCCTAACGACACCGTGGGATTCGGAAGAACTCCTAGTGCGCTGTTGCAAATTGCTTTCGCCGGACTTAATCCATACGCCGCCTCTGGAAAGGGAAGGGCCGGCGCAGGTGGTAATCGCCGACGACGATCCCGCGATTGGGTCGCTGTTAACCGCGACGTTGCGTCGAACGGGCGCCGAATGCCGTCTCGCGCGGAGTGGCGCCGAAGCGCTGTCCCTGGTCCGTCAGGTCGTCCCGGACGCTCTGATTCTCGACGTCAATATGCCTGGTATGGATGGGTTCGAAGTGCTGACCAATCTGCGGGCCGACAACCTTACCGCACGCATTCCGGTTGTGCTGCTGACTGCCCGACAGCAGGAATCCGATGTTCTAAAAGGCTTTTCCTGCGGAGCAAGCGACTATATTACGAAGCCTTTCAACCCGATGGAGGTTACGGCTCGCATCGCGCGGTACCTGCCGAGGAGGAAAGCATGATGCACCGGGTATTGATTCTGTTGGTTTGCATGGCGGGTCTCAATCCCGCGCAGGATCTGTCGGATCTTCGGAGGCTGGCACAAACCGCGGTCTCCGAAAAGCGATTTAGCGACGCCTTGACAATGTATCGAACCCTCAGCGGGGCCAATCCTGGGGATGTGGATTATATTCTTTGGATCGCGAGGCTCTCGGCGTGGACCAGCGACTACACGGCCGCGGCGGATTTCTACTCCCAAGCGCTGGCGTTAGATCCCAAGAACGTCGACGCGATGGTAGGCAAAGCCAACGTGCTGATGTGGCGGCACTCTTACCCGGAGGCGCTTGCATTGCTTACCGCGGCGCATGAACTAGCGCCATCCAACACAGACGTGGAACTCGCATGGGCCCGCTACTATCACTGGCAGGGAGACGATAAGGAAGCGAAGTTGCACCTGGAAAAGTGCCTGGCTTCCGACGGTGAAAACCCGGAAGCGCTCGAACTCAAAGAAGGCCTGGTTCCCGATCACACCATCGAACTTCGAATTGCTTATGAGGGCGACACTCTACCAGGGACCAACCCGGGAGCCATCGAACAGATCGGCGCCACGTATTTCAACCGCCAGGGCGACATTGGCCTCGATTTCTTTCATATGGACCGTTTCGGTGAAGCGGGGAGCCGGGGAGGTTTGCACGTTGACCGTAAGCTCGGCGCACTGACCAGCGTGCGAGCCGCAGCTCTCTTTGGCGGTGGCGGCGATATTGTCCCTAAGCAGGACCTTTCGGCGGGTATCTCCCGCACCGTGATGCATGGGCTGGTACTGGGGGCGGATTACCGGCATCTCGCTTTTCGAACCGTGACAGTCGATGCCGCGATTGCAAACCTGGATTACTATTTCGAGCGGCCGATCTGGATCCTGACGAACTTCGCGGCGAACCGGGCCGCAGGTGCGACTACGCCAGCTTTACTGGTACGCTTCTACTCCAGCGTTCGAAAGGACCTGACCATCAACGCAGGCTACGGGTACGGCACGGAAGTTTTTCAACTCGCGCTTCCGACGGACTTCGGCGCCTTCCGGCGAGACAGTTACATTGGCGGAGCCACTTTGGCTTTCACCAAGAAGACGCGCGCGGAAGTTACCTATACGCTGGCGAGACGCTCCACTGGACAATTTGAAAATATGTATCTCCTTGCGCTGGTGCACACGTTATGAAAACCTCCGAATCGTCGAGAATCCGGGTTTGGGTGAGCATCGCGCTGATGGTTGCCGTCTATGTCGGTGCAGTCTACTGGGTTTATCGGGCATCTTCGACGGCGTCTGAACCGGCAGCCCGGCTGCTGCCCCTGGCCACCAGCTTAGCGGTGGTCCCCTTGGTTCTGGTGATTATACTTGCCGTATGCTCGATGATCGCGAAGTCCTTTCGCTACGTCGCGCGCGTACGGGATGCCCGCATTTCTCCCGAAATTCGAGAAACGCTGGCGGGTGTGGCTGCCGGCGACGGCGATCGGGAGCGCTTAAAGTGGCTCGCCCAGCAGCATCCCCGGCCATTCGAAATTATCTTCACGGAGTTCTTGTCCTCTTTCGGAGGCCAGATCAATGCGGAGCTCCGTATTCTGGCGGTCGAGCTCGGACTAGCGGAGCGGTGGCGGCACGCCACCCGGTCTCGCAACTTTCTGGCTCAGAAGATGGCGCTTGCGAATCTGGGGCGCATCGGACAAGCCATCGATCCCCGCCTTCTGCTGCATCCCCTAGAGCAAACCCGGATTGAAGCGGGGTGTGCGATGCTGGCTTCCGGATCGGCTGACGCGCCCGCACAGGTGTTCAAAATGCTACCGGACCAGAGTCTGCTGGGGAGGATTCTGTTAGCCGACAGCCTGCGGCCCTTCGCCACCGAAATTTGTGAACGGTACTTGGTCGATGGGATACGGTCGGCCGACATTCGCCGCGCCAGAGCCAGCCTGGATCTCGTGCGCGCCTGGGAGCGCTGGATTCCAATCGAGGGTTTCGCCAAGCTAGTGGCCGAGCGGGACATCGATCTTCGCCTGGCGGCGCTGCCGGCGCTGCGCTACGCCAGCGCATCGGAGCAGGAGGCCGCTCAAGAAGTTTTCGCCTTACTCGAGTTTCCCGATGAACGCGCCCACGCTCCGGCCGCGAAAGCCGCATCGGATATCGGTATTTCAGCGTCCATACCGCTGTTGTTAAACCAACTGCGTAAGGCGGGGCCGGTTCCCGCGTTGGCCGCCGCCAAAGCTCTGGCCGAGATGGGACCGGAAGGCCAGGACTTGCTCGAAAACGAGATCTTAACAAGCGTGCGCCCGCAATACGCCCTGCAGGCTCTGGAACAATCGCTGGTGGCCGAAAGAGGATAAAGCGTGTCTAGTTTCTACCACGTCGTCAACGTCATTTTGGACGTCATCATCGTTTATGCGTTCGTCAGCAATTTCAACTATTTCATGCTGATGGCTCTCGGCTTTTTCGTTTTGCGCACGCAGCGGACCACCGAGGGATCGGTGGAACGCGATCCACTATTTAAGTCGAGACTGATGCCGGCGATTTCCATTATTGCTCCCGCTCACAACGAGGAGCTTAGCATCGCGCAAAGCACGCGGTCCATGCTGCAGCTGGAATATCCCGAACACGAAGTTATCGTCGTCAACGACGGTTCGGACGACCGGACGCTGCAAATCCTGATCGAAGAGTTTCACCTATATAGGTCCACCCGGCAGCCGCTGCACAACCTGGTCACCGCGGCGGTGAATGCGGTGTATGAGTCTCAAAATCTCAAGCTGCTGGTCATCGACAAAGAGAACGGTGGCAAATCGGACAGTCTCAACGCGGCAGTCAACTATGCCAGCACGCCGCTCATCGCCGCGGTGGATTCCGATTCTCTCCTGGAGAGCAACTCCTTGCTCTTAGTGGTGAGGCCGTTTCTCGAAGATGAGAAGACCATTGCGGTGGGCGGAATCATTCGCGTAGTGAATGGGTGCACGGTGGAGCACGGAGCCGTAACGAAAGTGGGCGCTCCTCCCTCGCTGCTAACAAAGTTTCAGGTAGTCGAGTACTTGCGGGCCTTCCTTGGGGGCCGCGTCGCTCTCAGCTATATGAATTCGCTGTTGCTGATTTCTGGCGCTTTCGGGCTGTTCCGGCGAGACAGCGTCATCGAAGCCGGCGGATTCGAGCTAAACAGCTTGGCCGAGGATCTGGAACTTGTCATCCGGCTGCATAGGATCAGCCGCGAGAAGAAGCGCTCCTACCGAATTGTTTTCGTGCCCACCCCGGTTTGCTGGACCGAAGTGCCAGATTCCTGGAAAAATCTCGCGGTCCAGCGCAAACGCTGGCAGCGCGGGGGAGTGGAATCCATGTGGAAGCATCGTGGCATGCTGTTCAATCCGAAATTCGGAGTCGTCGGCTGCTTTGGGATGCCTTACCTTCTGTTTCTCGAAATACTTGGTCCGACAGTTGAAGTCACGGGCTATGTCATCACGATCTTAGGCCTCTTGATTGGGTTTATCTCGATGACCACCGCTCTGTTGTTTTTCATCGGCTCAGTGCTATTCGGAACCATGATCTCCATCAGCGCTGTACTCCTCGAAGAATTCACTACCCGGCGCTATGCCCACCCCTTAGATCTCGCCTCGTTGATCTTGGCGGCCTTAGTTGAGAATTTCGGCTACCGCCAGACCAATGCGCTTTGGAGATTCAGCGGCATCTTCCAAGCGCTGCGTACGAAGAAGAAAAAAGTCTGGGGCAAGTTAACGCGCAGGGGCTTCGCGCCGCAAGGGAGTTAAGACGGCACAACGCGAAAGGCACCTGACGATGATCAACCCTCCAGAACCATCGCATAGTCGAACCTTCTTGTTTCTCGAACAGATCGTCAGTCATGCCGGACGGGAGCTGCTGTTGGCGCTCGATACCAACCTCCGGGTTCTGGCTGCGAGCAAATCGTTCTACACAGGGTTCAAGGTGGCACCCGGCGAGACGGTCGGGAAGAAGCTCGGCGATCTCGGCAACGGCCAGTGGAATATCCCCACTCTCCTTGAGCTGTTGAATGAACTGCCGCGGAAGGGCGGCGGATTTGACGATCTTGAGATGGAACTGGGGCTCGGGACGATGCTGGTCAGCGCACGGCAGCTGTCGGGTGACGACGCTCCAAGTGGAACGATGCTCTCCATGCGGGACGTCACCCGGCAAAAGCCAATCGGCGCGGAAGCCGGCGAGTTGGCCGCCTGGTACCGCGCTATCCTGACCAGCATCGGCAAGGCAGTCATCGTCACCGACCCTGAGAGCCGCATCACCTTCATGAACCCGATTGCCGAAAAACTCACGGGATGGGTCCAACATGACGCATTGGAAAAGAATCTGAAGGATATCTTCCATATCATGGACGGGCACTCCTCCCAAACGCTGGAGAGCCTTGTCGCCAGTGCGATTCGGGAGGGCGCGGCAGTCGATCTGGCGGACCCCACTGTTCTAATAGCGCCGGATGGCGGTGAGTGGCCGATCGATGGCAACGCCGCTCCCATTTTAGAAGCCGGGTGCCTCGTTGGAGTCGTGCTGGTTTTCCATGACATCAGCAATCGACGCGAGAAAGAACAGAATTTGGAGATTTCAGAAGTCCGTTACCGACGCCTCTTTGAGGCGGCACACGACGGTATCCTCATCCTAGACGCCGTGACCGCCAGGGTGATCGACGTCAATCCCTTCATGGGTGATCTGCTGGGCTATGCGAGGGGACACTTTTTGGAAAAGGAGCTCTGGCAGATCGGTGTCTTTAAGGATGCTGAGATATCCAAGAAGGCGATGGCGACGCTGCAAAGAGTTGGCCGAATCCGCTACGAGGATCTTCCACTGGAGCATAAAGATGGCCGGCAAATTCCCGTCGAGTTCGTCAGCAACGTCTATCGAGAAGGCAGACGTGACGTCATTCAGTGCAACATTCGCGACATCACCGAGCGCAAGCGCCTGGCCAATGCACTGACCGAAGCTACGCGGGAGGCCGAGACGGCCAACCGGTCCAAGAGCGAGTTCCTGGCGAACATGAGTCACGAGATCCGCACGCCGATGGGCGCCATTCTGGGATTCGCGGACATGTTGCTGCACAGGAGCCCGGAAGAGTGCGCGCAAGCCGGCTGCGTCCAGATCATCCAGAGAAACTCCTTGCACCTGCTGGAACTGATCAACGAAATCCTCGATCTCTCTAAGGTGGAGGCTGGGCAGATGAAGGTGGAGCGCATTTCCTGCGACGTGCCGGCGCTGATGTCAGAGATCATCTCACTCATGCGCCCTAGAGCGGCCGAGAAGGGGCTGGCGTTCGGAGTGACGTTTCAGGGTCCGATCCCACGCCTTATCCAGACCGACCCGTTGCGCCTCAGGCAGATCCTCGTCAATCTGGTTGGTAATTCCGTGAAGTTCACCCAGTCTGGAAGGATCGACCTAAAGGTCACAGACGAAGGTGCCGGCGGCCCGAATATCGTGCTGCGCGTCGACGTAATCGACAGCGGGATAGGAATGACTCCTGAACTGGTGGGACGGCTCTTTCTGCCCTTTACCCAAGGCGACGCGTCCATCACCCGCAAGTTCGGGGGAACGGGATTGGGATTGACGATCAGCCGGCAGCTAGCCAAGCTACTGAGCGGCGACGTTACTGTCATCTCCCAACCGGGCATCGGAAGCATCTTCACATTGAAGGTCGATGGTGGTCGCTCTGTTGGCGTAGAGCGACTGGAGGATTTGAGCGAATCGACATTGCCCGCTACGGCGGAGCGGAAAATGGGCTCCAATATTCGTCTTCACGGCCGCATTCTTCTGGTGGAAGATGGCGCCGACAATCAACGGCTGCTCCGGATGCAACTGGGCGACGCTGGAGCCAACGTGGCCAGCGCTCTGGACGGGCGGATCGCCGTCAATCTTGCGACCACCCAGACCTTCGATCTGATCCTGATGGATATGCAAATGCCCGTCATGGACGGCTATGCGGCCACCATGGAACTGCGCCGCAGGGGACTGACACTACCCATCATCGCGTTGACAGCGTACGCCATGGCGGAAGACCGCGACAAATGCCTGGCCGCCGGGTGCAGCGGCTACCTGAGTAAACCAATTGATGAGGAAAAGCTTTTGAAAACTGTCGGTGAGCACCTCGGAATAGACCATGCACCGCTGCCCAACAATAGTTTCGATGCAAGCGTTGCTGGATCACCGCCTCCGCATGGCGACACCGACGCTTTCACCCCCAAAACGTACTTAAACCGCATCAAGAGCAGCTATGCTGCCGATCCGCGAATCATGGCCATTATCCCGGAATTCGTGGACCGGCTTCCCGGCATGGTATGCACGATGATCGATCGTTTAGAGCACAAGGATCTTCCCGCTCTGCAGAGGATCGCCCATCAGCTTCTCGGAACATGCGGTGGGTATGGCTTTGCCCAAGCCTCGCAGCCCGCCCGCACCGTCGAACAGTCAATTAGAGCAGCCCAGCCCCTGGAATCCATCATCGCCGAGGTCAAATCGCTGATCGACGTAATCCGCCGGATCGATGGATATGACGAATCTAAAGAGGCAACCGTTGCCTAGGAACTCGTGCAATAATCTCCTATTCCTGGCTTCTAATGAGGAGTAGTTTTGAGGCCAATACCCATGATCCGCGATTTCTTAGTAGCGGTCATCGCCGGCCCGATGAGTTGCAACGAGCGCAGGTCTGCGACTGGGCGAGGAACAGAAGCCCCATGAACCCTTTTACTTAGGCGTCCGTGGATCTTCCACGGCACCATGCCGGACACGCTCTCTGAAGTCCACTCGACAGTGCGCGCGGTATCGTTTTCGGATGCATCAACCCGATTTGACAGCCCTTCATGGAGTTAGGCGCTTTACAGAAAGCCTCCGCCATACCTACGGTCTTTCTGAAGCTACAAGCTCATGTTCTTCGAGCTGGATCGTGCCTTCGGGGTCGCAAACCACAACCCCCCGAACGGTAACCTTTGTCCCGATCTCGGGGAAGGATTGCTTGCGTCCTTCAATGCTGTCCGCTACAACAAAAATCCGTGGGGAAACAGCTTGCCCAGGATCATGCAAAGCGACAATTGGATCAGGAGCCTCTCGGCTGATGATAAAGTACCGTGCCCCCGTGGCGCTAACCCAACCCGCAACCTTTACCGCTTGACCACAACGGCGGTGAACTTCCGAAACATCCACGCTCGGTGCGTGGAGCATAGCTCGCCTCTGAAGAACGTTAGCGGCGCCGATTAATGCAATGAAAACAAAAGCCGTCATTGAGAACGGGAGTGCGGACGCTCGCTTGGGGCTCTTTGGCATCAAGTGTTGTGACATTGAAGCTCCTTCGGTTTTATACCGTCAATCTCTGATTGTTTGATTGGGCAGCTTTAGCCAAGTGCCGGACTGCAATGTCGTTGGAAGGCGACCAGCGGCAAAATGCAAAATGTGAGAAGAACTTATGTTGACCGTATCACGAAAGTTCGAAAAATGTCGATGGCAAATCAATCCCGCGAAGTACTGAACGAGCGTTCGCCGTACTAAGTAGGGTCACAGAGAAGCCGGTCAACGTTGGCAGGCTGACCGGCTCATGGAGAGGCCCACAACGCGTCACGGTCGTGGGTGATCTGGAACAACCTCATTATCATCCCGCGACGCCTCAAAGCCGTAGCGTCGAGAGGCGCCCACGAAGGACAGCTTAAGCATGGAAGGCCCACTCTAAGTTCCATATGTCTTTAACAACAAACGTGCATTCTCGACTCGCATGATAGGGCGGTGGGCCATGTAAGAAAAGATTGTGGGTGGTGTGACTCGTGACTGGAACTTCTTATGATCCATTCTCGTGTTAGCCGGTGAACGTTGATCTGAAAGATTCGTCATGAGATTCTTATCGGCTGGCTCAATAGACTCACATCCCCTACCTCCATCGCGGGAAAAGATTAACGTGACCGCATCGCGAATCGCGGATCAGATCCGGCACGCGTTGACGACGTGACATCAGCTTTTCGAGGATCACCCCAAGCGCGGCGGAATCCTCGGCAAGCCATGCGGGTGGAATCTGTTTCTGGGCCGCATCGACCACTGCCTCAGGGGAAATGCACTACGCGATCGAGCCACGGCTGAAAGTCTTCCCACCCCCGCACGCTTTGATAGACGTTCGTCCGCAAGTAGAGGCCCTGCAGAGGCGAATCGGAGAGCCTCCAGTGCGATCCGTCGAACACGTAGCCGTGGTCCATCATCTGAGATACGAATCCGGCTCGCGGCGCGGGGTTACCGCCAGCCGTCGGCCGTTGGCGCAATTCCGCGCGAAAGAAAATGGACTGCCGCGCGTCGACGTTGCTCATCCATTTATCGAAGGCCAATATACCCAGAAACTGGCCGGCGTTGATCACCTTGTCGAGTAACGTATCCGGAAGGAAATCGTAGACCATGACTTTGCCGGGATCGCCGGGATAACGCGAGCCGAAGTGCCGGCCGGGTTCCACCGCCTGATGGCGCGAACCCAGTTGGATGTAGATATCGGGATTGGCTTCGAGAAATGCTGCTGAGAGGCTGACAATGGCGGCCGGAGGCGTCGAGATTTGCAGATAATTCAGAAACACCGAAGCAATCCATTCATTGATCAAAATGCGACGGTGTTGCGCATTATTCCGGAATTTGACCACGTAGAAGTGACCGTCGTCGCACTCGAGCAGGTGGGCTTGAGCACCACCGCGCATTTTTCGTATCAGGCGCGTCGCGTTAGCTTGCACTGAACTCCTTGTGCGATGCCGACACGCATATTCTCGTGGGTTAACGTGAGTCAAATGCCCTAGTTCCAACAGCTCACCGGGCTATCAACGAACTATTACCTCGTAACTACCTTCCCTAGTTCTCTAGGCTAATTCGAGTACGTGGAAATGCATTGGGGGCAAGTGGATCTGGGTTAGGGCCGCACATTGGCGTCGAATTCGTCAGAGTATCGCGTACCGCAATCACATTCGGCTCAGCGAAGTATTTGACTAGTTCGCAACGGTCGTGTAGACCCAATTTCTCATATGCGCGCCGTGCATGGGAGTCTGCGGTGTGGATGCTGATCTTCAATTGGAGGGCGACTTCTCTCAACTGCATCCCTTTGACGAGGAGCTTAGAGACCTCCGTCTCACGAGATGAAAGCGAATCCTTAGGGAGACTGTAGCTGTGCCCGCCCTTCTTCTTGTTTATCTTGGCGCGCTTTGCCGACGCGTTGATGTTTGGGACGGTTGTTGGCTTCACGTCTGTTAGTTCGCCTCACCCAGGTAAGTTCCATATCGGCCAGTTAGCGAAGTTCGTGAGAATTGCAACTTCGGTCCTCGCAACAACAGTGTTGTAGCGCGAACCACCGCATCAACAATGGGAGATCCAGGGGGTGGTTTCGCCACCGTAGACGCCTGGCACCAACTGAGCCGCTCCTTAACTGGTCGGCTCCAGCGCCCGGCGATGCTCGGCCCGGTAATGGCCAGTGGCATGTTACTTGCTTCTATCTTGGCCAATGGCAACCTTCCGTTTAACCAAGCCGCTAGTGGCGTTCGAAGCAAACGCGAGGTGCACCTTAACGATACCGGCTGGATCGTTGATAGAGAAGGACCATTTGGTCGAGTCATTTGATATGACCGATGTAAACTGGCAGGAGAAGAACGTGATTGTTCCGGTTCGAGATCTCCTAGCAGGCTGCTGAAAACCCACAGAGCCGAGGATTCCCGGCCCCCTCAAAACCGCCTTTGATTGCCTGAGGAGGGATTTTCGCTTCTATTTCCTCGTTTCTGCGTGTCTGGCTGCCCGGTTGGGGCAGTCCAGACACACTTCTCCTCAGGCAACTGCTGGAGAAAGTACGGACGCCAGGTTTCGCACCCGCACTAGGTTATAAGCCGAGGCCGCAAATGCGAACACCCATCCGACGCGCCGGACTCCCTTGTGCCGCGTCTTACGCAGCATCCCCACCGTCTTCAACCAGCCGAAAATCTCTTCCACCCGCTTGCCCTTCTGGCTCACCTGGTATCCGGAGTGCCGCGTCGTGCGTCCGTCGACGGCGCTGTGCTTCTTCTGCGCCACGTGTGGAGTCACCTTGCGCTCCCGCAACTGGGCCACGTGATCCTTGGTGTCGTAACCTTTATCTGCTCTCAGGGTCACCGCACGTTCACCTGGAATCTCCTCCACCATCTCGATCGAGGCTTCCCGCTCGCTGGTGCCGGTCGCCAGCGTCACGCGCGTATTGACCACCAAGCCGTTGCGATTCTCCATCAGCACGTGCGCTCCGTAGCACAGCTTGGCCTCTTTGCCTTCGCCCTTGCGCGCCAGCCGTGCATCGCCATCGGTGGTGGATCCGTGGGTTTGGTTGCCGCGCGTCTCGCCCTGAAAATCCATCGTCGGATTGCCCCGGTCCGTATCGCTCGGTCCGGGTCCGCTCCCATCCTTGCGCTGAAAGCTCTTCAGGGCCGCCCACGCCTCGATCAGCGTTCCGTCCACCGTGAAGTGTTCTGCCGAGAGCAGGTCCAGGTCTTTCGCTTCGGCCAGCACTTCATCGAAAAACGCCTCCGCCACCTCACCCGCCAACAAGCGGTCGCGGTTCTTGCTGAACACCGTCGGCACCCACACCTCTTCATCCATGTTCAAGCCCACGAACCACCGGAACAGCAGATTGTAGGCCAACTGTTCCATCAGCATCCGCTCGCTCCGCACCGAGTACAGGATTTGCAACAACAGTGCGCGCAACAACTTTTCCGGGGCGATGGAGGGGCGCCCGGTGGTGGCGTACATCTCCTCGAAACGTCTGTTCAGGCGCAGCAGAATGCGGTCTACGAGTAAGCGGATCGGAGGTAAAGGATGGCTCGCCGGCACGCGCCCCTCCGGCGACAGGTAGCTGAACATCGTCGATTGCTGGGTATCGTCTCCGCGCATGGCTAAAACAATTCTACGGCGATTTGTTTCAGCCGCCAAGAACATTCGGCGAATCGTTTTTCAGCAGCCTGCTAGAGCGCAGCGAACCGCTTGGCTAAGAGGGGCAAATTGGGTCAATTCACCCCGTTGGACCGCGTCTCGCCATTTCCTTCATAACGATTTCGTTGTTTGCCAATAATCTAACGCTTCGTAGACCGCCGACCGGCGAGCAGATCCCACTGCTTCGCACGCTAATGTTTCTCTTTGGAGGATTCGCTCTCGTTTGCGGGGGCGACTTGTTTACCTTCGGGGCCTACGCGCGATGCCCTGCTCTTCGATGCACCTCGTAAAAGACTAACCACGGTGTCGAGTCAGCTGAGCGTCCGGAAGGGATTAGTTTGAACGGTCCGGTCGAAGTTCTTCACAAATGGCATTGCCCTGAAGGCTACCAGGAAGCCGTGGCTATTTTTTGAGACTGCGCGGCCTTCAGCACGAGCAGTCCCTCGGCCCGGCTGATCAGATCGAATAGGGCAAGAACGGCCGGGCGGAATCGAATTCGAAAGGCTTGTGCGGAGAATCTTCATCGTGGCCTTCCGGGAAATCCGTTTTCTCATCCAGCAGCCGGTTTTTATCTCGTGCTTCCGCGCGCCGCTTTCGGCAAGCGCGGCTGGATGGCCTGTCAATGCCACCTGTGAATTTGGTCGGCCCGATCCTGTGGCTACCCTGTTGAGCGAGTCAAGCGGCACAACGCTACCAATGGCACCGGAACGAACGCTGCGCGAGGTCAAAGCGCACGGGAAAATAGGCCCGAGCGTGGATGAACGCGCCGCTACGCAGTTCATCCTGGCAACATTGTCGGGCATGTGCCGAATACGTTCATGGCGGCCCTTAAGGTCACCTCTCCGACGAGATGAAGTATGCTTGGGCGGCAGCTACCCGCGGCTTATAAGTGTCCCCGTTGAGCGCGATAAGGCAGCAAGCGAGTCTCGAAAGCTCGTAATCATCGCACTCCAGACCATCGATTTGCCTCTTGATCCGCGCGAAGTTGTGGCTAACCGGGATGTTCAAGGTTGTGCAGGTACCCATGGCGCGATGGATTGCATTCGTGAACGATCGCCAGTCCTCGTATCCGAGCGAGGTCATCAGATCTCGAGCGAACCAGTGACGAGCGGCATTCTTCAGGCCCAGGATGTCGAAATTATCGCGATCTGCACTAAACCTAGGCGGCCATGCCGTCTTCCTGGCGGCTCCTCTTTCATTTTCGAAAAGAGCGTAAACATATGTCGTCAGGTAGAGTGATGCGGCGAAAGCTGCGAATACCGTGAACAGTGTGACAATCCAAAATGGAGTTTTTACATATGCCGTCACTAAAGTCGCAGCAACAGAGATCAGTAGCAGCCCTGCAACCAGTCGCAGGGCGGTGGACCCGTGAGCGGTGGCCTGCTCCAGGAAGGCTGAGATCAAATGTGTTGGAATGATCGGACGCCTTCTACTGTCGCTTTCAAGCGAAATGCTAGTCATAGGGGACCTCCAAGCAGGGCGCCAATGGGGCGGCATTCTTGGATGGTGACAGCACCCGCGATGGGCTTTAGCAGCTCAATCAGAGCTTGTGGCGCTTGTTAGATTATATCAGAAGTTCCTGCCCCGCACCTGGTTTGGGGAGTACCCTTTTGAAAAGCACCCAGTTCCCGGCGAAAGAAACTGGGGGCTTGCGACAGGTGATAATAATTCCAGCTCCCGGACGGCGGATATCCGAAAGCCCGCACCAGCAACGCCCGCTGGTGACGGCCTTCAGGTAGATGGGTTGAGTCGCTCACGCTCTTCGAAAGCGCATGCAGGTGAGACGCGAGTAGCCAGAAAAAGCTCCTGGCGCGCTTTTGAACGTACGGAAATCGCCTGGGGCTTAACAAGCGAGGACATCAGCCAGCCTCGGATAGTCCTCGGTCTTTACCGCGCGGGTGGTCACTCGGAGAGGGTCGACAATTAGGCTGGACCTGGTTATCAGATCGATTTCGAAGATATTGTAAGATCGTTTCTTGAACGTGACCTCGAAGCCTCCGCCCAAAAAGGGAGACGGCCCGATAATGCGAAGGATCGCGCCTTTCGGCAGAAAAACAATCCGTCCTTTTGCGGCTTGGTCGAAATGAACAGCCGCGAAAGGCGTTTTTGTACGGTACGCTCGCGTGGCGGGAGCCTTGCTCTCATCGCTCGGCGCGCTAGAAAGCATTGTCGTCGAAGACACAACTGGTGTTGTCATCTGGCCTGACCTTTCCAAAAATCTTTCTTGCATTTCAGGGTGCCCGAACGGGACCCGTTCCACGGCCGCTGGTACAAAGAGTGCCACGGTGGACCGGAAGGTACGTCGGAACAAGAAGTGCTCGGTGACACGGACTCGTTGACGAATCCGATGTGCCCTCAGTCCAAGGTTCGATTTTAATACACACTCCCGGCATGTCTCAACACTTAGTTTTGTCTCAGGCAAGCGTGGGACCGACCGCACTCGGTCACATCAGCAAGGAACCGGGGGAGAGTCGGCAGGATAAGATCTGAGTGCCGGAGGTGGCGACAGCCAAGACCGACTCATCAGTGGCGCTTTCAAGCCCGGATGCAAGCGTGGTCCCAGGCTCTCGTGCTCACATCAGTGGTGACGTTGGGCCCTCGTAGCAGCGAGGTAGCCAATGATCCCGTTTAGCAGACTGTGTATTTTGCACCACCTGGGCCGCCGCCCCCGGTAATTTGCAAAGGCGAGGTGACTCTAGCATGTCCGAAGTAAGAAAGCGAAGCAAAAACAGAAGAAGAATGCGGCCGAACTTCCAGTCCTGAATCCGGCTGCGGCAGGATCGATATAGGTGCAACAGAGATCTATGTTGCCGTACGTCCAGACCGAGACCCTGAGCCAGTGCGGTCATTCTCCACTTTCACCGAGGACCTTCATCGGCTGGCAGATTGGTTGAAGGCCTGCGGAATCGAAACTGTGGCAATGGAGTCCACCGGTGTCTACTGGATTCCATTGTTCCAGACCCTGGAAGCACGGGGGTTTCAGGTGTGCCTCGTCAATGCACGGTATTACCAGAATGTTCCCGGCCGACGAACCGATGTCTCCGATTGCCAGTGGTTATGTTACTTGCATACTGTTGGATTGCTGCGGCCTTCGTTTCGGCCAGCGGATCAGGTTTGCGTGCTCCGATCGCTGGTGCGTCATCGGGAGAGTCTCATTCAGACAGCCTCCAGCCACGTATTGCGCATGCAGAAGGCGTTGAATCAGATGAACCTGCAAATCCACCACGTCATCAGCGATATCACCGGACTTGCCGGTCTTCGCATTATCGATGCGGTTTTGGCAGGTGAGCGGGAACCGGCGACACTGGCCAAACTGCGGGACCACAGGATCAGGGCATCGGAAGAAACGGTCATGAAATCGCTGGTCGGGGACTACCGCCGGGAGCATTTGTTCGCGCTCCGTCAATCCCTGAAAGCTTGGCGAAACTACCAACAACTGATGGCTGAATGCGATTACGAGATTGAGGAGGAGTTGAACCTGTTTGACGATAGTATCGATACGTCAACGCATCCCTTGTCGGCAGGCAAAAGTGCGACGCCGCAACAGGTTTCATAATGAGCCGGACTTCGATTTGCGCGGGCACCTGTATCGAATTTTTGGCGTCGATCTAACCGCAGTGCCGGGGATCCATGTTTTGACCGCCCACATGTTGTTGGCGGAGGTGGGGCCGGACCTCTCGCGATTTCGCAGTGCGGCAGCTTTTGCATCTTGGTTGGGGCTGTGCCCGGACAATGACGTTAGTGGAGGCAAGAAGCTATCGGTAAAGACTCGCCAGGTCAGCAATCGAGCTGCTTGGGCCTTAAGGATGGCTGTGACTGGTCTTCGCAAGAGCCAGTCTTGGCTAGGTGATTTCTATCGGCGCATGCGGGCAAAGCTAGGGGCGCCGAAGGCCATAACGGCCACTGCTCACAAGCTCGCACGCATCGTTCGTTTTCCATCTGGTAACGACCCATCAGGCTTATGACGAAAGCATTTTCGCGAAGTTGGAATAGCAGATTCGTCTGCGGATCGAAACCAAACTCAGAAAGCAAGCCAAAGCCCTCGGACTTCAGCTTGTTCCGGCCGATGCCAACTTGGCGTGAAAGTGTGTTCCTTAGGAGATGAGCCTGAAGCCGGAACTTGTTTCTCACACAAGATGAGCCTGAAGGGGAGATTCCGCATGCTGGGGATTGATCATCAGCATGGAAGACAGCGAGAAACAGAGCCTGGAGCAGGAGTTCATCAATCACACCGTGGCCGAGATGCTGAACAAACTGCTGGTGGAGCAAACCAAGTCCCGACCTCGCCATAGCAACGATAACGGGTTGGCGGAAACCAAAAACGGCTGGGTGATCCGCAAGCACATCGGCTACGGCCACATCGCCTCGACGCATGCGGAGGCTTTCGATGAGTTCTACCGCCTGCACTTCAATCCGTACCTGAACTCTCATCGGCCCTGCGGAGTGCCGGAAGTGACCGTGACGGCCAAGGGCAAACAAAAGCGGGTCTACCGCTGGTATGCGACGCCGTGGGAGATCTTGCGGCAGTTGCCCGGCTTGGCCGGATTCCTGCGCGCGGAACTGACCATCGATGAGTTGGCGCGAACGGCTGGAATTAAATCAGATACTCAAGCCGCAGTCGAAATGCAGGACGCCAAACGCAAGCTGTTCGCTCGCTTTCAGCACAAGAGGAGCGCGTAAATGAACCGGAGGACGCCGTGGAAATGACGGGCGCGTGGAAAACGAGGAAAACCAAACCCAGGTTTCCCTTCGTTTCCCACTGCCCTTGGAAATCGCAAAGGCGCGATTCCCACATTCCCACCGCCCCGGCGCGGCGTTGAAAAGTGGAAAACCAAAAGCAGGTTTCCCACTTTCCCACTTATTGTTCTCTTAACCAAACCCACCCCGAAAGGAGACCCCGCCGGCTCATTCTTCAATGAGAAAATGCTCACTGTCCGCGGAGGGGCCGTAGCGCTACGACGACGCGGTGATCTGCGACGAAAAGTGCGGCTCGTTCTGGAGTGCAGCAACGCGGCACCCGACTACTCAGAAGCGGTGACTACTCTTCATTCCACAACCGCGATCTAAGGGTACTGGCAAATGAAAAGCATCGTGGAAAGGCCGTCGCATAACGCGGTGCAGTAGCATGGTTCACGCTTCGACGAACCCGTTTCCGAACATGGTTGCAAGGGACAGAGATAGTGCGTCACTTCACTGTCCACGGAAAGTAGCCAGTATGAAAAGCCTGTGTTCGTGCGAGACCTGTTCCGGACTGAGAAGCTTCTTGAGGGTGGTGATCGCCGCTTCGAGTAATCGCGGGGGCACGGGACTAACTTGACAATTTCAAAGCAGTTGGCTCGGTTAATTGGAGGTTCGATTCAAGTAGAAAGCGAGTCGGCTCTGGTCATGATTGAAGGTAACAAGAAGCTGGCGATGTCTACGCACGTCCTCGACGTGTACGATCATTTCGCTTGGCGATGGACGCTCAAAGGGGGTGAGACCGACGGACTCATAGAATAGCTTGACTCAGCTCAATTCTGGATGGAAGCGACGGTTTCAGCCGCGCTTGTGGCTAGACAATCGGTTTACTGCTGTCGCCCGGCAGATTGCGGCACCTGGCTGAAGGTCCATGTGCCCGCCGGCGTTGCCTGATCCGGGGCCCACACCAGGTCCGAAACCCTGATCCGGCCATTGCCTGGGGACAGGTGGTGGCGTTTCCGACAATCCGATTGACGATGTCGGGGATGTTCTCATGCTGCCAGGCAAATAAAAACGGGACCATTTTTGGTGAGGACGTCGTCCACCAGTGCTTCTTAATCGCCTTTGAGGTGGGCCGGATTTAATCGAAGCTGCATTGTTCAGGAGTCTGAACAGACTCCCGTCCTGGGCATTCACGGCAACGATTAACGGTCACTTTTTGAACGAGAGAAGGCCATCAGTCAACACTATCGCAACAGGGTTTTGTTTCCTGGGTACATCGTGGTTGCAGCCGGCGGGATGGCAGAGGCTTGGTCGATTCCCAGAGGAAACCACGAAATGCTGCTCTTAAACACGGTGCCCGGCTTCACCTGGTTTGCTCTAGTCGCGAAGAAGCCGAAGACGTTGCAAAAGAGTGGATGAATTCATCAGCACGTGTAGTTCAGAGAGATCGAGAGCGCAAGAGCGGACGAGCAGATCGGGTACTCGCCGGTAGCCTGTAGAATCGGCGTATGGGCGAGGCGCGGCGGGCGAGGGTATAAAACAGATTGTTTAAGCGTCGGTTCTTGAATGTTAGGTCACCAAATTCAGGAACAGCGACTCGAAGACGCGCATCCAGTGTTTCATGAGCCCCAAACAAGGGTCGTCCGTGGATCTCCCACGGCACCATGCCGGCATACGCTTGCTCACGTAGTGGATTCTGGGCGAATTTGTCTCATAGAATCCTCTTGTTGAGATTGGCTGGCCTTGCTCATCGAAAGGTACCCTCAAATTACTCTGGGACAGGGGCTGACACCCGCATGTGAGCAATTTTGAAACATACAAGATACCTGTAGGTCGCCAAAACACGGTCGGGAGATCTCAGCGGCGCACCCTCCAGTCTTGTTATAAAGCCGGATTAAATGCTTGGGCTGATCTGGGTGTTCACATGGCTGAGAAGCTTTATTCGGTCTCGTCATGACTGAAATCGTCGCATTGCGGCAACACTTGATAAGCGTCATGGAAGGCCGCGCTTTCCGGCCCGTGAATCGAGCGGACCGAATGGCAGGCGAACGCATAGGTGAGAAGGTCGTCTGGCAGATTGCAGGCCTACGCGAGGACGCGTTTGGGACTCGGGGCGGTCTATCGGGCCTACCGCTCTGCTCTCGACAAGCTACAGCCTTTCCAAAACCACAAAGCGCCACAGTCTGTGGCTCCCGTAGACCACGCGTAACGTAACAAGCCGGTTCCTGTCAGCATCGAACAGTGCGAGGCGGCCCAGTGGAGTGGCGCAGTTTCGATGAATCATGAACCAAAACAATCATCAGCGTTGGGTTATTGTTCTGGCCGTCTTTGCGCTGGCAGTTCTGCTCCTGTTGCTACGAGTGTGGCGCTCGCATGACCGCGAGCAGTCTACTCCAAAGCGTCATCATCCATGGGAAGTAAGGCGAAACGGGCGAGCGCGCTACCTTCGCCATTCACGGGTAAGGGTTCCGTCCGAAGGGCAGCGCCCAGGTTGCCCTTCCTCGATTCGCTGGCAGCGTTCAGAAACCGTAAGACGCGGTGTCCTGCCAGGCGAGCCGAGCGCGCAACAGACGAAGATGATCCGAAAATTGCCGGTCCGCGGAGGCGGCGTTAGGAATCTCGATGCCAACATGGACTTCGGCGCTCTCCAAAACTGACCCAGCCGTGCTCTCCAAAAGTGACCCAGGCATTCTGAGCTGACCCGCGGCAGCGCGTGATGAACAGGATGGAACATCACGATGCCGAAGGCCCGGAAGAAGCCATGTAGAATCTGCCGCCGGTGGTTCCATCCGGACGCGCGAGTGGGAGAGCGGCAGCGAGCTTGCGGCAAGCCGGAGTGTCAAACCGCACGGCGGCAGAAGACGCAGGCGAACTGGCGAAAGCGGAACCCAGACTACACCATCGCCTGGAGGTTAGATCAGCGCGCAGCGCAAATACCGCCGGCGGAGCCGCTCCGTTTTCGAGCTCCATTGAACCAACTACC
>Ga0182024_10010115_pt1 | contig 19331 bp, 16 predicted proteins | sample P32metaG_FD_120480 | JGI IMG/M metagenome (GOLD analysis project Ga0182024, IMG submission 120480) | Permafrost microbial communities from Stordalen Mire, Sweden - P3-2 metaG (Illumina Assembly) | ecosystem: Environmental > Terrestrial > Soil > Wetlands > Permafrost | place: Sweden: Stordalen... | reverse complement strand
TGGCCTCCTTGTTTGAGTGGTGCGTCGAGAACGCCATTTTAACAGGAGGCTGCTTTTTGCGCGCGTCTCTGTAACGCGCGCTGTGGCTCGCACTTATGAACAATCTTAAGTTGAGGGCATTGGCCGGGACGGCCGTGCCACGAATTAATTTCCAGGCTCACTGCGGACCGCCTTTTTCAAGCGGCAAGCGGACGACCATTAGTTCGTTCAACCTGTTGTCCCTACCGCGCGGGTGGCGGGCCCATCGAGCACCTTCAATGAGATCGAGTCATCGTTGTTGAGCCGGCCTTCGACGTTCCCGGGGGCGCCGTCGATCGCATAGCGAACCGTGAACCGCGATTGATCACCGGGGTCCGCCTGGCCGGCGAAAACCTGCGAACGTGAGACGCCCTGAGTCGCGTTCGGGATCAACAGCAGCGAGTTCCGCGACCAGGTGGCGCGGTTCGATTCCTTTACGAGCAGTCGCTGCACCTTCGAGCCGCTGCGCGAGCTGGCAAGCCGGTAGGCGGCAGCCAGCAGGTATATGTCGCACCCCGATTGCCACTGGAGGATGGCGACGAACTTGACCGCCACCAGGCGCTCGTGACCCGCCGGGCTGCGGCGGCCGTGGAGGAATGCCAGGTTCTCTCTCCGGTCTGGAAAACCCGCCCGCAGCCAGCTCCCATCCGAGCAAATCCACGCCGCCGGGTTTTCTCCCCACACCGGCGGCATAAAGCCGAACGGAGGGTCGTTAAGGGGGATTGTCTCCGGCCCTTCATAGATGAGGCCGAAGTCAGGCCGCTTGGCCAACGTCTTCCAATCATTGGGGTCGTCGTCGTAAACGACCATCGAAGCCGGCTGGGAGTAGTCCATGCAGCGCCGCTCCCAGGCCAGATACCGGGATTGCTCGTCCGTTGGGACATCGCTGCTGCTACTCACGTTGACGCCGCCATGAACCGCGCATCCAGCGCAGGCAGAAGCGATCAGGAGAGCGAATTGTCTGCGGCTCATGCCGATCCGGTTCATGCCAGCACCGCCTGCACCACCTTCGCCGGCTCGACGCCGATCCTGATCGTGCACATCGTAAGGCCGAGCGATATTCGTTGTACCGCACCTGCGTAAACCGCGTTCACATGAATTCGCGAGCCGGCATCGCGGATGATGAGGGTTTATCGCGCGTCGGCTACTGCGGGCTTTGGCGGCATCGGCGGGGCAGCGGCGCCCGAGACCGCGGGGTTCTCCGTCCCATGGAACCGCCCGCAGGCGCTGGTCAGGCTTGTGAGCGGATTAGCTCCGATGAACAGCAGCACCAGCGCCACCGCGCACGCCGCCGCAAGCCCGCGGCCCAGCGGATAGCCGGCGAATGCGGCATCCGGCGGCGGTTCGGCAGCGACGACCTGGGCGTCAGCTTCGAAATACATCGCCTTGACGATGCGGGCGTAATAGTAAACGCTCAGCACGCTATTCACGCCAACGACTGCCACCAGCGCCCACCATGCGCCGCCGTTGGCGACGAGCACCGCCAGGACATTGAACTTGGCGGTGAACCCGGCCAGCGGCGGCAGCCCGATCAGGCTGAACAGGCATGCGGTCATGCAGGCCGCCAGGAGCGGGTCGCGCCGGCCCAGGCCCGCGAAGGCCGATAGGTCTTCGCCGCTCGCGTCGCCTGCCTCCGAGCCTGCCCGGGCGATGATGCCGGCGATGGTGAAGGCGCCGAGGTTCATGAACAGGTAGACGGACAGGTAGAACAGCAGCGCCTGCGTGGCCGGGTCACCCGGATTGGCGCTCTGCGGGCGGTGCCGCACCAGCAGCGAGACCACGCACAGCATGTAGCCGGCATGGGCGATCGAGCTGTAGGCCAGCAGGCGCTTGATGTTGTTCTGCACGTAGGCGGCGGTATTGCCGACGGTGCAGGTGATGGCGCCGAGCGTGCCGATGACGGCCGCCAGGGCGGTGGTCATGCCGGTCGGCTGATAGCCGGCGGCGTCGGCAATGGCGACGGCAAATCGCATGAGCAGCACCAGCCCCGCGCCTTTGCTGGCGACGGAGAGGAACGCCGTCACGTCGATGCTGGCGCCTTCGAAGACGTCCGGGCACCAGAAATGGAACGGCACCGCCGCGATCTTGAACCCCAGGCCGCAGATCAGCCCCAGCACCGCGACGACCAGCAGCGGCCCTCCCGACCCGCCGTGGCTCAGGCTCTCGGCGATTTTTTGCGCCAACCCCGGGCCATCGGAAGAGGGATACAGTTGCAGGGTGCCATAGAGGCCATAGAGGAACGACAGCCCGTACACCATGATCGCGCTGGTGGCCGCCCCGAACAGGACGTACTTGAGGCTCGCCTCGGCTCCTTGCCTGTTGGTCTTACGGAACCCCGCCAGCACGTAGCTGGGGAAACTGGCCGCCTCGACGGTCATAAAGACCATCAGGAGGTTGCAGGCCGACCCCATGAGCGCCATGCCGAGCGTCGCGCCCAGCAACAGCGTGAAGAACTCCGGCCCGTCCCCTTCGCGCATCGTCAGGCGAGTCGTGGCGAACCACATCAGCACGATGCCGGCGGTGAACAGCAGCAGCAGCGCTGTCCAGAGGAAGGCCACGCCATCGGCGACGAGCATCGAGTTGAAACGCGTGTGTGGGCCGAGGGATTGACTTTGGTTCCCGGCGGCCAGAAGCGAAATGAACGCGATGCCGAGCCCCAGCAGCGCCACCAGTCCGCAAGCCGAGTTTGGCTTCCGCACGAAAAAGGGGGTCAGCAGGACGCAGATGATCGTCGTGATGAGCAAAAGCTCTGCGACGAAGGGGCGGAGGTCGAGCCAGTTGGGGATGAAGGGGATCTGCATGACGCCGGGTACAGGCTACGGCAGGGGGCGGTGGAATGGAAGTGATGCGACGGATGACACCGACCGAGCGCGTGGTGGATTATATCGTGACATGGTAAAGGCCAGGCCACGGCTTTGCCGTCTGAGGCGGTGCGATGTTGGTGAGACAGATCAAGGCCTTGCCATCCGCCGTATACTGGAGGCCGACCGCGGAATGAGGCAACCGAGGCTGGCCGCACAGTTGTCCATTGTCGAGTCGATAGAGCACAATCTTGTTATCTTTTGATGCCAGTGCAAGGGTCGTCCCATCCGGTGACAGGGCCCCGGGGCCGAAGCGCCGCTTGGAATCAATTTGGAATTGCTTGAATCTCCATTTACCGACACCTCCAAAGCGGACCAATCCCCGATCGCCAACGCTGACCAGTCGGCGACGATCCGCGGAGATGAAGTGCGTCCATATATGCTGTCCTCCGCGGAGCGGCGTTTCCTGGATCATGTCACGCTCCTTCACGTCCCAGCGTCTTAGGCCGCCTGACGTCCCCGAAACCAGGATCGTGCCGTCTTCCACAAGGGCAACAAAGTCCACGTTGTCTTTGTGGTGCGGGACAAATTCGTGCAGTTCCTAGTCGGCCAGGTCCCACAACTTGACGTGCGTATCCCAACATCCGCCGGCGAGATATCGGCCGTCGAATGTGAAGGAAACACTGGTTAACATGGTACTTGTGCGCTGAATGCCGTACCGATTCGGCGGGGCACCGGCCGGAATCAAGGGCAGGTCGGCCGCCGGTTCAAGAGACGGAACTCTTGTGAGTCGGGCATGAGAGTCAGGCCAACCCGCCATGACAAGCAATGAGCCATTGGGGGAGAAACCGAAAACGCGAAGGCCGTCCCTTAGCCTCTTGACCCCATTCAGCTCAAGCGTCACCGCATCCCAAAGCAGGAGTGCATTGGGCCGAGCGTCTCCTGCGATCCACCGCCCGTCGGGCGAGCAGCAGACGGAGATGATCGAGAAACCCTGAGTATCCAAAGGGCGTGCAACCGTTCGAGGAGCACGTTGCGGCTTAGTAGCAGTCGGAATTCGCCTCATGAAACCCTCGGAGCACCGGGAAATGGAGGCTCGACTCAAAACTCCTTGAACAGAGCAAATCTTGCCCGAGTCACTTGCGGGCGGAGCGCTTTGCGGGCACGGCCTTTTTCAATCGTTTGACGAACGCGGCATGTTCCGGCGACTTCAGGCCCTTGTTCATGACGCGCTGCGATCGTTGAACATCTCCCCTAAAGACGGCGTCAACGTCAATCCAAAGGCCTGGAAAGACTTTGGACCGATAAACGCCATCGGAATCAACCGGGATGTCTTTACCGCTACGAAGGTCGAACGCGCGCAAAGAGCTATCGCGGATGAGAAGGACAAGATACTCCAGAACACCGCCGTTCTGGTAATCGCGGCGCTTGCCGTGCAGGTCGATGGCCTCGGAGCTATGGGCGACTTCGGCGACGAGTTCGGGAGGGCCGGTCAGGATCCCCTTCCGGTTCTGCCTCACTCGGCCCCCAAAGGTGGGTAGCACCCGAAGATGCAGGTCCGGCTGAGGCTCGCTGGACTCTCCGAGAATCACTGTTGAGTTGTCTTGTGCCTGGACACCGGGCGTCGCACCCTGGTACATCCAAAAGGGACCTCCGAGTTGAATGTGGCCCTGGCCGTGCTCTGGACCCACAGGTGATGCCATGTAGACGATCCCTTCGATTAGTTCCGCCTTGACGCCTGGGTCCGTTGCTTCGTAACGACGGTGGAACTCCGGCTGGGAGAGTTGGTCGCCGTTATGAAGGGGAGGGACGATCTCAGGGTCGGCAAGTAACTTTGGGCTGGGAGCAGTAAGGGTTGTCATGTTCGATGCCTCGAGGACATTATAGCGTGTCCCAATACAATCCAATCGGGATGTGTTCCCTGGTGAATATCCGCGCACGTAAGTTGAATCGTCCTTGAAAAGCAAACGGGCCCACCTTGTCGAAAAGAAAGGCACCCACGGAGCAAGCTCCGCGGGCGTTCGTGGTTTCCGCGCGCCCGCACTCACCCGAACAACCTGACGATCGCCGCCACGGTCCTGTCGCTGAAAGCAAACACGAACACGGCCGGGAGGATGCCCAGCAGCACCGCCATGACAGTGAGCGGGGTCAGCACGCCGACCTCGCGGGCGTCGACTTCCGGAAAGCCCCGGAACTCGTTCTTTTCCGGCCCCAGGAAGACGCGCTGGAGCGTCCAGAGCATGTACCCGGCGGAGAGAACGATGCCGAAGCAGGCGATCGTGGCCAGGGTATAGATCGCCTGGCGGTGGGCGTACCCGCCGGAGATGAGCAGGGAGTCGGAGCGGGCGGCCTGGAAGGTGCCGAGCAGGACGAGCACTTCGCCGACGAACCCGCACAGGCCGGGCAGGCCGAGGTTGGCGAAGATGGCGACCGTGGCGAAGCCGGTGTAGAGCGGCATGGTGGTCGCCAGGCCGCCCATGCGGGACAGGTCGCGGTGACGGGCGCGGTCGGAAACGACGCCGACGATGAAGAACATCGCGGCGCTGGTGATGCCGTGGGCGACCATCATGAAGATGGCACCGTTGACGCCGGCCGGCGTCATCACGGCGGCGCCGAGCGTGACGAACCCCATGTGCGACACGCTGCTGTAGGCGACGAGCCGCTTGAAGTCGGTCTGGCTCATGGCGCACAGGGCACCGTAGATGATGCTGACGACGCCCGCCACCGCGAAGAGCAGCCACAGCGACCTGCCGGCACCGGGGAAGAGCGGATAGGCGATTCGGAAGATGCCATAGCCGCCCATCTTCAGCAGGAGGGCGGCCAGGACCATGCTGATCGGCGTGGGGGCCTCGACATGGGCATCCGGCAGCCAGGTGTGCAGCGGCACCGCCGGCAGTTTCACCAGGAAGGCGACCATCGCCAGGACAAACAGCCCCCGCGCCGCGCCGGCCGAGAGCATCCCCGCTCCCGGCCCCATCTTCGCCTTCAGCAGGGCGGGCAGCTCGACCAGGTCGAAGCTGTGCGTATAGAGATACGTGGCGATCAGGACGATCAGCAGCGCGATCGAGCCAACCAGGGTGTAGAGAAAGAACCTGATGGCGGCATACTGGCGGCGTGGGCCGCCCCAGATGCCGATGAGGAAGTACATCGGGAGCAGCGACACCTCGAAGAAGACGTAGAAGAGGAAGAAATCGAGCGACAGGAAGACGCCGAGGATGCCGGTCTCCAGGAACAGGAGAAGGACGAAGTAGCCTTTGGTCATCCGATCGATGTTCCAGGAGGCGATCGCCGCCACGACGAAGATGAAGGTGGTCAGGAGAACGAAGGGGAGTGACAGGCCGTCGAGGCCGACCTTGTACTGGATGTTGAAAGCCTTGATCCAGGTGGCCTGCCCGACAAGCTGCACGACCCCGCCGCCGCCGGCGTGGAGGTAGCCGTACCCGTCGCCGGCATGCCAGTCGAACAAGATGGGCAGCAACAGCGACAGGGCAAAGGTGACCAGGGTGGTGACCAGGGCGGTCCAGCGCACCGCGCGCTGCCCTTTGGCAAACAAAAGCAGGCCTGCGCCGACCATCGGGAGGAAGATCAGGAATGTCAGAATGTTAGCTCGCAGGTCCATGTTAAGAAGGGATAGTCATTGGTCCTTTGTCATTTGTCACTGCCAGCTCGTTGCTTGCTCGGCGGCCGGTACCGTCGGAGGTTTACCGCGGCCGTGAAGCCAAGTTTCGAGGGTAAGCATTGAGGGGCCAATTACAACGGACAAAGGACAAAGGACCAAGGACAAATGACTATTTCGAGATCACCACGATTACCGCCACTGCCGCGCCAATGGCGACGGCCAGGGCGAGGATCGTCACATATACCCTGATCCGCCCGGTTTGCGGGGCGCGGACAGCGGCGCCGATTGTCTGGGCGAGGTGGCCGACGCCGTTAACCGCGCCGTCGATCACGTACAGGTCGTTGGCGCCGACGGCGAACGCCGCCCGTCTCACCAGCCAGCCGGCCAGGCTGACGATATTGTCGACGACGCATCGGTCGAACCACCCCACGAGGCGCGACAGGGCGAGCGTGGCTGCGACAAAGACCGCGTAATACAACTCGTCGAAGTACATGCCGTGGTAGAGCCATTTGCGGAGCCAGACGGCCGGCTGGAATCGCAGCACGCGGTCGGGGACCGCATAGCCCCAGCAATAGCATACGACCCCCAGGGCGGTGCCGACGATCCAGGACCAGGTGAGGTAGCGCCGAACCAGCGAGTCGCCGGCCAAGTGCGCCTTTTGCGATTCGCTCAGATCGACGCTGGCCGGAGCGGCGAATTCGTCGTCGGAGGTGTCGGCGTCGGGCTCGGCCTTCTGGTCGTCAGGGATGCCGGCATCGCCCGGCTTGGGCCCGGGCCACGCGGTGGCGAAGCCAATGAACTGCTGGTTGCGATAGATCCCGGTCGTATCCTGGGCCGCCAGCCGGCGGCAGATCACCTGAGTCTCGCGCATGCAGCTTTGCAGCAGCTCAGGGATGCTCAGGAAACTCCCCGCGAGAACGCACATCAAGGCCAATACCAACAACGGCCCCCAAAGCCCGGGCGATTCATGGGCCCGCGCAAACAGCTTCAGGTTCCGCGGCTTGCCCCAGAAAGTCAGCATCCAGCAGCGCGTCATGTAGAAGGCGGTCAGACAGGCGACGGCCGTCGGCACGACGAAAAACACCCAGTACCAATGAGACAACCCCGCCCGCGACGCCGTCGTCTGTGTCGCCACGATGGCGAACGCCGCGGCATGGCGCAGGATCATCTCCTTGCTGGCATGTCCCGAGAGCCCTGGTATGCCCGAGATGGCCAGCACGCCGATGCCAAAGGCGATGGCCGTCAACGGCAGCTTTTTCATCAGTCCGCCGAACTGCGGCATCTCCTGCTCGTGGCGCGCCGCCATAATCACGCTGCCGGCCCCCAGGAACAATAGCGCCTTGAAGAACGCGTGCGTCAACAAGTGGAACAGTCCGCCCATCCAACTGCCAACGCCGATCCCCAATACCATGAAGCCGAGCTGCGAGACCGTGGACCAGGCCAGCACCCGCTTGATGTCGCTCTGCACCAGGGCGACCAGCGCGCCCAGGGTGAGGGTGATCAAACCCACAATCGCAATGAACAGCTTTGCCCCCGGCGATAGAATCGGGAACACGCGCCCGAGCAGGTAAACCCCCGCGGCCACCATCGTGGCGGCATGGATCAGGGCCGATACCGGCGTCGGGCCTTCCATGGCGTCGGGGAGCCAGACTTGCAGCGGGAATTGCGCGCTCTTGCCGATGGCCCCGCAGAACAGGCAGATGCCGATCGCCGTGAGCATCACTGGCGAAAGGACCGTGCCGTCGCGCAACATGACCTGTCCGCCCAGGCCCGCCCCGCTCAACGCCAGCCAAAGGCGCGGCAGCGTCACATTGCCCAGGTAGTAAAACAAAAGGCCAAACCCCACCAGGAAGCCAACGTCGCCCACACTGTTGACGATGAATGCCTTCATCGCGGCGTTGGTGGCGGTCTTCTTTTCATACCAGAAGCCGATCAGCAGATACGAGCAGAACCCGACCAGCTCCCAGAAAATGAACAATTGCAGCAGGCTCCCCGCGATCGTGAGGGCCAGCATCGAAAAGCTGAACAAGCCGAGGTAAGCAAAGAACCGGCTGAAGCGCGGGTCGGCACGCATGTAGCCGATGCTGAACCAGTGTACGAGCATCGCGACCAGAGTGACCATGGCGAACATGGCGATCGTCAGGCTGTCGATATACAGGCCCAGATCGAGCCACTGGGGGCGATCAACATGGCCCGGCCCCCTTGCAATAGCGCCGGTGGGCAGCCATTTCAGCGGCAGGTCAATCGGCCCCCCCTCGAAGCGTTCGATGTAACCCCAACGGACCATGACCGGCCCATTCGGGCCCGGCACGGACATGTTGCCGCCGCGAAACCAGGAGAATATCGCCAACAGGCTGCAAAAGAGGCTGACGCTGATCGCCAGCGTGGCGAACCACCCCGCCACCGGAGTCCCCATTCGCCGGCCCATGCCCAGCAGCACGCCGAAGGAAATCAGCGGCACCAGCGTGGCCACGAGCAACAGGAAGGCGGGTTGGGGCATTATTTGTTACGGGTCAGTTGTTCGTCGTCAGTTGTCAGTTGTCAGTGGTCAGTTGTCAGTGGTTGGTGGTCACTTGTCATTTGTCCTTGGTCATTTGTCATTTGTCGTGAATGCCGCGACCTGGGCTTGCCCTTCGCGGCCGTTTCTGGATGCGTATCGCACCACCGACAACGGACCACTGACAACGGACATCATCCACGGAGTTCTTTCGCTCGTTCCACATCGATGCTGGCGAAATTGTTGTAGAAGTTGAGGAAGATCGCCAGTGCGACGGCCGCCTCGGCGGCGGACAGGACAATCACGAACACCGCGAACACCTGCCCGTCGAGGGCGATCGAGCCCGGTGTCGCCCCCGCCCCGTGGGCGTAACGGTTCAACGCCACCAGGTTGATGTTGGCCGCGTTGAGCACCAGTTCGACGCCGATCAGGATGCCAATGGCGTTCCGCTTGAGCAGGATCGTGAGCAGCCCGCAGACGAAGATCACCGCGGCCAAGACAAGATAGTGTTGCAGGGAAATCATCGCGAGTACCAGTGGCCAATCGACGGCTTCAAGCCGTCGCCCTGAGCTGAGAGCGCGTGAGTTTTTCGTGGCACGGCCGTCCCGGCTGTGGCTTTCTCGCTCGAAAACACAGGCGGGACGTGCCACGAATCACCTCACAGGCTCTCAGGATGACGGCCTGAGGCCGTCAGTTGTTCCAAATCTTCTCTTCCATTCATCATTCATCATTTCTTCCAGCTTTTCTTCTCTTTGCCAAATACGCCGCGCCGATCATCACGACCAGAAGCACGACGCTGACCAGTTCGAACGGTACCAGGTAATCACCGAGCAATGCCTGCCCGAGAGCGGCCATGGGATAGCCCTGGGGCGATTCCAGCGGCTGGCCCGCAAAATACGTGTGCCTGCCCGCGACGATCGCCACCACCAGCGCCGTCAGCATGACCAACGCGATGGCCATTGCAACGACCACCTCGATCGGCTTCGGCTCGAACCGGCTGAACGGGCCCTTGCTGGTCAGCATGACGCCGAACACGATCAGGATCAACGTCCCGCCCACGTAGATGACCAGTTGCACCGCCGCCAGGAACTCGGCATCCAGCAGGAAATACAAACCTGCGACGCCGGTCAGAGTGAACAGCAGCCCCACCGCCGTCCGGACGATGTCCCGGCTCACCACGACATACAGCGCCGACCCGCCCGCCATCAAGGCAAAGAGATAAAACAGCACCACGCCAACGGCGCCAGTCGAATCAGGTTGGATGGTTAAAAGTGTCATTTGTCCTTGGTCCTTTGTCATTTGTCCTTTGTCATTTGTCCTTGGTGACGCGTCGTCTCGCAAGGTCTGGTCTTCTGCCAATGACAAAAGGCAAAGGACCAATGACCAAGGACAAATGACTAATGACTCATCATCACTATCGGGGCAGCTTCCGTAAGCCGTTTCTTGATCCTGCCGCCGACGGAGAAGCAGTACATCGCCCAGGCGACGATCAGGGCCATCCCGATGGCTCCAGCCAGCGCCAGCACCACTTGGGCGACCAGCGCGGCCCCGGCCCCGGCACGCACCCATTGCCCGAAATTCCACGGGTTGAAGACCTGCCCGGCTAACGGCTGGCCCGCCTCGAACGGCATCCAGGGGACCGCGTTCAGGTCGCCCACCAGTAATTGCCACAGGGCCGCTCCGAGCAACAGCACGCAGGCCATCGGCAGCAGCACTTTGATGCAGGCGTAAAGCACCTGGTCGATTCGCGGTCGCGGGAGAGTCCAGCGCAGCCACATCTGCACGTACATGATGCCCAGGCATTTGCCGATGAAGATCGCCGCGCCGGCTGCGTTGATCAGCAGCAGCTTGCCGGCGTTGTAGTGCTCGGGGCTCGCGAAACGGGCGTGGGCCCAGCCGATCAGGCCGAACGGATCGTTCCAGCCGCCCAGGAACAGGCCGGCCTGGATGCCGCCGATGACGAACATGGAGGCATATTCGGCAAAGAAGAAGAAGCTGAAGCGCAAGCCGCTGTATTCGGTGTGGTATCCGGCCACCAGCTCCGATTCCGACTCGGGCAGATCGAAGGGGGCCCGTTTGTTGCTGGCGAGGCTGGCAACGAAAAAGACGAAAAACGCCAGGAAGGCGAACGGATTGCGGAAGAGCAGCCAGGTGTGCAGCCCGCCGCCTTGAAGGTGGCCGAGCTGCACGAGGTTGAGCGTGCCGGCGGTCATCACCCCGATCACGATCGCCAGCCCCAGCGGGACCTCGTAGCTGACCATCTGGCACGCCTCACGCATCGCCCCGTAAATGGACCACTTGTTATTGCTGGCCCATCCCGCCAGGATCACGCCCATCACCTCGACGCTGAGGATCGCGATCGCCCAGAACACCCCGGCGTTGAGCCGGGGCTCGAACGTCAATTCCGGCCCGAAAGGCAGCACCAAAAACGCGGCAAAGACCGGCGTGAATGCCAGGTACGGCGCCAGCCGGAAGAGGAACGAGTCAGCATTCCTCGGGACGAGGTCTTCCTTGAGCAGCAGCTTTAAGCCATCGGCAATCGATTGCAGCAACCCGATCGGTCCCACCCGGTTGGGCCCGAACCGGCTCTGGATGTGCCCCGCCACCTTCCGCTCCCACCAGATCCCGAACATCGCCACTAACGAGGCCAGGCCGATAAAAACGGTGGCCACGACGATCAGATCATAGATGACTGTGGAAAGCGCGGTGGGCCGAATGTGCAGCTTGTCGAAAACCAGCCCTTGAATCAGCGGCGGAGAGTAAGACCCACTGTCAGCCAAGGCTCGAATTGGAATGAACATGTGCCGCCGCGCGGGTCAGGAACAGGTGATGAAATCGACGAAAACAAACGGGAATCAACATGAAAACGTCGCTTATTCGCTTCTCGCGGGGGTTGTAGCTACAGGGCTACAGGGTGTCAACGGGACGAAAGGGTCCCTCGTTCAGCGCGGTGATTTGTTTAGCGGGCCCGTTTCGAGACCGCCCGGCTGTCGGCGTCGAAGAAACGCAATGGGGCGTCCTTCCATTCGCCGGCGTAGTCCACGCCGATCCGCGGCGTGCAAAGGAGCCTGGGACGGGAAACGTTGTCGTCCATCAGGAACAGGCGGTCGCCTGTCAGGTCCAGGCCATTGTCGGCTCGGGTGATGCGCAAGGCGCGGGTCAGCTTGCCGGGCCCGGAGAGGTCGAGGGACAGTCCATCGAGCGGCTCGGCGGCGCGGATCAAGACGGCCTGCGCGTCATCCACCGGACCGGAAACGATGTTGAGCATGTCGTGCATTCCGTAAATCAAATAGACGTAAGCAAAGCCGGCCGGGCCGAACATGATTTCGGTCCGGGCGGTCCGGCCCTTGGAAGCATGGCAAGCCAGGTCGTGGGCGCCGACATAAGCCTCAGTCTCGACGATCCGCACCCGCATTTCCGTCTTGTCGATCCGGCGGACGAGGATTTTCCCGACCAGCTCGCGCGCCAATTCCTCGGCGTGCCGCCGATAGAAAGACCGGCCGAGCTTTCGACTGCCGCGCCGAATAGACCTTTCGTTGAGGTTTGAGAGCATGCCGGACGAGAAGACTACATTTTCTGAAGGCGGAATACGAATTCCTGAGTAAAGCTTCCCGGCGGCAAGTTTGCCGGGACAGCGGCCGGCATGGTGGACGGGGAGGTTGCCGGATTTGAAGCTGCCGGGGAGAAGGGCATGTAGTTGCCGTAGAGGTACACCAGGACAAGGCGCACGTCGCCGTGTTCCCAGCGCCAGTAGGTCCCTTCCTGGTCGTCATACTCAGGGGCCGGGGGCGTGTCGAAAAATGGGTCGGGATAATATGGCGGGCCGTCCCAGAAGGGGTCGTCGTTGTACGGGTACTCCGGGCCGAAATACCCGCGGGAGTAGCCGAGCGGCTGGGCGGTGCGGATCGGGCGCACCGGCGGCAGGATGAGCTTGATAAACGACTGCGGAGCCATCACCCGGCTGGACAGCGGATGGCTTTGGCCGTCGGGGTCGACAATGGTGCTCGATCCCCCGAGAAGGGTGATCGGCTGTGCCGCACGATTGTAGATCTGAATGACCAGGTGGCCCTCGTCGCTGGTCAGCCGGTATTCCAATGGCTCGCGCCGAACCGTTACGGTTTTGCTGCCGATGTGCTGCGCCAGGGCGGGCGGTTGGACCAGGTCGTACTCCACATTCGCGCATCCGCCAGAAACGGCGGCTATCGCGACGATCAAAGGGCCAAGCAGGGTGCTCCGCGAGGGCTGAAACGACGTGAAAGGCATGAGGCACCTCAATCCTGGGACACGCTCTGGCCCTTTCTAGCGCCCGCCGGCGCTCACCGGGATGGTAGTTGAGCCTGTCGTGCGCGCGTAGGCATTGCCCATGGCGGTCATAGCGTCGATCACGGGCTGGCTCACGCCACGATCGTGCAAATAGTCCTTTTGCTGCTCGGTGAGAATGAACACTTGGCCGGTGCGTTGGAGCCGGTCAATTATCTGGCTTTCGGAGAATCCAGCCTTCTGGAGGGCGACGACCTCATCCACGGTGACGAACCCGTCATTGTTCAAGTCCGCGCTGTCCGACCTCTGGGCATCGTCCACCGTGGCGGGGGCGACCCGGGACCGTTCGGCCGCCGCACGGGCTTCGTCCGACTTCTTCTGCTGTATTTTGTCCGGCGCGGCGCCGATCAGGAACGTCGATCCGGCCCCGAGGTCCGTTCCGAACAGCGCCGCCATTCCCGTCAATGGATCAACCGATGCAGCCACGGCGGCGTCATCAGTTGGGTCCGTCGAATGAGCCGGCCCCTTGGAGAGCGCCACATGAGTACAGCCAGCCAATGCCATGACGAAGACGGGGCAAAGTGCTGCTGCCATTGGGGCCAAAAATCGGCTTGACATCACGTCAATCCTTATCTTATCGTTTCGGCGCAAGACTCGTCGCACCCGACGATTGACCAAAATCTTGGCTCACGGCACCCAGGCATCGTTGCGAACTCGGTGCCAATCGAAACGGGGCTGGGAAGTTAAAGATTATTCGCCGACAAGCCCCGCTGTCAGGGTACAAAGGCCATAGGATGATGCGTGGGTTTTGTAAGCCGGATGTTGTCTAATCCGACGCCTTCCTCATGAGTTCAATAACGTGGGGTCGTACCGCTTCTTCAGAGTTTTTCAACTTTTGCCCAACCCCGGCCGGATATTGAATCAGGGTTTGCGCCGATTCAATCGGTCTGGCCAACCTTGCATCTTCTTCGCCGGGCAGAAGCACCCACCCAGGTGGCCTGCCGGGCAAGCTGTTTTGGGCCGACGCCACCGCAGGAGCGACAATGGACCGTCATCCCGCCCGTACCATGTCAACGTCCGGCAAAGCGTTGAACCCGCGACCGTTCCGTGTGAAACAGCATGACATCGATGTGTTCTACGCGCTGGTCGGCGGTGCCAAAAATGCGGCCCAGTCGAGGGAAGAAACGCCGGTCGATGCCACAGCCGGGCCCGTTCCTCCACAGTCTGCGCCGGGTGCGCCGGCAAGCCCGGTCCGGCGCCCGCCGGCCCCAGCCGCTGCGGCCCCGGCTGACGTTGCAGCCGCGCCAGACGAGCAACCGGTAACTGGCAGCGGCCCTGCCGACTGGGCTGCCGCCCTGCACGGCATCGCCCCGGCGCCGCGGCCGGTGAGCCGAACCAAGGCCATGCCCGTGCGACGGAGGCAGCCTTCCTGGTCAGCCAAGGTCTTGTGCAAGCACCTGATCGATCGCGTGGACCAGCTCCACGTTGACTCATGGGTCCGCAAAGTGTCGGGCGACGCGATGCGGAGACTGAGCCGGGCCCAAGCCCGCCTGAGCGCCACCCGGCCGAAGCATCCGTGAGGGACGGGAAAACTCAGGGGGAGGGGTTTCCCCCTCATTGCCGGCGCATGTGTATAATGGGACCTCCATTGCGAGGTTCATCATGGCGCATTATGAAACATTCCAGTTCCACCATCACGCCCACTCGATCGGCGTCCTGTTGCTCATCGCGTTGGTGGCGATCTTCTTTCTGGTTATCGGGGCGTTTTCGCAATCCCGCCGCAATGCCAGGCAGCGAGCCATGCCCAAGGGCCCGCCCAACCTCGCGCCGAGAACGACCCCGGTAGGCGTCTGCCAGCGTTGCCGCAGCGCTCTGTCGGTTGAGGCGGCGTACTGCGGCCGTTGCGGCATGGCGGTGACGCGCCCGACGCCCATTCCGCTGCCGTCGCAGCGGCCGCCTGCGGGCAATTCCCGCTGGCTTGTTTATGCGATCATCGCCCTGCTCGGCGTGATCGGCTTCAGCGCCTTCTGGTTCATGTCCGAAGCCGAGCCAACGCCGGCCCCACCCACCTACCAGCACGCGCCCAATGATGCCTGGTAAATCACGCAAACGTTCCTGACCATAACCCGGTATGGAGGAGAGAGCTTGCGTCGCGGGGTGGGCTCATGCCGAGGAATTCCCATGAACCGCAAACTACCGGCCAATCGGCTCTGCCTGGCCCTGATCGCGGCAATCGCGCTCACCTGCGCGGCGGGGACGTCAGCGGACGAAGAATGGAAGAACCCCAAGGCCAATATCCCGCCCAAGGCCGCTCCGCAGCGGCGTAACGCCGGCGAAGGCATGCCCCCGCTGCCGCTCCCGGCCACGCCCTTGCGCCGCAGCGAGAAGAAGCGCGAGCCTTCGCCGCCGGCGCTGGTCGGCACCGTCACCTTTTCTGAAGCCTCCCTGCGCGGCACCGGCGTCAACTGGGAAACGACCATCATCGACATCGAAAAATGGGTCGATTTCACCAACAGCCAGCTCGGCCAGCGCTATCGCTACGTCCAGACCGACTTCGGCAAGTTCAGCTACGATCCGACCGAGCTGCCGATCCTCTATTTCACCGGCTGGAAGCCGCTACCCCAGTTCGACGACAAAACCATCCTGCACATGCGGCAATACCTGATGGACGGCGGCACCTGGGTCGTCCACAGCAACTGCGGCAGGGCCGAGTTCAACGACTCGTTCCGCCGGGAGATCGCCCGCATCTTCCCCGACCGCCAGCTCGCCCCGATCCCGGGCGATCATCCGATCTTCTCCAGCTTCCACAACATCACCGAGATGCGCGTCCGCAAAGGCCTGGACCCATGGAAGGTCATCCCCGCCGGCGCCGGCATCCTCGAAACCATCAACATCGGCACTCGTGCCGCGGTCATCTTCTCACCCATCGACATGAGCTGCGGCTGGAACGCCGACACAAACCCCATCGAAGGGGGCATCCTCTACGACCAGAACGACAGCCTCAAGCTCGGCGCCAATATCGTCACTTACTGCCTGGCGGAATATCAGTACGGCCGGTTTTTCGACCACGCCAAGATCTACCACCAGGAAAACATCGCCACCCGCGGCCAGCTTGTGCTGGGCCAGATCGTGCACAATGGCGACTGGGACCCCACGCCGCACGGCGTGCCCAACCTGCTGAAAACCATCGACCAGTCCACCACCCTGCACGTGCAGTTCAAACGCGTGCCGGTGGACCCGGCGAAGAACAACATCTACAGCTTCCCGATCCTCTACATGACCGGCCAGCGCCCCTTCCAGTTCGCCCCCGAGACCTGTAAACGCCTCCGGGAATACTGCGACCACGGCGGGACGATCATCGTCGACGACGCCGTCGGCAGCAGCGAGTTCGACGCCGCCTTCCGCAACGCCATCCGGCAGATTTTCCCCGACCACGAGTTGAAACCCCTCCCGGCCAACCACCCGATTTACACCTTCATCGACGATGTGACCAAGGTGCGTCTGGCCCCGCAGGCCGCCAAGCTGTTCGGCGACGTCGTCCCGCCGCAACTGGAAGCGATCCAGATCGAGGACAAGGTGCCGGTCATCTATTCCAAGCTCAGCATGAGCGCGGGATGGGAACAGCTCCCGCGGGCGTATGACGTGGGGTATGCCGATCAGGATTCACTCAAACTGGGGGTGAACATCTTCATGTATGCGGTGTCGCATTAAATCCGCAGCCAAGACGCACATCGCGTTCGGTCGGCCGCAACACGGCTGGCTGCCGCTCACGCTCCGGATTGACCAGCAGCAATTCGCAATTGTGGCATCCGCCGTCCCCAATGACTCGATCACGGACCTTGCCGGTGCGATTGCATTGCTGTTGAAGGGAGGCCCTGAGGTAACTGTGTTTTGGAATGAGGAACCCGTTGAATACAGGTTCTGCTTCCTGGTGGATGAGGAGGACGCCAGCTTCGCTCTAATCAGCGTCCGGGGCCGGAGCGACACTATGCGCACGGACATCGAATTGCTGAGGGCCCGAGGAAGTAAGGTGGAAGTCTGTTTGCCGTTTTGGCGAGCGCTCCGCCGCTTGGAGTCGTCGATGGCGCCAGACGAATATAAAGCAGCTTGGGGATACAGGTTCCCATCCACGAAGGTGAGGGAGATCACCTCGCTTGTGAAGCAAGCGAGAGAACGCTGAGAGCTTCCGATGGTGGTTCGCTTCAAGTGCCGCCGGGGCCCTCACGCGCCCTCACCGGCGGGCCCCTCCGGACGACCGAAGACCGCCGGTGGGGGTACGTGGGGGCACCGGCGGCAGTTGTCAGCAGGTCGCACTGCTTATCCACCCCCTTTCCAATGTCGATGAGTAACTCGTCAGAGTAGTGGGGCTGGTTCCGCGCCCGCCGGGCGTGCCGCTCCCTGGCTCGACGGTTATGACGCTGACCGCCCGGCACCCGATCGCAGCCCCGGCAGCGACGCCGACTTCCCGGCCGTCGCTGCTTGGGGCCATGGTCCGCTCCAATGGCGCCTGGGCGCTGGCCGACCAGGCGGTGGTGAGCCTGGGGAACTTCCTCACCAGCGTGCTGCTAATCCGCCATTGGCACGGCAGCGCGCAGACCTTTGGGCAATATGCGCTGGTCTTCGGCGTGGCCCTGTTCCTGAACAACGTCCACGCGGCGCTGGTGACCTATCCGCTGACCGTGCGCGGGGCGGCGTCCTCGGGCGAGGGATTGCGGCGGATGGCAAGCTCGGCGCTGGCGCTGGGGATGTCCCTGGCGCCGATCCTGGCGCTGGGGCTGATCGCCGCGACGATGGCCGCACACCGGCCGTCTCTGCTCCCTTTCGCGGCCGGGGCGATGCTCCTCTGGCAGGGGCAGGAAACACTGCGACGGGCACTGCTGGCCAAGCTCCGCCACCGCGACGCACTGCCCGGCGACGCCATCGGCTATCTCGGCCAGGCCGTCGTGATCTGGCTCATGACCCGCCGGTCAAGCGGCGCAGCGATAACGCCGGAGGCCGCCTTCGCGGTGATCGGACTGACCTCCCTTGCTGGCGCGCTGGTTCAGGCCTGTCAGCTTGGTGTCGTGCCAGGTGGGTGGGCATCGCTGAGGCGCTCGATGGGCGACTCCTGGCGCATCGGCAGGTGGGTTCTGTTTGCCGCACTCGTCGGCGCTGTTTCCACATATGCCAGCCCGTGGACGCTCCAGGGGGCGGGCGGTGCGGTGGAAGTGGCCCGGTTCTCGGCGCTGGCCACGATGTTGAACCTGACCAACCCGGTGATGATCACCGTCTCCGGGCTGATCGTCCCCGCCGTCGCCGCCGTGCGCGCCCAGGGGCTGGGCGCCGTCCGCCGCGCGACAGGGCAATACGCACTGCTCGGTGCGGTCCTGCTGCTGCCATACCTGGCGATCCTGCTGCTCATGCCGCGGCTGGCGCTGATCGCGTTTTATGGGGCGGAGTCGCCGTACCTGGGGTTGACGCTGTACTTGCGGGTGTTCGCGGCCGGTTATGCGATGACGTACGGGGTCATGATCTGCACCGGCGTCCTGAACGGGCTGGAACAGGCACGCGGGACGTTTGCCGCCGCCTTCATCGCCTCGGCAGCCAACTGCGTCACCACAGTCCCATTGGCCATCCGTTTCGGCCTGATCGGCGCGACCCTGGGCGGGATCCCGCCGATCATCCTGCAGTTGCTCGCGGCCGGCTGGATGCTGCGCCGCGCTGCAAGGCGCTTGACAATGTCGAGGCACCAGAGCTTGGAAAGCTGGGATCGCGAAGCCGGAAAGCGGGAGCGCGAAGCCGCGAGCGGCGATTCTGGATCCTCGTGTCGTTACGTCAATGAAGGATGCCCATGAGCAACACGCCGGTCAGTATCCTGTTGCCCGCGTACAACGCCGCCCGGTTCCTGTCGGACGCGATGGACAGCATCGTGGCGCAGACCCATGCGGATTTCGAGCTGATCGCCATCAACGACGGCTCCACCGATGAAACGCCCGACATCCTCCGCGCTTTCGAGCGGAAGGACTCACGGGTCAAGGTGATCTCCCATGCCAACCTGGGAATGGGCCGGTCGCTGAACGAGGCGCTGGAAGTGGCCCGGTACGACTGGGTGGTGCGGATGGATGCCGACGACATCATGGTGCCGCACCGCATCGAG
>Ga0182024_10010114_pt1 | contig 19332 bp, 23 predicted proteins | sample P32metaG_FD_120480 | JGI IMG/M metagenome (GOLD analysis project Ga0182024, IMG submission 120480) | Permafrost microbial communities from Stordalen Mire, Sweden - P3-2 metaG (Illumina Assembly) | ecosystem: Environmental > Terrestrial > Soil > Wetlands > Permafrost | place: Sweden: Stordalen... | reverse complement strand
TAGGTTGAAGATGATCAAGCGTCAGATGTACGGCCGAGCAAAGATCGACCTTCTTGAAGCGAGGCTCATCGGAGCGGCGTGAACACGACGAGCATCATCGAGAGTGCGTCAGACCCCCATTTCGGTCCCCATCAAAGTTAGGAACGAAACGCAATTTTCCCCGGCGAATGACATTAATCAAATGAATTGATATTATACTGGATATGCAGCAGACGAATTTACGTCGCATCGATCTCAACCTTTTGGTTTTGTTCGAGGCGATCGCGCAGACGCGGTCCGTGACGCTGGCCGCCGAACGGCTCGCACGCAGTCAGCCTGCGGTCAGCCATGCGCTAGGCCGCTTGCGCGGACTGATCGGCGATCCCCTGTTCGTTCGCGGTCGGCGCGGCCTGACGCCGACGGCGAGAGCGCAGGCGATGATCGGCCCCCGTCGCTGAAATACTCTTGCAGATCGGCGCGGTTCTGGGCCCGAGCGAATTCGACCCGAAAACGGCGACCCGCACGTTTCGGATTGGAGCTAGCGATTATTCGACCACGGCAGTGTTGCCCGACGTGATCCGCGCCCTGCGCGTTGTGGCGCCGGGCGTGATGCTGGAAGCGGAGGCATTCGGCGAGCAGAGCGTGGCCCGTCTTGAAATCGGCGAATTGGATTGCTCGTTCTGGGGCGGCGGCCCACTCAAGGAGCCGTTCCATTCACAACTCTTGTTTCGCGACCGTCCGGTCGGTCTTGTGTGTGGAAGCCATCCACTCGCAAAGCGCGCGAGGCGCGGCGCGGTCAGCCTCGAGGACTATCTGCGCTATCCCCATGCTCAGATCAAAGTCGGACAAATCGCCGCCAACCCGATCGATACGGCGCTGGCCGCTATGGGGCGCGCCCGCCGAGTAGCCCTCATGACCCCCGGCTATTCCGCGAATTTTGCCCTCATTGTAGGCTCCGACCTGATTTTGTCGCCCCCTGCCCGCCTTGCGCGCGAGGCCGAGCGCCTGGGTCTCGTCGCGTTCGAGCTTCCCATTTCCGTCCCTTACAACCCCTATGCCCTAATTTGGCACCGACGCGCCGACGCCGATCCCGCCAACATCTGGCTGCGCCGATTGATCGCCTCACAGCACGACGACAATGCCGGGGCCGCGAATGTCGCCTCTAAGCGGGCGCGAAGAGCGCGACTTGTTCCGTAAGCGTCCGCCTTTGCCGCAATGGCCAGCAGCTTTCGCAAAAAATGGGCGAGCGCTAGCGCCTGCAGGTCGCCGCTTAGCGCTGCAGCGAGTGCGGATGACAGCAATGGGTCGAAAGCAACCGAGCGTCTGTTTCGCGCCACGGCCATGAACGCGTGGCGTGCGGCCGTTGCGGGCGCCTGAGAGCTCACGCGCCGCAGAGCCCTATCGCGTTCCTTGTTCGGAAACGTGACAATGCCCTCCAGAGGTCATCATGCCCAGCTTCAGGCCAGCGCGGGCAATTGCGCAACCCGAACCAGCTCCGTCGCCCGCGCTGGCCCCGCGGCCGCAGTTGCACTAATATTCCCGACGGGCACTCGGTGGGGGCGGTCGGACGGCGGCTGCCAGATGCGGGGATTTCGCCGACGAAGGCGGATTCCTGAGGTATCCAACATCCGCGCCGCGATTGACGTTCCGGTCGATCCTGCCCCGGTCTGCGCCCATGGGAAATGCGTCGCCGGCGATATCGCGATAGGCGCGCGCATGTGCGGGGCAATCTGCGCGAGGGTCGGACAAGGGAATTGCATGGTGGAATCAGTTGAGACCATTGTGGTCGGCGCGGGCGTGGTGGGTCTTGCGATTGCGTGGCGGCTCGCACATCAAGGGCAAGAGGTGCTCGTTCTCGAAAGCGAGCGGCGCATCGGAACCCAAACGTCCTCGCGCAATTCGGAGGTGATCCACGCCGGCTTGTACTATCCGCCCGGCAGCCTGAAAGCGCGGCTCTGCGTGGAAGGGCGCGGCCTGCTTTACGAGTTCTGCGCGAGCTTTCACGTGCCGCATCGTCGGATCGGAAAATTCATTGTCGCAACGAATGAAGCCGAGCAGAGTAAGCTCGCTGAAATCGCGCGAATCGCGGAACGCAACGGCGTGACAGACCTCGCGCCCATGTCCGGCAGAGAGGTCGAAGCGGAGGAGCCGGAAGTTTCCTGCCTCGCGGCGCTCTATTCGCCCAGCACGGGCATCGTCGATAGCGGCGCGTTGATGCTGTCGCTGCAGGGGGCGCTGGAGTCGTCGTTGGGCGCAATTGCGTTGAATACGCAATTTGTAAGCGCGCGCGTCGCGGCCGGAAAGCGCATAGCCGTTTCAGCCGCGTCGGAGGACGGCATTGTGGAGTTGAACTGCCGGAACCTCGTCAACGCCGCCGGCCATGGCGCTCACGCCGTCGCCGCCGCGTTTGCCGACTATCCCGTTTTAGACCTGCCGCCGCGCTTCTTCGCGAAGGGAAACTACTACTCGGTGTCGGGACGGTCGCCGTTCCTTCGGCTCATATATCCGGTTCCTGTGCCGGGCGCGCTCGGAACGCATGTGACGCTCGACCTACAGGGCAACGTGAGGCTCGGCCCTGACATCGAGTGGGTCGATCAACTCGAATACTCGGTGCAGCAAGATATCGGTCTCGTTTTCGCGGCTTCTCGGAAGTTTTGGCCTGACGTCGGAAAGCGGTCGCTCGCGCCGTCTTATTGTGGCGTGCGTCCCAAAATTCACGGTCCCGGCGAGAGCTTCGCCGATTTTCGCATCGACGGTCCCCGGCATCATGGCGTGCCGGGACTGATCAATTTGTTCGGTATCGAGTCGCCCGGTCTGACGTCTTCTCTGGCGATCGCGCGCTACGTCGGGGCAATGCTGGCTAGCGATGAGGCCGCGTGAAGCGACGTTCGATGGCAAGAAGGCCAATTTAGCGAGCCCACAGTTTCCCGTTCGTGGGGTCAGTAATAGCCGGCCGCGTGCATGACATTGTCCGTAAGGTCTTGCGCGCGATCGAGAGCCTCGCGGTCGCTGACTTCGCCTCGAAGCGCGCGATGTATCTCCTGGCCAAGGATCTCCTCAAGCAAGCGATATTCGGGTACGGGTGGACGAGGCCAAGCCTTGAGCAGGTTTTGCTTCGCCAGCTTGTCGACGACGCTGACGATCGGCGATGTCGCGGCCGCCTCGGGATCGGCGGACACGCTAAAGCGCGGCGCGACCGGGAATCCGTTCTGCACGTTCGCCTTCATCGCCTCGGGCGAGGTCATCCAGGCAATGGCCTCGAAGGCGAGTTCAATTCGGTCTTCCGGTAGGTTCGCGGGTATGCAGAGCAAGAAGCCGCCGATCGGGTTGTTCGACGCGCCATTGGGGCCACGCGGCTGAGGAAGATACGTGACCTTGCGCTTCACGGCCGAACTCACGTCGTTCTCGAAACGCGCCGCTCGGACTGTCCAGCAATAGGCAAGCGCAGTCTCGCCGGAGAGGAAGGAGGTAGTGCGACGATCCCAGTCCATCTCCAGAATATCTGGAGGAGAGACCTCCTTCAGCCGCCGCAGATAGTCGAGGACGCAGAGCCCAGCCTCGGACCGGATCTGTGGACGGAGTTGCTCCCCCCGCGCGTCGTCTACGCCCATGGAAAGTCTCGTCTTGGGAATCTTGAGGATGGACTCCCCGCAGCATCCCATCAGAAACATGAAGGTGGACGCAATCGGCATGCCGCGCCCGCCGTTCCAGGCGATCCCGTATCTGCCTTTGCCCGGCGCGTGGAAATGTTTAGCCGCCGCGACGGTTTTCTCGAACGTCGTTGGGTAATCAAATTTGTCTTTTTCAAACAGATCGGTGCGGGCGGCCAGCAATTCGATCGTGCAATAGATGGGAATGCCAAATTGCTGTCCGCGCCACGACCCCATCGACCAGACGGTGGGGTGAAAGTCGAGCGACGAAATTGTCGCCGCCTTAATATGGCTGTCGAGAGGAATGATCAGCTTTTTCGTGACGGCTTCGCCTAGCCACGGCGCGTTGATGGCGACGATGTCGTATTCCGAGACGGGTCTGCGCGAGTTCTCGATCAGCCGTTCATGAAGGTACGGAAGCTTTCTTAGATCGAAATTTTTTCGAGACGCCATGTTGTTGCGGAAATCCGCCCACATGTTTCGCATCGAGATAAAGTAATTATCGTCGTTGAGAAGAAATTTTATCTCTCGCCGGCCGCGAAACAGGCTCTCGATCAGTCTAGGCGGCGGGATGATTTGCGCGGCGAAATACGAACCGCCGAAATAGAAATCCTCATCGCTGTCCGTCTTTGATCTCAGGCCGAATGTCTCTGCAAGCAAGAATTTGATGCGACGGGCATATTGCGTGAAGCTGTCCATCAGGACTTCGCTCGGCACGAGTTTGAATCTTTTACCTGTATCGCTAGCAGTCTTCGTGACGATGTGGCCGCTTTCGATCAGCGCGTGGATTCGTCGCATAGCCGTGGCGTGCGGAACCTTGGCGACCGATGCTAGCGTAGAAATAGCGACGGACGTTCCCGTCATGTGGCTCCTGATGAGGAAGAGCAACATGTTCCAGGTCGCGTCTTCTTCTGCGACAGGAACGAGTTCCTGAAACGGCAACCGCACGCGTTCGAGGAAAGCGATGATTCTTAGGAGCTCGTGTTCAGTCATCCGGTAACTATTTGGCCCGTCGCGATCGGTCTGTCCCGCTGTTCCCGGTGGTCGCCAACAGCTATTTTCGGCGTTCGAAGTTGTCGAGTCTGAAATTGCCCTTCTCTTCGTGTCTAAACTGCGGCCCGTGGCCGGCGGACGAGCGGTCGAACCTCTCGTCCACCGATAGTGCTGTTCTTTCAAGGCTTTATGGAATCACCTTGTCCAAGCGCAGCGTCGCGAAAAGATCGAAGAAGGCGTCCTCCGTGTTCTGGAACGCCAAAAATCCAAGTTTGCGGCTCGCGGCCATGTCGGTCATCACTTCGATCGGCCGGCTGAGATCGAGGTCTGTGTGCCACGGCGAGGCGACGCGCGCGAGATCCGGTTCGACGAGACCATGCTTTTCCACGATGCGCTTCCAGACGCTGGCGTCATCGGCCATTTGGGTTTCGAGCGGCGTCACCTCCCCGGTGAAGCCTTCCCATTCCACGCCGAACCAGTTCGCGATGCGCGGCCACATCCAGTTCCAGCGGAATATGTCGCCGTTGACAATGTTGTACGCGTTGTTCTTCGCGATATCGTGCGTGCTCGCCCACACGAGCTGCTTGCCGAGGATACGCGAGTCCGTCATGTCGGACAGCCCGTTCCATTGCGCGGCGCTCCCAGGAAATTTGAATTTCCGGCCCGTCTCCTTGCAGATGGAGGCGTAGGCGACGAGCGTCGAGCCCATGTTCATCGCATTGCCTATTGCCTTGCCGATGATCGTATGCGGGCGATGCACGCTCCAGGTGAATCCGTCGCGCGCCGCCGCAGCGTAAACCTCGTCCTCCTGGGCGTAGTAGAAGTTGGGGATATTCAGACGCGGCTGCTCCTCGCGAACCGGCATCAGCGGCAACGTTCCGGCTCTGAGATAGGCGTCGAAGGGCCCGAGGTAGTGTTTGAGGCCCGTCACGAGCGCAACGTGAACGACAGAGCGAGCCGGCGCCACCGCGTTGAGAAGCGTCCGGACGGCGCCCGCGTTGACCTTGATGTTCTCTTCTTCGTTCGCCTGCCGGGACCACGTCGTAAAATATACGTGGGTCGGCTTCAGCCCGGCGACGGCCTTTTTGACGCTCTCGGTATTCATCAGGTCGGCGGCGACATGAGTCACACCGTGCGCCAGGCCTTCGGGCTTTCGCGAAAGTCCATACACTCTGGCTCGGCGATCGACGAGTTCCTGAGACACGCCGCGTCCCGCGATGCCAGTCGCTCCAACTACGAGGGCCACAATCTCCATGATTCGCTCCGTCCGACGCCAGCTATCCGCCCCATCCGGAGGGCTATTCGAGCCGCCGCAGATCGCGTTTCCTCAACAATGATTTCCTACGCGCCGGTCAGCGCATGTTGACCATCACCTTCATTTCCTGGCCGCCCGGATTCAGGAGCGACCGGAAGCCCTTTTCGACGATGTCTTCCGGCTGGATGCGCCCTGTGATGATTTTCTCGACGGGGAGCTTGCCGCTCGAAATCATCCGTAAGACGCGCGGCCACATTGTGACTTCGTAGCACCAGGTCGCTTCGATCGTGATGTCCTTGAGCGCCCACAGCGCCGGGTCGACGAGGGCTTTCTTCACGTGCAAGCCTGTCTGCACAACCGTGCCGTGATTGCGAACCCCTTCGACGCAAGTGTTGAAGGCGAGCTCCATGCCGGAACACTCGATCGCAGCATCAACGCCGACGCCCTCTTCGGTGTTCTCACGAATGTAGTCTATGACATTGACCGCACGCGGATCGAGCACCGCCGTGGCGACGCCAAGGCTTTCAATATGTCGGCGCCTGTTAGCATTGGGCTCGCTGACGAAGATCTTCGAAGCGCCGACCGCGCCGCAGATCAGCACCACCAGGGCCCCGATCGGGCCTGCGCCTGTCACCAGGACGGTGCTGCCGCCCCTGATCTTTGCGCGGTCAACGCCATAGAGCGCAACGGCGGTCGGCTCGACCAACGCGCCTTGCTCATCCGTGACGTTATCGGGAATGGAGTTCGCGTTGTAGTCATTGATGACCGCCAGCTCTCCCATGCCGCCCCAGGCCCAGCTCAGACCGACGCAGCCCAAGCTCGGGCTCAGATGATTAAGGCCGCGACGGCTGTAGTAATCGTCGAGCGGCATCACGAGCGGCTGAATGGAGACGCGGTCGCCTTTGCGCACGCGGGTCACCGAACGGCCGGTCTCCAGAACCTCGGCCGAGAATTCGTGACCGAGGATTTGCGGCAACACCGCTCCGGTGAATTTGTGCGGAGTGCTTGGAGTTACGATCGGGCCGCCGGCGAATTCGTGGAGGTCCGTGCCGCAAATCCCGCACGTGAGCGGCCGCACCAAGACCTGACTGTCGCCCACGACATCTGGCGACGCCACGTTGTCGACGCGAACATCTTCCTTGGCGTAAAACCTGATGGCCTTCATCTAGCTCTCCGGACGAATGATCCGCTCCGTGCTCTATTCAGCAAGGCAATTTCGGGTTCAAACAGATTCGAAGTTGTCCCGTTAAGGCGAGCGGCGAAACACCTTGTAGGTGGCAAATTTTGGCTGGCGCACGCGACATCGTCCGCAGGGCGATGCGGGCCGCTCCCGCGGTTCCGAAAGTCCGCAGCCGCCCACAAGTATCATGTTCAATAGGATCCAAGGGGGCGGCGTCCGTCATCCCCGTCACGACACACCTCCCTGTCTCGACGCGCTGATGGGGCTGGAGCCTCTCAAGGCGCAACGTGATTTTCCTCCGCCAGTATAACGCTCCCCAAGCGGGTGACCGCTACGCTTTTGTCCAAAATGAATATTTTACAATGACGACGAGCCGCCGGAACATTCTATCCGCCCCGGGGGGCTGTCGAGGAAATCGCCGTTCTGGACATTTTCGCAGTATCGCGCCTTGGCTGGCAGGGATTAGCTTCATGAAGTTCGCTAAATCCCGACGTTTCGGCCGCGCGCAGCGGACGGGTGGAAATCTCGCCAAGGCGACATTCTGTCGTCGCCGCAGCGCGTCTTTCGGTTCCCGTGTCTTGCCGCAAGCACCGTCCAACGCGAGGCTTTCGACGTCCACGCAGGTTTCTCAGAGCAGCATTCTCGCAGGCCCCGCAGACCGAAATCTCGGCGCGGATCGAAGGGAGGACGGCCAATGTCACGGCTTCAAGGTAAAGTCGCCATCGTCACCGGCGGCGCGCAGGGGATCGGCGAAGGGATTGCGTCGCGTCTTGTGCAAGAGGGGGCCAAGGTCGCCATCGCCGATCTGAACGGCGAAAAGGCGAAATCCGTCGCCGACGGCCTGAACCGAAGCGGCCCGAACGCCATCGGAATTTCCGTCGATGTGGCGAACCGGGCTCAGGTTCAGGCCGCCATCCAGGAGACGGTGAAGTCCTTCGGACGGCTCGACATCTTTTTCAACAACGCCGGCTTCAACAGACCGCTGCCATTCATGGAAGTCGACGAGAACAACTTCAACTCTATCATGCGCGTCAATGCTTGGGGGGTTCTGGTCTGCACACAGGAGGCCGCAAAGCAGATGATGGCTCAAGGGGAGGGTGGAAAAATCATCAACACCGCATCGATAGCGGGGCGCCAGGGCTATGCGGAATTCGCGCCTTATTGCGCGAGCAAGGCGTCGGTCATTTCACTCACGCAAGCCGCCGCCCGCGAATTCGCCAAACACAAGATTACTGTCAACGCTTTTGCTCCCGGAGTGGTCGTGACGCCTCTTTGGGATGGACTCGAGCAGGACATGATCGAAAAAGGCGTCATCAAGCAGAAGGGCGAGTTCATCGAGAGTTTCTCATCGAGCATACTGCTGGGGTTCCCGTCGACTCCTAAGGATATTGCAGGCATCGCGGCGTTTCTGGCGTCCGCGGATTCCAATTGGGCAGGTTATCATGGCGGACGGGGGCATGGTCCTGGTATGACCGTGTATGTCCATGGCGGCAGCCTAAAACGCCGTCCCCGAACGCATCGTTATCCGCGAAACGGCGCCTTCTCGCCGCGGCGTCTCGCTTCGACTCGGGCGGCTGGCCGGCGTCGCGACCCGGATGATGCGTCTTTGTGCCCCGATTTGGTTTCGCTTCAGCGCCGTCCTCCAAAATGTTCATTTTGAGAATGTTTCCGATTCAGAAACTGCGCCAGTGTGGCAAAGTTGGTGCATAAATAAGTGGGGTGGGAAGCTGCGAGATAGCATCCGAGCAAAGCGCTGCGGCGCAGTTAGACGCGCCGCGTAACGACGACATCGGCGTTGACCAGAGATTGGAACTGTTCCGTCTTCAGGTCGAAATACGAGATTGCGAAAAACGCGCGTACGATCTCTTCCTTCAGAATCTGATCAAGGGAACGAGCCATCTTTCCCTCGGGCAAGAGGCCGTTGCGGCAGGGTTCGGCGTCGCCATGCGCAAGGGCGACAAATCCTTTTGCACCTATCGCGGACACGCTCATACGTTGGCGCGCGGAGCCCCCATGGAAGGTGTGCTCGGTGAGTTGATGCTCAGGGATATCGGGCTCATGCGCGGCAAGGGCGGCTCGATGCATCTGACATCCGTCGAGCATGACGTGCTCGGTTCCTATGCTATTATCGGCGCGCATCTCCCGATCGCCTGCGGCTCGGCTTGGCGCGCGCAATATCTCGGCGAAAATGATGTCTCTGTCTGCTTTTTTGGCGATGGGACCACCAACATCGGCGCGTTCCACGAGGCGCTCAATTTCGCGGCCGTCTGGAAGCTGCCTGTCATCTTCGTCTGCGAAAATAATCTCTACATGGAATACACGCCTATCGGCGATGTGACGGCGGTCAAGCATCCTGCCGCCGACCGAGCGGCGAGCTACGGACTCGAGCGCATCATCGTCGACGGCAACGACGCCGACGTCGTTTTTCGCACAGCGCAGACGGCCCTGGCGAAGGCGCGCGAAGGCCGCGGCCCCTCTCTGATCGAATGCCTGACGTATCGCCATTCCGGGCATTCCCGAGCGGATCCGGGCAAGTACCGGCCGCCGGGCGAACTCGAAGAGTGGATGAAGCGCGATCCGCTGATCATCTACCCGCAGCGGCTCAAGGAATTCGGGATCGCGGACGAGACGATCGATGCGATCGCGGCTGAAAGCAAACGTAAGGTTGAGGCGGCTACGGTCGCATGCAAGGCTTCTTGCCGATCGGCCGCGCTTCGCACAGGCGAGCATTGTCCGAACGAAGCACGAAGCGGGCCCCAGCGCTCGACATCTGCCGGAAACCTGTCGTAGCTGGCTCGTATGTACGACACGATTGCAAGCGCGAACTTCTACCTCTTCGCGATCCCCGCGGTCATCATATTTGGCCTTTCCAAAGGCGGCCTTTCTGCGCTTGGGGCGTTGGCCATTCCAATCCTTTCCCTCGCGATTTCGCCGGTCAAAGCCGCCGCGATAACTCTGCCGATTCTGATCGTTCAGGACTGGGTCGGCGTCTGGTCGTTTCGGCGAGATTTCGATCGACGCAATCTGTTCATCCTGGTGCCCGCCTCGCTGATCGGAGTGGCAGGCGCGTGGCTACTTGCGGCCCACGTCAGCGAGTCGGTGGTTCGGTTCGCGGTTGGCGCCATTTCTCTCGGGTTTGTTGCTTTCATGCTGATCCGGGATCGGCTGCCCGACCGCGATCCGCTTCCGGCGACTTTGTTGCCAGGAATGTTCTGGGGCGCGGTATCGGGTTTTACGAGCTTCATCAGTCATGCGGGCGGACCGCCATTTCTCGTCTATATGATGCCTCAGAAATTGCAGCCGAAGGTCTTCGCCGGCACGTCCGTGATCTTCTTCGCGGTGGTCAATTTGCTGAAGCTTCCCCCGTATTTCCTTTTGAACCAGTTCAGCCGTGAAAACCTGATTGCTTCGTTGACGCTGCTACCGATCGGGATCGTCGCCACGTATGTCGGCGTTTGGATGACGAAGCGGGTTCCTGCTGAGCGGTTCTACAATGCCATTCTGGCGCTGAGCCTCGTCGTCGGCGTGAAGCTCGTTTTCGATTCGTTGCGCGAAGGCCTATTCTGAAACGCGCCCTGGGTCGGGCGCGGCGAGACGCGCTTCCGGAGCCGTTGCTGTTGGCCGCCGAGCAGCAAGACATCGGTTGGCTGGACTGAGAGGCTTTGCTGACATTCAATTCGCAGACGGGGCGCCCGCATGGGTTTCGTGAGGTCGGCCCCGTGGTTCACGCTCCGATGTGGATCAACGGTGTGGAGCGGGTCGGCGCGATCAATAGTCCCGGTCGGAGGCCTGGGAGCAAATCTAGTGGATAAAATCAGACGGAAGATTCCGGCCCACGATGAATCATTTCAGTTGCTTACACCGTTTTCGAAGGGTACGAAGGGTCTGATTCTATCCATTAGCCTGGGTCTCGCTAATTTCAAGCGGCCGCGACGGCCTGAGCGGGACGCGTTCCCGATGGCTTAGCGCGGCATTGTCACACTGACCAAGAATAGGCGAAGGGATCTGCCACGACAGCGAGTGCGTGATGTACGGGGCGTTTTTGTATCTATCTATCCCTTGAAATCGTTATAGCCTCAGGCGTCAACTTTGGAGGCCATCATGGGTACCGAAAAGACTGACGATACCGAACCTACCGAGGGGACTATTCCGGCGCCGGCCAACAAGCCGTTCGCCGTTCAAATGATGGACGCTGTGGCCGACAGTGCAGCCACTCTCGCGAAAGCGATGATTACCTCAAGCATCGTGAAGATCGACGAAGCGGTAAATAAGACCCGAAAGGCTGCCACCTCCCTTGAAAAGAGCGTAAAGGCCGCAACGAAAAAAATAGAGAAGAGGACAGCGGCTAAAAGGACAGCTGCCAAGAAGGCGATTGCAAAAAAATCAAAATCCGCACCTGCAAAAAAGACCGCGGCCAAAAAAGCGCCTCCCAAGAAGTCTGCCGCCAAGAAATCGCCTACGAAGAAAACTGCCGTGAAAAAAGCGACCAAGAAAATGGCGACAAAATCGAAGCGCTGATACGCTAGCGCGAAGGCCGCTACAGCGGCGCGCACTTGATGGCAAAGCATGGCGACGCGGCTCTGCCGGGCCTCTCTCGTTCCTTTCGGCCGATGCTAGAAGCGCGCGAGCGAAAGGGTTTATGATCAGTGCACGGAGCGGTTTGAGCCGACCAAACGGGAACGGCCGCCAATCCGACAAGCCCCGCTCGGCGAATGACAGCTGTCGCTGTCGGAAATCAAATCCGAACGTACCGATGACGCAGTCCGCCGCGAACTGGCGTCGGCAGAATGCGTCCAACAGCTTGGACGGCCGCCGCGATCGTGCAGTATTTGGCTGACCTCGCACCGTCGGACGCCCGCGATCTGCGATGCTGCATCGTGTTTGGGACAATGAATTCGCTTCCGCGTGGGCGACTCGTATTCGCTGCTCGATGCTTCGAGCTTGACTCATTTGCAACCTTTGTGGCCATCGCGGCGTTCTATCATGCGGCGGTACCGGTCGAGCATGATGTTCGAAACTACCGCGCCGTTAATCGGGATTTTCCGGCTCATGTAAGCCACGGAGAACATCGCCATGGAAACCATTCTCATCGTCCTCGTCGTGATATTCTTGTTTGGCGGCTTCGGCTATTACGGACGGGGACGTTGGTACTAGCGTTGGTTGGCTACTCAACGCCAGCGCTCAATAACTTGCACGACCAACGCACAGCGCCGCCGCGGTGTCCGCCACCGCGCGCCTGCCGTTGAAGAGTTTCACCGCCTCGACCGCGCAGGGCGGTCGGTGGAAGAACAATCGCGCCGAGAATTCGCATCAGCCGACCCGGCGAAGGGAACGCAAGGTGCAGCGCCTCAAGAGCGCGGGCTCAGCTCACGCCGCCGTCTATAAGCCTTCGACGTCTAACGCCCTCTCGCATCAGTCCGAACGCCACCGGAGCTTCCGAGCCCGCGGCGATGAGCACGTGGCGCGCGGCCGTTGCGGTCGCGCGAAAATTTGCGAGCCGCAGCCTTATCGCGCTCCTTGTTCAACAGCGTGACAACGCCTCGGGGGCCGATAGGCTCGCGCGGACCTGCTTCCTGCATACCTCGGCCAAATCGCCGTCTCAATGCGCCGGAGGTAACGTTTGGGTGTCGGAGGCGGAACGACGCACGTGCAACCGCGTTGCCTCAGTACTTGCTCCACGACGGAGGGAATCATGAAAAATTTGTTCGTCACCGCGACAGCGGCCGCTTTTTTAACCGTCGGCGCGGCCGGCGCCGCCAATGCCGCAAACGCCAACGTTCCGGCATCTTCGCCTTACGCGCTGATGGATATTGCCCACAATCGGCCCCCTATAGCGCGGACGGCTACGCGGATCGTGGTTTTGGCTACGATCGGCCGTCAGGCGCCGTGATGATTGAGGGTCGCGCGGCCTTTGTTGATGGCAGTGCCGGCGCTGCTTTGCATAGTCATCCTGTTTCTCAGGGAGGCGATATTGTCGTTCACACGGGACGGTCTTACCTCGATCCTGGCCCCAGCGCCGAAGTGGGAACGGAAGACCGATATTTCTATGATACCGCTCACTATGATCTTCATTCTGAGGGCCCCGACTTCACCCGAAACACAGGGGGATTTGAGTTGTTGCCCGGTCAGTTCGGCCCGAACTAACAACCACCGGCGCAGCCGCCTCCCTCAGACGACTTAGCGCCAACGGGGCATTGTCGCGCGCTGTAGGCTTGCGGCTCGTCCGGCCGCTCGGTAGCCACGGGAATGAAGAAAATCAGCTACGGCGGGTCTCGGTTGCCGCTGCATGGACCTCAGCGGCCGAAGCGCCACTCGTCATCAGGGTCTCCATACTGAGACTGCACAGCGGGCAGCAAAGCGAAAGCTGGCGTCGTGAACGTTGAGATCGTGCCGGCCAACGACAGTGCGATCAAGGATACATTGAAAAGAGTTCTGAACATTACCGTCCTCCCTCATGGCGCTCTCGTTTGAGCGCGGTGACAAGATGAGCTTACGGTCTGGTCGGACACACACTTCATGAGGGAAACGAAATATCCTCATCTTGTTCTGCAATTAATTGCATCGACCCTAGTTGGCTGGCCTCGTTCCTCCGCGAGCTCGGGCCCTTCACCCGCGCATATCCTGGGCGCTCGTCCGGGTGTGCAATTAATCGCGCCGACCCCGGTTATCCGCGGACAGGATAATCGGTAAAGTTGGGCTCGCCGCGGGACAAACGTTTTCAAGTCGGAAACGAACCCCCGGAAAGCAAGGGGAGACCCGCGACACAGTGCGACAGCATGTTCACGCGATCACATTTTATCACGCTGTCGCGCGGGCGCGGCATGGCGCGCTATGTCGGGGTGTGTCGCGCGGCCAGCCGCGACTCCCGCGAACCCACAGGCCACGTAAATATGCCTGCCCGCGATCGGAGGGTCAGAAGCTTGCGTGGGAGAAGCAAGGGCTTCTCCCAACGGGCGACGCTTAGGCCAGGCCTTCGACCATGTAGGTGCGGATCGTTGCGTATCTTGTGCTGGCCTTTAGCATCTCTTGCCAGGCCGTCGATGCGTTGAAAGTCTCGGCTTTTTCGAAGCTATCGAAGACAACAACTATGACGCGCCCCTTGGGCGGCGCGGCGCCTCCGGTTTTGCCGCCGCGCACAAGAAATTTGCCGCCTCCGGATTCGATTGCCTTGGCGGCGAGCGGCGCAAATTCTTTCATGTAGCCGTCATGGTCCTTCATTTCGACTTCAGAAATGACGTAAGTTTTCATCTCGCCCTCCCTGATAACTTTTTCATACGTCTGGCAACCCCTAGATTTGCTCATGTCGAGATTGTCGTATTCGACCGCGCCCCGCAATCCCAAACCGTCGGGATGCTGACGATCCGCGGACATGCCGCGCAAGACCCCGGCGCGGATGCCCATTTGCGCGTTACCAATTTTTGTCCGAATATCTCGTCACGGCGGACGCCCGCTCCGCGACTAGAACTCCAACAAGGGCTCGCCCTCGGTTTCAGTCGCTCGCTTAAGACGAAGCGCGGCGTCGATAAACGCCATCGCGTGCTTTGGCCCACGCACTCGACTGAGAGCGCAAATCTCGTCGAGCGCAGTGATCACGCCGGGCCGTTCCAGCCACGGAACTATCTCCGCGTAGCCTTCATCAATTATCGCCTGTTGGATTGACGCGAAGTCTTCGTGTCTGCCTGTCCTCGCAAGTTGGTAAGCGCGGGCCGCGACATAGGCGAGATTCCCTTCGTCTGCCGACATTGCTTGTCCTCCCCTGATCATCTGCTTGCGAAGATAATGCCGCACTTTGGGCGCGGTAAATCACAAAATCGATATGAAGTGACATGCTAGACGGATCAGATTCGTCGATGACGGCTCCTTAATTGTGTGCGGTGCGATTTTCGCTGGCGATGCATTTCTCGACTACCGATGCGAGCGCGCGCCCGCCGACGATGAGGCTCGATGTCTGTGGAACGGTGACGGGCGGGCCTTGCAGCTGTCGCACTGACCATCTGGCGCATCAACGACGCGTGGCAAGACCTCGAGGGCCGCCGGACACTGCCGGCGGCCTGAATTGTTAAGACGGCAGCCCCGCGGCGCGGTCGAGACTCACCACTGATAAGTGCAATTCCCGTGATCGCAAACGCGCTTGTGTGGGTAGGCGATGTTGGGACCGAGACAGAAATCATACCAATGATATCCCGTCATGCCCAAGCGGTAGCAACCACTATTCCATCCTCCCACTACTAACTGGGCATCGGCGGGCAATACGGCTGCGGCCGACAGTGTCGCTACGGCGACGATGAACAAAGCAATTTTACGCATTTGGTCTCCTTCGGATGGCCTCACACCGGCGCTTTAGAAGATCGCCGACCCACAAAAAAAGCAACCCAAAAAAACGCCGCGCTTGAATTGACCCCTGCTTCAAGGCGCAAACCACTTATTGGCACGGCGGCATTGGCACGTTGCCGAACAAGGAGCGCGATAGGGCCCTGCGGCAGCTGAGCTCTATGTCGCGTCGGCTGGCGCGCCTCTCAGTCCTTGCAAGCCGTTGGTCGAGGCGTCGAGATGGCGCGGGCATTTGGACACGAAAGAACCTGCGACAATTGTAGCGTGCGGGCGAAGGGCCGGCATTGCAGGACGGAGCGATTAGCTGTTATCTGGCATGGCGGGCCGGGAGGATGCGATGCGAGCCTTTATCGCTCTGGTGGTAATCATCTATCTGGTGGGCGTCGGCGTCGAGCTAGCGCCGACCATTTCATCGAAATGGAACAGCGGCACGGCGTCCGAGCTCTTCGCAAGCGTTTGGCAGGAGCTTCCCGGAGCGCTGGCGTGGCCGGCGACGATCTACCATCGGATGGCGGATACACCGGTAAAGACCTAGAAAATGCGTCGGCAAAAAAAGGCCGCCCGTCGGGGGCGGCCGAGTTCATTGGGGTCTATGATGACGCATTACGGTACGAACGTGTCAGGCTGATGGAAGCCTAATTGCTGCTGGCTTTCTTCGCGGCGTCCTTGACGTCGCCGACGGCGTTGTGCATCACGCCTTTCGCCTTGTCCATCTTGCCTTCCGCCTGAAGGCCTTTGTCGCCGGTCATCTTGCCGGCCGTCTCCTTGATAGCGCCTTCGGCTTTGTCAGCCGCGCCTTTGACGTGTTCCTTGTCCATGTTTGCCTCCTTCTGGGGCTGGTGGAGTAGGAAAACGCTCAAAGGCGTGGTCGGTTCCGTCGATAACGATCCGAAAGGCTTTCGAGCTCCACATCACCGCGGCCGCTCAAGGTCGCCTATCGTGACGGCGTTTGCTTTTCGCCACGGGCGGCGTGATGACCTCCGCGGGAGTGCTTTTCGGCTTGCGAGCGCGCTTTGACCGCTATTCCATGCCAATGCCGTTGCGGAACGGGTCCGCGGGATCTTGGTAGAGGTTGGACTCGCTGCAGATAAAAGCCCGGCCGCCGATACGCGCAATGACCCCTCCGCTATTTCCCACCCGGTAGCTCGCCTCGAAGCGGCTGCCGATGATGCTCTCTTGAACCCAGCGATCGCCCGGGCGAAGTTTGCCATCTGCGGCAAGGCAAGCGAGCTTGGCGCTCGTCCCGGTTCCACATGGCGACCGGTCAAAGACGCCGCCGGGGCAGAGGACGAAATTGCGACTGTCGGCATCGGGCGATTGAGGAGGGCCGAAGATCTCGACATGATCGATTTCCGCGCCGCCGGCTCCGGTGATCCCCTCCCCTCTCAGCGCGAGCTGAATGGCTCGCGCCGCTTGCGTCAGGGCGGGAATGTTGCCGACGCGCAGCGGATACAGGGCGGCGTCCGTTAAGAAGAACCAATTGCCGCCCCAGCCAACGTCGCCCGTGACGACGCCAAGGCCATCGACCTCGACGGAAACGGCCTTCAAATGTTGGTAGCTTTCGATATTCTCGATCGTCGCATAGTTTCTGTCGGCCAATTCGACGGAAACAACCCCGACCGGCGTCTCGAACCGGTGGCTGCCTAGGCCGATGCGGCCAAGGTGCGCGAGCGTCACCGCGGCGCCGATCGTGGCGTGTCCGCACATGCCGAGATACCCGACATTGTTGAAGAATATCAAGCCAGCGGCGCAACTCGCGTCGTCCGGCTCACACAGCAGCGCCCCCACAAGGGCGTCATAGCCGCGCGGTTCTTTGACGCAGAAACGCCTGACATGGTCGAACGTATCGGCAAAGCGCTTGCGTCGTTCGGCAAGCGGGCCGCGGCCCAGGGGCGGTCCGCCATCGACGATGAGCCGCGTAGGTTCGCCTTCCGTGTGGGAATCGATAACGCGCATGACGCTTTAGCCCTCAGCCGCCCGCCAATCGGCATACCAGGACTTGAAGAGCTTCAATTGTGTCTCCGCGAAGCGCTGCTGGCTGGCGCTTAATGCGTCGGATTTGTTGAAGTGCAGGGCATATTCGGCGTCGCCCTCCAGCACCATGAGATGCTTGTAGTAGAGGACGAGATCTGTCCCTTCGTCGAAGCTCGAAAGCACCCCCAATGCGCCTTCGAGCTCAAGCGCCCGCCGCCGCGCCTCGGCGTCGCCATTTGCGGCGCGCCCGCAAAGAGAGACGAGATGCAGCACTTCCCTAGGCAACACATTGCCGATGCCGGTGATCGCGCCGCTGGCCCCGCAATTGACGAAACCGTGGAAGACCTGTGTGTCGACGCCGACCATGAGCGTGATCTCGGGCGAGCGACCGGAAATGTGCTCGGCCGCATAGCTCAGCGACATGGCGCCGCCAAATTCCTTGAAACCGATGAGGTGCGGATATCGACTCCGCAGCTCGAAAAAAAGCTCAGCGCGTGTTTCGAAGCCATAATAGGGACTGTTGTAGATTACCGAGGGAAGATCGACGGCAGCTTCGAGGATGCCGGAAAAATGGGCGTGCTGGGCGCTCGCCGATGTTCCGCGCGAAAGCACCCGCGGGATGATCATGAGCCCCTTCGCCCCAACCGTCTTAGCGTGACCGGCGAGGGACGCCGCCCGGCCAGAGTTCTGCGCGCCCGTCCCGACAATGACTGGGAGCCCCGCCCTGACGAGGCTGTCGACGCCCTCCATGCGCTGTTCGTCGGTTAGCAAAGGCCAATCGCCCATCGATCCGCAATAGACCACGGCGGACATGCCCGCCCCTATCAACTGCCGTCCTTTGCGCACGAGCGCGCCAAAGTCCGGCGTAAGATCGGGTTTGCAAGGCGTCATCAGAGCCGGAATCGTGCCGGTAAAAACATTCGAGGCCATGGCGGAAGTTCCTGTTCTCGCCCGCGCCGAGGAGAGTGGGCGGACGACATGGAGCTTCTCACGGACAGGCGTTCTGATCTTGCCAGAAACACTGGCGTAAAATCGAGAACCTGCACAATATCGGCTTCGATGAAACCGCACGGCGACTACAGACGCGACTTTTTGAATGCGCTTGGCCGCCCGTTCTTGGGTGAGGAGCTGTTCGACCGTATCGGAGACACGGTATTCTTTCTCAAGGACCGAGCGGCGCGATATGTGGCGGTCAATGACACTTTGGTTCGCCGCTGCAATCGAGCCGGAAAGGCCGATCTGATTGGACACACGGCGCGCGAGGTTTTTCCCATGGGGCTGGGCGAGCGCTTTGACGATCAGGATCGGCGCGTATTGAGGGAGGGTCTCTCGATCAACGGGCGATTGGAACTGCATCTTTATCCCGGCGGGCGACAGGGATGGTGTCTTACCTGGAAAGAACCCTTATCCAACCCGGAGGGGCGAATCATCGGGCTCTCCGGCATTTCGCGCGACGTAGCGATGTCGGCGACCCCACAACCGAATATGACGGGGCTCTCTTCCGTGCTCGGCCATATCCAGGACCATCTCGACACACCGTTGCGACTCCCCGATCTCGCGGCGCGGGCGCAACTGTCGGTGTTCCAATTCGATCAGCGCATCAGGGCTCTGTTCGGCCTCTCGGCTGGTCAATACCTGACACGGGCGCGGATAGAACTTGCCTGCAATCGGCTGCGCCAGACGGGTGATCCAATTAGTGTCGTCGCACAGGAATGCGGCTACGCCGACCAGGCGGCTTTCACGCGCCAGTTCCATAAGTCGGTCGGGCTTACACCGAAAGCTTACCGGGGCGCCACGGCGCCAAAGGGTCTTCGGAGGCCGTCCGCCGCCTCTTCCGATCGTCGAGGCTAATACCAAAGCTCAGAAAGCGTGACTCGGGGGTCTTTCCAAATCAGTTTTGCTCTGATTCACATGGCGAACGAAGGAGATTCGCCATGCCCATTCCGCTTCGAACGGATTTTGATGCGTCT
>Ga0182024_10010113_pt1 | contig 19333 bp, 9 predicted proteins | sample P32metaG_FD_120480 | JGI IMG/M metagenome (GOLD analysis project Ga0182024, IMG submission 120480) | Permafrost microbial communities from Stordalen Mire, Sweden - P3-2 metaG (Illumina Assembly) | ecosystem: Environmental > Terrestrial > Soil > Wetlands > Permafrost | place: Sweden: Stordalen... | reverse complement strand
TACTCTCGGTGCCGACCAGAAGCCCAGCGTGGCCGCGACCCTGACGTTCTTCCGCGGGAAGAACAAGATGTTCGAATCGCAGCCCGTGCGCATGGATACCTTCATTCCGCAACGCGGCCAGACGCTACCGGTGAAGTTCCAGGTGCCGCTCTCACAGCTGCCCACCGGGGTCTACACCTGCCAGATTAATCTGCTCGATGAGAACGGACACAAGTTCGGCTTCCAGCGCGCGGAAATCAAGGTTCTTCCGGCGGTCGGCAGCGCGCCGGCGGCGCCGAAAGCCGGCTTCTGACATCGCAATAGCTTTAAACAAAGGGGCCGACCTGAGAGCACTCAGGCCGGCCCCCGTTTTGTCTCTGACCGGGAGGGTCAAAACCTTCGCCTTAGGCGAAGGCTGCCGGCTCCCGGCTCCCGGCACCCACCTCACCTGGATTTTGCCGCCGAATGTGTCGAGGCTGAGGGTTGTTGCCGCAGCCCTGTCCCGAGGCTCTTTTCCCACAAATTCGCACTCACCCGCCGGGTGAACCTTCGTCAGGTCTCTTTCTTCGCTCACTCCCCAACAGTATCGACTATTTCGCTGCGCAGATCACTCCGCTAAATGTGGTTTCCAGTATTATTCACAATAGTCCGACGAATAATAAATAATTTTCTTGACTTCACGGATAATGAATGATATTGTCATCACTCTGATGCTCGAAATGGCGTGACGGGGTTTGTCTCGCCGCCGGGGAACTGTGTGTTTTGTGAGGGCAATTCACCCTGGATCATCCCGGATTGAGGCAAGAGAGATTCTCGGAGAGAAGGGGAAAATCAATGAGACTGGCGATTCGCTCCGCAGGCGTGGGTCTTGCGCTTGGGTTGATTTCAGGTTCGGTGTTCCTGGGGGGCGACGCCTTGGCGCAATCAGTGGCCCAACCGGTGGGCCAACCAGTGGCCTCAGGTGTAAGCCTGAAGGGCGTGCTGAAGGACGAATCCGGGGCGCCCCTTTACTCACGCGATTATTACAGCGGTTCCTACGGTTTTGCCTGCTTCGACTGCCGGCAGTAACGGAATTGGGACGGCATCGGCTACTGCTGTCTTTAGCGGTTCCATCGGCGCCGAGATCACCGGAAAAACCGACGCCCAGGGGAATTTCAGTCTTGCGGGGATTGCGCCCGGGAAATACACGGTCTGCATACAGGATCTTGACAGCAAGCACCTCGACCCTTGCTTTTGGTCTGCGGGAACACAAGTAGACATGTCCAATGGCATGGGCGTAAACGGCCAGCAGTCTCAGGTTACTTCGGCCGCCACGCTTCAGGTGCGGATCGACGATCCCCTGAGGCTCTCCAACCCACAGGCGGGCCAATTCGAGACCCTGGTGGCGGTAATTCTGCCAAATGGGAAACTGGCGCCGATGAATCTGGTTACCAGCGAGCCGACGGGCAAAACGTTTCAACTGGCGGTCCCGGTCGGGACGTACAAAGTCATGGTCAAGAGTAACCGCTTCACAATCGCTGACGGAACGGGGCAGGTTATAGACGACAAAGATGCCGGGAATGGTCATAAATTCCCGCCAACGGTCAATGCCCCTGTTTCTATTGCCTCGGGTATGTCGTATGTGGAGCTGACAATCACCGGAAAGCGCTAGACATATCAAGCGGTTCAGCAGACTGGAATCCCGTGCGAAACATCCTGACTTTATCTCGTATTACGGCCGCAGTCGGATTTTTGCTGTGCATCCCGGCCTTTGCCCAAATCAATCAAACGATCACCAGCAATCCGGTGGGGCGAACGATCACGGTGGATTCGGCAACGTGTACGACACCGTGCACCAATTCGTGGACGACGGGGACGGTGCATACAGTGGTGGCGGCGGGCCCACAGGCAGGCGCAACAGGCGTGCAGTATGTTTACGCGAGCTGGTCTGACGGCGGAACAGCTACCCACAATGTGATCGCGCAAAGCTCGCCGACGACATACACCGCAAGCTTTACAACGCAGTACTATCTGACGACCGCAGGCAGCCCGTCAGCGGGCGGAACAGTAACCCCGGCGAGCGGCTGGTATAACGCCGGAGCATCGGTGACGATCACAGGGACTCCGGCGAGTGGATATCTGTTCACCAACTTCAGCGGGGATCTGTCAGGGACCGCGAGTCTACAGACCTTGACGATGAGTGTGCCGCGGAGCGTGAACGGATACTTTGGCGGATCGCAGACCCAGACATATGCGACGGCGGGTACGTTCACGTGGACACCTCCGGCAGGTGCGGTTTCGGCGCAGATGCAGATTTGGGGGGGCGGCGGCGGCGGCGGGTGGGGCGAGAACTCGGGTGATGACTCATACGGCGGTGGCGGAGGCGGAGGTGGGGGCTATACAGCGACGGCGAGTTTGGCTGTAGCGCCGGGAAGCAATTACACAATCATAGTGGGCGCGGGCGGCGGCGCGGGGGCCAGTGGCAGCGGCAGTTCGGCGTTGGGATATTCAGTAGGCGGAGGAACTGCCGGGCAAGCGGCTACGGTCTTCGACGGTTCAGGCGGCGGCAGCGGCGGAGCCGGCGGTTCACCGAACGGGTACTACGGGGGCGAAGGCAACTACGGAGAAGGGGAGTGGTATTGCGAAGACGAATTCTGCGACGAGGAGTATGTCTCATCCTGGGGTAGCGGGGGCTCAGGTGGAGCAAGTGGTTCCGGCGGATATACATCAGGCGCGGGTGGGGCAGGCGGCAGCGCGCAGGTCGGCACCGGATACACTGCGCCCCCGCCGAGCGCAGGGAATACCGGCCAGGTCCTGCTGACATATGCCGTAACGTCAGCGCCGCTGCTGACCCAGACGATTACGAGTTCGCCACTCGGGGTGAACCTGACGGTGGACGGGACGAACTGCACGACGCCATGCAGTCTGTAGTGGAACGCGGGAAGCACCCACACCATCGCTGCGGCGGCCTCACAGACTGGCAGTACCGGGACGCAGTATCTGTTTGCCGGCTGGTCGGACAGTGGAGCGGCATCGCATACGGTTTCGCCGTCCGTGGCGACGACCTACACGGCGAATCTCACAACCCAGTATCAGTTGACGACCTCGAACTACCCGGCGAGTGGTGGCGGCACGATGACACCGGCAAGCGGAAACTACTGGTACAACGCCGGAACGGTGGTATCGCTGTCGGAGACGCCGGCAACCGGATTCACGTTCGTGAACTACACCAACACGGGCGGCACCTTATCGGGCAGCACGATCACCATGTCGGGGCCGGCAACCCTAACAGCGAACTTCAACGCGCCTGCGGTGAATCAAACGATTACCAGCAATCCCGTGGGGCGAACGATCACGGTGGATTCCGCGACATGCACGACGCCGTGTACTTACTCGTGGATGCCGGAGACGGTGCATACCGTGGTGGCAGCAGGGCCGCAGGCCGGCGCCACGGGTGTGCAATATCTGTACTCGACCTGGTCTGACGGAGGAACGGCTACGCAAAACATACTCGCTCCTTTCTCGGCGACTGTATATACGGCGAGCTTTACCACGCAGTATTATCTGACCACCACAGGAAGCCCGTCTGCGGGTGGGGCGGTAACGCCCGCCAGCGGCTGGTATAACAGCGGAACTTTTGTAACGGTGACAGGGGTTCCGGCAAGTGGATATCTGTTCACCAACTTCAGCGGAGATCTGGCCGGGACGTCGAGCGCGCAGACGTTGGTGATGAGCGCGCCGCGGACCGTGAACGGATACTTTGGCGGATCGCAGACGCAGACATATGCGACGCCGGGGACGTTCACCTGGACACCTCCGGCAGGTGCGGTTTCGGTCCACATGCAGGTTTGGGGCGGCGGCGGAGGAGGCGGGTGGGGCGAGAACTCGAGCTATGACTCATACGGCGGCGGCGGCGGAGGAGGCGGGGCCTACACAGCGGCGACGAGCTTGCCTGTCGCGCCGGGAAGCAGTTACACGATCGTCGTTGGCGCGGGCGGCGGCGCGGGGGCCAGTGGCAGCGGCAGTTCGGCGTTGGGATATTCGGTGGGCGGTGGCGCCGCCGGGCAAGCGGCTACGGTCTTCGACGGTTCAGGCGGCGGCAGCGGCGGAGCCGGCGGTTCACCGAACGGGTCCTACGGGGGCGAAGGCAACTACGGAGAGGGGGAGTGGTATTGCGAAGACGAATACTGCGACGAGGAGTATGTCTCATCGTGGGGTAGCGGGGGCCCGGGTGGCGCAAGTGGGTCCGGTGGATATACGGTGGGAGCCGGCGGCTCAGGTGGCAGCGCACAGGTTGGCACCGGATACACCGCGCCTTCGCCGAGCGCAGGGAACACCGGCCAGGTCCTGCTGACATATGCGGTAACTTCAGCGCCGCTGCTGACCCAGACAATTACGAGTTCACCACTCGGGGTGAACCTGACGGTGGATGGGACGAACTGCACGACGCCATGCAGTCTGCAGTGGAACGCGGGAAGCACCCACACCATCGCCGCGGCAGCCATACAGGCAGGCAGCACCGGGACGCAGTATCTGTTTGCCAGCTGGTCGGACAGTGGGACGGCGTCGCATACGGTTTCGCCGTCTGTGGCGATGACATATACGGCCAATCTCACAACGCAGTATCAGTTGACGACATCGAACTACCCGGCCACTGGCGGCACGATGACACCGGCGAGCGGAAACTACTGGTACAACGCCGGAACTGTGGTAATGCTGTCGGAAACGCAGGCAACCGGATTCACGTTTGCGAACTACGCCAACACGGGTGGAACATTATCGGGCAGTACGATCACGATGTCGGGCCCGGCAAACGTAACGGCGAACTTCACCGCGCCTTCAGTCAATCAAACGATCGCCAGCAATCCCGTGGGGCGAACGATCACGGTGGATTCGGCAACATGCACGACACCGTGTACCTATTCGTGGATGCCAGGAACGGTGCATACCGTGGTGGCGGCAGGGCCACAGGCAGGCGCGATTGGTGTGCAGTATGTTTATGTGAACTGGTCTGACGGAGGAACGGCCACGCAAAACATAACCGCGGGCTTCACGCCGGCGACATACACGGCGAATTTTACAACACAGTACTATCTGACGACGGTCGGCAGCCCGTCAGCGGGCGGAACAGTAACGCCGGCGAGTGCCTGGTATAACAGCGGAACCGTCTTGACTGTGACAGCGGTTCCGGCGAGTGGATATCTGTTCACCAACTTCAGCGGAGATCTGTCAGGGACGGGGAGTCTGCAGACCTTGACGATGAGTGTGCCGCGGAGCGTGAACGGCTACTTTGGCGGATCGCAGACCCAGACATATGCGACGGCGGGAGCGTTCACGTGGACAGCTCCGGCAGGTGTGGTTTCCGCCCAACTGCAGATTTGGGGTGGTGGCGGCGGGGGTGGGTGGGGCGAGAACTCGGGCGATGACTCATACTGTGGCGGCGGCGGGGGCGGCGGGGGCTATACCACGGTGGGAAGCATGCCGGTAGCGCCGGGAAGCAATTACACGATCATAGTGGGCGCGGGCGGCGGCTCGGCGGTCACCGGCAGCGGCAGTTCGGCATTGGGATATTCGGCGGGCGGCGGAGTTGCCGGGCAGGCGGCTGCGGTCTTCGACGGTTCGGACGGCGGCAGCGGCGGAGCCGGTGGTTCGCCGAACGGGTACTACGGGGACGATGGCTCCTACGGAGAAGGGCTGTGGTACTGCGAAGACGAATTCTGCGACGAGGGGTATATCGCATCGTGGGGTAGCGGGGGCTCAGGTGGAGCAAGTGGGTCCGGTGGATATACAGCAGGTGCGGGTGGGTCAGGCGGCGGTGCTCAGGTTGGCACCGGATACGCCGCGCCCCCGCCAGCCGTAGGGAACACGGGCCAGGTCCTGCTGACATATGCAGTAACATCAGCGCCGCTGCTGACCCAGACGATTACGAGTTCACCACTCGGGGTGAACCTGACGGTGGATGGGACGAACTGCACGACGCCATGCAGCGTGCAGTGGAATGCAGGCACCAGCCACACGATCGCGGCAGCAGCCCTACAGGCAGGCAGCACCGGGACGCAGTATCTGTTTGCCAGCTGGTCGGACAGCGGGGCGGCGTCACATGCGGTTGCGCCGTCTGTGGCGACGACTTACTTTGCGAGCCTCACAACGCAGTATCAGCTGATGACGGCGACCAGCCCGGCCAATGGCGGTACGATAATGCCGGCGAATGCAGGCTGGTTCAACGCGGGAACCGGGGTGACGTTATCGGAAACCCCGGCGAACGGGTTCACGTTCGGGAGCTATAGCAACACGGGCGGGACGTTGTCCGGAAGCACGATCACCGTATCGTCGCCAACAACGGTGACAGCCAACTTCATGGCCGCGCAAACCATCGCTGTTGGGCCTCTAAGTAATGTCGCGCTTGGCGCCGCTCCGTTTTCGTTGACAGCAACTGCCAGCTCGGGGTTGGCGGTGAGCTTCGCATCGACGACCGCCGGCATTTGCACGGTTTCGGGGACTACGGTAACCCTGGTCTCTACCGGCAGCTGTTCGATTACCGCGAGTCAGGCAGGCGGCGCCAACTACCTGGCGGCTCCGACAGTGAGCCAGGCCTTCTACGTTACTTCTTCGTCGCAGACGCTCACATTCGGGCCGCTCAGTAATGTCACGTATGGTACAGTCCCCTTCGGCATCGCTGCTACCGTCTCCTCTGGTCTGCCGGTGAGCCTGAACTTCAGCACTCCTGCGGTCTGCACGGTTTCGAGCGCGGCGGTGACAATTCGCGGCGCCGGAACGTGTTTCATCACCGCAAGTCAGCCAGGCAATGCGAACTTCTCCGCGGCCAGCGCGGTCACGCAATCTTTCACGGTGACGCCTGCGCCGACCAATGTAACCATGACCTCTGTTGGATCCGCTACGTGGGCTTTGGTTTATGCAAAGGTGGCACGAGCCGCCGACGGAAGCCCGGTGAATTCGGGTGTCGTTTGGTTCTACGATAACGGAATTCTGATTGGGACAGGCAGTGTAGTGGGAGGAAGCGCTACCGCGCCTGGCTTAACAACGAGCCCGGGGTTTCACGGGTATACGGCGTGGTTCAACAAGGATGGCGCCGACGTCAACGAAGCAGCCAACATTGCCCCTACTCTCTCTTTGACTCTAAGCAGTTCGCTCCAAACCCAAACGATTTCCTTTAGCCTGCCAGCCAGCGAGCCTCTGAGTGCCGGGACGGTCGCATTGTCAGCATCGGCATCCTCCGGTCTGGGGATCTCCTTTACTTCAAATACACCATCCGTCTGTACCGTATCCGGGAGCACGGCGACGCTCGTGGCGTTGGGAACCTGTTCGATAACGGCCAGCCAGGCGGGAAATGCGAACAATGCGCCTGCCAGCGTCACGCAGACCATGATCATCGGGCCTGCGGTGGTGAGTTCGTCTCTTCCGTCGGGTACCGTGAGCACGCCGTACAACGGCACGCTAACCGCTACTGGAGGCGCGGGCGGTACCTATACTTGGGGTGTGAATGGCTTGCCCACCTCGCTGAGCATAAACCCTCTCACTGGTAACATTGCCGGCACACCCCTTTCAGTAGGTACCTACTCTCCTATAACGGCCCAAGTGCAGGATGACGCTGGAAATAGCCGGACTGGCCCGATATTGCCGGTGCACTTCCGGGGAACTCAACAGTCGCCGACTCCGAGCAGCCTTACAGTGAATGGTGCCAATGAAGGACCCTTCAGTGGCACCGTTGGGGGCGCCGTCCCCTTCATCTTCTCCTATGTCTCCGTGCCAGGCGCCAGGACCGTCGAGATCGGCTGTACGGGATCCCCGCATCCTGAGCTAATCTGCGGCCCCGTTTTAGTGCTTGCGCCCTTTGGAGAGGTTCGGTTCCTGGATCCCTCTGGAGCACCTCATTGCGTTATCTCATGGGCCGGCGACTCGGGAAATATAAGTGGAACGATAACGATGGATTCGGGAAGCGCGCAATTCGGATCGAGCACAAGCCCAATCCTCACGGATTCCGAGGGCTTGTGCTCCGTTAATCCCTTAAAATCATCTATCGCACCTCCGGATGGTGAGGGTTCTCCAACCGTGACTCTGGCGATTACTTTCAACGGGGCGACCTCCGGGCCGGGTTATACAATCGAGTCGGAATGGACCGATAGTGGGTATGATCAGATGTCGAATTGGGGCAATCTGGGGAACTGGACCGTCGCATCGCCGGCCAACACCGCGCCCCAGATAGCTTCAATTCAGGTCGATGGGAACCCGGTGAGCAGTTTCCTTATTGGATCAGCTGGCCAAATCACAATTTCGGGCCAGAATCTGAGCGGCACGACTCAGATTACATTTGGCTGCAGCGGTGTAACGATCCCTTCGATTTCCTCGGCTGCGGCGACCCAGGTGGTCGCTACGTATTCCGTAACCGCCGGTGCGGCCGTCGGCCCCTGTTCCCTCACAGTGATTACGGGCTCCGCTCAGGTACAGGTCGAAGTGGATATTGTGCCTGCGGTGACGATTTGGGATGGATCGGGTTTCGGAGTTTCACCCAGCCCGGGTGTGCCGCTTGGCGGGACCACGGGCATGAGCTACCTGGTACAGGTTTCACCAGCCTCCCCGAGCGAGCCAATCGTCCTCAGCCTTTCGACAACATCCGGGACTGGCACGGCGCAATTCGCCGATGGTAGTTCTTCGATTGTGATTACGAATACCGAGCGCGTCGTGGTTCAGGGCGTTGAAGTCAGCAGTACGGCTGACAACATAACATTGCTGGCTACACCACAGAACAGTCCTGGCCGCGTTCTGGCTCAACAGACCCTCACCGTGGTAAACGTTATACTCGTGATTAATAGTGCGACGGTGTGTAACACAGGCTACTCGCCGCCTTGCGTCGCAAAGGACAACGATGCAGCCAATAACTACAATACAATTAATGGTACGCAACAAACTGGACTCTTTCTTAGGCTCGGCACTTCATCCCAGAATGGGCCGTACGCGGTGTGTCAGATAGGCATCGAATTTCTGGGGACGGTGACTCCGGCGAACTACCAAGGTCCTGTGACTCTGCGGCGGGTCCAAGGCAATGGGTTCGTATACATAGCCGAGAACCTGGGCCAGCCGAACTTTCTGTCTGTCCTACAGGCCCTGTTGAGTGAGACGCCTGGTCAAGACGACACGTCGGTCCCGGTTACGGCTGGCGGCACTGGAGGCGCGTTTCCCCGACCCGGCGGCCGATACAGCACGAACAGCGTCTATGATCTCGACGCCCCAGGGCACAACACCTTTGCAACGTTTATCGACCCAGTAGTAGTTGTGCTCACTCGATACAACCTCACTGAATTCGCGGCGCTTGGCTCCGCCGACACGGACGTGAAACTCGCGCACCCTGTTGGAAATTCGATTAGCTGGTTCAGCAGGTCGTCGTGCCAAACAACCAGTCAGGGGCTGGATCCACAGACCTACCAGGGGTCTTGGTACTCATTTAATACCTTTTACAATGGCGACAACCAATCGGGCGCTGGAACAACAAACGTAAGTGTGAATCTGCAATGAAGGTTATTCGAGGGTTAGTGAGGAATGCGATGAATACAATTCCGAGCCGCAGGGTTTTCTTAAAGATGATACAGCTGGCAGTTGGACTCACGCTTGGTTGCCTCGGGATAGCCAGCGCCCAGAGACCGCCGATGCCTCCTTGCGTTGCGCTCGAGCACAGTTCGGGAGAGCCGCTGCTTGAGTATCTGAGCGGAGATAGAGCGGTCCTCTCTTCCGATTGCGTAGAGGTTGCGCTCAGAAGGCTGGGTGTGAATGGTTCTGTCCCCGCTTCGAGCGTACCCGTCGCCATCGATATCCTTGTCCGGTTTCTTGATTTCAGGAGCGAGGGAGCCGCCTCAGTCGGCGTACTGCTGCCGCCGCCGGAGTGGACGCGTTTTTATCTTTATCCCGCCCGAACGGCGCTGGTCGGTATCGGGCCGCGCGCTGTCGACAGGCTGATTTCCGCGATTGCGGATGCGACCGCCTCGGACATAGTTGTCGAGAATGCGACTTACGCGATAGACAGCATCTACAATGTTGCCGACGGACCCAGCGGCTCGCTCCGTGCTGTGGTTGCGTTAAGCGGGGCGGCGAGCGCGACGAGCAATGCCTCCTCCGCGTCCAGACTACGGGCCGAGGCGCGGAAACTTGCGGGAAAGTGCGCCGGGTCCGAGCTTCAAAGCAGATGTGAGGCCGCGCTCAACTGAAGACGCGCGATTCGTGCGCGAAAGAAGTCGGTGATGCGTTGGCCGTACTCTGCATTCGCTGAAGGGAGTACACGGGGCTGCTTCCTCTCACGGATTCGGAGGGGCGCTGCGCGGTGAACCTGGCTGCGTCGTTTATCGGTCAACTTCAGTGCAGCGCAAACCATTACCTTCGCACCTTTAAGCAATACTGTACTTGGCACGGCTCCGTATTCGTTGACAGCAACTGCCAGTTCGGGGTTGGCGGTGAGCTTCGTATCGACGACCGCCAGTACCTGCACGGTTTCGGGGACTACGGTAACCCTGGTCTCTGTGGGCGCGTGTTCGATTACCGCGAGTCAGGCAGGCAATGCCAGCTATTTAGCTGCTGCGCCAGTAGCCCAGGCCTTCAATGTTACTCCGTGGTCGCAGACGCTCACATTCGGACCGCTTAGCAACGTCACGTATGGGTCAAGCCCATTCGCCATTTCCACCGATACCTCCTCCGGCTTGCCAGTCAGTTTGACAGTCAGCACGCCAGCGGCCTGCAAGGTTTCGAGCGCGGCGGTAACCATTCAGGGGGCTGGAATATGTACGATAACCGCGAGCCAGGCAGGGGATACCAACTATTCCCTGGCAAATCCGATCGCGCAATCTTTTACAGTGGCGCCTGCGCCGACCAATGTAACCATGACCTCTGTTGGATCGGCTACGTGGGCGTTAGTTTATGCAAAGGTGGCACGAGCCGCCGACGGAAGCCCGGTGAACTCGGGTGTCGTTTGGTTCTACGATAACGGTGTTCTGATTGGCACAGGCAGTGTCGTGGGCGGAAGCGCCACTGCACCGAGCCTGACGACGAGCCCGGGTTTTCACGGCTATACGGCGTGGTTCAACAAGGATGGCGCGGACGCCAACGAAGCAGCCAATATTGCCCCTACTCTCTCTTTGACTATAAGCAGTTCGTTGCAAAGCCAGACAATTTCGTTCAGCCTCCCTGCCAGCGCACCCCTGAGTACCGGCACGGTCGCTTTATCCGCCTCCGTGTCTTCCGGGCTGGGTATTGCGTTTACGTCGAACTCCGCCACCGTCTGCACAGTATCCGGAAGTACTGCGACCCTGGTCGCGCCGGGGACGTGCTCAATATCGGCTACCCAGGCGGGAAACGCGAACAATGCTCCTGTCAGCATCACGCAGACGATGATGGTCGGCCCTACCGTGCTGACCACTTCCCTCCCGCCTGGAGTTGTGAGCATGCCGTATAACGGAACGCTCACGGCAACTGGCGGCTCTGGTGGTTACACGTGGAGTGGAAACGGCCTGCCCGGCGGGCTAAGCGCTGGAACATCTAACGGCGTGGGTTCAGTCTCCGGCACGCCCTTGCAGGTGGGGACGTACGCCCCTGTAACTGTTCAGGTGCAGGACGGAGCGGGAAATAACCGAACCGGGGCTATTCTGCCCGTGCATTTGCGGGGAACGCAAAAGTCACCTACGCCGAGCAGCCTTACGGTAAATGGCGGGGGAGGAGGGACGTATAGCGGGGCCGCGACGGTTGCGTCCTCCTTCGTGTTCTCCTACGTCTCTGTACCTGGCACCAGGACCGCTGAGACCGGGTGCGTTCACCGTTTAGGCGACGTCAGACCTTGCGGGCCGCTGGTTGTCCTTGCACCCTCGGGAACGGTTGAGTTTATCGACTCGGGCGGCACGGCGCGCTGCATTATTTCCTGGACTGGAGATGGCGGGAATACCAGCGGAACCCTGACGCTTGCGGGGCAAGTCGGGCAGATTGGAGTGGATGCGCCCCTCACCGATGCGAATGTCTGTTCAGTTAACCCTTTGACCTCGTCAATCGGGCCGCCAGGCCACGAGAGTTCGCCGGTCGTAGGTTTGGCGATTACATTCCTAGGACCCACCGTCGGAAATACTTACGCCATACAGTCACAGTGGACCGATTCGGGGTACGATCAGATGTCGGATTGGGGAAATCTGGGGAATTGGACGGTAAATGCAGCACCGGCTTCCACTTCATTGACCTCTCAAACCATCACCTTCGGACCCTTGAGCGATGTCGCGTGGGGTTCCGATCCGTTCACTATCAGTGCTACCGCCTCGTCCGGACTGGCCGTTAGCTTTGTATCCAACACGCCCGCTTACTGTAGCGTCGTGGGCGCAACGGTGACCCCGATCTCGGGGGGGACGTGTTCCATTTCTGCGATCCAAACAGGAAACAACGTATTTGCGGCTGCTGCAACAGCGACGCAGTCATTCACGATCACCGACTATGATCCGCCAAGTATTTCGGGCTCATATACAGGTTCCGCGCCCGCACTTCCGTGCCAGGATATGACCGGAAACTGGGTAATTCCTGCGGGTGGGCCCGGCGGCGGGGCTGAGTGGGATTTGACTCAATCGGGAAATATCGTTTCTGGTACGTCGTATGTCAACGGAGGGGCTTGCGGGGTAATCAGTACTCAGCTTTCGGGCTCGCTGAATAGCGACGGAACTTTTACCGTCAGCGACGGCGGGCATGCTCCATGTGGTGGTTATTCTTATGCCCCAAACATCTCTCAAATATCATTGACAGGGAACTCATGTAGCAATGCATCAGGATCGGATGCCAATGGCGGGTTTGTCCTTGTCTCGAAGAAGTCGACCAGCGGAAATCCAGTCCCTGTTAATACTCCGGCCACACCGCACTTCCTGATCGAATATGCGGCCTACATCCCGGTGGATCACGTTGCCGGGCCTTCGCCGTGTTCTATTATCCCGTTCAAGACGCTGATCTACCTGGGAGATGGATTTCGTTCAACCTACAGAGCGGCGCAGTCGGTCGTATGGATCCCGAGCGTGACGAAATCCTACAATCAGGCTCAAAATACGGGCGCGACAAGGAATTACAGTTCCGGTTCGCCGGCAAATGGAGTGACGCTCGATTCTCATCCGCTAGGGGACCTCTACACAGGCGCATATTCAGGCAATGATGAAGACGAGATCCCATCGGATTGTCACCTATGGAACAATAAAGGTCACGCGAGCACATCGTCCATGCTACCTCCGACTTTAACGGCCTCCGTGAACAGCTATACCGCCCATTTTCAGGGAGCGGCAGCGAATCCTCTTGAACCGGGCCCCGCAATTGACTGGAGTCTTGATGTGATCATCAATTTGTCGTCGCCCGGAGCCCCTACAGTCACAGTTATCGGAACACATGACTGCTACCCCGCGCACATAGTTAAGGTAAATGGGACCCAGGTTTACGGGTTTCTCCCCAGCTCCAACTCCCTGCCTAACATAGGGTTTTGTCTCCTTGGATCGTCATCGATTTCAGTGTCAACTCAGCCAGTTGCTGTTGGCTTACAATAAAGATTGGAGTTCTAGGTATGAACTTTCTCACGAATCGGAGCCTGCGTTCACTTTTAATTCTCTCGTTGACGATCACAATGGATTGCAAAGCCCAGTTCATTCGTGTTGTCGATGCCTACGAGGCACTTTTTTCGAATGAACCGTCCGCGACCCAGTCGCAAAGCGTATTCGGCGACCTCTTGTCCGACGAACTGCCCAGTGCGACATCCGCTGATATTGCTTCAATTCAGGCGGTGCTCCACAAATCGCTCGTGTCGGAAAAAAGCGTAGCCAGGGGTCGCGGGCTCCAGTTTTTTTACGTTATAAATGCAACGAAGCCTGACAGCGCTGCCATTCAGGAACCCTACATTCAGGACTTGGCGAGGATGTTGGACGAACCGGATGTGCCATTGAGAACCGGCGCCATCTATGCGATGATCAACTCCAGCCCTCAACCATCTCCAAAGGCCCTTGCCGTACTCCGGATGCACTTCAATGACGGAACGAACACCGGAGAGCAATTTTCCCTCATTGCCGTCGGGCTTCTGAAAGCGTTTCCATCGGATGCTACCCTGCTTCAGTCCGTGCTTGAGGGGTTTGGCCGGTACCCCGATCAACGTGTTGGTCTGGAGGCTGGAATGATGCAATTCCTCGGTCTTCGGAAGATTACGAATAACGTGGCGCTGAATCTTATCAGACGAGGATTTGCAGACCCATCGACTCGTCTCGTTGCCATTGAATCGGTTGAGCGAATGCCTAAAGAGATCAGGGACACCTTCGTCTCCGAGCTGAAAAAGGTTTCGGACGACCCTGACGCGGAGCCTTCCATTCGGACGGCCGCATCGAATGTTCTGATGAAATAGATCTTTCTGGTACGTCGGCGACCGTGCCAGTTCCGCTACCGCCCAATTCCTGCCAGGCGGGAAACGCGAACAATGCGCCTGCCAGCGTCTCGCAGACCATGATCATCGGGCCTGCGGTGCTGAGTTCGTCTCTTCCGTCGGGTACCGTGAGCACGCCGTACAACGGCACGCTAACCGCGACCGGGGGCGCGGGTGGTACCGATACCTGGGGTGTGAATGGCTTGCCCCCCTCGTTGAGCCTGGGTGCTCCGACCGGTACGACCGTTTCAGTTACCGGCACGCCCGTTTTAGTCGGCACCTACTCACCCATAAGCGCCCGGGTGCAGGATGGTGCGGGAAATAGCCGGATTGGTCCGATACTGCCTGTGCATATCCGGGGAACTCAACAGTCGCCAACTCCGAGCAGCCTGAATGGTGTCAGCAATGGAACTTTCACCGGAGTCGCCGGATCCGCCGCTCCCTTCGTCTTCTCCTATGTCTCTGTGCCGGGCGCCAGGACCGTCGAGATCGGCTGTTCAGGATCTCCTCACCCTGAGCAAGTCTGCGGCCCCGTTTTAGTGCTTGCGCCCTTTTGGAGAGGTTCGGTTCCTGGACCCCTCTGGAGCACCTCATTGCGTCATCTCATGGGCCGGCGACTCCGGAAATATAGGTGGAACGATAACGATGGCTTCGGGAAGCGCGCAGTTTGGATCGAGCACAAGCACAATCCTCACCGATTCCGAGGGCTTGTGCTCCGTTAATCCCTCCACCTCGTCGATCGGCCCTCCGGATGGTGAGAGTTCTCCAACCGTGACGTTGGCGATTACTTTCAACGGGGCGACCTCCGGGGCGGGTTATACAATCGAGTCGGAATGGACCGATTCCGGGTATGATGGGATGTCGAACTGGGGAAATCTGGGGAACTGGACGACCAGCACCACTATGCCCTTGACGGTACAGCTTACGGATTTAACGCAGACCAGCAGCTTCTATCTGGTGGGTGACAGCTACTCAATAACGGTCACCGGTCCACCGACCCAGCCGGTGACGGTCAGCGTGAATGGAGCCGCGCCGATCGCAGCCGTGAACACACAGGGGTCATCGAGCACTAACGGACAAGGTGTCTGGACGACGACGGGAACATGGGGACTCGGAGACATCGGCAACTATACGCAGACGTATTACGTGGCTGGCGTTCAGGTCCCAGGCCTCTCCTTTCAGGTGAGCAACGGCGCGACACGCATCACCTGCGGACCTACGAGCGCTGCGGATGTGGGGCAAGGTACGCAGGAGCCGCTTTCAGTCCGGATCTCCACGCCTCCAGGATCAACGCCGCAGGTACTGTTTTCAGTTACGGGCTCGAACGTTAATCCGTATTCCACTTCCGTCTCCGCCTCTTCTGCGCCAAATTCATCGTTGTGGTCATATCAACTGGCTACAGGCAGCCTTCTGGGAGAGTACGAGGTCAATCCCTCGGTTCAACTGCTTAACGCAGACGGTTCGGTGGCATCTACCTATGCATGCCCGGCGAGAGTGGCATATTTCAATGTGCGCGTATCCTCCCCCGCCAACTCAGGCCCTGCGAAGTGTGCTTCAATGACAGGGACATGGTCTGACTTCAGTCGAGCCAGCAGCCACGCAGCGACATGGAATATCACCGACACAAGTGGAAGCCTGGGAGGAACGGCGTCATATACTGGCGCCTGTAGTGGCACCCCCGTCAATTTTGCCGGTTTGACCGGGTCCTACAGTCCCGTCACACAAGCCTATTCAATGACTGCCACAGGACCATCGCCAACAAGTTATAGCTGCGGAGGCAATCTCTATGAACCCCAGGATCTCACAGTAAAGGGTGTGCTGGCACCGAATTCCTGCGGACTGGGCGCGGGAACATACAGTGATGACTCCTCAACGACTTCGGATGTCCTGACGACTGAAAGGGTCCCCGCTGGTGAGACTACGCAGTTTGCAGGATGGGCGGATCAGTATGGCTCCCCGACAACGGCGATGTTTAACGCAATGCTAAATACCGCTCCCAACGGTCCGGCATATGATTTTGGTGGTAGAAATGTTAACCAGGGAGCGCCAGCCACGCCACCGGGCAGCGACAGCTGCTGGTGGCAGACCGCTCCCGCCCTTGGGTACGCCAAAATCACGAGTCTTTCCTCACTTGGGCGCAGCGACCCCTGGAATGTTCAGGACGATCACAAGAACGGTTCTTACGGCATCGACTACATCGGGCTCGGCGATACCCTCATTGCGCTGATACAACTGAGATCGACAGCGCTCCTCACGTCCACCTCATCTTGTACTATCCAGTTTCCGCAGCAAATGTCGATCAACTCAGAGTCGTCCACGGGTAACGACCCTCCCTATGCCACTAATATGATCGTTTTCACTATCACGCAAACGACGGTCTCAGTTTCGCGGGCCAGCGTTACAGATCCAAACGGCCCGCGGAGCGCTCACTTTTAAATTCAATGGAGGGGTTCAAATGACGAAACGATATTTGCCTTCCGCGTTGTTGCTTCTTATCTTACCAACCCGTTGCGCACTCGCAGTCGACGAGATCACGATCACCGGCCCCAAGGCTCTTGTGCAGCTTGTTTCTGAACTATCCCAACGCTACGGTTATCTTGTGACATATGAGGACGCGCCTGTCGATACCGAGCGTGAAGTGACAACGATGGTGTACGCGCCCGGAAGAATGGACAAGTTCGAAATCTCGAGGCCGGTCACTTTTCACGTTCCGCGCGGGCCCGCAACTTCCGATGTGAGTTCCGGCGTCGCAGGGCCGGAAGCCATACTTCCGCTCAGCAAGGAACTAATTCAGCCAATGGTAGACGAGTATAATGCGTCGGGCAACCCGAGTAGATTTGCGGTGTCCTTTGATGGGACATACGCTCACATTTATGCGGTTTCTCACAAGGTGAACGGGAGAATGGAGGACTTTCAGCCGATCCTTTCCACGAAAGTTACGATGCCGCCGCAAACCGCGCCCTGTTATCAAACGCTCAATTATCTTTACGCCGAGCTGAGAAGAATGCGGAATGTAAACGTTGCGCAATCTCTGATAGGCGCAAATTGGCTCTTCCGCGACCAGTGCACAATCGTCGGCGCTGATCTGACTGCCGGCGATGTTGTGGCCCAGGTTGCCCATGAGTTCGGTACGGATCACAGTCAAGTCGCGCCTGGCAAAGAGCTCCGGATCCCTTGGTGGCTCACATATGATGCCTTCACCGATACCTACTATCTGAGTATGCACTGGGTACCGAACAAATCTCCACAGGCGGACGTGGCGCCAACCTCGAGTCCAGCAACGTCGACCGATACGCCCGCTCCCGCCAGGCCGGCATGCACACCGCCCAGCAAGATCCGTCCGGATGGGAAGGTCGTATTCGACGCTGGTGCGTGCAACACGCCGTAGTATGCGGCTGCAACAGGGAGAGTGCCGGGCTCTGTCGATCCATCTGCCTCATCCATTGGACCGCCGGGAGACGGAAGCGCGCCAGTCGCGGAAGTTTCGCAGGATTTCACCGACGACAAAGACGCTCTCGAAGCCGCTGTCAAGAAGTTCCACATCGGTGAAGGCAGCGACCTTGCCGGTACGCTCGGAGCGGGCGATACCTCGGACGATAACACGTTCAGCGCCGACCAGTCCGAATTCGATATTTTCAACGTGGATAAGAAACTGACCACCATCGAAACGTCGTGCAAAATGCTGGCAGGCTTCCCCGAGAAGAAAGCCCTGATGTATTTCTCGAGCGGCATTACGCAGTCGGGAACGGACAATCAGGCCGAACTGCTCAAAGCCGTCAACGTCTGCACCAAATCGAACGTCGCCATCTATCCGATCGATGCGCGCGGCATGACCGCGTCGGCCCCCGGCGGCGATGCAACCACGGCTTCCGGCAAAGGCTCCAGCCTGTTCACGAGCGGCGCCTCGGGCGGCGCAGGCGGCGGACGCGGCGGTGCGGCCAACGACTCGGCACAGGAAACCCTGTCCACCCTGGCTGCCGACACTGGCGGTAAGCTCTTCGCCGAAGATAACAATCTCACGCTCGGTCTCGAACAGGCCCGCGACGATATCGGAAGCTATTATATTCTCGGCTACTACAGCACCAATTCGAAGGCAGACGGTAAGTACCGCGCAGTGAACGTGAAACTGACCCGCGCCGATGTGGCGTCGTCCAAACTCGATTACAAGCATGGCTACTTTGCCGAGAAGGATTTCGGTAAGTTCACGGCGGCCGATAAGGAAGACCAGCTGGAACAGGCGCTGATTCTCGGCGACCCCATCACCGACCTCACGCTCGCCGTGGAAGTGAACTACTTCCGTCTGGCCCGTGACCGCTACTTCGTGCCCTTCAGTGTGAAGATACCGGGTTCGGAAGTTGCGCTGGCCAAGAGTAAGGGCAACGCCAAAACCGATCTGGATTTCATCGGCCAGCTACGCGACAACAAAGATCAGATCCGAGGCGTGGTGCGCGACGGAATCACGATTCCGCTGGCGGCTTCCACCCTCACCGAACTGAACTCACGGCCGATCGCCTACGATACCGGCTTCACCGTCGGGCCGGGAACTTACAAACTCAAGTTCCTCACCCGCGAAAATGAAACCGGCAAGATGGGAACCTACGATTCCACTATCGTGATTCCGGATCTGGCCGCCGATCAGCCAACGAAGATCAAAACGAGTTCCCTCGTGCTTAGCAGCCAGCGCCAAAACACCAAGAGCGCTCTCGCCAAGGCCGACCCGAACAGCAGGAGTGCCGACGCCAATCCGCTCGTCGAAGATGGCCAGCAGCTGGTGCCTAGCATCACCCGCGTGTTCCGGAAGGATCAGAACCTGTATGTGTACATGGAAGTGTACGATCCTACTCTCGGTGCCGACCAGAAGCCCAGCGTGGCCGCGACCCTGACGTTCTTCCGCGGGAAGAACAAGATGTTCGAATCGCAGCCCGTGCGCATGGATACCTTCATTCCGCAACGCGGCCAGAC
>Ga0182024_10010112_pt1 | contig 19333 bp, 16 predicted proteins | sample P32metaG_FD_120480 | JGI IMG/M metagenome (GOLD analysis project Ga0182024, IMG submission 120480) | Permafrost microbial communities from Stordalen Mire, Sweden - P3-2 metaG (Illumina Assembly) | ecosystem: Environmental > Terrestrial > Soil > Wetlands > Permafrost | place: Sweden: Stordalen... | reverse complement strand
GCGGGCGAGATTGCTGCTGGCCGAGCAGGAGGCCCGCGCCGACGCCGAGACCGCCAACCGGACCAAGGACGAATTTCTCGCGACGCTCTCGCACGAGTTGCGCACGCCGCTCAACGCGATCCTCGGTTGGGCCCAGCTCCTTCGCATCGGCGGCCTGCCGCAGGATGAATTGACGCACGGCTTGGAAACCATCGAGCGAAACGCCAAGGTGCAGGCGCAGCTTATTGAGGATCTGCTCGACTTGTCACGAATTATCTCCGGCAAGCTGCGGCTCGAGATGCGGCCGATCGATCTCCCCACCGTCCTCGCCGCGGCGCTTGACTCGGTGCGCCCGGCGGCGGAAGCCAAGTCGATCCGTATCGTCCCGCTGCTGGATGCCGCTGCGAGTCCCGTGCTCGGCGACGCGGGACGGTTGCAGCAGGTGGTCTGGAATCTGCTCTCGAATGCGATCAAGTTCACCCCCGCGCGCGGCACGGTTGAGCTGGTCCTCCAGCGGCTCGGCGGACGAGCCGAGATCATCGTGAGCGACACTGGGATGGGCATCAAACCCGATTTTCTTCCCCACGTCTTCGAGCGTCTCCGCCAGGCCGACAGCAGCAGCACCCGCCGGCACGGCGGCCTCGGTCTGGGGCTGGCCATTGCCCGCCACTTGATCGAATCGCACGGTGGAACCATCGAAGCGCGCAGCGCGGGCGAGAATCGCGGAGCGACATTCATCGTCTCGCTCCCGCTGAGTCTCAATGCGGTGGTGAAGACGGCCGAGCCGGATGTTTCCGACTCTGACACCGGCCTCGGCCTGCGCCGGCGGCTCGAAGGCGTGCGCGTTCTGGTTGTGGATGATGAGCCCGATGCGCGTGAGTTGGTCAGCCGCGCGCTGCAACGCGATGGCGCCGACGTGCTTGCCGCCAGCTCCGCGGCCGAGGCGCTGGGCGCGATCGACGAGCTTAATCCCGACGTTCTGGTCAGTGATATCGCGATGCCCGGAGAAGATGGCTACGAGCTGATCCGCCAATTGCGTTCTCGCGAACGCTCCCACGGACGCCATCTGCCGGCCGTGGCGCTGACCGCGTATGCGCGGAAGGAAGACCGCGAGCGCGCCCTCCGAGCGGGTTACCAGGAGCACCTGGCCAAGCCCGTCGAGCCGGCCCAACTGACGGCGGTGGTTGCGAATCTAATCAGCCATGACAACGATCCTGCCTGATAGCCGTGGGCGGAAGCCCCGGAGCTTCCGCTCACGGCTAACATACCACCCGAGTGGGGCTTGATCGCCGCGCCCCCTATAATCTCCCGCACCGATGACCAACTACACGCAGAGCATTCAAAACCTGATGAACGAGCTGGCCCGTCTTCCGGGGATCGGCATGCGCTCGGCGGAACGCATCGCGTTCCACCTCCTGAAGGAAAACCCGCAGGAAGCGATGAAGCTGGCAGACGCGATCCGCGACGTGAAGACGCGGATTCGCCACTGCTCGATCTGTTACAACCTCACCGAACAAGATCCCTGCCATATTTGCTCCGATCCGGCGAGGGACCAGGCCATTGTCTGCGTCGTGGAACAGCCGAAGGACCTGCTCGCCCTTGAGGCGACAGGGCTTTATCGCGGCGTGTATCACGTTCTGCTCGGACGCATTTCGCCGCTGGAAGACGTCGAGCCAAGCGACCTGACCATTGAGCCGCTTCTTGAGCGCCTAGCGTCCGCAACCGTACATGAAGTCATCATGGGCACCAATCCCACGATGGAAGGAGACGGAACTGCGCTCTACATCCAAAGCCTGGTGGGCGGTCGATACCCAAACGTGCAACTGACTCGACTCGCTCGCGGATTGCCCGCGGGAAGCAATATCGAGTATGCCAACCGAAACATTCTTGCTGATGCGATTAGCGGACGACAGAAGATGTGAATGTAACCCATAGCCGACGGACCCAAGGTCACCGGTTTTTCTGAAAGCCCGGTGGACCTTTGGCCCGACGGCTACGCGAGCGTCATTTGAGTCGTTGGTTTCTGTCTGTCGCGGATCGCCGCTGGCCCTTCGCGGAAGTTCTGCAGCTTCCGCGAAGGGCCAGCGGCGATCGCGGATGCTCGAAGGATCACGATGGGGAACGGAACAAAACCGGTTGTTCTCGTCACCGAGGGGTCGGACGCGGTGCCGCTCGATTGGTTGCGCGAGCAAGCTGAGGTCGTTGAGATCAGTTCCGATGATCCACACTTCGATGCCGAGCTAGGCGCTGCCGAAGGTTTGGCCGTCCGTACCTATACGAAGGTGAACGAATCGCTCCTGGCGCGCGCCCCGAAGCTGCGCGTCGTCGGCCGGGGTGGCGTGGGCCTGGAGAACATCGACGTGCCGGCCTGCCGACGGCGCGGGATCGAAGTGGTCTATACCCCCGATGCCAATACGCTGGCCGTCGGCGATTTCGTCATCGGCTACATGCTCCAACTGCTTCGCCCCTGGGGCTTCTTTCGCGAAAAGGCATACGATCCCAAGGAGTTCAAGCGAATCCGCAACTCTCAGCGCGGCATGCAGCTCAATGAGCTGACGCTCGGCATCCTCGGCATGGGCCGCGTCGGCCGCCGGCTCGGCCACATTGCCGCCAACGGATTCGGAATGAAAGTCATCTATAACGACCTGATCGACGTCCAATCCCAACTCGACTTTCCGGCAACTCCCGTAGACAAGCAGGCGCTCTATCGCACCGCCGATATTCTCAGCCTCCACGTCGATATGCGCGCGGGAAACGAACATCTGATCGGACGCGATCAGTTCGCGACGATGAAGCCAACGGCCATTCTCATCAACACCAGCCGCGGCGAGGTGCTTGACACAGATGCGTTAGCCGACGCGATCCGCCACAAGCGACTGGCCGGCGCCGCGATTGACGTCTTCGACCCCGAGCCACCGGCGGCAGACTTCCCGCTTTTGGGCCTGCCCAACGTCCTGCTCACCCCGCACATGGCCGCCCGAACGCATACGGCCATCGAGAATATGAGTTGGGTGGTGCGCGATATCATGGCCGTCCTCAATGGCGAGCGTCCCAGATTTCCTGCGCCGACGAAACCTTGAGCGGACGTCCATCGCGATCTTGTGCTACACTATAAAGCCGTCGCTTCGGAGCCTCTCCATGACCGCTATCTCATTTTCGCGGCCACCCAATGGTATATCCCTCGGCGACCTGCTTGAGGGTCTGGGCGGCATCTCCCCCTATCGCGTACGCATGGTTCCCGCCCCAGGCACTGCAACCGAAGAAGACGTCATCGCGCTTGAAGCAAGCGAAGATCGACTCTATGAACTGGTTGATGGCGTGTTGGTGGAGAAGGTCATGGGATTCGGCGAATCGATGATCGCTGGCGCCATTCTGTTCGCTTTAAGGGCGTTTATCATTCCTCGAAACCTGGGCTTGGTCAGTGCGCCGGACGGCATGGTGCGGCTATCAAAGGGCCTGGTGCGCGGCCCCGATGTTGCGTTTGTATCATGGGCCCGCTTGCCCGGCGGCTCCGCTCCGACTGCGCCGATTCCCTCCATCGTGCCCGACTTGGCCGTCGAGGTGCTCAGCCAAAGCAATACGCCACGAGAGATGGAACGAAAGCGCGGCGAGTATTTTCGAGCGGGGGTTCGGCTTGTCTGGATTGTCGATCCCGATTCCAGAACCGTCGCGGTGTTCTCCGGGCCTGAAAATCCACGGATCCTGGCGGCGACCGATATCCTTGATGGCGGCGAGATATTGCCGGGGTTTCTGCTGCCGGTTCGGGAAATCTTCGCGGATCTAGACCGCAGGGCGCCAGCCGCTTCGTGATGCGAGGCCGTGATGCGTTCAATTCTCACAGCGCTGTCAACCGAATGAAAACCTCCCGAACCGGATCTTCCCGGTCCGCGGTCCAATTTCAGGCGACCGCGACATTTTTGCTTCTAGAGCAGTTTTCATTCTGCTGGATCGCCGGCGAATCGCGTCTTATCCCCTCTCCCTCCGGGAGAGGGTTAGGGTGAGGGGGAACCGGTGGCGCGTTCCCTTTCCAATCGATGTCTACCGCGACTTCCCCTCACCCCGGCCCTCTCCCGGAGGGAGAGGGAGGAAGAGGGAGAGCCGCCACGAAACCGCGCCACCTACTTGGGAAACGCTCTAATCGGCTGTGCATTCCTCTGCTTGCCGGTGGCACGTGGTGGCACGGCCGTCTCGGCCGTGCAGGGGACGCTTAACCGATAACACTCTGCAGATTGGCGACTTCGTCAGCGGAGAGTCGCGCGCACGGGCGGGACGCCCGTGTCACCGGCGACGTCACAGCCGCGTCAATGCTTTGATTCGGCATTCCCGTTCTGCTTCACCTGCGCATCGCCCATCCCGAGTTTGCGGTGAAACAGACCGAGCGTCAGGTCGTAGCAGATGCGCGCTAGCTCTGGATCGTAGCGCAGCCCTTCATCCCGCGTAAACGCGTGCTGGCCGTTGAATTCGTGCCGGGTGAAGTTCGTGCCGGCGTCGGCCAGGGCGTTGTAGACGATCTGCCGTCCTTCCCGCGGGACGTGCGGGTCTTGCCGGCCCCAGATCATCAGCAACTCGCCTTTGATCTCAGGGATGCGGTCGAGTGAGTTGTCATTCATCCCTTTGCCGAGGGACCGCTTGTGGATGTCGGTGGCATAGAAGCAAGTGGCGGCCAGCACGTCCGGGTTCATCGCCGCACGGAACGCCAGGTGCCCGCCGATGCAGATGCCGATCGCGCCCAGCTTGCCGGTGCAGTCGGGCCGACTCTTCAAGTGATCGAGCACGGCCCGCGCGTCGGCGTCGTAGGCGCTCAGTTCCTTCGTGGTCTTGAGGGCGTTGCCGCGATCGGCGCCCGCGGTGTCATATGCCAGGGCAACGCCTGGCTGCTCGAACTCGTGATAGATCTCCGGCACGCCGACCACATATCCGTGCCCGGCAAGCATCGCCGCCGTCCGGCGGATCGGGCCGGTCACCTGAAAGATCTCCGAGAACAGCAACAGCCCCGGATATCTGCCCGCCGCGGCGGGGCGATAGATGTGCGTTCGCATCGGGCCGGTGGGCGTGGAGAGTTCCTGCAACTGGGGTTCTTGGATCGTCATGGGGTGAAGCGACAATACCCTTTCCCGCACCGCACGCAAATCGTTGATAGAACGGACGGTGGCAGCGCACCCAATCCGGGGCGGCGCGGCGGAAACCGTTTCAAAGATTTAATGGTTTCTTGCACCGCTTTGCCCCGGCGTGGGGGTCGGGCGCCGAAGTCAGGCAACCATCTGAAGAGCCCGCGCCTGCGCGATCCGCAGATCGATCTGGCAGTCCAGCAACTCTTCCAGCAGACGGTGTTTCTTCATCCGCGTGTAGGCCTTGCGGGCCTTGGGCGTGTCGTCCTGGAGGAAGCAGGTAATTTGCAGCCGGCGGCCAATCAGCTCGAACATCAGTCGCGGGCTTTCCAGCGTACGGCCGTCGAGCGCATCGGCGCTGCGGAGCAGCGCCAGAATCGCGCGCAGCGTCTGGGCATCGTCGGTGCGTCGAAGGATGTTTTCAGCTCCCAGTTCGGGAGGCTTGCCGCGGTGATAGCGGGTGAGGTAGGCCAGCGCCCGCCGTTCGGACGGATTGAGCGGCAGATGCTCGGCTTCCAGCAGCATCCGCGCGCCTTCGGTGGGGTGGGTCTGGTCGTCGATGCTTCGGCCCACGTCGTGGGCGATCGCCGCCAGGCGCAGGAACCGCCGCTCGGATCGGCCCATGCCGTGCAGCGGGCAGGTGAGATCGAACAGTTTCGACGCAATTTCCGCTACTCGCCGTTCATGCGCCACCGAGCCGAGCTCGCGCAGCACCCAGCGCTCCATCGCCTGATATTGCAGGCAAAGCGGCTCGCGGGAGGATCGCAACTGAAGCAGGCTCACCGTTTCAGTTGGTCGGACATCCGCGGGCCGGGCATTATTAAACCTGGGAGGATCCGCGCGAGGGTAGTACCTCTATGGACAGTTCCTATAATCACCCCGCAAGCATTGCTGAAAAGAGGGTCACTCGAACAGACTAATTCGCGCGGCGCCCGTGAGTCATTTTATGAAGTGGTAACGGCGCGCCCGCCATCAGAGGATAACTCCGAGTGCGGTTCTGGCTGAAGCATGTCCCCAAGACCGAGGCCCACGCCGCGATGCTCTCGCTGGTGTTGGCCTGCCTTCTGGTTTCAGCCAAATTCGTCGCATACTTTCTGACCGGATCAGCGGCGATCTTTTCCGATGCGTGCGAGACGGTGGTGAACGTCACTGCCGCCTGCTTTGCGATTTATTCGCTCTCGGTCGCTCACCTCCCCGCCGACCGCGATCACCCGTATGGTCACGGCAAGATCGAATTTTTCGCCGGCGGTTTTGAGGGTGGGATGATCTTTCTGGCCTCGCTGTTCTCCATTGCCAAAGCGATCCTTGCACTACTCTACGGCGGGCTAAAGGTGGAAAACCTCGGCCCCGGCATCCTCGTGCTGTCAGCGGCGCTGGCATGCAACGCGCTGGCGGGGCTCTATCTGATCCGCGTCGGCCGGGGCAGCGGCTCGGTGACGCTGCAGGCCGACGGAAAGCACCTGCTGAGCGATGCGGTCACCAGCGTGGTCGCGCTCGCGGCGCTAATGCTCGTCCGCCTCACCCACAAGCAATGGATCGACCCCGCCGCCGCCATCGTCGTCGCGGTTTACATCGCCGGCATCGGCGTGACGCTGATGCGGTACTCGGCCGGCGGCCTGATGGACCGGCAGGACAAATCCGACCAGTTACTCCTTCAACAGATCCTGGAATCGCACGTCGGCACCAGCGGCGTCGAGCCGCACGTCTGCAGCTATCACAAGCTGCGGCACCGCCATAGCGGCCGCTATCACTGGGTGGATTTTCACCTGGTCGTCCCTCCCGACTGGGACGTCCGCCGCGGCCACGAAGTGGCCAGCGCCATCGAATACGAAATCGAACAAGCCCTCCGCGAGGGCAACGCCACCGCCCACGTCGAACCGTGCAAGACCGACGACTGCCCGTCGTGTCACACCTACGGCCGGGTTCCTATTTCCGCATCGCGGTTGCGGGACGAGTAAACGGATAATCGCCAGAGTCAGAGGCGCTCTGTCTCGACACTTTCCTGTGGCACGGCCGTCTCGGCCGTGCGAGGGGCGCGCAACCGAAGAATAACCGCAAATCATGCGGTTTCTTACTTGGACAATGTTTCGCACGGGCGGGACGCCCGTGCCACGTGCGAGCGTCGAGACAGAGCAGGTCACAGCAACTTCTTCCACTTTGCAAATCGCATTTCCAGCCGCGCTTTGAGCAGCTTGTGGCCCGGCTCGTGTTGATGACCGGTGCGGGCGATGCGGAGGAAGAGTTTGACCATGCCTTGCCAGTCGGCCAGGTCGATGTACTCGGGCGCAATCTTTTTCGTGTCCGCGTCCATGTTGTGATAGTTGCCCAGCGCGACGCAGATCGACGCTGCGGCAAAGCCGTACACGTCGTAGACCGTGGCTTCGCAGGTTCCGCCGGGCATTAGCGCTCGCTGATATCGGAACGACTTGTCCTTCTTCGCCAGCGCTGCGGCCTGTTGAGCGATGAAGTAGCTCAGGTCCGAGTTGAAGATGCTCGTGCGGTCGCCGATGCGAATAATGGCGCCCCTGCCTTGCGGGGCATAGGATTGCATGGCGGAGCATTCGATCACGATCAGGCGATCGTTTTTTTGAAGCAACTCCGGCTGCAATGACGCCGCGATAGCGCCGATGAAGCCTTCCTCCTCCGCCCGCGTGAGCAGCACCGCGACGGTCGCCCGCGGCGGGCGCTTCGCCAGTTCGTCGATCATCGTCAGCGCAGCCGCCGCGCCGGCCAGATCATCACAGACCCGGCTGTAGAATTTCCCGCGCTTCGTTCGGAGTGTGCCCTGATCCCACATTCCCGCGCATCCTTTGCCAACCGGCCCTGAGACGCGCAGCAATGCCCGCACCGGATAGCCGCGATCCTTGCCGACGATGATCTCCTTCACCACGCCCGTGACCTCGCGGCCGTCGTCAAAGAAGCGAACCGCGCTTCCCTTGAAGTATTCAGCCCGCACCCCGCCGCGAAAAGCGGCCCTCAGCGTCCGAGGGTCCAACATCTTCTCGGCGACGAAGCCGGGATGATCCATGTGCGCGGTAAAGACCCATCGCGGGCCGCCGGCGTCAGTGCCGGGCAGTTCGATCAGCAGGTTGCCGAAATCGTCCGATTGCATTGAAAGCTTCGGGCGGGATGCTGCGAAGCGACGCACGTATTCGATCACCTGGTCTTCGGCAAAGGGCGCGGTCGGAAGGGAACACAGCTCGGTGAGAATGTCCATGCCCAGCGTTGTGCCGCAACCGCCCGCGAAGGGCAAGCCGGCGGCGGCGGACGGCTTCTGCTGGGTGTGTGTAGGGGCACACGGCGGTGTGCCCTGGGCGTACGGCCGTACGCCCCTACGTTCGGATGGGCACACGCCGTGTGCCCCTACCCCGTCCTGATCTGGCTCCGCGACGACAAGATGATACGCTCTTACGAATCATGCAGCGGCAACCCATCAGCGCGCCCCGCACGGATGCACACGTAACGCGACGGATCGAGACGCCGCTCGGGAGCATGCTCGCCGTCGCGACGGCGCGCGGGATTGTCCGGCTCGAATTCGATCGCGACGATGAAGCTGACCCGCCGCGGCTGGAAACGGATGGCCAATCCGCGATCGCGGTGCATCTTCTGAACACGCTTACGACTGAGCTGACCGAATACTTTGCGGGGAACCGGACGCAGTTCTCGGTCCCGGTGGACCCTTCCGGCAGTGATTTTGCGCAGAAGGCATGGGCGTTCCTTCGGCAGATCCCGTTCGGCCAGACGCGGAGCTATGGCGCGCAGGCGCGGGCGATCGCGGGCCCGAACGCGGCGCGGGCCGTCGGTCGAGCCAACGGATCGAACCCGATCGCAATCGTGATCCCCTGCCACCGCGTCATCGGCGCGGATGGAAGCCTGACTGGATTTTCCAGCGGGATCGAGCGGAAGCGCTGGCTGCTCGATCATGAGCGAAAGAACCGGCCCAGCGCCGACCCGATGCTCTTTCCGGCCTAATTCCAGAGAGAGAATATGAAATTGAGCATTCGATGGCGCGCGGCGGTACTCGTCACTCTCTGTGCGCTGATGATCGGCTGCAAGAAAGAGCCGCAGCCCGGTGCGGCTCCCACGACGGGACCAGCGGCGGCTGCGAAGGAACTCGACATCGCCGCGGCCGCGGACCTGCAGTATGCGATGGAGACCGTCTCCGCGAAGTTCCGTGAGGCGCATCCCGACGTCGACGTCAAGATCACCTATGGCTCCTCCGGGAACTTCTTCTCCCATATCAGCAACCACGCGCCGTTCGATCTGTTCCTATCGGCCGACACGTCTTATCCGGAGAAACTGCTCGCTAGTGGCGAGGCGGTCAAGGGATCGGAATTCAATTACGCGATCGGCCGCATCGTTCTTTGGGCTCCCACCGGATCCAAATTCGATCCGGCCAACCGAAAAATGGACGCTCTGACAGACCCTGACCTAAAGCGAATCGCCATTGCCAATCCCGACCACGCCCCTTACGGCCGCGCCGCCGAGGCGGCATTGAAAACATACAAGCTGTGGGACACGCTTCAGCCGAAAATCGTAAAGGGCGGCAACATTAGCGAGACCGCGACGATGGTTCGCACCGGCGGCGCGGACGTCGGCATCATCGCCCTTTCGCTCGCCCTAGCCCCGAGCATGAAGGACGCCGGGACTTACTACGAGATCCCGGCGGAGGATTACCCGGCGTTGAAACAAGAAGGCGTGATCCTTTCCTACGCGAAGAATCCCGATGCCGCGGCCCAATTCAAACAGTTCCTGCTCGGCAGCGAGGCGCGGACGATCCTCGAGCAGTTCGGCTTTGCGATGCCCAAGGAGTAGGACGTGGATTGGACCGCCGCACGGGTCACGCTCGAGCTTGCCGGCTGCACGACGCTGATCCTGTTTGTGATCGGCCTGCCGCTGGCGTATTGGGCCGCGACCACCCGCCGGTGGTGGCGGGTACTGGTCGAAGCATCGATCGCCCTGCCAATTCTCCTGCCGCCCACAGTGCTCGGGTTCTACCTGCTCCTGGCGACCGGGCCGCACAGTCCTCTCGGAAGATCGATCGAACGATTGACCGGAGAACTGCTCCCATTTTCGTTCGGCGGAATCCTGGTCGGATCGGTCCTCTATAACCTGCCCTTCGCGGTGCGGCCCTTTACTAGCGCGATTGCCGGGATCGATCGAAAGCTCATCGAGGCTTCGTGGTGCCTGGGCATTTCGCGCCTCGGGACATTTCGGAGGGTGATCTTTCCGCTGGCGTGGCACGGCATCCTCACCGGGCTCGTCCTGGCGTTTGCCCACACCGTGGGAGAGTTTGGCGTCGTGCTGATGCTCGGCGGCGATCGGCCCGGCATCACCCGCACGCTCTCGGTCTCGATTTATGACAGCGTGCAGAGCCTCGATTATGCCGCCGCGGGACGCACGTCACTGGTACTGGTTCTCTTCGCGTTCGCTGTGCTCAGCGCGACCTACGCGCTCCAGCGGCGGGTGCTTCCGGTATGAACGCCGAACTGGTCGCCGATTTTGAGAAGCGCTATGCCAGCGGCACCATCATTCGCGCCGCTTTCTCTCAACCGGCCGAAGGCTTCTTCTCCACCGTTTTGTTTGGGCCCTCCGGCAGCGGGAAGACCACCGTCCTCCGCTGCCTTGCCGGACTCGAACGTCCCGACCGCGGCTCGATTCGCATGGCGGCCCAAACCTGGCTTGATGCCGATGCCGGCATTCACCTCCGGCCACAGGCGCGGGGCATCGGGTTTCTGTTTCAGGATTACGCGCTGTTCCCGCACCTGACGGCCGAACGGAACATTTCGTACAGCCTGGGTCAAATCCCGCGATCGGAACGCCGCGCACGTGTGAAGAAGCTGATGGAGATGCTCGGCATCGCCGGTTTGGAGGCGCGGTATCCTCACCAGCTTTCGGCCGGCCAGCAGCAGCGGGTGGCGCTGGCGCGGGCGGTTGCGCCGCAGCCGCGGCTACTGCTGCTGGATGAGCCGCTCTCCGCGCTTGACGCGCCGACGCGCCAGCAGCTCCGCCAGGATCTCCGCGCGACGCTGGCGGAATTAAAAACGCCGGTGGTCGTCGTCACGCACGATCCGCTGGAAGCCGTGTCGCTGGCGGATCAAGCGGTGGTGATGAGCGACGGCCAGATTCGCCAGAAGGGGCCGACCCACGAAGTCTTCTCGCGCCCCGCCGATCCCAGCGTCGCCCGGATCGTCGGCGTGGAAACGATCGAGCCGGGAAAAATTTTGGAGGTGCGCGACGGCTTGGCCCGCGTCCAGGTCGGAACCGTCGAGCTTCTGACAATCGCCACGACCTTTTCCGTCGGCCCCGTCTACATTTGCATCCGCGGGGAAGAAGTAACGCTCGAACGCGGCCAGCCCCCTCACACCAGCGCCCGCAACCGCCTTGCCGCGCGCGTCATCGCCCTTCACCCCGAAGGCGCCACCGTCCGCGTCAACCTCGACTGCGGCTTCCCCCTCACCGCCCTCGTCACCCGCCCCGCCGCCGAACAATTAAACCTGGCCGCGGGAGAAATGGTCATTGCGTTGATCAAAGCACCGGCGATTCATCTGGTGCCGCGCTAGTGCAACCTTCAGGTACGCCAGACGGCTTCAAGAATTGTGAATTTTCCATCGGACTCGCCGCAAGCTACAGTACCCAAGGATGGGACAAGTTGAACGCTCAATCTCCGCCGACGGCGTTGTTATTTACGTTTCTCCGCTTCTGCGAGAGCTGGATGTTCCACACGCATTTAGCACGCGCATCGGGGGCGTCAGCCCGGCGCCGTTCGACTCATTGAACCTCGGAAATCCCAGCGGATGCGACGTGCGCGACACGTCCGAGCGGATCAGGCAGAATTATCGCTTGCTGCTGCGGGCGGCCGGATGCGAGGGGCGCGAGCTGCTGGCGGTTCATCAAGTTCATGGCGGCGGCGTGGTGCGGGTGACTTCGGGCCGGGCGCATGACAATGACACGAAGGCGGATGCCTTGGTCAGCGACGATCCTGCCCGGGTCCTCTCCGTGCGGGTGGCCGACTGCGTGCCCGTCCTGCTGAGCACAAGCGACGGCAGCGCGGTGGCGGCGATCCATGCCGGTTGGCGAGGGGTGGTCGCGGGCGTGGCGATCACGGCGCTCGAGATGCTTCGGTCGCACGGAAATCACGTCGTGGCGGCAATCGGGCCGTCGATCGGGTTTGAAGCCTTCGAGGTCGGGCGGGAGGTGATCGAAGAGTTTACCCGCCTCTTCGGCCCGGACGCGCCGATCAGCCAGGATACTGATGGGAAAGGACGGGTGGATCTGCGCGAGTGCCTTCGCCGGCAATTAATCGCCGCCGGCGTGCCCGACGATCGGATCGACTGCTCCGATCGCTGCACCCACACCGATGCCGATGAATTCTTCTCCCATCGCAGGGACAAGGGAATATCCGGGCGAATGGCGGCGGTGATTGCCCCGAGAGCCTGAACGCCGTCCATCAATCACTGCGCCGCCGGTACCGTGGCTGGCGCCGTTGCCGGCTGCGTTGTCGGCGGGGCCTCCGGGGGCATTTCGTCGATCCACTCGACCATCGCGGCGGCGGCGGATTTGACGATCGGATCCGCGTCATTGGCAAGCTTGGCCGCGACCTGCTTTCGCATCGCCACCGGCCGAGCGCCGCCGGCCAGCAGCGACAGGAGCCGGGTTGACCATTGGGGCGAGGCGGCCATCTGGGCGGCGATCTTTCCCGCCTCGTCGGGCGTCTCGGCCAGGCCTGCCGATACATAATTGGCCCAGCCCGACACCAGCGGCATGGAATCGCTCCGAAGCTTCGCCAGGTCGGCCGGCAGGTCGGCGGCAAGCTTGCGCTGTGCATCGTCGGCGCTGGGCCGGCGCGCCTGACGGATGTAAGCATCCAGTAAATCGACCGTGTGAATCTTTTGCACCGCAGATCCCGAGGCCAACGAATCCCGCAGCGCCTGCTGCCCGGAGGGCAGCGACAACGGGACGCCTGCGTAGGTGAAGGTTCGGAAGAAGTTGATGGCGGCCCCGCCGGGACCCGGCACGCCGACCTCCTGGCCCGTCGTGCGATCGCGGACCGGGATGGGGTTGGTCATCACATCGCAGTTCACGGTGGTCGCCTGCATTTCAGGCGAGTTGTGCAGCAACTGCCGAAGCGAACCCTCGTCCAGCCTGACCACTTGGCTTACCTGGTGGTGCGGACGAAGCACAAGCGCGCCTTGCAAGCGATCGAACGCCACGCCTTGAAAGATTCGGCCGTCGGGGCCGAGGGTCTGGGCGTCGAACCACAGATCCGGGTGCAGCAGCGCATCGGAGCCGACGGTTAGATCCACGTCGCTGATGTTCTCGACCGAGACGCGCGCCAGGACGGGAGTGCCGAACTCATAGGTGGTCTGGAGCGGCTCGGCCTGGATCACATACACGCGCGACGCCTGCCGCGGCTCGAGCACGCGCAGCAGCGCGGGCGGGAACAGCTTCAGCTCGGCTTCGACTGCTTCGGCCGAGGGCCGGCTGGTCGGACGGGCGGCCTCATTCTTGAATGTCGTCCAGAGCATCGCGCCGACGAGGCCGACGCGATTTTCGTCGAGAAGGGCTTTGATGGCTGCGGGGTCGATCGGCTTCTTGGCCAGACGATCGGCGGTAATCACGCCCAGTTTGGATAGCGGATCGCGGTCCTGGATTTTGGCAAGAATCTCCCGAGCCTGGGGCAGTTGACCGGAAACCAGGGCCTGCCAGCCCAGCAGCCGCTGGAGCGTCGGCGAATCCGCCGGCAGCAGCGGCCGCAGGACGGCGAGCCATTGGTTGGCGGCGTCGGCCTTGTGGTCGAAATACAAATCGAACCACGCGATGTCGCTGGCCACCGAAATCACAGCGGCCTTCATGCCTTCGTTCCCGCGCTTCTGCACTTTCGCCAGCACGGGAGTTGGATCGAGCGGCTGGATTTTGTCGGGCACGTGCTCGTCGGCGTCGGCCACCTGCGGGGCAATCGGCTCGGTGGAGGCGTGGCCGCTGAGGATCTCGCCGTGCATGCGATTCCACCGCCGAATGAATGCATTGCGCGCCAGATCGACCGCCAGCTTGTAGGCCTCGTCAGATTGCGCCCTGGCGGCAGTGAGCTTGAGGAACCAGGCGTCGGCATCGAGCGGCTGCTCGTTGAGCATCTGGCCGGCCATCATGTCGGCGGATTGGAGCCGGCCGAAAATCGCCCACTCGGAAGCATAATCGACCAGAAGATTATGGTAGCCGGGTGGCGCGGCCTCGTGGCTTTCGCGCTGCACCGATACCACCACCTCGTACCACTGCAAAGAGCTCCCGGCCAAACCATTTTCGGCCAGCAGGTTCGCCATCTCACTGAGATAACCGACCTGGCCGGGGTCGGCCCTGAGCACCGCCAGCAGAGCCGCCACGCGCTCGGGAAGCTGCTGGTTGCGCCCGACGTATCGATAGTAAAGACGCGTCGCGTCGGGAAGCGGGTAGAGCTTGATGGCTCGAGCCGCCATCGCGCCGCACTGTTCCGGCGACTTTTGCGCAAGCAACATCGCGGCCTCGGTGGCAAGGTGCGCCCGAACCTCCGGCTGGAGCTTGTCGTTGTCGGCCAGATCGGAAAGGTACTTCACCTTGTCGTCGACCGTCTGCTGCTGCGACGCAAAAAGGTCGATCAGATCGACCTGGGCCACCGGGTCGGCTCCGTCGAGCGTGCGATACTGCTTGAGGGCGGCAATCGCGCCGTCGATATCCCCGGCCTGTTTGAGCGCCAGCGTTCGGAGCCGCGGGAAGCGAGATTCAGTGGGCAGGAGTTTCTCGGCGCCCTTCAGCAGTGCGGCGCTGAGCTTGAACGCCGACGGCGGCCGATCTGGCCCGAGAAGGCCGCTGGAGAGGGCATCCAGCCGCCAGGCAAGAGACGTCTCGCCGCTGGGCTCGACGGTCTCGGCCCGCGCCGAGGCGCAAAGGATGAGCGAAGCGAGCAGGCCCCAGGCCGCACAGACCAAACGTCGAGACATGACGGGTTCCCTTGTTAACAATCTCATCGTCCGGCCAATCCGCACGCGATTGCACCGACCAGCGCCAGCGCGAAAACGACGCCGGCGGTGAGCGTGAGGACCGAATCGAGCGTACGTCGGCGGTAGATCCGGCCCGCCACAAACAGCAACACGATGACTTGCGCCAGCGCGACGACGGCGATCGCCGCACTGCGCACGGCCCATTCGGCCAGTTCGGGCCGGCCGGCGTTCCAGTGATCGAGCACCAGGTCCTGCGCCTGCTGCCATGCCCATACTCCGGCCACGACCATGCCGACCGCCAGGAGCGCGGAGAAAAGGATCGACGTTATTCGCATGAAGCCCTCCGTGCCGGTGCCTGCACCACAATAAAGGATCGACAAGACCGTTACCGCCATAGCTCGGCCAGCGCCGGCCGTTCCAGCGCCATTTGTTGCACGTCAGTCAGTAGCTCGGCGCGGGCTCGCAGCCAATCGGCCAGGTCCTGCCGGCCGAGCTTTCGGGCGGCCAGTCCCATCGCGGCTTGAGAACGGGCGGCAACGACGGGCGGCATCAGCTCGGCCAGTTGCACTTTTTCCATCACGTTGTCCAGCATTGAGGGCCACGCGGCAATGCGCGTCGAATAGTCGAGCTGAATGGCCAGGAGGTTCAGCACCTCGGGCAACGTCAGTCGCTCGCGATGCAGGCGGGCGATCGCCTCATAAGCGCCGCGGACGTCGTTCATTTCCAACAGTGAATCGGCAAGCAGAAGTAGCGTCGGCCTGGAGAGAGGCTGAAGAGCGCCGAGTCGCTGGCGCAGCAACGCCCGCGCGAGCACCGCCGATTCCTGCCACCGGCGCTGCGCGTGGCGGAGCAGGGCGAGATGGTGCAGCGCCTGAAGCTTGACGGGACGAAAGAGCGAGAAGGCGCGAACGGTCTGCTCGATGTTGCGCTCGGCCTCCTCGAACTGCCCGGCCGCAATGAGTGAAGGCGACTCCGCCGCCGTGCGGGATGAGCGAGCGCTGTTAAGGCTAAGCCAGACCCAGAACGCGCTGATGCCCAGCAGGCCGACGACCCGCGCGTTGTCCCCCCCGCCACCCACAATACACACGAGGGCCGCGCAGCCGAGTGCGGTCTTCAGCAGCGTGCTGAGCGTCATGTCCCTGCGGACGCGGCTGATGGTGGAGTCAACCGGAAGCATCACGCCGCCTCCGGCGGCGCGGGGGCCGGCTGGAACCGATCGGCCAATTTCTGCACCTCTGCATAGCGGCGAAATAGCTCCACGACGGGAGCGAGCAGCGTGGCGTTGCGGAAGGCCGTTCGCGCCTCTTGCTCGCGGCCGAGCAGATCGTAAGCGCGGGCGATCAGGGCGTATGCGTCGGCGGCACGATGACCGAGCTGATCGCGTAAAATGGGAAGCTTCTGCTGGAAAATCTCCACCGCCTCTGCCGGATGACCGGTCTTCACGTCACGATAAATTTCGAGCAGCGCCAGTGCCGCCGAACCCGCGGCGGGGCCGCGGCGAAGCTCGGAGATGGCCCGATCGGCATCAAACAGATGATCCTCGTGAAGCATCGCCATCGCCCGGCCAATCCGAAGCGCCGCGACACCGGATGGATCCACCCGTCCGTCTTCGATCAGGTGCGTTTGCACCGCAATCACATCGTCAAACCGACCGAGCCGGGCGAGCACCGGACCGAGATAGGCCAATGCCTGCACGCGAAGTTGCTGCGTGCGGGACGGCTCGGACAAATACGAATCGAGCGACATGGCCGCTTCGGGCCAGCGCCGGAGCTGGACCAGCTCCCCGATCTGCTGCACCCGCTGATGGCCTGCCCGCAGTTGACGAACCGAGTAGACGGAAAAAAGTGAAAGCGCCGCCACCGAGGCAACCACGAGCAGCCCGAAGAGCGCCGCCAGCGCCTGCCGCGATTCCGCCGGCGCGCCGCCGACGATGACCGTGGCACACATTGCTAAGAGGAAGATCCCGCCCATCCACCAGACCGGGTTGACGCGCGGCCGCGGCTCGCTGCTGTCGAGCAGACGGTCCACTTCCAGAATGCCAGTCGGCGCGGCCGCTTCCATTGGGCGGATTGTAGGAGCCTGTGGCAAGGGATAAAAGGGATTCAACGGGGTTGGGTTTGCGGAACGATGAGTCTTGATGGAGTCTTGATGCTGCGATTCCCTCAGATTGCCGCTTGCCCTTCGCGGTGAATCAGGGAGCCCGCGAAGGGCAAGCTGCGGTCGAGTTTCGATGTGGATGGTGTCATTCGTCCCGATCGACTGAAGCTTTGGCAGACGGATGAGCTCACCCCTCCGATTCCGCCAGCTTCTGCCCGCACCGTCGGCAGAATTGAGCAAAGGGCGGGTGGCCCGCGCCGCAGGCCGAGCACTGCCGCTGACCTGCCAGAGCCCGGCGACGCCTTGCGCCGCGCCGTAGCGCCATGATGATGAACACCCATAACAGGATGATAATCAATGCATGGAATCCCAAGGGAGCATCCTTTCGCACCGGGTGAGTTTCCGCTCTTGGAGTATAGCCGTTTAGAGCCGGGGCGTGTCGCCCCGGTCGGAACCGAAGGTTCCGAGTCCTTTGTCCCGCCTTACCGCATATGCCCCTCCGGCTGCGCCGGTTTGGGCGTCAGCGGAATCGGATCTCGATTGGCCCACCGTGCGGGTTGCACGGTCGGTTGTGTTGGCTGATTGCTCGCCCGCCCGGCGCGGATGTTCACGCCGAAGACTTTGCCTTCGTGCATGCTGACGTTCGGGTCAGCCACGAGTGAGGTGAGGTCGTTGGCGTTCCCGCCGACGCATTCGCCGGCAAAGCTCCAATGGAATGGAAGGCCGACCTGGTGCATCAGCCGGCCTTGGATCACCAGGGGCGTGATGCGGCGCGTCACCATCGCGCGGGCCTCGATCTGGCCGCGCGGGGAGCTGATCGTACACCACCCGCCGTGCTCGATTTTTTTCTCGGCGGCAAGCTCCGGGCTCATCTCCACAAACATCGCGGGCTGAAGCTCATTGAGCCAACTGTTGAACCGGCTCATCGGGCCGCTGAGGTAGTGCTCGGTCAGACGGAACGTGCAAGCCACGATCGGATATTCACCCTCTGGCGTGAGGGCCATCGGATTGAGCGGGTTATCAAACACCCGCATGACCGGGCTGGTGTTGTGGCGTGGATAGAGCGTATTGACCGCGGGAGACTCCAGCGGCTCATAGTGGGTGGGCAACGGGCCGTCCTTCGTCCCGCCGGGAGCAAACAGCCAGGCGCGGCCGTCGGGCTTCATGATGAACGGGTCGGCGCCGCCGATCGCCTTCATCCCTTTCGAATCCGCATCAGGACGATACGAGGGCGCTTTGTCCGGCTCGAAGTCCGGCACGTCCAAGCCCGTCCATTTTTTCATCTCCTCATCCCACCAGACGTATTTCTTCCGCTCCGACCAGGGGCGCCCTTCCGGATCGGCGCTGGCACGGTTGTACATGATCCGCCGATTGTGCGGCCAGGCGTACGCCCAGTTCGGCTGAACGGGGTTGTCGCCAATCTGGCGGTCGCGGGCGCGGTTGTGATTGGGCTCGGGATAGATGCCGCTGTAGATCCAGCAGCCGCACGCGGTCGAGCCGTCGTCTTTCAAATCGGCGAATCCGCTCACGAGCTTCGGCTTGCCCGAACGCGGATCGATCTCGTTCACTTTGTAGCCGTTGATCTCCTGGAGGATTCGATTGACGTTCGGCTCGCCCTCGATCCGGCTGATGCGGCCGTCGGGAAGCTTCGGCGGCTTTTCGTGGTCGTAGTCCCAGGTCAGATGCTTGATCGGGTCGTCCTTCGGATCGGTCGAGTCCGCGTAAAGCTGCTTAATGCGCTTGCCGAGGTTGTAGACGAACCACGCATCCGATCGGCAATCCTCCGGTGGATCGATCGCCTTGTCGTGCCACTGAATGAGCCGCTGCGTGTTGGTCAGCGTCCCCTCTTTCTCCGCGATGGATGCGGCCGGAATGAAAAACACCTCGGTGCCAACCGACTCCGGTGGCGGGCCCTTCGGATCATTCTTCCAGAACACCGCCGTTTCTGTCTGGAACCAGTCGGCCACCACCAGCCATTTGAGTTGGCGCAGCCCGGCGCGATGGACGTTGGCATTCGGCCCGCCACCGGCGGGGTTCTGGCCGAAGACGAAATAGCCCTTCACCTCGCCGCGCGACATGCGATCGAAGAACACGAGCTGCGAGTAATCGCCATCGAGGCGCGGCAGATACTTAAAGGCAAAGTCGTTCTCGGGAGTCGCGGATTTGCCGTACCAG
>Ga0182024_10010111_pt1 | contig 19333 bp, 22 predicted proteins | sample P32metaG_FD_120480 | JGI IMG/M metagenome (GOLD analysis project Ga0182024, IMG submission 120480) | Permafrost microbial communities from Stordalen Mire, Sweden - P3-2 metaG (Illumina Assembly) | ecosystem: Environmental > Terrestrial > Soil > Wetlands > Permafrost | place: Sweden: Stordalen... | reverse complement strand
TGCTAAGTTGCCAGTGTTTTCGACGAACCGAAGGTCATTTGAACTTCGTGAGTACAAGATATGAAAACGGTATTACCAAAACATTACCAATCCGAATCTTGGCAAAATTTTTCTCGGTTTTTCATTTACCGAACGGTTTGCCCACTTCCAGACCGTCAAAGTTTGGCATGCCGCAAAATGTGCTGAGAAAATGTTGGCCCTCAACTACTGCCCTTTGAAAAATCAGACTTGCCCTTCTTCACGGCTGTAATCATCGCTTCCGAGTTCTGGTTCCAGAGAGCCAGAACCTCAGCTGAATAGCCAAAATAGGCCCACGGAACCTTTTTTGCTACAGCAACCAAGAGTTCGTCCATTTCCTTGCCTGAGCCGCTCACTTCAATGTTGTTTTTGTCAGCAAAGTTAAACATCAGTGCGTGTGATTTGCCCACCGGAATGAAATTAACGCTTTGCGTTGTTTCCTTCTTATAGATCCACACCGCGTCTTCAAGGCGCCCTATTTTCAGGTCAAAAGGAAGCCGTGAGAGAAGCCAAGAATCAGTCAGCATTGCCGTACCGATCCAAAGTTTGTTGCCAGCCAGCCTGATCTCCTGTTCGATAGCAGCTGCCACCTCGCGTGCCATTCCGTATTTGCTCAATCGTTTGGCGATCGGATGCAACTGATAGTCTTCGCGTCGCATAAAGACCTTTCTTAAGTTCCATAGCGCCAATCCAAGCATGGGCAGCATGAATAAAAGACCAGACCCTCCAAAAGCATTAAACTTCGTTGTGTCAAGCATCATCGGCAGCAGCCTTCCTTTGACGGGCGGATAATCATGTTCCAATCGCGGCACAAGCGAGCTGGAGATATCTGTAGGCATCGGTATCAATGCCCCGCTGAGCGTCGTTGACTTCGTTGATTGATTGACCGAGACTAGCAATGCCCGTTCCTTGAAACATAGCGCCTGATAGATGCCCTCAGTAGTCTCGCTAACCACCTTGTCGTCTTTGTCGAAGGAAAGATGCGTCTGTGTGTAAAGAACAGGAGTAATTGTCTTGCCTGTCACCGTTACGTTGTAGCGAAAGAGCTTGGAGGGATCTTGAAGAGAGAGAATTTCGCTCTCTTCGATTTTCTGGGGGCCGCTGAAAAGATTGATCAAATATCGAGAGGAAAGATAAAAGCAAAAGAGGGAGAGGGCAAGGAGGATGAAATTGACCACAAACAGATTGCGGTTGCTGCGCTGAATCTGTTGGCCAATGGTGTTATCCCACATGTCTTACACCTCATTCTCTAATCCAAACACAATATGTCCTCGACAACTTTGTACCCATCAAGAACCCGCTAGGATGATGACGGACAGGATCAGCCAAGTAAATTTATTGCATACGGTCTGATTGGGAAAATGCAAACAATGCAAGAGGATATATTATGAACACCTCTCAGGTTGAAGCACCTTGAAAAGATTAACTTTACTGATTTGCTCCGTGGCTGTCTTCTGCAGCACGTTTTGCCAGGCCAATGCTCAATCCAGGCAGACTGCCGAAGCCAGTGGTGCCCGCGCCCCGGAGCTCAAAGAGTCAAAATCAAGCTCTGACACTGAGCTTTCACCAGCGGCACTGTTCAAGAAGGTATCGCCATCAGTGTTCGAGTTGATTTTGCGGGACGATTCCGGCAAGCCGGTGGCATTTGGCAGCGGTGTGGTGGTCGGTCCTCATACACTAGTTACCAACAAACATGTGCTTGTGATGGGCAGTCGGGTTACGGTAAAAACAGCCACAGACAAGGAATTATTGGCAAAGCTGACTTGTTCGTATCCCGATCAGGATATCGTGCAACTGGAGGTGCCGGATCTCAACGCACCAGCTGTACCGACCCGCCCATCAAAATCTCTTGAAGTGGGAGAACGCGTATACGCTATCGGCTCTCCGGACGCGCTCGAGAAGAGCTTGAGCGAAGGACTGATATCCGGGCTACGCTGGCAGGGTGACGTGTGTCACATCCAGACGTCGGTGCAAACTCTGCATGGTTCAAGTGGAGGTGGGTTGTTCGATGGGCATGGAAAGCTTATTGGGCTGACCACGATTTCGATTGAAGGTGCTTTCGATCTGGCTCTATCGACAGATCTCATATCTGATCTGAGCAAATATCCTGTGCCTGAAACAGCACGCTTGTCGGACCCGAAGTATCGAGGCAAGCTGGCTTACCTTACAGCACGCGGATACGGCAGATTTGCCGGTACCTTGCCTCCAGTGATGGGCGACAAACTATTGCCAATAGAGAAACAATATGTCGCACTGGCAGCACAGTTGGATCCTGACAATTCGGATGTCTTGACCTCGCAGGCATCGCTTAGTTATATGCAGCATGATGTGAAAACTGCCACCACATTGTTAGAACGCGCAAGGCAGTTGGACCCAAAGAATGTGGAAGTGTGTTCTAATTTAGTCAGCATTTATGCTGTCACTGGGCAAATGGACAAGGCGCTCAGCGCATACGATCAGCTTGCCAAGCTGGACGAAACCCAAGCGCTAAAAACTGCTAAAAAATTGATGAAGAGCGATCATATAGACATCGCAGCGGCTCGGAAAACAGCGACAGGCGTCGCCGGCGTGCCACCATCTTCGGTGACTGCCAATGCCGCTGCTGCTGAGCAGGTAAAGAAGCTTGGCCAGGAGTTTATCGAGTATGTTGTCAGATCCGTGAAGAAAAACTGGACCTATGCCAAGCCGTGCGATCTGAGGCTGAGTTTTCAAATCAGCGATAACGGCGAGGTGTCGCAGGTGCAAGTGCTGCACGTGTCGGGTGACGACGCCGCCGACGAATCAGCGAGAATGGCGCTGATGAACTCTGCTCCTTTCATGTCGGTGCCACCACCTGTGCTGCAGGGGCGAAAGTTTGTCGAAGCGCAGGTCCGGCTGAACAACAACCCGCGGCCAAAACCCCCGGACATAGACCAACGGCAATAAGCCTATCGCCGTATTTTTTCGAGGGCTTTGACCATTTCTGACATAGATTGAAACCGGTCACTTGGGTCCTTTTGCATTGCCTTTGAAACGATATTTTCCAGATCCTTGTTGATCTTCAGATCGCGACGCAGTGCTGCCATCGGCACTGGTGTTTCGGTTAAGTGCTTCTGAATCGTGTGATAGACGTTCTCTCCTTTCAGCGGAATTTCGCCCGTCAAAGCTTGATACATTGTGCAGCCTGTGGCATAGATGTCGGCGCGCCCATCGACTTCTTTTCCATGAGCGTGCTCTGGGCTCATGTAGAGCGAGAAGCGACGTGCCTGATGATCCGCTTGCCCAGAATTGGCGAGATTGTCAATTTCATTGCCAGGTTCCTTGATCTTCTTCGCTCTGCTGAAGCCGATCAACTTGGTTATCAACTTGTCGCCAGGTTTCTCGAACATGATCTTAGTTACGTTTACGCTTCGATGAACAAACCCTCTTTTGTGAACATATTCGAGCGCCGCGCAAATCTGGATGAAGATCTCAATCACCTGGTTATTTGGTAATGATTGAGATTGTTTGATTCTATCGGCGAGCGACCCACCTGGAACATATTCTGAAACTATAAAAGGTTGGCCTGAAGTAGTCATGCCACAATCGCACGCCGCAACAATGTTTGGATGTGGCAAACTCGAAGACGTTTGCGCTTCACACTGAAATGCTTGCATACTGAGCCGATCTGAACACTCCTGCCTTAAGACCTTAACGGCCAGTGTTCTATTCAGAATCGTATGTGTTGCCTCGTAAACAATCGAAGTGCTGCCTTCCCCGCAAACTGCATTGAGCTGATATTGCCCCAAAAGCAGTTGAGTGGCCTGCGACGAAGTCGTGCTTTCTTCTGTCATTGCTGCTCCGCTAAGAAACTTCTCCATGTACTTACCCGAACTTTGGTTGTTTCAGCAACTGGACGAGGGATCCGTTTGTGGTGTGAGAGCCGACAAAATCTAAGATGAAATACTGCATGGCTGAGCTTGGGGTTGAGTAAAGCGTGATATTATTTCTGGCTCAGACAATTATTTGGAGGTGGCGATATGGGCTGGCTCGACAGACTTTTTGGACATCACGATCAGCAAACACAGGCACCAGCGCCGCAAGCGCAACAATCGCAGGCTACTGCGCAAGCGACAATTCCACCCGAGCGCGTTGGACTGAATGGAGAGTACGATCAAAGCGGTTTAGCCAAACGCGTTGCCAAGGCATTTGATGAAGCCAAACTCGACGATCATTCAACCGTTTGGATTGCCCAGACAAGCGGCACGGTGGTTTTGAAAGGAACCTGTCACGATCAGGAGTTGCTGAACAAAATGGTTGACATTGCTCGTGGTATCAAGGGAGCCACCGCAGTGGAAACGAATCAGGTGAAGGTCGGCAAGTAAAGCATCGGCATTCGCACGAAAGATCAATCTAGTGCAGATCGCCTTCCAAAAGCACCTTCTCCCACCAGGAGCCGTCACTTCCATATTGCACTTGTGCCACTTGCGTGTGCAACTCATGAGGGCGGGTTTTAGTAAACCTGTAAACAGTTTCGCCAAAGGTAATCTTTTGCTTGCCGGTTGATTTCTCGGTCAGCACTTGCTGGATGACGGTATCTTGCTCTACCACGGTCGCAGACAGCATTCTTACATCATTCTGGAGGAGTGCCGATTTGACGGTGCTGTCGCCACTCATGTTCTGGTATCCGGAGTTGAAATCAGCAATGGCGATGTACACATAATGCGGACGTAGCCACGACGTGCCAGGCACGCGTATTTTGATCTCGGGTGGTTCCATAGTGACCGTGCCATCACGCCTGGTGGAAAAGCTGAAACTGGAATCGGCTTGCCCACCTGCCACCACCACCTGCTCCTCTTTGGCAACGTCTTCCGCTGCCAAACTCCTGTAGGTCTTGCTGAAAAGAGATTTGGAAATTTGTAACTTTCCGCCCCACAGCCCTTTCAGAGTTAGCGGAAATGAATTTGCCTGCAGAGTGTGAGGTTTATCAGGTATCTGCAGTTCTTGCTCCACAGGCATCTTCACATCGGGATTCTCGATGATTTCTTCAATCCTCCCCTGTAGTTGGGTGGCTTGCGCTGGTAGCGCCATGTAGAAGAGAATTGCTAAAAGGCTGTTGGCGAGACGCATTAGTGAATGATCTTGAATATGTCATGATTAGTATATGTGGAATGAGAATTTCTCGCTCCTCAACGCTTCACATAAGAAATCCTGGAAAAATACTGGCAAAACTGATCTAGGGTCATGGAGAACTTTCCGTCTTCAAGATTCTTTGCGCCCTTGGGTATTGTGTGGCCCCACGGATTGCGCAAAGTGATGGTTTTATCCGCTGGGTTATAACCTATCACCGAGTAAGTGTGACCCCAAACTGGTGCGCCTTCTCCTGTTTTTACGTTTATCGACGCATCGGCTGTCATCGCCCGGGGAGGTTTTTCGCTGCTCAGCTCTTTCAAGGTGGCAGCCATCTTCTCCTTGTCGAAGTTCCAGACATTTTCTGTTCCTTTACCGGTGAGAATTTTTAGACCATCATCAAACAGCCCGGGTCCATCGGTGTGTTCTTGCGGAATCGGAGTGTCCGGATAGCGCATTATTGTGCGGAACGTCTGATCGTGTTTCATGCAGTATTGTCCGTAAGCCTTCTCGAGCACCCACATCCATACGCCGTCTTGGCCCGGCTTGGGATAGAGGAGAAGTTCTGCATCGCTTGGCGCTTTTACTGTTTCAGGATCTTTTCCTGGAAATTTCACTGTGTAAGTGCCGTCTTTGTTATCTTTGATCATATCCTTGACCTTCTCCGGATCGCTTGCAACGACCGCACCTACAGCGCCGTAGAAGTAACAGTTAGGATTGAATGCTTGGCGAACGTCTTCCAATTTGATGCTGTTGAGAGGATTTTTTTCGTCTGCGAAAAGAGCTCGATTTGTATTTTTGGTCACTTCCCGCATCTGCTTCATCAAGTTTTCCACATCGTTGACAAACTCGACGGCAGCAGCATCTGTTCGCTTGCCGGATTTTACGTCCTTCTGTAACTGATCGAATTTTTCCATCTGGCTTAACGTGATCTCTTTCTTGCCGGAAGGATCGAGTGCCTGAAACTTGTCGAATCGAGCCTTCAAAATCGCCAATACTTGAGCGGCCGAACCTTTGATTTCCGGGTCACCGAGTGCCTTGCCCAATTCTTCGAACGTGATTTTATCTTTGTCTTTAGCACCAACTGCTTTTAGCAATTCGGAAAAACCGATTTTAATATCGGCGGACGTTGTCTTATCAGGATCAGCCAGTTTCTCAGCCTTTTTCTCAGGCGGTGGCACAAGGTCATTCAGGCAAAGGGAAAATTTTTCAGATGCCTTGGCACCTTGTGCAGCTGCTTCTTGTTTTTCTCGATTCTGCAGCAGGTCCAACAACCCGAAATTAACAACGGGTGCGTTTTTCTGCAATGTGTCAAACGATGGATAATCAAATGAATTGGATATTGTCATTTTATTCTTCAGACATCAGAGGGGATAAGAAGTTGGACAGCGGAGTCAACGTGCGCCACACATTTCCGACAGGCAAGGATCGAGTCCTTGCCCGTCGAGTCCTTGCCTGTCGGATTCGCTGTCGGATTCGGCACATGCTATGAAACAGTGACCGGAGTCGGATTACGTCGGATTACAAACCGTTAGCCTTCACAACTTTCTGAATCTGATCGAAGACTTCTTGCGGCAGTTCGATTGTTTGCGTTCGCTCGATTCCAAATCGTCCTCCAGTTACAGTGGCAACGCACTTTCCATCTTTCTTCTCGAATGTAGCGCTTGTCACGTTCGCCCAGGGAAGTCCTGTTCCGGGGTCAACCATCATGCCGTTGATATTGGTGATTTCAATTTTGTCCTTGCCGCTTTTCACGTTGGCTGTCACTTCTTTGTCGAACCAGAGTGGAGGCGCACCGGGAAAGTTTTGGTAAGTTGAGTCTTTCAAGGAAAGCTTGACTTTATCTCCGTCGACCGAAATTCCTTTCGCGCCCATCTTGTCGAGGATGTCTTGCGCTTCCTTCGGAATCTTGGGAGTGTCTTTCACAAGCGTCAGTTCGCAAGCCATGAGATACATCAAGCCGGCGCCTATCAGTTCCTTTCCTTTGTGTTCTGCGCTTTGCGCGCCTGCTTTTAACAAATCCAAAGGGGAAAAACTTGGACTGCTCTCTGCATGAGTTCCGCTAATAGCCTTTACATCGCGGTTGTGTACTAATTCTGCTGTTGACATATAGAATCTTCCTTCATGTTTACCCTGAAGCGAATGTGGGGTCTGTGACTCGCAAAGGTGCGAATCTCAGCATTTTGTCAGGTCGAGTGGTAACGTAAAACTGCTCAACTGACAGCCGGGGCGACTTCTGTCGTGTTGATAGGACAATGGTGTCAGAACAAGGTTGCGGAAAGGTTGTAAATGTCTGATACGTTGATTCAGGAATCTACCTGTTGGTACACTCCGCATAAGTGGTATCAAAACTAAATAGAAGTGAAAACCTAAATGCAACCTAGAAGAGCCGCTATATAGCTCCCAATTATTCCAAAAAAACTGTCGTCAGACATTTTTTCGAGTCTTTTGGCTGGCAAACTCTTTACTCGTCCGTGCGATCCCTTTTCCAGTTTTCTTGCTTGAGCGAGAGCTCGCAGGCAAGAAATTGCGGTAACAAAGCAAGCAGAGCCTACAAGAAGCAGCAGCAGCTCGCAAGAGACGCGGCAATCGGTGAAGAAAAAGTTGTGCTTATATGTTGCTGCCGCTGGATCCTTCCACAAAGCGAGCAGACTGATCACAACCATGATGGAGCCGATTGCGCAGATTGTCCAAAGAGCCTTGATATCCTTCATCAGTGGCCGATAAACTGTAATCTGCGTCCCGCCTCCCCCTCCTCCGCCACCGCCGGCGAACGAAGTCTGTTCTGCGGCTGTTGCGGCTGTAGCTGCAAGCGCAGGCTCGCTAGAGACCAATTTCAGATTCGGCTGCTCAGCTTGTTTGCTTGGTTCGTGCATTGGTTCGTGCATTACAACCTGCTTGCTGATTCGAGTCCCTCTTTCAATTACGTTATACCCCTTGCGGCATGAAATTGATTGTGGATTTGATTGTTGCTTGCGCGCGGCTATTTCATGCTTTATCCCAACACGGCAAAAGTGATGACATTCCTTGGCTCCTACGCTGGGTCAGTGCGCCAAACCGGGTTTCTCTGGACCTGTCCACTTTACTCAATGACGTGGACATCGTTGCGTCTTCAAAGCGTGCAAGGACCAATTCTTAAAGTGAATGACAAGCAAGGCAATCCGATCGAGATTTCCGACCTTTTGTCACAGTGAAAGAATCATTCCATGTGAGCGTGGTGCGGAAAATTCAAATCCGAATTGACGATAGAGAGTTTATTCGCAGATCAAGTACAATATCTGTCTCTCATTGACGGGAACAAACAAGCGCATGGAAGAACGAGAGGGCAAACCAACACTCGATGAGCCGGTTCCCGCTTTTGTCATAGCCTATTCTGATTCATCCTTCTCCAACCCGCATCAGGTAGTTTCACCGGCACCGGCGCAATTCGATGCCACTGCTTTCACATACACAGGCAAGGAAATGGATGGGCTCGAAAGCAAGCGTCATACCGCCGTGCATCTGAACCCCGAGGGAAAGATGGATTGCTTCGAGTTCACCCCGGATTTCTTCAACTGGTTTGAAATCGGCTTGAAGAGGCGCACAAATGTGGAGCGGCTGACAATCAGCACGCGCTGGTTTACAGGCAATCAGGTTCCCAGAGTATCAGTGCTCCTTAAAGACGAGGCAAGTGGCGTCGATCGCGAAGTGCTGCATCGAGTGGCTCTGGCGCCAGACTCCGAACAGCAATTTCCCGTGACACCGCCTGCAGTAGCGACCGAAATAAGAGTCTTCTGCTACTATGACGGCGGCATCACTCGTGTTCACTGCTTCGGTGAGCCAGCCGATCCCCTGCCGGAAAGAGAAAATCTTCTTGCCGGAGCGTCAATCTCGCACGTGTCAAACGAGCACTACGGCAAACCGTCTCAGGCAGTAGCCGGCAACAGGCAGGTCGGACACATGCTCGGCTGGGAATCGGCCCGCACCGGTTTTGGCGAGCAAGCGCTCTTCCAGCTTGCCGAGGCTGCCACCATTGATGAAATCGTTGTCGACACTTACATGCACGTCTTCAATTCACCAATGTCATGCCACGTCTTCGCCCTTCACAACACGTCAGCGGCAAGCAATGACGAGCTCATGAAAACAGCGCCCAGATGGAAGCTCTGTTTTGCCGACGGGCGCGAGATCATCCCTGACAATTTGCCGGCTTATATGAAGGACGAGCAGTATTTGAGTCAGACGCAGGGCAAACCTGAAACATTCCAGTTTAAGCTGCACATCCCTGAAGACTCGCCCTGGAAGGCGCTTGTGCCTTTTGCACTATTGCGCCGTGACACGCTGCACCGCTTCAACAAACTCGATCCAGCAGGACCTGTCACTCACATTCTCTTTATGCATTTTCCAAATGGTGGCATTCACGGGCTCAAGGTTCACGGCACGCCTTAGTTAGTGATCAACGCAGGACCGAGTTGATCGATTTTGAACTTTTTGCACTGTGTTTGTCTCTTTTATTGTGTGATGGTGCCCTAAATCTGCAATATAGGAGACATGTCCTTTTTATTGCAGAAATCCGCTCCGCTTCTGCAATATAAGAGACAAATTAGCGGACTCTCTCACCAGTAGCGCGAGCCGTCTTCAATAGTTGTGCCACCACTGCGGAAGCGGCTGGCGGCGCCACTATCGCCCGCGGATTCAGCGTCGCGGGCGCGTCGTTCGTAATCAGGAATCGAGCTGCTCGAGCTTGATGACGAAGATGATGACGAGTGCGATCCGAATCCACCCCCGAATCCACCGCCCCAGTTTCTCGTTATCGAGCCCGACAAGAGAGCTTGCACGGCAGCGCGGTCCTCAGCTGCCATCATTGCCTGATCGCGATCTGCATATTTGTTGATGTGGCCGAGCAATGCGCTTGCTTTCTGCCGCACCGATTGTTGCCCTCCAGTGGTGCGCACGGCCAACTGCAAGCTGCGGCGCGCTTCTACATATCTGCCTTCCGAGCACGCGCGTGTAGCCATTAAGTAAGGCCAGACCGGATTGTTCGACTCAAGACTGGCCATGATTGGCCAGGTCTTCATCAGCATGTTGAGAGATTCAGAGTGTTCCCAGCCACCACCGGGATCTTCATGCTCCATGTCTTTTCTTGCCGCTACAGTTAGACATGCTACAGCACGGCGCCCAAGTGCCGCCTCAAACCCTCTTGAAACGCCAGAGTTTCTACGTTCAATGCAGTCATTCTCAAGGATAGAATAATACTGTTCGCCGGCATTTTTGTAGTTGCCTCGCGCTTCTTCTGCCCTGGCTCGTCGCAACTCCTCGACTATGCGTTGTGATTGTGCCAGGCAGGGCTGCAACGATATAATGCCGACCGCCAGAGCAACCACAACAAGTTTTTCAGTCAATGTTTGAAATCTGACTTGCATGATGTCCTACATTACCGATCGGTACTGGCGTCTACGCTGTCCGCTGCCAGCTGCTCTGGCTAAGCCTGGCAAACCAAATTGCTCGGCTTCGTCACCGCCAGCCGGCAACGGAAATTGATCCAACAGAAGTGATTTAGCATCGGCTCCGGCAACATTTGCAGGCACGGGCGCCGGCCCCGAGTTTGCATTTGGCGGCCGCCAATTAGGGTTTCCAGCCCATGCTTTGGGATAGTAAGACGTTCCATAACCAGGAGTGTTTGGTGTCATTACAGGAGTATTATTTCCGCCATTGTTTCCAGTATTGTTTGGGGAAGGTGCGCCCATTACAACAGGAGCGACCTGACGGAAGAAATTGTTGAATCGGGAACGGCCACGATGTTCGCTACTATTGGCATTGGTGGCTTGCGTATTAGCTGCTGGTGTATTGGTGGTTTGTGCGATTGGCTGAGATGCGTAAGGCGCAACGTAGGCAGCCGACTGATTTGAGATCGCAACAGGGGTCGTAACTGCGGTGGTAGTTGTATTCGGAGTATATGGATTCGAAGCCGCCGCTGTTATCGAAGCCGGATAATGGGAGTACCTCGGAACTGCCGCGGTCGAACCCGGGGCAGTAGAAGGCGTGAATGCTCCAATACGAGTCCAACTGCTTGGACCCAATGCGCCGACCATGGAAAATTTGTCGTTGCCCATGACAGTATATGAGCCGCTGTCCGAGCCCGTTTTGCTCCACTTAGACCATTTCCCGTTTTCCGCGTTCAACTGCCCAGAGTCGTCAATCGAGCCATGCGGTCCCTTCATGGTGCAGTGGAATCCGCCACCCATCTGAATATCCCAGCGAATCTCCCAGACACCGTCGGCTTTAGTGACCGAGGTTTGCCACAATCCAACCAATGCTTTATCGACCGCAAAGCAAGGCGCAGCCGCAAAAAAGATGAAAGAAAGTAAAACTAAATGAGCAAACTTTGGTTTACGCATCGTACGTTATTTCCATGGAATGGACGCCACCTTCCGTAATGATAATTCAAAAACCGGAAGACATCGCATCAAATACCAATCATCTTTAGCAGAAACAACCAGGGCTGAGATGGTTTTCGGATGTTGATTCGTAACACTCTATAATCGATGGGAGAGGTGGTTCAAAGGTTATTCAGGTTGGCAACAAATCGCGCGCTATCACTAACACTATCCCTGGTGGCGCTGGTGATCGGCATGGGGCTGTTTGTGTTGCCGTCCAGTGCTCAAACGTCGAATGACGATGACGATCCACAGTACCGTCTCAAGCGCAATTCAGCCCAAGATCACTCGGCACCCATTGAACACGGTGGCAAGCAATTGCAAGGAGGTATCACTCGGATTGGTGTACCCGACGATGCCGGTGCAACCACCCCGCTGATGGGAGACGTGCGCCAGGCATTTCCTTCAATTGAGTCAAAGCAGCCACCATTGAAAGGACAGGCTCAGTTCGACGGACCAACGGAAACTCCTCCGGTCTTGGTGCCTGGCAGAGCTGTGAACGCTCCTCCAGAGATGTACAGAGGATGGCTGGAAAAAGCACATCCGCAGTTCAGCCTGCAGGCATCAACGATGGCAGAAAATCGCCTCGTGGTTATTCACGATAAATATGACAACACCGAGCGGACTTTGAGCAGCCTCGGGTTACGCTTTGTCAGCATGGACAAGCAAGAGTTTGACGGCTACGACTTGGCTGGTGCACAAGTTGTCGTCGTCGATTGCGGACCCAAAAATCTCTCACCGGTGGCAATGTCGAGGATCCGCGATTTCGTAGCGAGAGGCGGTTACTTGTTTACCACTGATTGGATGCTCGACAAACTCGATCAATTTATCTTTCCCGGCTACATCGCCTGGAGTGGTGCAATGAACAGGCAGAATATGTACGACGCTGCCATTGTCGGACAGGAGCCTGTGTTGTTCAGACACGCGGTGACAAATGCTTCCTGGAAGATGGACATTCATTGCCACCTGATTCGAGTGCTCAATAAACAGGCAGTGCGAATTCTGGCTGTGAGCCGCTCGTTGGTCGCGGATGATCCTGATGGTCAGGGGATTCTGGCTGTGGTCTTTCCGTTCGAGCGCGGCTATGTTATGCACATGACTGCCCACTTCGATCGCAGCCAGGCGATGATGGGTTACGGATTGCCAGACCCGGCGCCAGTGATCGGCATCAGCCTCAGACAAGCAATTGCCATCAATTTTGTTGTCGCTGGCCTGAGTGGCGAGAGATTATAGCCAACTGCCTGATGCTAATTTCGCTGCTCTGGGGCGGCTGGTGATGCGCTTCTGGTTTGCTTGCTTCATCATCAAAATTGGATTGCAGCGAGATGTTCGTTAATATCGGTTACTGTTCCATGGTGAGTATAGAAGAAATCCGTGAACCCAATTCCAGGGACAAATCTACGCATCGTATCGTCTGGGCATGTGCGAAATGCAATTGTGTATTCGGTAGTTGCTTGCGCAATGGACAGCTGCGCAATGTTGGTTCCAGCCTTGAGCGGCATGGTCTTTTCCATATTGGGCTACGTGGATCTGCAACGGAGGAGTGAGCCCCCTTTCCATTATTGCTTAGGAAGTATGAACAGATCTCGCAAATCCAGCATTCTTACTAGCGTTTTACACGGGCGTGACAGTCGTTAACCGAACTGAAAGATTATGTTGAGTTGACTGTGCGGTGATATCGTATATGGTGCCGTCTCGATTGACCGTTCATAGTTCCGCCGGTGGTGCATTAGCGGTTCCGTCATTAACAATGGACCAACTACTGTCCATATCTGCGCAAGAGCTGATTTATCCCAGACCGCGAACATTATACTGTGACAGGCAAGCGATCCGGGAGCGCAGGCGTCTCGCCTGCATCGGGGACCTCTTCAGGAGCAAGCAGCAATGTGGCAGAACAACTGAAATAATCAAACATAGGAGCATAATGGAGAAGGATCCTTCGTCAGGTTCGTTAGCGGCATAGCTGTTGCAGATAATTTAATGCTGTTTTGGCATCGTCAATCGATACCCGGATGGTTCTCCGGTCATAATGCAGACCTTGCCTGTAATCGGCTTCTACACGCCTTTCTCGGAGAGACGAAAGAACTTGCCTCAATCCTCGCCGCAGTCCATCTTTGCGTTGATCATGAGTGGTGCGTGAAAGCTGTCGAATTACATAATCGTGAATGAACTTTGTGCCAGTCTCTACTTCCTGAATTTGCGCGGCAGTAAAAACCTGTCCTTGCTGCTGGAGAATAGGCATATTCAATGCAAAGTCGTGTTCGGTGTCTCTTAGATAGTCATAGGCCGTGCCAAAGACACCATAATAGGCGCGGCTCAAAGCTGCTCTATAGTTCGATTGAACTTCGCTGTCTCTTAACTCCGGATCGTCGCCACAAGCAGGGTTCGTCAGTAGACGCTCCGCCAGCGAAACGTAGAACTTCCAACCGAAAGTCATTGAAAGTCCATCAGAATGCACAATTTATCATCGGCGCGGTCGAAGTTTGGCAGCCACCAATCATCGTTAAATCGCTTCCACAGCTCGGAAGCATTTTCGAAATCTTTGGACGTTTTGACCTTGATCACGAGTCTGCGCGAAGACGGCTCATCTGGGTCCACGGAAGAGCGCAGAGTGACTGTATCTCCACGGAAGATTTCGCACAATTGAGCATAGGATTCATCAATTAGCGCCCGAAGACTTTCTGTTTCTGCTATCACGCTTTCAATTCCTGCAGGGTCAAGCCATTGTAGTTCAGGCTGTGTGCCGCGGCCGAAAACCACGTAACAAAACCCTGGTTGCGTCAAGGGAGCCACTTGCATTATCACGTCCGAGGCTTGGTTGTTGTTATCGACTATGCGCAGCTCGTTGCGTCCGCGAAGCTCACTGTTTACACGCGCATTTGAAACTTGCTCAGAGGATCGAGGAGCTTGTGTCTCCATCCTTTCACTAGTCGAAATCGATAAGGTGGCTTGCATATTTTCAACCCAACTTGTCGCTGGCAGTAATCGTTAGGGTAATTGGCATTTCTACTGTACCCACCGCATAGCTATTATGCTTAAAGTCTATTCGAAAAGTCTGTATTCCGGCAATCAATGGAATTCCGTTTGGAGCTGCCACTCTGATGTTCAACGTCGAAAGGCTCTCTCCGGGCCTGATTTCTAAGTTCAAGAGGTTCGTAAATCGGGTCTGACCGGTTAATTCAAAAATCGCTTCGATTTCCACTGTCGTCAACTCGGCTGGCGGCTCTTCAACACCAAAAAGGACATAAACCCAGAGCGGTATCGACAAATTGAATGGCCCTTGCTCTGTGCCCTTTAGGGTCGCGACCTTGACCTTCAAGCCGGGCAGCACTCCCAGAATCGAAGTCTCTCTGGTGTCTGGTTCCAGCGCTATGGACCGACAAAACGTTGCCATCTTCAGAACCAACCGCGGGCCTGTTCTGGGGCCGCGCCCGCTCTTGGTTTTTTCTGATGCTCCCATCTATTCCTCACGTATTTGCTAGCTGCAATATACCCGATTGGAAACTTGGCTGGTAGACCGGGGTCTTTGCGAATAAATCGCCAGTTCCAGCGGGGTCAGACGGCAGCAGTCAGACTGGTGTACAGACCTACGTGCCTGGTATCAACCTTAGCCCGGTGTGTGATGAGTATTGTCCTTGTGGAATGATCAAGTTATGAGGTTTACGGCCCACTGGTCGAGTCTCTGGTCGGCTCAGCCATCGCATGTTGCAGACAGCCTCGATGGGCATTAACGAGAGGCGCGCACTCAATTTGGTTTTTGGCGAAGACTTGCCAAACGAGAAGCCTGCATTAGCCTTTGCCACCAAGCAAGACATGCTCAATCGCACGAGCAGATGTCTTGTATGCAGAAGCGGCAGCGATTGCAGAAGAATTTTCAGTAACCTGCATCAAATCGGATAAACGACATTTGTCAGTTGTTCCGATACGCGCCATAATTCCTTCTGAACCTTTTCGTCATGTGAGCGCTCATTCGAGCTGACGAGGACAGGATTGCCTTTCAATTCTTTGAATTTGTCCGGTCCGTAGTATTGGCCTCCATGAACGTTTGGATCTGTGGCGGCACGCAAGTAAGGATAGGCTCCGTGTCGCGCATCCTGACTGAGAAACAAAAACGCCTTCATGAGAGTTCGAGGCAGCGTGCGTTTATTCGCATGCTTTTGCAGTTCTGTCCTCGACCAACCCGGATGCGCAGCCACGGCAATCGTCTTGCTGCCTGCCGCTGAAAGCCGTCGCTGCAATTCATAAGTGAACATCAAGTTGGCTATTTTAGACTGTCCATACGCTCTGGTCGGAACATATTTCTGTTTACATTCAAGGTCGTCGAAGTTGATCGAGCCCCATCGGTGTGCACCACTTGATACGTTGACAATGCGCGAACCGGGGTTCTTGGTTAGCAAATCCAGGATCAGTCCAGTAAACGCGAAATGACCGAGGTGGTTCGTTCCAAATTGGAGTTCGAAACCATCTTCGGTAAGTTGGTAAGGCGGCACCATCACTCCCGCATTGTTGATCAAGATATCGATGGCATTGTACTTCTCATGCAATTCTTGCGCGCATTCACGCACAGATCGCAGTGAACCAAGGTTTAGATCGACGAGGGTCACGTCAGCATTGCTAACTTCTGCGAGAATTTCGCGCACGGCACCTTCGGCTTTCTCCCGACTTCTGCAAGCAAGCACCACTTTTGCGCCGTGGGCTGCAAACACTTTGGCGCACTCCAGACCGGTGCCAGAATTTGCTCCGGTTATTACCACCACTTTGCCGGTTTGATCTCCAACGCTATTTTCGGTCCAGATCTCTCTGTTCCGTGCTGCCTGCGGTTCAGTCTTCGATACAGTGGCACTCATGAAATTTCCCTTCCTTTATTCACTCAAGTTATCTGCCTTTTCTCTGCTCTTCACGCCTTGCTTCTGTTCAGTCACTGCTTGTCTTTGGCTTCTTCCAGCCGGCTTTTCTCCAGCGCTGGAACCCGTGACAACAACTTCTTGATCTCTGCAATCAATTGCCCTGCATCGAATACAGGCATACTAACAAATGCGTCCGCACCAAGCACACGCCCGGCTTTCTCTGTTGAGGCATTGGCACCAGCTCCTGTACGACCCGGTGCCAGAGCCAATATCATAAACATCGAATCTTTATGGGTTGAGTCGCTTCTCAGCCGCCTCAGGAATTCAAACAAGGATTCGTCTTCCAGATAGGCAGCGCAAACGATCACATCAGCGTGGTCTTTGTCGTCTAAAAAAGCGAATGCCTCTTCGATCGTTTGAGCGGCTACAACCGAGTGTCCTGCGTCCTTGCAGGCGGCTTTCAACTGGTCCGAATGCTCAACAGTATCCATTATCAAAATGCGGAACGTATCTTTAGCCGCCAGCACCGGGGTTGCTGGCTCGACTTTTGGTTCATCAGTCATGAACCCTCCTTGGCTGTCGGCGTCGCTTCATATTGTGTGTCTTTTATGCTCGCTGAGGGAATTGGGTGTATCTCTCACGAAAGGACCTTCTCGGTCCGACGCAGAATGACAGTCTAAAGCACTAACGTAAATCAAGAGTTAACAAGTGCCAGGCGAGAGTAGTCTTGCTTAAGGCTCCTGAGCTTCGGTTTGTCTTCCGATCTTGGCTTCTCGCCAAACACATGAAAGTTTGTGTGAATTTAGGCGTTCGCGAAAGGATGAAGCGTCTTTTGAACTTCGACCGCCGTGTTTTTGAGGATCACAGACACCGCTGATCGGCATTTTGTGCAAGCACATGGTGACACTTGCGAGTGTGCAATCTGATCCAATGCCGCGTCGACTGCCGCCTGAAACTGCGAATAGTCTTTCCGGGCGGTTTGAATGGACTGCTCTGTTGAGACAGCTGCAGATTTAGATTCCTCAGGACGTTTCCTGCGATTAACTTCCTGCTCGATTTCATCTTCAGAGATTGCGTTGGCTAGCATCTGCCCGCGGCAGATTTGCTGCCAGGGCGCACCCACCAGGGCTTGGCGAACAACTACTTCGAACACCTGTCTGCGTACACCAGCACCGTATGCTCCGGCTGAATCCTGCCTCATAGAATCACACCTCGCTAAGCTGAGAGTTCGACAATACTCCCATCGAACGGCATGCACACTGGGTTTTTCCCTGATCTATAGGGCAGCACAATGCAGCAGGGTCAACCGCGAATTTTTAGCAGCGACGTACGCAGCTGAGCCCGGTCAACTCCAACTTTCTCGAGAACTTGCATGGCGACGCCACCATCTTCCTTCAATAGACCAAAAAGAAGATCCTCAACATCGGTTTCTTGCCTCTTCTGGCGATGGGCTTCTGCGTGAGCTAAAGCAATTATCCGATCTGTTCTTGGCGTATTTCTTAGGTCCAGGCCCAGGTCTCCATGAAGAGTACCGGTGATTTTCTCGACTTGTGTTCTGGCCATGTCTAAGGTGATGCCGTCGGCAATCAAGGTTTTCGCGGCCATGCTATCTGCATCTTGCAAAATCGCCAAAAGAATTTGATCGGAAACGACCAACCAATGTCCTGCTGCCCTTGCACCAGCTTGCGCCCTTTCTATCACCATACTTGCGGACTTGGATAGGATGGGCCGATCCTTACGAATTCCCACCAGTCGACCAAAGACGCGCAGCAGAAACGGTTCGCGAAACGGTTCTGCCGTCTCGCATCTCAGATAAAGCATTTGCTCGCGTATACCGCGCAAATCGGCATTGAGATTTTCCAACACCCTCGCCGCCACACCTTCTCCTTCGGAGAGCAATCCCATTAGCAAATGTTCAGTGCCTAAGAAGCTATCGCCTATTTGCCTAGCTTGATCACAGGAAAGCTCCAGTACTCTTTTTGCTCTGGGCGTGAACGGAATTTCAACGGCGACAAAACCGCTACCGCGTCCAATTATCTTTTCTACTTCTATGCGTGCGTCCTTTAGCGTGACACCAATATCTCTGAGGGCGAGTGCTGCTGCCCCTTTTCCTTCACCAACCAGTCCCAACAATATAAATTCAGTACCAACGAAGTTATGACCCAGCCGCCGAGCCTCTTCCTGGGCAAGCATAATCACCTTGATTGCGGATTCAGTAAATCTTTCAAACACTTCCAGATCTCCGACTTGCACTGACTCGATCCAATCACTCAGCGAGGACCGGGTCCTCCAGGTCCGCCTGGGCCGCCAGGACCACCCGGAAAATTCATTGGCAGTCCAACGAATCCCATTTTTCTCCTGAACGATCCATCGTATGCAATGAAAAACTGCACTGTTACTAGCTTGGGTGCGCCAGGCGGAAGGGGACCGAAGGAGCCAAGCCCATTGAGCGTTTCTGTGAACTCTCGATCTTGCTCTTCTGATAGAGAATGCAGGATCACAATGTGGGAAATGTCACCGCGGCTATCTAAGTCAAATTGCACGATCAAACATCCAGGGCTTGGCACACATCCATTGTCTCCAATGCCAAGATTAAATCTAATCGCCTCCATTTCGCCTTCTATGCCCCAGTAGTAGCCGTTCAGATCACCTGAATCTCCAGGAATCGTAGGACTCAAATTGCCACCGATGCATATTGTTCCGACTTGAACGTCACTTCCCTGGAAGGTGGCCTTAAAGTCGGCATCATTCAAAACTCCTTCAATTCTGATGAACGGTGCGACTTCTTTGACACATTTGATTGCCTGTTGATCGACCTCGGGCGAGCCACTACCTTGCTCAATCTTGACCAATGAAAGATCACCAGTGCCCTTAATTCGGAACAGTCTTTCTATAGTACTACCCTCATGGTAGACGGTGTTCGATCAGGCGTCACGCAGTCTGGCGGCAAGCAGACTGGACGCATCA
>Ga0182024_10010110_pt1 | contig 19333 bp, 17 predicted proteins | sample P32metaG_FD_120480 | JGI IMG/M metagenome (GOLD analysis project Ga0182024, IMG submission 120480) | Permafrost microbial communities from Stordalen Mire, Sweden - P3-2 metaG (Illumina Assembly) | ecosystem: Environmental > Terrestrial > Soil > Wetlands > Permafrost | place: Sweden: Stordalen... | reverse complement strand
GCGAGATCGGAATAATGAGGCTGGCCGCCCCGCGTCGTCCGGGGCTGCGCCTTCCAACCCGCCAGCGCTTCTTCGGTGAACCAGATCGTCAGGCTTCCACGATTGCGAAGCGCTGCGTCATAACCCCGCCAATTGGTCACTCGATGCCGCTGACGGGCAATGTGGCGCCGGCCCTTTGAATGAAACTTGAACGGCACGACAGACCCCCGCGATAGCCACGGCAAACATCTGCCCCTACACTCCTTAAAAATGCCGCCACGGCGCTATCCGTGCACCAAAGTCACCGAATGCGCCAACTACATCAAAGACGCTGGATATGCGTAAACCTAGATAAAAGCAGAAGGCTCTAGCACCGAACGAGTGGGCCGCGTTGGGTAACAGGGAGATGCACCTGGACTTCATCAAGGTGACCACGGTCCGCCGTCTGAGCGCAAGAAATTGAAGTCGCATCCTTCCTTGGCGGACAGAACCGCATGGTGATAGAGGCGAGCATAACCACGCTTGGGGATGGGATTGGCTATTTTCAGCCCCGCGCGCCGTCGTTCCATTTCTCCAGCGTCCACTAATAGATCGATTCGTTTCTCGCGCGCGGAGAGGCGGATGCGGTCACCCGTGCGTACGAGCGCCAGCGGCCCGCCTGTGGAGGCTTCGGGAGTCACGTGAAGAACAATTGTGCCGAAGGCGGTTCCGCTCATGCGCGCGTCAGAGATGCGGACCATGTCCTTCACGCCCTGCCGCGCGAGCTTCTTCGGTATCGGGAGATAGCCAGCTTCCGGCATCCCGGACGGGCTCTTGGGGCCGGCGTTCTGCAAGACGAGAACGTCCTGCGCCGCGACGTCGAGATCTGGGTCGTCGATGCGCGCGGCGAGATCGTCGAGCGAGGCGAATACGATCGCGCGCCCTTCGTGCTCGAGCAGCGCCGGCGTCGCTGCGGCGCGTTTGAGCAACGCGCCTTCCGGCGCCAGCGTCCCGTGAAGCGCGATCAGCCCGCCCTGCGGTTCGATCGGGTTGTCCTTGGGACGAACGACGGCATGGTCGATCGCGTCGCGCAGCGGTCTGGCGAGGCGCTCGGCGAGAGTCTGCCCGGAAACGTCGCGCGTCGCCAAATCGAGGCTGCCCGCGAGCGCGCGAAGGACCCCCTCGAGGCCGCCGGCGCTATGGAAATCCTCCATATAGCCTTCGCCAACCGGCTTGAGGTTGACCAAGACCGGCGTTTCGTCGGACAGCCGGTTGAATTCCTCGAGGTCGATGCGCACGCCAAGACGTCCGGCGATGGCGGTGAGATGGATGAGGGCGTTGGTCGAACCGGAAATCGCGAGGAGAACGCGCAGCGCATTCTCGAAGGCGGCGCGCGTCATGACCTTCTGAGGCGTGCGATCGTCGCCGACCAGCTGCGCGGCGAGCGCGCCGGTCTCCTCGGCGGCTCTGAGGCGGTCGGCGTGGACGGCCGGGATTGTGGCGCTGTTGGCGATCGTCATCCCCAATGTCTCGCTCAGCAGCGCCATCGTGCTGGCGGTGCCCATGACGGCGCATGTGCCCGCCGTGACCGCCAACCGCCCTTCGAGGGCGGAAATCTCCTCGGCGACGATTTCGCCGCTTCGATAGCGCGCCCAGAAACGGCGGCAGTCGGTGCAGGCGCCGAGACGCTCTCCCCTGTGTCGGCCCGTCATCATGGGACCTGCGACCAGGAGCACAGCCGGCTTGTTCGCCGAAGCCGCTCCCATGAGAAGCGCCGGGACGGTCTTGTCGCATCCGCCCATCAGAACGACGGAATCCATCGGCTGCGCGCGGATCATTTCCTCGACGTCCATCGCCATCAGGTTGCGGAACATCATGCTGGTGGGGCTGAGGAAGACCTCGCCCAGCGAAGTGACGGGGAAGGCGACAGGCAACGCGCCCGCCGCCAATACGCCGCGTTTGACCGCCTCCAGGAGTTCGGGGAAGTGCCGGTGGCAATTGTTGAAGCCGCTGGCCGTGTCACAGATCCCGACAATCGGCTTGTCGAGCGCCGCGTCCGTGTATCCCATCGACTTGGCGAACGACCGGCGCAGAAAGCGCGCGAAATCCGGGTCGCCGTAGTTGGTTAGACCGCCGCTCAATCCCTCGAAAGACTTGCTCATGCCAGCGCACTTCGTATGACGAGTTTCCTGCGGATATATTTGGGCTCGAGATAGTCCTTGATGCCCAGCGAGCCTCCCTCGCGACCGAACCCGCTTTCCTTGATCCCGCCGAACGGCGCCTCCGCGGTGGCGAGAAGCGCGTCATTGACGCCGACCATGCCCGCCTCCAGGCCCTCGGCGGTCAAGTCGGCCAGTGCGGAATCATGGGTGAATACATAGGCGGCGAGTCCGTAAGGGACGGCGTTGGCGCGTTTGAGCACGTCGTCGAGTTCGGTGAACGCCGCAATCGGAGCGACGGGCGCGAACGGCTCCTCGCGCATGATCCGCGCCGCATCGGGCACGTCGGTCAGCACGGTCGGCTCGATGAAATTGCCCTTGTTGAGATTGGCCGGCCGCTTGCCGCCCGCCAACACCCTGGCTCCGCGATTGACCGCGTCTTCAATGAAGAGCAGCGCGCTCGAAACGGCGCGATCCCGGATCATCGGACCCATGGTCACGCCCTCGATCAGGCCGTCGCCGACGACCAGCGTCTGCGCGTATTGCGCAAATTCGGCCTCGAACGCCGGCTTGATCGACTCATGAACGAAAAAGCGCGACGGCGAAATGCAGACTTGTCCGCAGTTGCGAAATTTCGCCGCCGCGACTTTTCGAGCCGCCGCGATCGGATCCGCGTCGGCGTGCACGATGACCGGGGCGTGACCACCGAGCTCCATCGTGACCTTCTTTACGCCCTGCGCGCAAAGCGAAAGGATGCGCTTGCCGACCGGCACCGAACCGGTCAGGGAGACCTTGCGGATGACCGGCGAGGCGATCAGGGCCTCGGAGAGCCGCTGGGCGTCGCCGGTGAGAACGGCGAGGGCGCCCTTGTCCAGTCCGGCGTCCTTCAGCGCTTGGGCGATCGCAAAACAGGCGCCGGGGGCCTCGGAGGCCGGTCTGGCGATGATCGCGCAGCCGGCGGCCAGGGCGGCGGCTATCTTGCGGGCCGGCAGCAGAGCGGGAAAGTTCCATGCGGAAAGGGCAAGACAAACGCCCACCGGCTGATAGATGACCGAAAGCCGATCATCCGGCGTTCGTCCCGGTATCGTCTGACCGTAGATGCGCTTGGCCTCCTCGGCGCACCATTCGAACTGATCCGCCGCCGCGGCGGCCTCGCTGCGCGCCTCGGCTAGCGGCTTTCCGGTCTCCGCACTGATCATGTGGGTGATGCCGGCGTTGCGTTCGCGCAGGATGTCGGCCGCTCGCCGCAGCACCGAGGCGCGGCGCCAGGCGGGCGCCTCGCGCCAGATGCGAAAGCCGGCGTCCGCGCTTTCAATCGCGGCCGCGATGTCGGCGTCCGTCGCCATCGGGATCGCGCCGACGACCTCTTCAGAGACCGGGCTGATGACGGGCTTCGACGCCTGGTCGGACGCGGAACGCCATTCATTGTCGATGAAAAGGCCAAAACGATCGTACATCTCGGGCGCTTTCTTTCTCTAAATGGCGGCTTCGTGGTACGCGGCCTCGGCCTCTACGCACCAGGCGCCGACGTTCCATCGGCCGTAGGCCCCCACGTCCGGCCCGAAGTAGACGGGCACATGCACGAGGCTTAACCCCTTATGGGCGTGCGCCCTGCGCAGCGCCTGCTCGAGTTCGTCGGCCGAAGTCCCGCCTTCGACCGCGAACACGCCTTCGACCGCGGCGGCGAGGCGAACAGCATTAAGATAATCATAGATCGCCGAGGCGCCGCCCTCCCGGCCGTAGCCGCTCTGCTTGATCCCGCCGAAGGGCGCCTCGGGCAGCGCGACCGCGCAGGTGTTGACGCCGACGACGCCGGCCTGCAAGGCCTCGCAGACGAAGTTCGAGGACGACAGAGACTGGGTGAAGACATAGGCGGCGAGGCCCATCTCCAGTGCATTGGCCTTGTCGATCGCCTCGTTCGTGCTCGCGACGGGAACGATCGGCGCGATCGGCGCGAAGGGCTCCTCGTTGAGCACTTCGGCGTCGGCCGGCGTGTCGGTCATCACGGTCGGCTCGAAGAAGAAGCCGCGATTGAGATGCGCCGGCCGCGCGCCGCCGAAAAGGACGCGCGCGCCGCGCTGGCGCGCGTCGGCGACGAGGCGCTCGGCGCGGTCGCGCTGATGCGCCGTCGTCAGCGGCCCCATGGTCACGCCGGGGGTCAGGCCGTCGCCGACGCGCAAAGCCCTCGCCTCCTCGACCATCTTCTCGGCGAAGCGGCCGGCGAGGCTTTCATGCACATAGAAACGGCTCGGCGAGGTGCAGACTTGGCCGGCGTTCCTGAATTTCGCGAAGGCGGCGATCTTGGCGGCGGCGTCCACGGCGGCGTCGTCGAGGACGAGCACGGGCGCGTGGCCGCCGAGTTCCATGGTGATTCTTTTGACCGTGTCGGCGCTCTGACGGATCAGAATCTTGCCGACCCGGGTCGACCCGGTGAAGGACACCTTCCTGACGCTAGGCGCCGCCATCAGCGGCGCGATCACCTGCTCGGGCGAGCCGAGCAGCAGGTTGACCGCGCCGGGCGGAACGCCGGCGTCGGCGCAGCATTGCACCAGCGCGGCGACCGACGCCGGCGCCTCCTGCGCGGGCCGGACGATCACGCTGCAACCCGCCGCCAGCGCCATGCAGATTTTGCGCGCGGAAAGGTTGATCGGAAAGTTCCAGGCCGTCAGCGCGAGCGAAACGCCGACCGGCTCATAATCGACCTTCAGGCGGTTCTCGGGAGCGCGCGAGCCGATCGCATAGCCGTAGATACGGCGCGCTTCGTCGGCCGCCCATTCGAAATGATCGGCCGAGGAGATCACTTCGAGTTCCGCTTCGCCGAGCGGCTTGCCGACCTCGAGCGTGACAAGCCGCGCGATGCGCCCGCTACGTTCGCGCATCAGGCCGGCGATTTTGCGGACGACGTCCGACCGTTTCCAGGCGGGCACGGCGCGCCATTTAGCGAAACCCGCCACGGCGCTGGCGAGCGCCGCTGCGACGTCCCCGGCGCCCGCCTCCGTCACGTTCGCCAGAACGTCCTCGGTGGCCGGATTGATCACCGACGTGGTCCCGCCGGTCCCGGTCCGGGATTGCCCGTCGATGAAGAGAGGAGGCGCGGTGTACATTATCTGTCTTTCTGCAAATCGCGACATTCCGGTCGGACGCCGCAAGCGGCTAGATGGTCAGAAGGCCGCCGTTGACGTCGATCGTGGCGCCGGTGATGTACCGCGCCGCGTCGGACAGGAGGAACAGCGCGACCATCGACATGTCTTCCGGCGTGGCGAACCGCCCCAGCGGAATGCTTTCCAACTCGCGCTGACGTTTGGAGTCGCTGACCAATCCTGAGTACCGCTCCCCTTCGACCGATCCGGGCGCCATGGCGTTGACGCGAACGCCCTGCCGACCGAACTCCTTGGCGAGATGGCGCGTCAACCCGAGAACGCCAGCCTTCGCCGCCGTGTAATGGGGCCCCAAGGCGAGGCTGATCTGCCTTCCGGCGACGGAGCTGAAATTGACGATGGCGCCGCGTCCGTTGCGGACCATCAAGTCGATCGCCGCCTGACAGCAGAGAAACGTGCCTTTGAGGTTGGAGTCCAACACCATATCGTACTCTTCCTCGGTGATCGAAAGAGAAGAAGCGAGCGGCGAATAGCCGCCGGCGCAATTGACCAGAAAATTCAGCGTTGGATTTTCCTTATCGACCCGGTCGAAAAACGAGGCCACCTCAATGCGCCTCGTCACGTCGAGTTGCACGGGAATCGCGGAATCGCCGAGGTCAGCCGCGATTCCTTCCGATCGAAACCCGTCGAGGTCCGGCACATAGACCTTGGCGCCTTCGGCGACGAGATCCCGCGCGATTCGCGCGCCGATCCCGCGCCCAGCGCCCGTCACCACCGCGACCGTTCCCACAAATCGATCCATTTCTGCCCTCCGCTTTGATGCGCAACGAACCAGACGTCTTCCACGGCCGCAGGCCGCCTTGAGCGTGCGTTCGAGGCTGCGATTCAGCGCCCGTCGATTCCGAACGCGGCGAGAAAGCGTTTGCCATGGCGGAGAATCTCCTCCTCGGGCTCGGCATATCCGAATGCGTTCGCTTCGTATTCGACAGCCAGAGAACCAGAGTAGTTCTGCTTCCTCAGTTCCTCCACAAGAGCGCCGAAATTTATCTCGCCGGCGCCGAGCGGCGGAAAGCTGAACGCTGGATAGCGGCCCGCGCCGTCCTTCATGTGGACGTGAACGATCTCGCCGCCGAGCTCGGCCACCAGACGGAGCGGATCTTCGCCGTGAACGACCAGGTGACTCGGATCGAAGTTGATCCGAAACGGCACGCCGGGAAGATCTCGGCGGAGAGCATGATAATCGTCGATGCCGCGAAACATATGGCCGACGATCGCTTCGATCGCCAGGGTTACGTCGTGATCTACGGCGGTTTGAGCGGCGGCCGATACGGCGTCGGCGAACCAGCGCCACGCATCGCGACGATCGATATTGGGGGCGAGCGGGCCTGACAGGATATGGACGACAGGCGCTCCGACGTCGCGGGCGAGCGCGACGCAGCCGTTGACGAATTCGATCGACGCCTTTCTCGCCTTGGGGTCGGCATGGATCATCGGAATATGGGCTCCCACCGCGTCGATGACCATTCCCATCTCGCGCGCGCCGGCGACGATCGCGGCGCGCTCGGCGGCGGACGTCGCCGGCGTCACATGGGGTCCAGCCCAGGGTAGGGTTTCGGCATTGAGTTCAAAGGCGGCATAGCCGGCCGCGTGCGCCTTGCGAAGGGCCACGAGAACCGGATCGCGAAACAGGCCGACGCTGTGGAAAGAGGCCCTCATTCCTTGTTCACTCCGATTGACGCCGCAACGCTGATCAGCCGAACAACTCCTTGAACAGTCCTACGGAGGCGCGGAAGCCGTCCTCGAACAAACCGCCCTCGGGGCGGTAAACGCTTTCAAACGATATGACCCCCTCGTAGCCTTCGCGCTTCAAGCCCTCGGCGAGAGGTTTGAGCATGGGCGCCATCTGACCGTCGCCCAGGCGGCAGGATTCGATCGTCGCCGCGCGAATAGAGACTCGCTGATCCTTCACATGGACATGGCCGATGTAGCCGCCGGCAAGGGATTCGAGCCCTTCCGGGACGGCGCTCTCATTGCAATAGAGACCATTGCCAGGATCCCAGAGAACCCGCAGATGAGGGCTCTGGTGCGCGTCGACCAGCTTGCGGGCGAGATAGGCCGAGTTGACCATACCGCTGTTGGCGGTCTCCACCACCAGGGTGATTCCCTCGGATTCCGCAAGAGCGACGGCGGGCGCCAAAAGAGCGACCAGCTTGTCCCAGGCATGGAGCGTCGGGATCCAGGCCTCGAATCCGCCCCCGCCGAACAGGATCATCTCCTTGCGGAAGCTCTGGACGCGCACCAGAGGGGCGCCAATCGTCTGGGCGGTCGCAATGCAGCGCTTGAGCGCCTCCATCTCGCGCTGATGCGCGGGATCGCCGACCGCGGTGTCGAGAACCGATAGTCGACCAAAGAGATAGCGCGAGACGCTGGAGGCTCTGACGCCGTGGACATCCATCAGCTGCTTGACTTTGGCGATCTCCGCGCCGCTCAGGTCGCCGACCTCCTTGTCCCAGACGAATTGCAGCTCGGCATATTCGAGCCCAGCGGCGACCAGCGCCTTAAGGGCGTGTTCGAAATCGCGGCTGATTCCATCGGTGATGACGCCAAGTTTGGTCATTTTTCGGGACCTCGATGAGACTGCTGGACGCGCGGCTCAGCGCTCGTTGCGCGACGCTTCTCGCCGCGCCGCCGCGGCCAGCGTTTCGATGCGGCGTATGGCGTTCGTCAGGACCAGATTTATCGGCACGTCGAGCCCAAGCTTCTCGGCATAGCGGACGATGGCGCCGTTCATAAACTCAATCTCGGTGGGCTTTCCGGCCTCGATGTCGAGAAGCATCGAGACTTTGTGTTCGCGGGAGTGGTGATCGATTCCCGCGCCGACATAGGCGGAGGCCTTCTTGTCGGGCGGCAGCGCAATGCCGGAACGGCGGGCGACCTCCATGCCTTCGGCGCAGGAAGCCGCCATAGCGGCGCGCACGCCGGGGAGATCCGCGGCCACCCGGACCGGCAGCCCGAGAATTGTGCTGATCGCACTATTGCCCACGTTGAGCAGCGCCTTTTGCCATTTGATGGCCAGAATATCGTCGCTGAGGAGCGTCGTGAATCCGGCTCGTTTTAATATCGTTTGCAGGGTCGCGGCGGCCGAACGGCCCCCAGCCGTTAGCGCTCCGAGAGCGATTTCCGCTTGTCCTGAGAAACGCACGACGCCGGGCCTGACCACGTTGCCGCCGAAATAAAGGGAGCCGGCGAGCGTACGGTCGGGGCCGACCGTTTCGGCGATGATGTCCTCATTGCCGAGGCCATTCTGAAAGCTGACGACCATGGCGTCAGGCTGCAGAAGAGGCGCCGCCGAACGCATCGCGTCCGCGCTGTGGTACGCTTTGACGAGAAGGACGACGAAATCGGCCGTGGCGGCCGGCGCAAGATCACAGGTCACGTTAATCCGATGAACCTCCGAACCTTGGTCCGACTCCACCTTAAGGCCGTCGCGCGCGATCGCCTCGACATGCTCCCGCCAGGTATCGATCACCGTCGCGTCGATTCCCGCGGTGGCCAGTCTTGCTGCGAGGAGACTGCCCATGGCGCCGCCGCCGATGATCACGACGCGGCCTTTTGCAAATGCTGTGCTCATGCTTCTTCCATCATTGTTTGCCCATGATGATCATGCGCAGAACCTCGTCCTTACTCACGGCGGCCGTGCGAACGGTGTCCACCACGCATCCCATTCTGAGGATGGTGATCCGGTCACAGAGATCGAAAACGTCGTGAATGTCGTGACTGATCAGCAGGATGCCGACGCCCTCCTTTTTCAGCTGACCGATGAGCTCGCCGACTTGCGCCGTCTCCTGCGGCCCGAGCGCGGCGGTCGGCTCGTCCATGACGAGTATGCGAGCATCAAAGTAGATGGCGCGGCCTATGGCGATGCCTTGCTTCTGACCGCCTGACAGATTGGCGACGCGCTCGGTAACGGAGCGCAAACGGATCTTCAGGCGGTCCATCACTTTCTGGGTTTCGCTGCGCATGGCGTCCGCGTCGAGAAAACCGAATCCTCGAGTGATTTCGCGGCCAAAGAACAGATTGGCGGCTGCGTCGAGATTCTCCGCCAGCGCCAGATTCTGGTAAATCGTCTCGATGCCGCAACGCTTTGCATCGCGCGGTCCGGCGATCGCGACCTTCTCGCCGCCAATCAATATCTCGCCGGCGTCGGCGGCATGCGCCCCTGACAGAATCTTGATTAAGGTGGACTTGCCTGCGCCATTATGGCCGACGATTCCCAGGACCTCGCCGGCCATGACATGCAAGTCGACATTTTGAAGGGCATGAACGCCGCCGAACGACTTTGAGATGCGACGCATTTCGACCAGCGCGGGCAAGCTCGTCTTCTCCTTAATGCCGATAACGCTTCTGGTAGACGACATCAAACCAGACCGCCGCGAGGATGCCGCAGGCGAGGACGATCTGCTGGACCGGCGTGTCGATGCCTATCAGGACCATTCCATTAATGAGCGATTGCATGATCAGCGCGCCGAGAATGGCGCCCGGGACCGTGCCTATGCCGCCGCGAAGGGATGCGCCGCCGATAACCGCCGCCGCGATGACGTTGAGCTCCTGGAGCTGGCCGAGGGAAGTCGGCGCGGTATTGAGGCGCGCTATCGAGATGCAGGCGGCGAGCGCCGTCAGAAGGCCCATCGTCATGAAGATGCAGACGGTGACCAGCTTGATATTCAAGCCGCTGAGTTCGGCCGCTTCAGGATTGCCGCCAATGCCATATATGTAGCGTCCGAATTTGGTATGATTGGCGATGACTGTCATTGCGATCACCGCCGCAATCAGCAGCAGGACGGGTATGGGTATGCCCATCGGCGTATGCCGTATCGGGTGAGAGTAATTGTTCATCGTGCAGACGCCGGCGACGATCGCCGCGGAGCCAATCGCAACCAGCGCGATTTGGATCGTGAGACTGCGCACGGGAAAGCCGAACCGCCGACGCCGCGCCCGGGCCTTGAAGGAGAGGGTCCAAAGGGCGGCGACCGCGACCAAGCCGACGATCCAGCTTGCCTCCGGGCCGATCGAGCCTTCGAGGCCACCGCCGAGGCGCTGGAAATTCTCGTCCATTGGCGCAATGTTCACGCCGCCGGCGACCAGCCAGGCGACAGCGCGCCAACCGAGCAGACCCGCGAGCGTCACAATGAATGAGGGCAGGCCCCGATAAGCCACCCAATAGCCCTGAAAGGCTCCCACGACGGCACCCATGGCCATGCAGAGCAGGAGACTGGCGATCCAGTTGTACCAAACGCCCTCAGGAAACACCTTAGTCTGAAGGACAGCGGCGAATATGCCAAGGAACCCGAGCAGAGATCCGACAGAGAGATCAATTTGGCGGGCGACGATGACGACCACCATGCCTGCCGCCATGACGCCAACCACCGAAGTCTGAACCGCCAGATTGAAAAGATTGCGCGGCGAAAGAAATATCCCGTTGGTGACGACGCCGAAGACCGCGGAGATCGCCAAGAGCACGCCAAGCATCGTGAGCAGCCGGGCGTCAATCTCGAGCGCTTTCGTTAGCCCGCCGATCAATCTCTCGCCGTCAACGCTCTGACGCCAGGCGACCGGCCGCCTCGTGACCCAGGCCATTGTTGCGCCGCCTGCTCCCCTGACGCCGTCGGGCTCGCGCGGGGCGCGGTCCGACATCGGCTCCGGCCCGATTACTGACACGCCGGCGGAGGATTCTTCCCGTGAATCGTCTCCGGGACGCCTTTGACGCCGGCGCAAAGTTGCTCCTTGGTGATCCAGTGAGCGTCAAGCATGATGTTGAGGTTGTCTCGCGTGATCGAAATCGGGGTCAGCTCGATCGCGTCCTGGCATACCTTATCGGGACCTTTGCAAAACTTGTCGCCCTTGGCGATTTTGTCGGGCGCTTCGCCTGAAGCGAGCCGGACCGCCACATCGACCGCGGCGCGCCCGAGGTTGCAACTATCCTTCCAGGCGGTCACGGTCTGGAAGCCTTTGGCGATGCGGTTGAGGGCGGCGATGTCGCCATCTTGACCGGAGACGGCGACCTTGCCGACCAGCCCCTGCGCGGTGAGCGCGGTGATGACGCCTCCGGCTTCGCCGTCATTGGTGGCAACGACCGCGTCAACTTTATTGTCGCTGGCGGTCAGGATCTGCTCCATGGTCGACTGCGCGATCTCCGGATTGAAGTCCTGAATGAACTGATCGCCGACGATCTTGACCTTGCCGGCCGCGATGGCAGGTTTCAGGACTTCCTCCTGGCCCGCATGGAAGAGATGAGTGACTTCCATCGTGGGGCTGCCCTTGATGTAGACATAACGACCTTCTGGTTTGACCGCGAGCAAAGCGCGCGCCTGGATGCGGCCAGACTCGGGATTGTCGAAGCTCAGGTAGAATGCGCCGGGCACTTCCACCTGGCTGTCATATCCGATGGTCGGGATCTTATTGGCGACGGCCTCGGCGGCGGCGGGTTTAAGGGCGATGCTGGAGATCGGGACGATGACCAGGGCGCTAACCCGTTTGGCGATCAGAGCTTGAACGTCGGCGCTTTGCTTCTCGGCCGAGGATTGCGCGTCTGTCTCCGCATATTCCCAATCGGGATGTTTCTTGAGTTCGTCGAGCATGCAGGCCTTGTCATATTTTGACCAGCGCTCCTCGATGAAGTCCTTCCACGAAACCGCAAGCACCTTCTTTTGTTGCGCCATTGCAGGACAAATCGTTGCGGCAAGCGCAACAACGGTGGCGACGGCTACGCGAGATAAAAGACCGAATTCCACCATTTTTCTCCTCCCCTGCAATTTTTCCGTAACCGGCATTGCCAAACAGTCGCATCTGAGGAGCGACTTGGCCCAACTTACGCATATCGGATCACATCGGTCAACAGTGTTGCGAGTTTTTTGAGATATTGCCGCAAGCAGCCTCTATCTTTTGGCTGAAGCAGATCACATATTGCAACGAATCCCGATCTGTGCACTTCTTGTTGTAGCGTTATAATCAACGTCGTTGCTGATTTTCAACAGGGGGAAGCCGCCCTGGCCGGCCTAGGCGCCGGAGAAAGGTTAGCCATTCCGTGGAAATAAGATCGGTTACAAAAGCCGTCCGCCTTCTCAACGTCCTGTCCGAAGAGAGCGGACCTATAGGCGTGAGCGATCTCGCCCGCCGACTCGGAGTTGACAAGAGTTCCGTCTCACGTCTGCTTCGAACGCTGGAGCAATCCAATCTGGTCTCTCAGGACGACGCGACGCGCGGCTACACGCTGGGCCTCCACCTCTTCCATCTCGGCCAGAAGGTCGCCCGCCGTCTCGATGTCCGCCGGATCGCGAAGTCGGTCCTGGCGGCGCTGGTCGTACGCACGCAGGAATGCGCACATTTGGCGATCCTTTCTGGTGGTCGGGCGCTCTATGTCGATCAGGCGACGCCGGAACGGGGCGTGTCCGTCGATGCCCCTGTCGGCACCCTCGCGCCGCTTCATTGCACCGCACTCGGCAAAGTGCTGCTCGCGTTTCAGTCGCAATCGCACATCGACGACGTCCTTGAACGGGTGACGCTCGAAACATTCACACGACGCACGCTTCGGGACGCCAGCAGCTTGCGCGCGCATCTTGCCGAGGTTCGCCAGCAGGGTGTCGCATTCGACGATGAAGAATTCAGCGTCGGAGTGCGGTGCGTAGCTGCACCGGTGTTTCGTCACGACGGATCCGTAGCCGGCGCGATCGGGATATCAGGACCCAGCCCGCGCGTGACCGACGATCGCCTCCTTGACTGGACGCCGTTCATTCTCCAGCAGGCGCGCGGCCTCTCATTGCAGATGGGTTGGGCGGCGGAGCGCGCTGCGTAATCCCTCCCGCGAGCGAAGGAGCCCTGCTTTGGCGACCGCCGGCATAAAGGAACGCGCCCATATCATAGCGCGGATGGGAGGGCTCGACGCCGCGATATCGTCGGGCGCGCTTCCCGAGACTGTCGAGGTTTCCACCTCTGAATCTTTGGTGCTTGGCCTTCTTAGACAAGGCGTCAGGAAATTCCTCGGCGTGCTCGGCCACGGCAACACGGATATCGGCGAGACGATCCGCGTCTATCACGAGGCCGGCGCGCTGCGCTTCGTCCAGTGCCGCAACGAGATCGCGATGGCCCATGCGGCGACGGCGCTCGCCTGGATCTACGGCGAGACGCCAGCCGTGCTCACCTCGATCGGCCCAGGCGCGCTTCAAGCAATGGCGGGCTCGCTCGCCGCTGCTTCGAACGGCATCGGCGTTTATCATATTTATGGCGACGAGACGACGCATGGAGAGGGGCCGAACATGCAGCAGATTCCGTCCCGGCGTCAGAGCCAATTCAGCCGACTGCTTGACGCGATGGGCGACGGATACACGCTGCACACTCCCGAAGCGCTGCGCGAGGCTTTGCGCCGCGGCACCGAAACGGTGCACCGCCCCTATTTCGCGGCGCCCTTCTACCTTGCCCTTCCGATCAACGTGCAGGCGAAGCGGCGAAAGCTGCGGCTGGAAAGCTTGCCGAGGCGCCTACAGGCCCGGCGCGTCGCACCCGTCGACATCGATCCGTACGACGATGCCTGTCGGCTGATCGAACAACATCGACGCATTGTCATCAAGGCTGGCGGAGGAACGCGGCGCTGCGCTTTGGCGGTCGCCGAGCTTTCTGAAGCAGCGGATGGCGTCGTCGTTTTGTCTCCTAGCTCCGTCGGTGTCATGCCCGACGCTCACCCCCGCAACATGCACGTCGGCGGCAGCAAGGGATCTCTCAGCGGAAATTACGCGATGGAGACCGCCGAGTTGCTCGTCGTCGTCGGCTCAAGGGCCGTCTGTCAATCGGACTGCTCGGGCACGGGCTATCCTGCCGCGCAGGCGGTGATCAACATCAATGGCGATATTGCCGACGCCAATCATTATAACCGCACAGTTTTGCTCAATGGCGATATCGGCGCGGTGATCGAGGCGCTTCTGAAGCGATGGAGAGAACGCAACATTGGCTCCAACTCCGACAAGGAGTGGTTGGCGCTGTGCCGATCGAAGAAAAGCGAATGGTCGCAGCTGAAGCAGGAGCGCTGCGGCGATATCAGACTTCTGGACGCGGCATGGGGCCGCGAGGTGCTGACCCAGCCTGCGGCAATCAAGGTCGCAGCGGATTTCGCTCGAACAATCGGCGCAGTGAAGCTGTTCGATGCCGGCGATGTCCAGGCGAACGGTTTCCAGCTTGTCGAGGATGACGATCCGGATGAGAGCTTTACCGAAGCCGGCTCCTCCTACATGGGGTTTGCCGCCAGCGCTATTCTTGCCGGCGCGCTGGCCGATCGTCCACGCCCAATGATCGCTTTCTCGGGCGACGGCTCCTTCGTGATGAATTCCCAGATACTGGTCGACGCCGTTGCGCATGGGGCCCGCGGCACGATCGTCATTTTCGACAATCGTCGCATGGCCGCGATTTCATCGCTTCAGGTGGCTCAGTACGGCAAGGACTTTGGAACTTCCGACGCGGTGGAGATCGACTTTGTCGCTTGGGCGAACGCCTTCAAAGGGGTCAAAGGTCTCTTCGGAGGCTACAGCGCCGCCGAGCTTCACGCCGCTCTTGGTCAGGCAAATGCCCATGCTGGGCTCTCGGTAGTCCATGTGCCCGTCTACTGGGGTGGCGACGATCGTGGCGGTTTGGGCGTCTATGGTCGGTGGAATGTCGGACCGTGGTGCGAGTTCGTCGAAGAGCTCTATGGCGCCCAACGCATATGAGCACTCAATCGTTCGGATCGGGGATGCCACTTCATGAGCGACAGAGGAAATCCTCGGCCAGAGGAGGGCGGAGCGAATGTCCGCTACTTTCGTACTTCTTTGCAGAGCCCCCCACAAATCGGGGATTTGGCCACGATCGGGGAGGAGAGGATGCAATCTGCCTATTCTCTGGTGTCGCACATCGAGAATGCTATCAATTCAGAAGATATCGTCTATCTGCCTGGGACAGATTGGGTTATCGCGAGCAGCATGACGGATGTGTCCGGGCGGCTCGGCTGCCTTTACGCGATAGATCGGCGGACCAGAACGTGTGAGATCCTCTATGGCGCTGCGGATTACGCCCGCGACATAGGAATTGAACGCCTTCCGGCTGATCTTCCAACTGGGCCAGAAGTCTTTGCGCGTGGGTTCACCCCTCATGGCATCGCGCTCAGGCGCTCTGGGAGCGGGAGCTGTACGCTCTATGTAGTATGTCATTACCCGTTCGATGCGATTGAGGTTTTTAACCTCGAAGTCAGTCGGTCCAAACTGACCGCGACGTGGGTTGAAAGCCTGCAAATGCCGCTGGGAACGTCGGGCAATGATCTCGTCGCGCTCACCGACGGCGGATTTGCCGTGACAAACATGGTGAATCCTAAGGATGTCGAAGCGATGCTCAAGATGCAAGAGGGCATCCCAACCGGATACGTTCTCGAGTGGCATCCGGATGTCGGCTGGTCGCAGGTGCCGGATAGCGAGATGTCGGGGCCGAACGGGATCGAAGTCTCGCCCGATGGAGAGTGGCTGTTTGTTAGTTCTTGGTCGTCCACCAAGTCACTTGTGCGCCTTCCACGCGAAGGGCGATTTAGTCAAAGGATCGCTCTGACGACAAATCTCCTGAACGATAATTTGAGCTGGACGTCAGACGGCAAGCTGCTTGTTACGGGCCAACTTTCGACACCGATGGACTTTACTGCGCAATACCGTTCAAAAACGCGCCTCAATACTCCTTTCGTCGTTCTCAAGGTCGACCCAACCGTCATGAACATCGCCGAAACCGCGATATACCATGATGGTAGCGATGGCTTTGGTGCCGGTACTGTCGCGGCAGAAGTCGGTAACGAAATTTGGGTTGGAACATCGCGCGGCGCCACGATAGGTTGCTTCAGTAGGAGCAAATAACAACGCCTTATACCTTCCTTTGCAGGGTGAGAGCCATAGCCTCGGCATTCCAGGCGTTGATGCGCATGCCGGTCGCCCCAGTGGATGTCGGAAACGACGTGATGAAGCTGAAGATTCATCTCCGTCATGGCCTTCTGCATATGCTGGATATGGGAGGCCGCGGTGTCCAGCAGGCGTTCGCGCTGGCGCAGATAGGCCCGCAGCTCCACAATCTCGCCCTTCGGTCGAAAGCTGGCGCGCAGCAGGCCATACGAGTGAAGGCGCTGCAGCCATTGCGCATCGCTCACGTCCGTCTTGCGGCCGGGGACATGCTTGGCGGCACGCGCATTGACCAGAAGTACCTCAAAGCCGCGCTCCTCGAGCAATTCAAAAATCGGTATCAGTAGACGCTGGTCGATTCCATGACGACCGTCTTGACGCCGCATTCCGCAAACCAATCAGCCAGCCGGTGCAGATCAGCAGTGAAAGTCCCGAAACTGCGAACCGGATCGGATGCGCGGTCCGCGCCCACCGCCGCCATGTGCATGGTTGCACCGACATCGATGGCTGCCGCGTTTGGATTGGCCACTGCCATCCCGGAGTGCGTTGCCTCCGATTTTGCCTTGCGCTTCATTTCGATCCTCCTGCTCACGAGAGCGGAAGGGCTGGGTTGCGCGGTTGATCAATTTCCTAAACGGGATCGCCCGAAGACGTCACCACTCTCAAGTTCGCAACAACCCATGGACCATGTTTTTTTACGGGGTCACTCGCCACCAAAAAGTCGACGGCCGCTCCCTTCCGCAGCCAGGATAGAGCGCAACAGTTTCTATCCCCACAGGCGGCCGCGTGCCGCGATGGTTTTTTAGCTGTTTTGGCTCGACGGCTAGAAACGCAAGCCATTGATTTTGCTCATGCGAGTCGAGGGGCAGCCACCGCTACTGACAAGTAACAAGTGTCAACGTGATGGTGTGGACGGCGCCTGACGGCGCCTGCACCGGCATCTGGTTCTGAAAAGGACCGTGCCAAGATGGTTGTCGTTGAACAGCCCATCTGAAGGGAGCGCCTTCCATGAGAGAGTCTATCACCGATTTTTCTTCTGTCACGACCGTTGGACTCGATCTGGCCAAGCACGTCTTTCAGGTTCACGGCGTCGACGCATCGGGGCGCGTTGTCGTGGCCAAGTCGATTAGCGTACCAAGCTGTTGGAGTTCTTCGCTTCGCTGCCTCCCTGCCTTGTCGGGCTCGAGGCCTGCGGGTCAACGCACTACTGGGCGCGCGAGCTGATCAAGTTTGGCCATGACGCGCGGATGATGCCTCCGGCTTATGTGAAGCCATATGTGCGCCGGCAGAAGAACGACGCGGCGGACGCGGCAGCGATTTGCGAAGCAGTGACGCGGCCTTCGATGCGATTTGTGGTTTTGCGCTCGCTGGAGAACCAGGCGGCTTTGATGCGTCACAAGACACGGGAGATGCTGGTTTCGCAACGCACGCAGCTGATCAATGGGCTGCGAGGCCATTTGACTGAGGTCGGCGTGATCGCGGCGCAGGGGCCCAAACACGCGCGCGAACTGGCTGGACTGATCGAGGCTTGCGACGAGAATATCCCGATTGAAGTATGCGAAGCGCTTGCGGAACTCGTTCATCAAGTGCATCGGCTGGACGAAGCGATTGCGCGGCTCGACCGAACGATCGTGAAGATGGTGCGGAAGGATGAAACAGCGCGCCGGCTGATGAGCATTCCCGGCTTCGGCCCAATCATCGCCTCGGCGATGGTCGCAAACGTTCAGGACGCGTCCGGCTTCACGGGCCCGCGTGAATTTGCTGCCTTTCTCGGGCTGACTCCCAAGCAGAACTCTTCGGGCGGTAAGCAGCGGCTCGGGCGCATTTCGAAGATGGGCAATCGATATTTGCGCAAATTGCTCGTCGTGGGGGCGCATGCCGTGCAGTTTCACCGCAAGCCCCACACGGACGCGCTGCGGATGTGGGCGAAAAAGCTGATCGAGAAGACATGAATATCTGATTCTCTTGGCGGCGCGCGGAAAATTGGGACCGTCTGAACAAGATGTTGCCGCCCATATCCTCATCAGAGAGGTCAATCTGATGTTCGCGGGGAACTATCACGAAAAACTGCTGCCAAAGCCCTAGGCGGCAACGTGGCGCTGCCAATAGCCCGAAAAATCGACGCTCGGCTTGCGGCTAAGGGCTAGCCCGGTCAGGCGCGCGACCTGATCGCCGTTCGACGTGCGCCGGTTGTCCTCGCGCCAAGTCGCTTCTTGGGCATACCGGAGCAAATATGCGCCCGCGATATGGTGATGAAGGCCGATCTCGGTGCTCGCGGGCATCTCGACCGTCCAGCAGATCGCGAACAACCCGATCGACATCAAGGCGACCGGGCGGCTCAACAAGCTCTGTGTCGAGCGCACGATCGCGCAGCCCCAGAAACACAAAGCCGGCCACGAAGGGCGGGGTCGGCGTCCGTGTCCAAGTCATGAGCCGGCCTGCCATCCCGCGGCGCCCGAGCAACAGGTGAATGGTTTTCAGTCCGCGCCGCTTGCGAGGCTTGCGAGATTTGCGGCGGGGCTTCCTGGCGGCTGGCGGGCCGTTTCTGACGCGGCAATGATGGCGCGGGCTCCGGCGCGTCAAAAACCATCGGCGAAGTGAGCTAGGCGGCTATGGCGCCGACGCCGGAGGGGGCGTCGGCGTGGGGCCTTTAGAACAACCCGCCCGCTTCTCCGCTTGGTGGTGGCAAAATCAGAGAACGGAGCGGCGTACCGGTTCGGCAAATCTCGGCTAGATTTCGCCCATTGACATCGCAACGTGGCACTCGCAACGGGGTGCACGGTTGTCGCCCAGCGCGCCGAAGCGGCTCATGGAGCCTGCCCCGACTGGGGGGTGACCACAAGCTGCGGCCTCGAAGGGAATCCATCCTTCAGCCAGTTCACGGTCAAGGCAATCATGAGCGCCAGCGCGACGGCGCCAATGACACGATAATAGGTTTGCTCCTTTTCGACGGCGTGGATGCGGTCGCCAAGCGCCTTGTCGACGTCCTTGATCTTCTTGGACAGACCCGCGAAGGACTGCAGCTCACCGGCGATACCGGTGATTAGAGCGTTTTTCGATTGTTCTGAATCGGGATGTCTTGGCGGAGGATTCCCAAATCGGTTGGAATGAGCGATTCTGCGCTGGGTGATTTGCGGGGACTCGCCATGACCAAGGCCTACTCGAT
>Ga0182024_10010109_pt1 | contig 19333 bp, 17 predicted proteins | sample P32metaG_FD_120480 | JGI IMG/M metagenome (GOLD analysis project Ga0182024, IMG submission 120480) | Permafrost microbial communities from Stordalen Mire, Sweden - P3-2 metaG (Illumina Assembly) | ecosystem: Environmental > Terrestrial > Soil > Wetlands > Permafrost | place: Sweden: Stordalen... | reverse complement strand
GGCGCCGCCATGGCGCCGTTGCGCGAATGCACCAGCTCGAGCAGATCACGGAAGAGCTCGCGATCTTCTTTTTCGAGATGAATCACTCCGGCGAGCGCGCGGAGCTCCGGCGAAACTTCAGCGACATGATCGACCACGCGCAGCGAGGCCGCCAGTTCCGCGCGTGCGCGCGCCGGCAAAATCGGATTTTCAGGAGTGGCGATCAACACCAGCAGCGGGCGCCCGGGCTTGCGGAAGCCTTCAAGCCAGCGAACATGCCAGGCGATCAGGGGATCGAAATGCCCGCTCACGACGACGGCGCCGGCGGCCGCAATCGCGGCGGCTTCACGGTGCCCCAGAATTTTTTCGCGCGTGTCCATTTATCCCGATATTTTATCCCGATATTTTATCCCGATATCTTATCCCGATATCTTATCCCGACATCAGCCTTCTATTTGAGCAGGTCGAGCGCGGTTTCCGCCACTCGCGCCGCTTCGACGCGGGTCATGCAGCGATGATCGATGGGGCATTCGCGCTTGAGGCACGGGCTGCACTCGACCGGCTCGCGGACCACGCGGGCGAGCGGACCGGTGGGCCCGGTGGCGATGTCGTCGGTCGCGCCGAAGACCGCAACCGTGGGCACGCCGAGCGCGGAAGCGATATGCATCGCGCCCGAATCGTTGGTGAGATAGACGCGGCACGCCGCTGCCATATCGATGAATTCGGCGAGCGCGGTTTCGCCCGCGAAGTTTCTGGTTCGCGCTGAAATTGCGCCGGCGACGGCGGCGCACAGATCGCGCTCCCTGCTCGATCCGAAAATCGCGACCGACGCGCCGAGCTCGCCGGCCACTCGATTGGCGGCGTCGGCAAAGCGATCCGGCAGCCAGCGTTTGGCCGTTCCGTACGCGGCGCCGGGACTCACGCCCACCACGCAATCGCCCAAACCAAGCTCACGAAATCGCGCGATGCCATTGAGCCGCGCCTCGGGCGCTCCTTCCAGACGAATCGAGTCGCTCGACGGGAATTCGTCGATAATCCCCGCGCGCCGCAGCAGTTCGAGATAGTAGAAACGTTGGTGGCGAGGGATTTCACCCGCGCGCGGGACCGCGATCGCTTTCGTCAACAGCGGGCTGCGCCCGTCGCGCGCGTATCCGATCCGCTCCGGGATGCGCGCGGCAAACGCGATGGCGGCGGCTTCAAAGGCATTCTGAAAAAGAATCGCGCAATCGAAGTTTTCCGGCCGGAGCTCGCGCGCGGCGCGCCATTTCGACGTGAGATCGCCCGCGGTAAACGGGATCAAACGGTCGCAAAACGGCTCGCGGCGATACAACTCGGCGACCCACGGCTTGGCGAGGATCGCGATGTGAGCCTGGGGCAGGCGTTCGCGAAGCGCGCGCAGCGCGGGCAGCGACATCACGGCATCGCCCACCCAATTCGTCGCGCGCACCAATATTTTCCGATACTGCAAGCACTCCTAGGTTACCCCGCGGACCTTCGCCGCGGACCAGCGGAGCTATTCTTAAGGTACGGGGTGATTCACATGCGCACGCTCGCCGGATGTTTGGCGTTGTTCGCGATTTCGCAGTTCGCCGCATCGCAGGCCCGCGCGGCGTCGAAAATCGTGACGGTCGACGTGGACGGCATCATCCATCCGGTCACCGTCGAGATTTTGGGACACGCGATCGAGCAGGCCGAGAGCGAAAACGCAACTGCGATTCTGCTGCGGCTCAACACGCCGGGCGGCCTGTTGGACGCCACGCGCGAGATCACCTCGAAAATGGTCGCCTCGCGCGTGCCGGTGATCGCCTACGTCACTCCGAGCGGCGGGCGCGCGGCCTCGGCCGGGTTCTTTCTGCTGGAAGCGGCGGACATCGCGGCGATGGCGCCGGGAACCAATACCGGCGCGGCTTCGCCGGTGCTGATGGGCGAACAGATGGACCCGGTGATGCGCAGCAAAATCGAAAACGACGCGTCGGCGTGGCTGCGCAGCATCGAGATCAAGCGCGGCCGCAACTCCGAGCTCGCCGAAAAAACCATTCGCGAAGCCAAGGCGTTCACCGAAAAAGAGGCGCTCGACAATCATCTGATCGATTTGATCGAACCCGACCAGGCGCATCTGCTCGCCGCTCTCGACGGCCGCGAATGCACGCGATTCAATGGAAGCCGGGAGACGCTGCACACGCGCGATGCCGAGGTGGCCGCCTATCATCTGAGCGCGCGCGAGCGCATTATCGCGGCGATCGCCGATCCGAACATCGCCTATATTCTGCTGGTTTTGGGAGCGCTGGGAATTTACGTCGAATTCAGCTCCCCTGGGCTGATTCTGCCGGGCGTCGCGGGCGGGATCATGGCGCTGCTGGGATTGTCCGGCTTGGCCGTGCTCCCGATCAATTGGATCGGCGCGGCGCTGCTGATTCTGGGCGCGGCGCTGTTCGTGCTCGAAGCCAAATTTGCGTCGCACGGAGTTTTGGGCGGAGGCGGCACGCTCGCGATGATCCTGGGCGCGCTGCTGCTGGTCAACGGTCCGCCGGAGATGCGCATTCATCTTTCGACCGCGCTCGCGGTCACCATTCCGTTCGCGCTGATCACGATGTTTCTGGTGTCGTTGGTGGTGAAGGCGCGCTCGAATAAAGTCGTGATGGCAAACGCGGGATTGATCGACGAAATCGGCGAGGCGCGCACGGCGTTGGCGCCAGCGGGCAAGGTCTTCGTGCACGGCGAGTATTGGGATGCCGTGTCGGCGACGCCGGTCGGCGCGGGCGATCCGGTGCGGGTGGTGACTATCGACGGTATGAAGCTCGGAGTCGAGCCTACGCGGCGATGAAGAGCTGGTTGCTACTTCACCTAACGACGGCTTGCGTTGGCTTGGCGCAGGCCTCACGGAGCATAAGCTTCGAGGTTGCGTCCGTAAAGCCTGCGCCTCGAGATTCGGGTGCGCCATCCTTTGTGCGTGGGGGTCCCGGGACCTCCGACCCCGAGCACCTGGCTTACGAGAGGCAGTCGTTGGCCAAGCTCATCTGCAATGCTTACGGGATTGACTTCGACCAGCTCTCCGGGCCTGACTGGCTCCTAACCGAGCGCTATAGCGTCATCGCCAAGGTTCCCCCCGGGACCACCAAGGAAGACGTGAAGCTCATGTGGCAGGACCTTCTCAGCGAACGATTTCACCTGAGGTCCCGCATGATAAAGAAGGACTTCGAGGTTTACGAGCTGTCCGTCGCCAAAGGCGGCCCAAAACTCCACAAATCCGGGGAGGGCCCTGCTAAACAGGAGGCTGGCTTTCCGGTACCTGACCAGGGGGACAGATGGGGCATTTCGTTGGTTCCGCCGCGCACCAACCGTCTCAGTTTCCGGGATTACTCGATGGCGGAGCTCGCCAATCAACTTCGCTGGTTTTTCGCGAACAAGGTAGGCGCGGAAGCCGCTGCGTTGGGACGAGTGATCGATAGAACCGGACTGGCCGGGCACTACGATTTCACGCTCGAGTTCGCGGGCTGGCGCGGCCCCGGAGGTGCATTTCCGCCGCCATTACCCGATGGGCAGGTGGACACCGCGCCGTTCTTGTTTGACGCGCTCCGCGGGCAGCTCGGGTTGATGCTCACGGAAAAGAAGGCGCCGCTGGATGTGCTCGTGATCGATCACGTGGATCGGATTCCGACCGACAACTGATTTGGCGCGTTGAGTCGGATCATAAGAGTTCGCTGGCTGCGAAGAAGAACGGAATCTCGACTGCCGCCGTTTCCGGCGCATCCGATCCATGCACGCAGTTGCGCTCGATCGATTGTGCGAAGAGCTTGCGAATGGTACCCTCCGCTGCATTCGCCGGATTAGTCGCGCCCATGGTATCGCGCCATTTCTTGATCGCGTCCGCACTCTCCAGAACCATCACTACAACGGGTCCTTCGGTCATGAATTTGACGAGCGACGGATAAAACGGCCGCTCGCGATGGACCGCGTAAAAGCCTTCGGCTTCGAGTTGCGAGAGCCGCTTCATTTTCATTCCGGCGACGCGAAAGCCAGAGTGCTGAATGATCGCGATGATGTCGCCGGATTGGTTCGCGGCGACCGCGTCTGGTTTGATGATTGCGAAAGTTCGTTCCATGTTCTTCAGTCTTCCTTATAGGCCGTTAATGAACGTGAATGAACATACATAAGACTCATGCTTTTCATTCATGTTGATTGACGTTCATTCACGGCCCGAATGCTTTGTCTTAAGCCAAGCGGCTCTTGATCTTGTCGCCGATCTCGGCCGGCGTCGCGCATACGGTTACGCCCGCGTCTTTCATCGCCGCGATTTTATCTTCGGCCTTGCCGCTGCCGCCGGAAATGATCGCGCCCGCGTGGCCCATCCGGCGTCCCGGAGGCGCGGTCTGTCCCGCGATGAATCCAACCACCGGCTTTTTCACGTTGGCCTTGATGTACGCCGCCGCGCTCTCTTCCGCATTGCCGCCGATTTCGCCGATCATGACGATCGCGTGCGTGTCCTTATCCTCGTTGAACAGCCGCAGCGCGTCAGTGAAGCTGGTGCCGATTATCGGATCGCCGCCGATGCCGATGCAGGTCGATTGTCCGATCTTGAGCCTGGTCAACTGCCCGACGGCTTCATAGGTCAGCGTCCCGGATCGCGAAACCACGCCGACGTGGCCTTCAAGATGAATGTGCGCGGGCATGATCCCGATCTTGCATTTGCCGGGCGAAATAATTCCGGGGCAGTTCGGGCCGATCAGGCGCGTACCCGGATGATCTTTCAAATACGCCCAGGCGCGAATCATATCGGCCACAGGAATTCCTTCGGTGATGCAAACCACCAGCGCGACGCCGGCGTCGGCCGCTTCCATGATCGCGTCGGCGGCGAACGGCGGAGGAACGAAAATCACCGAAGCGTTCGCTCCGGTCGCCTTTACGCCGTCGGCGACCGTGTTGAAGACGGGCAGATCGAGATGCGTCTGGCCGCCTTTTCCCGGCGTCACGCCGCCGACCACTTTAGTTTTATAGGCGATCGATTGCGACGCGTGAAAGGTGGCTTCCTTGCCGGTGAATCCCTGAAACAGGACGCGCGTATTTTCGTTGACCAGGATGCTCATTTGGTTTTTCCCTGCGCCGCGAGCGCGACAACTTTCTCGGCGGCGTCGCGCATCCCGTCAGCGACCGTGAAATTGAATCCCGATTCCATCAATATTTTGCGCCCCAGCTCGACGTTGGTTCCTTCCATCCGCACCACGATGGGAACCTTGATTCCCAGCTCGCGCGCCGCGGCGACCACGCCGGTCGCGAGCACGTCGCAACGCAAAATCCCGCCGAAAATGTTGATCAGCACGGCCTGCACGGCTTTATCGGAAAGCAGAATGCGAAACGCGTTCTTGATCTGATCGGCATTGGCGCCGCCGCCGACATCCAGAAAATTCGCGGGACTGCCACCCGCGTATTTGACGATGTCCATGGTGGCCATCGCGAGGCCCGCGCCGTTCACCATGCAGGCGACGTTGCCGTCGAGCTTGATGTAATTCAGCCCGAACTTCGAAGCTTCCACTTCGAGCGGATCTTCTTCGCTCAAGTCGCGCAGTTCATGCAGATCGGGATGGCGGAAGAGCGCGTTGTCGTCAAGAGTGATCTTGGCGTCGAGCGCGTAGACTTTGCCGTCCTTGGTGACGATGAACGGATTGATTTCGGCGAGCGATGCGTCGAGCGCTTCATTGGCGCGCGAGAGCGCGATCATCGCGGCGGCTGCGAGGCTCGCGGCGGTGCCCGTGATGCCGATTCCAAACGCCAGCTTGCGCGCCTGAAAGGGGGTGAGGCCGAGTCCCGGCTCGATCGGCTCTTTCAAAATTCGCTCGGGCGTTTTCGCCGCGACTTCTTCGATCTCGACGCCGCCGTCGGCCGACGCCATGAATACGTTCTTGCCGATCACGCGGTCGAGCACGATGCCGAGATAGAGCTCGCGCTCGATCGGCAGAGTCTCTTCGATCAGCAGTCGTTGCACCACGCGGCCTTCCGGACCGGTTTGATGCGTGATCAGCGTCATGCCGAGGATTTTTTCGGCGATCGCGCGCGCTTCCGCGGCGTCCTTCGCGATCTTGACTCCGCCGCCCTTGCCGCGGCCGCCTGCGTGAATCTGCGCCTTGACGACGACGCTGCCGCCGATGCGCTTGGCCGCCGATTCGGCATCGTCGACAGTGCGCGCGACCTCGCCTCTGGGCACAGGAACGTGGTGCCTGGCCAAGAGCGCCTTGGCCTGATATTCATGGATCTTCATGTGGTGTTATAGATGGGAGAACTCCCAATATATCATCCTGAATGTCGCTTCTGCCTTTTCTTGAGCGTATTTCGAACGGCGAAAATCTTTCGCGCGAAGCTGCGCACGAAGCCATGAGCGTGTTGCTCGAAGGCGAAGCCACGCCGGCGGTGATCGCGGCATTTCTGATCGCGCTCAAGATGAAGGGCGAGACCGCGGATGAGCTGGCCGGCTTCGCGCGGGCGATGCGCGAGAGGGCGGTATTTGTTGACGTGCAGCTCGACGACGGCGCGAGTTTAATTGACACCTGCGGAACCGGCGGAACGGGGGACGGCACGTTCAACATCTCGACCGTCGCGGCGCTGGTGATGGCGGGTGCGGGCGCGAAGGTCGCGAAGCACGGGAATCGATCGATTTCAAGCGCGACCGGCGGCAGCGCGGAGATGGTGGAGGCGCTGGGCGTTCGTTTCGCGATGACTCCGGAAGACGCGGCGCGCGCGGTGCGCGAGCTCGGGATCGGATTTCTGTTCGCGCCGAATCTTCATCCGGCGATGAAGCACGCACAACCGGTGCGGCGTGAATTGAAAACTCGGACTGTGTTCAATTTGCTGGGGCCGCTGGTGAATCCGGCGCGGGCGCAGTCGCAATTGATCGGCGCTCCGTCGCGCGAGTCGGCGAAATTGATGGCGGATGCGCTTGCGGTGTTAGGGATCGGTCATGCGTTCGTGGTGCATGGGGCGGGCGGGCTGGATGAGATCAGTATTGCGGGCGCAACGGATGTTTATGAAGTGTGGGCGGGTCGCGTAGAGCATCATGTGTGGACTCCGGCGGATTTCGGCGTCGAGTGCGCGCCGCTCGATGAGCTTGCCGGAGGGGATGCGGCGCAGAATGCTCGGATCGCGGTGGAGATTTTAGAAGGCGCGAAAGGGCCTCGGCGGGATATCGTGCTGATGAACGCAGCGGCGGGATTGGTGGCGGGCGGGGTCGCGAAAGATTTGCGATCGGGAATGAAGATGGCGGCGGAGTCGATTGATGCGGGGTCGGCGAGGGGAAGGTTAGAGGAGTTGCGATGGAAGTTTCCGAGTTAGTCGCGCGGCTTGGCCGTCTCGGGCTCCCAGTGAGGCGCCTGCGCTGTAACGATCACGATTACTTTATGACCGGAGCTTGCGGCTGTGGGTCCTTCGACTTTGGTTGAGTTGTCGCCGGTGTCTTCCGCTAATCGGAAGACATAATCCACTACCAGCGGATCAGTGAGAGGCCCGTCGAATCGCCACTTCGCGAGATTATCTTTCGCGGCGGCGAATAGGATGGGATGGCCGTAGTCAACAGTGATTTCGCGTGCGCCCGGGTTCACCTTGAGTCTCACTGTGCCGCTGATTCGCGCTTGCCGAGCGAGCGGCGGATATCGGAATCCGGTGAGGTCGGCGTGGACGCTTGCGAACCAGGCAGGCGGGTCGCTCGCGGCTTGTGCGCAGCAGAGGGTCGCGATCAATAGAGCGGACGCGAGTTGCACAACAATATGGTAGCGCTGTCGTTATTGCGTCGCTACAGAAAAGGAGATCCCTCGCTGCCGCTCGGGATGACGCGGGAAGCGGCCGACTACAAAAACACTTCGGATGTAGGCGTTGTGGGCGGCCGGGGCTCTCGGGTTATCGCCGGGCGTGTGCTTGCTTAAACGAGCTTGTTTAAAACAAGCTCGGCCGCCAATGATTCGAGGAGCATCTAACGGAGGGCCGGGGCCGCTACTTTGGCGACGCCATGTGAAGCTCGCGTTTTCAATGCATCCTCTCTGATTTCGATCCGGGCATTTTTACAGACACCGGACAAAAGATTATCGGATCGCGATCCAAAACAATCTCCCGTCGACGCCATGCTACGAGCTGGCTCCGCAAGGGTTCTAAGGCCCTCCGGGAGTTCAGTAAACATCACACTACAACGCTTCCTGGCCAGGAAGTTTTCCTACGATTTCACGATAGCAGCCCGATTCAAGCGTGTTTACGTAAACGACTGACCGCACACGTGAAGTGCGCTGTGACTGGTATCATCATTTCTATGAAATGGTCCGTTTCAGTCCTCATCGCCGTCGCGAGCGTCGCGTGGGCCGCGCCCGCGAAAACCGCCGACGCCAACGCGTCGCGAATGAAACACGCGTTCCGGAAGCCGATGCAGAACGGCTGGATTTTCGTGCATCTGGAAGGCTCGCCTGCCGAAATCGGATATCAGCATGGCTATCTTCTGGCGCCTGAAATCGCCGACGCGCACAAGGCCATCAAGCTTTCAATCACGCATGGCTCCAAGGACTGGACGTTTTTCCGCAACGCCGCGCAGAATGTTTTGTGGCCGCACGTCGAGGCCGAATATCGCGCGGAATTGCAGGGAATCGTCGATGGGCTGAAGGCGAAGGGCGTCGCGCTCGACCTGTGGGACATGGTCGCGATGAACGCGTGGCTGGAGCTGGATCCTTATTACGTGAAATTCGCGGACGCTTCGGCGACGCGCGCTACCGGCGATCATTGCAGCGCGTTCGCGGCGACCGGAAGCTACACGCGCGACGGCAGGCCGGTGCTCGCGCACAATAATTGGACGGATTACATGACCGGGTCGCGCTGGAACATGATTTTCGATATCGAGCCGGAGCACGGCAATCGCTTCATCATGGATGGAATGCCGGGCCTGATTCATTCGGGCGACGATTTCGGCATCAACTCGGCGGGAATCATGATTACGGAGACGACCATCAGCCAGTTTCACGGGTTCGATCCGAACGGCGCGCCGGAGTTCGTTCGCGCGCGCAAGGCGATGCAGTATTCGTCGTCGATCGACGATTTCGCGCGCATCATGAAAGACGGAAACAACGGAGGCTACGCGAACGACTGGCTGGTGGCGGACCGCACGACCGGCGAAATCGCGAGCCTGGAGCTGGGGCTGAAGCACGTGAATCTGACGCGATCGAAAGACGGGTATTTCGCGGGATCGAACTATCCCATCGACCCGGCGCTCGCCAAAGAGGAGACCGATTTCAACGTGAACGATCCGTCGAGCGGGCCGAATGCGCGCCACATCCGGTGGGATGAATTGATGAAGGAGAATCGCGGAAAGATTGATGTGAAGCTCGGCGAAAAATTTCTGGCGGATCATTATGACTCATACGAAAAGAAGATCGCGCCGAGCGAGCGAACGCTGTGCGGGCATCTCGAGTTTTCGCCACGCGGGATGAAGGATTGGCAGCCGCCGTATGGGACGGCCGGCGCGGTGCAGAACAAGATCGCGAGCGCGGCGATGGCGGAGCAAATGTCGTTCGCGGCGGCCATGGGACACTCCTGCGGGATCAATTTCAAGGCGGCCAAGCATCTGAGGGAGCATCCCGAGTTCGCCTGGGAGCAGGATGTTCTGCGCGACCTCGATTCGCACAGCTGGACGACCTTCAAGGTCGCGAGATAAATTCGCTCCGCAAGGTCGCGAGATAAATTCGCTCCGCAAGGTCGCGAGATAAATTCGCTCGGCAAGATCGCGAAGTAAATCCGGGGTATCACTCGCGCTGGTCATTGACGCTCGAATTCGAGATGGCGAGCGCGTCACGAGTTACTACCGGCCCGGCACCAACCGCCCGACGGGATTTTCGGGAAGCGACTCCGCGGTTAGCGAACCCTCCGTGAAACGGTGGAACAATCTCCCGAAAGAATAAGGCATTGACCTCCCGGTCGATTTCTCTTACAATGTTTGAGTAATGACCAAGGCCGATTCCATCGGGCAATTCGAGCAACTGGTCCTGACCGCGATTCTTACTCTCTACGAAGAAGCGTACGGCGTTACGATTCACGCGAAGGTGCAGGATCTCGCGGGGGCGAAGGCGGTCTCGCTGGGCGCGGTGTACGTCACGCTCGACCGGCTGGAGGATAAGGGCCTGATTTCGTCATGGCTGACCGATCCGACGCCGGAGCGCGGCGGGCGGGCGAAGCGCTGCTATCGCCTGGAGGCGGTGGGCGAGCGCGCGCTTGAGGAATCCGCCGCGACGGCCAAGCGCGTGTGGGATTCGATCGTCCGGGTGTGGGGCAAGGAATGGGCGAGACGCTGGCGCAAAGAATGGGGCAAGGGGACTGCGTGATGCCCGGCCGGCCGCCGCGCGCGCTCGAAGCCATCGTCGGATTTCTGACGCCGCCGGCGTGCCGCGAAGTGGTGTTGGGCGATCTTCACGAACGCTACCGATCGCCGATGCAGTACATTTCCGACGCCTGGTATGCGGTGCCGTGCGTGGTCTACAGCCGGATTCGCCGCACGGCCGATCCCGGCGTTTTATTGATGGACGCGCTGCTGCTGTACGTCGCGTTTATGGCGGCGGCGCGGCAGTTCGATCGCGAATTGCTGTACAGCCGTTTGGGACTGATGCGGCTCGCGATTCCGGCGGGGATCGCGGTGGTCATGCTGGCGCTGGCCGATGCGTATGCGCGGCCGGGCAGACCAACGGCGCTTCGCCCGCTGATGCAGGCGACGCTGGGGGTGGGATTGACGGGCGTGGCGCAAACCGCGTTCTCGGCGGCGGGATTTTCGTTCGCCCTGCCTTTATGGATCGTGCTTGCGGGCGGAAGTTTCGGCGTGGTGGGAGTCTCGATCATCGGAATGCTGTTTCCGCCGGACGATCATCGGCCGCGCGGAGCGGGGTAAAGCGGAAGCAAGAAGTCAGAGGTCAGAAGTCGCGTTGACGCTGGCGTGCGAAAATGGTTTAGCAACGTGCCGGAGCACAGCCGCGAACCAACTCTCGACGATCGATTCAAAGAGCTGCGGCAGCAGGTCGATCTTGAGATTTCGCGCGCGCGCAGCGAAGTGATCGCGGAGCTGGCGCGCTCGGTTTCGCGAATGCGGTCGGCGTTGAATGAAGCGGAGTGGCGCGACGCAGTGCTCGACTGCGGCCGGGCGTTCTCGAGCGAGCCGGCGGCGCTGGAGCTGATCGCGTCGCTTGCCACGCTGACCGCACCGGCGCCGCCGCGGCCAACGAACGGCGCGATGCCTGTGGGCGATCAAATCAACACCGCGGCGCAGCGATTCGCGCGCGTGAGAATCGCCGAGATTCAGCTTTATCATGCTTCCGCGGTGAAGGCGGGCCGCGATGCGCGCGATCTTTACGGGTCCCTGAAACCGCATATTGAAGCGGCGCGCGATGCGTTCCGCGACCGGTATTTCGAAAACGGAACCTCGTCCGCCGATTATCTGCACGCTGAAATCGTGCATGCGCTGGCCAATGACGATGCGACACTGCTCGGTCCGGACTATCCCGGTCCTTTGGCGTAACCTCGCGCTCGCCGCGGTCACGATTGCGGCGATGGCAGTGGTGTGGCTGGGGGTGTCCTTCGGCGCGCCGGCCGATCCGCTGGAAGAGTTGAAGGCAGGCGCTACTGCGCTCGATGCGAAGCATTACAGCCAAGCGATCGCCGGGCTATCGCCGCTGATCAAGAGGCTTCCGAAACTCGCGGATTATGCGGCGTGGCTGCTCGCGTCGGCCGAGTTTGAATCGCAGGATTACGGCGCGGTTCCAAAGTCGCTGGACGCGATCTGGAAGCAATCGCCCGCGTCGCCGCTTACGCCTCGCGCGACTTTGCTCGGCGCGCACGCCTATCTTCAGAGCGGCGCGCCCAAGGAAGCGCTGGATCTTCTGCGGAAGAATTACGCGGCTCTGCCGCAGCCGCAGGGCGATCTGGCGATGGCGGGCGCTTTCGCGGCTGCTGGCGATGCGGTGAGCGCGGCGATCTACGATCAGCGCGTCTACTACACCTACCCGAACTCGGCTGAGGCGGCGCAGGCCGACGCGGATTCGGTGAAGCTTCGCGCGCAGCTCGGCGACAACTATCCGCCGGCGATGCCGAACGCGATGCTGGGGCGCGCGCTGAAGCTGCTCGCGCCGGGCAGCACCTCCGGCAATTTGGCGCGGGCGCGGAAGGAACTCGAATCGATCGTCCCGCAGTTGGGCGGCGCGGAACGCGATGTGGCGCGGGTGCGCATGGGCGTGGCGGATTACGAATCGAAAGATACGCTGCGCGCCGAGAAATATCTCGCATCGCTCGAGGGACTTTCGCCGGAAGCCGACGCCGAGCGCCTGTGCTATCTCACGTTGTGCGGGCGGCGGCTGAAGAATGAGGAAGCGGTGCATGCCTCGCTCGACCAGCTTGCGCGATTGTATCCGAATTCGAGCTGGCGTCTTCAAGCGCTGGTCTCGGATGCGAACACGCACCTGATGCGGAACGAGATCGAGGCCTACGAGCCTCCGTATCGCGCCTGCTACGAATCGTTTCCGCACGATCCGCAGGCCGCGAACTGCCACTGGAAGGTAGCCTGGGAGCATTATCTGCGGCGTCGCGCGGACGCGGGCGAACTGTTGCGCGCGCACCTGCGCCTGTTTCCGGCGTCGGAAACCGCGGCGGCGGCGCTATATTTTCTAGGTCGGCTGGCGGAAGGCGCGCACGATGCGGCGTCGGCGCGGGCCTATTACGACGAGATCGCGCGAGAGTATCCAAACTATTACTACACGGCGCTCGCGCGCGATCGGCTGAAGGCCGTGACCGCGCAGCCTTCGGCAACGGTGAAGGAATTCTTGAGCGGGCTCGCGTTTCAGGCGCGCGCACGAACGCTGAATTTCACGCCCAACGCGAACTCGAAGCTGCGGATCGAACGCGCGCGGATGCTCAATAGCGCGGGGCTCGAGGATTGGGCCGAGGTGGAGCTGCGGTACGGCGCGCAGAACGAAGATCAGCCTCAGGTGCTGGCGGTGGAGCTGGCCTCGATTTCGACGCGTCATGAAGGGCCGGACCAGGCCATGCGATATATCAAGCGCTACGCGCCGGGCTACCTATATGTGCCGGTCGAGAGCGCGCCGCTGGATTTCTGGAAGCTGGCGTTTCCGATGCCGTACCGCGTGGAGATGGAAAAATTCGCGAAACAGAACGGCCTCGATCCGTTTTTATTGGCGGCGCTGATCCGCCAGGAATCCGAGTTCAATCCGAAGGCGGTTTCGCCCTCCAACGCGCGCGGATTGACGCAGATTCTTCCGTCGACGGGCCGGGAGCTCAGCCGGCGGCTGAAAGTGCGGGCGTATTCGACGGCGCAGCTTTTCGAGCCCGCGGTAAATCTCCAGCTTGGCTCGTTCTATCTGAAAAATATCGTCGACGGACTGGACGGGCGATATGAGGTCGCGCTTGCGGCCTACAACGCGGGATTGTCGCGAGCGCACGCCTGGCTGAGCTGGGGCGAATTCCGCGAGCCGGCGGAGTTTATCGAAACCGTTCCGTTCACCGAGACGCGCAACTACATTCAGACGGTGCTGCGGAACGCGGAGCTATACCGGCGGCTGTACGGATCGGCGGCCGGCGCGCGCGCGGCGACGACGCCCGCGAATTAGGCGAAAGCGGCAATCGCACGCCGCAGGGCGTGGCCCTGCGCCACGTGGCTTACTCGGCGGCCATCTTCAACAACTGCTCGGCGTGACGCAGCGCTTCGGGAGTAATGCGCTCGCCCGACAGCATGCGGCCGATTTCGCGGGTGCGCTCGGCCGGCGAAAGCTCCTCGATCGAGGCGAACGTGCGTCCCTTCGCAGCGTGCTTCTCGACGTAGTAATGATGATCGGCGAAGCCGGCGATCTGGGGCAGGTGCGTGACGCACAGCACCTGGCTCGACGCCGCGAGTTTCTTGAGCCGCCGTCCGACGGCTTCGGCGGCGCTGCCGCCCACGCCCGCGTCGACTTCATCGAAGACCAGCGTTCGCGGCGCCGGGTTGACGCGCGAATCAGACACGGCGGTGCAGGTTTTGAGCGCGAGCGCGACCCGCGAAATCTCTCCTCCGGAGGCGATCTTATCGAGGGGTTTGGGCGATTCTCCCACGTTCGGCGATATCAGAAATTCGACCGAATCGGCGCCCGATTCCGACCACGGCGCGGGGGCCACGCGAATTTCGACGCGCGTTTTTTCCATGGCGAGCGACGCGAGCTCGCCTTCCACTCGCGACGCGAGGCGTTCGGCCGCGAGGGTTCGAATCGCGGTGAGGTTCGACGCCGCCGCTTCAAACGAAGCCGCCAGCGTCGCGACCTCTTTACGCAGAGTTTCGCGGCGATCGCTCGAATGTTCGACCGCGGCGAGCTGACGCCGCGCGTCGTCGAGGAACGCAATCACCTCGTCGATCGACGCGCCGTACTTCCGCTTCAATTTCTCGAGTGCGGCGAGGCGCGTCTCCACCTGATCGAGCCGCGCGGGATCGGCTTCGAGCTTCGAGAGATAATGGCGCAGCGCGTGCGCGGCATCGTCGGCGGCGATGGAGGCCGGCTGAAGCGCGACAACCACTTCGCGAACGCTTTCGTCAATCTTTGCGATTTCCTCGAGACGCTTCGCGGCCGTCCGCAACTGCGCGCTGGCGCTTTCCGGAGCGTCGTAGAGGGCAGCATACGCCGCGCTCGCGGCCTCTTCGATGCGGACCACGTTGCGAAGCACACGGCGCTCATTTTCAAGCTGCGCGTCCTCGCCCGCGATCGGCGCGACGGCTTCAATTTCGTTGCGCTGGAAGGTCCACAGATCGGCGAGCCGCAGTTTTTCCTGCGCGGTGCGGTCGAGCTCGACGAGCGCGGCGGAGGCGTCGCGCCAGCGCGTGTAGAGCGACGCGACTTCCTCCACCTTATCTCGCGCGGCCGCGAATTGATCGAGCATCTCGCGCTGCATTCCGGGCAAGAAAAGCTGCTGTTGATCGTGCTGGCCGTGGATGTCGCCCAGATGCGGGGCGAGATCGCGCAGCAACGCGGCGGTGGCGGGGCGATTGGCGGCGAAGGCCCGCGACTTGCCGTTTAACAGAACTTCGCGCTCGATCAGCAGCTCGCCATCCTCGATTTCGATTCCGGCGCCTTCGAGCACGGCCGCGAGCGCCGGGGTGGGCGCGATTTCGAAAATCCCCGAAATGCGCGCGCGATCCGAGCCCGAGCGCACCATCGCGGCCGATGCGCGTCCGCCCAGCAGGAGCGCGAGCGCATCCACCACGATCGATTTTCCGCTTCCGGTTTCGCCCGAGAGAAGATTCAGCCCGCGATGGAATCGCACGCGGAGGTTCTCGATGACGGCGTAGTTCCCGATCGCGAGCTCAACCAGCATTGGACACGATTATAGCGGCCGTGGCGCGGGCACTCCGGCCTGCCGTGCCGCAACATGTGTCGAGAAGAGTCTCGACACGGCGCGCAGGAGTGCGTGCGCCACACGCGGCTCAGGCACCAAACATTTTTATCGGCTTATGTTTCAACGACGGTGATTCGCTACAATGAGGAAGGAGAGAACCGTTGATATCGGGATACCTGCTGCACGGGCCTTTGCTGGATGTAAATGTCTTGGAGCTGGTAAAGAGCTCCGGCGCGGTTGCGTTGACGGTCATGGGTGTGTTGCTGATGGCTTCGCTCAACTCCCTGACGATTATCTTCGCCAAAGCGGCGGCGTTGCGGCGGGCGCGCAACGGGAACCTGCGGTTCCTGCGGGCGTTTCGAAAAGCGACGAGGCTCGACGCGGTGGCGGCGGCGATCGAGCAGTTCCGCGGGGCTCCGCTCGCCACGGTTTTCGATTTCGGCTACAGCGAAGTCGCGCGCCAGATGGCGGAGCGCGGCAAGATCAGCAACGTGGTGGCGCTCGAGCGGACGCTGCAACTCGGCATGAGCGAGGAAATCTCGGGCCTGGAGCGGAACATGAGCTGGCTCGCGACGACGGCGACGGTATCGCCGTTCATCGGCCTGTTCGGGACGGTGTGGGGCATTATCGACGCGTTCCAGCAGCTGGGGTTAAGCGGCGCGACCAGCATGCGCGCGGTGGGGCCGGGCATTGCGGCGGCGCTCGAATCGACGGCGCTGGGTCTGCTGGCCGCGATTCCGGCCGCCATTTTCTACAACATCTACGGGCATCGCATCAAGGAGATCGGCGCCCGGATGGAAGATTTTTCGCTCGAATTCCTCAATTTGACGGAACGGAATATCGAAGGGTAGGCATTCACTCCTATGGCGTTTTCGTTCGGCGGGTCCGAAGGATCGAGGATGCGCGGGCGCAGGTTCGGCGGCGCGGGCGGATCGACGCTATCCGAGATGAACGTGGTGCCGCTGGTCGACGTGGTGCTGGTGCTGCTGATCATTTTCATGCTAACCGCGCAGGCGATGGAATTCGGTCTCGATATTCACGTTCCGCAGGTCAAGCAGACGCGCGACACGGCGGAAACGCTGCCGGTGATCAACATCCAACGCAGCGGGCTGATTTATCTCGGCGACAAGCCGGTGAACATCAACGACATGGCATCGGAAGTGGCCAGGCGGTACAAGGGCGCGCAGTCGGTGTACGTTCGCGCGGACGCCAATACCGTGTACGAACCAATCGCGAGCGTGATTTCGGCGCTCGACGAAGCCAAGCTCGGCGTGAAGCTGGTGACCAAGCCGATCGAGAGCAAGAAGTAAACCATGCAGTACGCGGGCGAGCTGGATCATCCCGAGTCGATGCGAATTCCGTTCGCCGCGGCGCTGGTGGTGCATCTGGCGTTGATCGGCGGACTGGCGGTGAATGTGTGGATGCGGACCCACGCGGATACGTTTGGCGCGAAGGACGCGGGTGGCGGTGCGGTGCCCATCGAAGCCGTGAACTCGATCCCGATTCCGCATCACGGCGAGAAGAATCCGCTGGCCAACGATACGGCGTCGGAAGTGCCGCAGACTCCCGCCAAGCCGGTGGAGCGCGAGAAGGAAGAAAAGCCTCCGCCGGACGCGATTCCGATCAAGACCAAGATGCCCAAAGAGAAACCCGCGAAGGTGGCGAGCGCGCCGCAGGTTTTCCGGCCCTTCGACCAGCTTGAAAAGAACCAGCTCACCAGCAAATCCGCGCCGCAGATATCGAACCCGCTGTACCAGGCGCAGTCCGGCGCCGGGAGCAACATTCCGGGCGCGAAAACGACGCTGGGCACGCGCTGCTCGGCATATGCGGCGCAGATCCAGCAGATGGTGGCGCTGCACTGGCACACCGAGGGCGTCGATGCGCGATTGCAAACCGCGCCTCCGGTGATCGCGACCTACGAGCTGCTGCACGACGGCAGTATTCGCGATCTCCAGCTTTTGCAAGGCAGCGGGAACCAGGCGCTGGACAATTCGGTGCGCCGCGCGATTCTCGATTCCACATTTCCTCCCATTCCTTCGTATTGCGACAAAGATCATGCCGGCGTCGAATTCACTTTTGAGTTGAAACGATGAAGATCAGAATTGTTTCCGTTATTTTATTGGTTCCGGCCGCGCTGGGTATCGGCGCGCTGCTGATTTCCGCCCAGGACAAGAAGATCACGGGGGTGATCACGCAAGGCGAGCGGCCCGCGATGGCCGTGCCGGATTTTCGCGGCGCGGGCGAGGCGCAGAACTTCATGAACGGGTTCAATAAGACGCTGTGGGACGAGCTGGCGGGGGCGGCCGTGCTGAAGATGGTCGCGAAGAGCTACTATCCGATCGACGTTCCGCAGCAGCCGCAGGATTTCAAGCCGCCGACGATGGTGGCGCCGCTGCGCCGCGGGGATTCGCCGAAAGCGCAGAGCAACGGTCCGTGGCTGACGGACTGGTCGAATCCGCCGGTGAGCGCGAACAATCTCGCGTTCGGATATACGGCGGTGCAGAACGGGCAACTGGTGCTAAGGGGATGGCTCTATAATCTCGCGCAGGCCGATCCGCAAAGCGCGCAGGTGATCGGCAAGCTGTACTTCGGAACGCTCGACGCCCAAGGCGCGAAGAAAATCGCGCGGGAGTTCGCGGCCGACATTCTTTCGTTTTTTGGCGCCAAGAGCCTGGCCGGGACGAAGATCTATTTCGTATCCGACCGCACCGGCGCGAAGGAAATCTGGTCGATGGATTATGACGGAACCAATCAGCGCGAGCTGACGCACTACCAATCGGTTTCGACCATGCCGGCGACTTCGGCGGACGGAAAGCTGTTCGCGTTCACGACGTATGCGCAGGGCAATCCGAAGATCATGGTGTACTCGGCGGAAACCGACCGGCGTTTGCCATTTATCAACCCGGTTTCTTCGGCGGTGGAAACGCCGGAGTTCACGCCCGACGGGCGGCGGCTGATGTTTTCCGCGTCGATCGAAGGCTGGGTGCAGATCTGCATCGCGGATGTGAACGGCGGCGGAATGCGGCGCATTTCGCACGTGCGCGCGATCGAAGTATCGCCCAAGATCAATCCGAAAAATCCCAACGAGGCGGTATTCATCTCCGGGCGCGGAGGCAGCGAGCAGCTATGGAAGATGAATATCGACGGCGGCGATCTGGAGATGCTTACGGACGGCCAGGGTTACGTCGCCAATCCCTCGTGGAGCCCGAACGGGCAAGTGGTCGCGTTTGCGTGGACCAAAGGTTATGAGCCCGGAAATTACAACATTTTCGTGATGGACACCGCGAACCGGAAATTCGTGCAGCTTACGCATGGCGCGGGACGGAACGAGAATCCGTGGTGGGCGCCGGACGGCGTGCATATCGTGTTTTCGTCCAAGCGCGGGCGAAACACGCAACTTTACACCATGCTCGCGGACGGATCGAACCTACAACAGCTCACGACACAAGGCAATAACATTCAGCCGGTATGGGCAAAGGCAATAAACTAGGTAATCTTAAAGGGAGAGGAAATTACCCAGATGAGACTGAACCCGAGAACACTGAGTGTAGCGGTGTTCGCGATGTTGCTGATCGTTGGCGCGGCTGGATGTAAGAAGAAGATTCCCGTTGCGACCGCGCCTCCGCCCGAGCCTCCGTCCAGGGAAGCTCCGCCGCCTCCGCCCGCTCCCAAGATGGCTGCCGCGTCCATCAGCAGCTTTACCGTCGAGCCGCGCAGCATCGAGCGGGGCCAGGCGGCGACGCTGCGATGGTCGATCGCGAACGCGACCGAAATGTCGCTCGATCAGGGATTGGGCACGGTGCAGGCGAACGGCACCCGCCAGGTTTTCCCGAGCAACACGACGACTTACACGCTGAGCGCCCGAAGCGCCGGCGGGGGCGATTCGAAATCGGTGACGGTGGATGTGAGCGCGCCGCCGCCTCCTCCGCCCCCGTCGAGAGTCGACACCAACATTTCCGGGTCGGATATGCTGACGCGCGAAGCG
>Ga0182024_10010108_pt1 | contig 19333 bp, 31 predicted proteins | sample P32metaG_FD_120480 | JGI IMG/M metagenome (GOLD analysis project Ga0182024, IMG submission 120480) | Permafrost microbial communities from Stordalen Mire, Sweden - P3-2 metaG (Illumina Assembly) | ecosystem: Environmental > Terrestrial > Soil > Wetlands > Permafrost | place: Sweden: Stordalen... | reverse complement strand
GCCCGCCTGAGCGACGGACCCGCACAGTACGACGGAGCGGGAGGGATTCGAACCCTCGATAGGGCTTTAAGACCCTATAACGGTTTAGCAAACCGCCGCCTTCAGCCTCTCGGCCACCGCTCCCTGTTGCTACGCCTACACTTACAACCCCTTCCAATCTACTACGTGGTGTCTGGACCAAATCCTGGACCACCGAGGGACGAAATCAGGTACCAGTGCGTGCTCGCGCGACGAGTTGCGGCGTTGCGGGTGCGACTAAGGCGCGCAGATGCTCTTTCGACAGATGCGTGTAGCCCATCGTCGTCCGCAGATCTGCGTGACCGACTGCCTCCTTTACCAGGGTCGCGCTCTGGCCCTCGCCAAGCCACTTCGTAATGCGGCGGTGACGGAGATCGTGCGGCCGCAGGTTCGGTGGCAGCTTCGCCCGCGCAGCAGCTCGCTTGAACCCGTCGTACAGGGACCCGATCCGCTCGCCAGCCGTGAACCTAAGCGCCGTCCGAGGGTGGTGAAAGACCCAGGGAGTCTGCGTGCCGGCGTAGGCTGCAAAGCGGTACTGCGCGAAATGATCGCGCATGGCACCGACCAGCCGCTCAGTCATCGGCGTCCACCGGGCCTTCCCGCCCTTTACCCGGCGACCGTTGCGCTGAGATATATAGAGGAACCCGTCGTCGAGCCGAACGTCGTCCCACGTCAGCATAAGCGCTTCTGACTCCGACCGGACGCCGGCTTCGCCGAGGGTGAGAACAAAGAGCCGCAACATTTCGCGGTCACCGCAGGCCGATAGCAGGGAGTCGTACTGGTCGTCAGTGAGGATCAACGGGTCGCGCTGATCCGCCTTCGGCTTCTCGGTGGCTGTCACTGGGTTGCCCACGCGATAGCCGTAGCGCTCGGCCTTGGCGAAGATGCGGTGGAGGACCGCGCGATCCTTACGCAGCGTGTGCGCGCCCAGCGGCGCGGGACTGCCAGTCCGATTCACCCGGCGCCACGTCAGGTACTCGTCGATGTGCTTCATCTGGATGGAATCGACGGTCGGGTCACCTTGCTCCGACCAATAGCGTCGAAACGGCTTGAGGCTGTCGCGATAGGCGTCCTGGGTCCCGATGGCCAAGCCGCGCAACTCGGTTGACTCGAATCGATCGAACAGCGCCGACATGCGAATGCCGTTGATGGCGGCGCCAACCCGCTGCTCAACTTCCGCCTGCAGATCCTTCGCCGCTCTGATCGCGTACGCTTCGGCCACACGCTTGTCGCTCGTGGCGACGGTGAAGACGCGACGCTTGCCATCGACCTGGACGCGGATGCGGTACCCGCTCCCTCGTCGTTGAATCGTGCCGGGTGTCCTACGCCTTGGCATTAGGCCCTCGGGTGAGTGAGTGGTTGCCTACTATGGGTCGTGCGTGGTACGAGACGGAGTTGCGGGCCTGACACCGGGATCTCCGTCTGTCGGAGCCAGTCGCGGATAGCGGCGACCGTGAAAACCAGGGCGCCATCGAGCTTCGAGTGGGGAAGCCGCGCGCCGATGCCGCCTGGCGCGGTGTGGCGATAGACGTAGTCGGCACTACGGCCGATCGCTTCGGAGAGCTCAGCGACGCCAAGTCGTGTCTCGGGCGCGACAGTCCAGAGCTTCTCGCGCCATGTCGGGGGCGCGCTCTGTGGTGCGTGCGCTGCGGCGCGGGGTGGGGCGGCGTCGAGGCGGGCGGCGATTTCTGAAGCCAGCACGTACGTGCCGGCCGGGAACGCGCGGAGCCAATCGACGATGTCGGCAGGGGACAGATTAGCCGACGCACGAAGCAACGACGCCGCTTCGCTGGCGAGTCCTACGGGTCTAGCGGACGGTTGCGGGGTTGGGGTGAGTGACACGCATAGAATCTCGGCGCTGCCTGTGGGTCGAGCTGTCGCAAGGGACGCATCTAGGATACGGCCTGGTAGGGCGAAGCGCAAAGGATTTCTCTCGACCGTCACGAGCACGGCACTACGGACGGTCAGCATGTGCGCGAAGAATTGCGGCGGAGGCTGTCGCCGCGGCGGCGACGCGATCGAGCGCCGCAGCCAGTTTAAACGACACGGCAGGCGTCAGAGTCCGCTCGCCTGCAGCGGCTTTCCGAACAACTGAGGGGGCAACTCCGGCAGTATCAGCTAGGGAGCGCAGGGAGATCGGGGCGTCGGTCAGCGCGCGGCGGACGCGATTCGGGGCAGGGGTGACCATGACCGAATGTACCCATTACGGGGACAAATAGCGAGAGGCAAATTGTCCGTTTCAAGCGGGGCAAGCGTATCTGCTATGCCATCCGGACTAGCGCCCTTACGTCTGGACCCATCGGGGAAAAGGGAAGCGATCGGTCAGCAGCGCGACCCGCGCAAGCTTGATCACGTCCTCCAGCGTCCGCGGCCCTCCCTCGTAGTAGTCGGAACCGGCCATGGCGATCAGCAGCAGAATCCGGCTTCTAAGCGCGTCTTCCAGGCGGTGGCAGATGGCGGGGTCCGATCGGTCCTCACCGATCTGGCGCACGATCGCACGCAGCTCTTCCTGCGTGGTCGCCTCGGTTACGTCTTTCGGGAGCGACACGCAGATCTCCGCGTTGCGAGTACACCGCAATCTTGGCTGCGGCGTGTCAAAGCGCCATCCTCAACTTGTAGTCTGATCGCTCCCAGCGGATCGCAACGCGGCGCGTGTCGCGCGGGCGCGTGGTGTGGGTATACGGGGTCCCAGTTCACCCGGTCAAACACGCGAGCACGGTAAGTCGTGCCGAACCCGTGACGAACGAGTGCCGCACAAAAAAACGGTTCGTCACCGCGCAGTTGCATGCGCCAACGAACGTTACGCGATTTCGTGACGAACGTGACGCAGAAAGTCGCAGCGGCGTCCGTACACGCGCGAGGGACTGTGCATAGAGCAAGAAAGCCCCTATGGAGCCAGACACATATTTCTGCGTCACGTTCGTCACGTTTGCAGTTAGTAAGATGATTTTGTTGGAGTTACGGCGTGACGAACGGGCCTTTTGGTTCGGCACTGGTTCGTCACGTTCGTCACGACTTGCCCGCTCCGTCGCCACCACGCCTCCGGCACGCCGCGGTGCGATGGCCGCGACGTCTCTGGCACGCGGCGCTGGCGGTACCGCGGTAGTGGGCAAGTATGAGCCGTGACAAAGTTGACCCGGCGCTAGATCGGCGCTACGCTGGGAGTATGGATAACGAGAATGCGAACGCCGTACGGTGCCAGGAAACAAGTTGCTCCGAGTTAGCTGTGCCGGATTTGAGGTATTGGCCGCCGGAGCGCGTTGGCGATGAACGGCGCATTCACTACAAATGCCCAACAGGCCACGAGTTCATTCACCCGGTCCCAATGGGGAAGGGATGACCCCGACACGGAAGACCGCCAAATTGCGGCCACGTCTCGCACGCGTGGCGCTCGCAGTACGGCGAAGTCATGGTAGGATTCACACAACTGTGGTATATTTCACACCGTAGTGAAACTGACGTCGCTCGACGTTCGGTGCTGGTGTGTAAACAGGTAGGACAAGGCGACCGTTACGTCACGGCGCACGGACAATCGATGGACCCGCAGGCCCGTACGAGCCCCGCTGAGCCGCGTTTCGACGCCGCGCTCATTGCCGTGACCAGCCCGGCATTCAACGCCTACAACTCGATGCTGGACCCCGCCCGCAACCTCTACGGGCCGTTCGCGCGCTAGTCGGTTCCCCAGCCCCGCCGGACGTGTCGCGCCAGCCCTCACAGACGTAGGGGCTGGATACGCAACCGCCCCCTCCGGTGGTGGCCATGCCGTTGCTCAAGCGGCACTTCCGAAGGGGGCGGTCTGCAGATGTTCTACAGGTACGACCCCATGAAGGTACCATGCTCGAAAACCCTTTGCCACCGGACGGCCCGTCCGGCGCCAGCTCCACCGCAGCACCAGTAGGACCACCGCTCCGCCCGAAACCCGCAACGCTCGCACCGTGGGCGCGATCAGTCGCGCGGATCGCGCGGGCGGGATTCACTACGGCGCTCATTCCGATAATCCCGGCCGATGGCGTCGTCGCGGCGGAATCGGCGATCAAGCAACAGGACGTCGGCAAGATCCCCGGCCGACGCCGCGATGACGGCTACTACGCCGGCTTCGATTGGGGAACGCTCGTCACGACAGAGCCGCTGGTCAACTCGTGGCTCCGCGCCGGATCGTCGATCGGTATTCGGACCAACGAGTATCTGGCGATCGATATCGACGTCCTCGATCCCAGCGTTGCGCAGGCGCTTGAGGAGCTGGCCGTACGCGAGCTCGGCGCCGCTCCGCTGCGGGTCGGCCGCGCGCCGAAGCGGCTGCTCGTATACCGCAACGCCGAAGGGATCGGCAAGCTCCGGCTGACGTTTCGTCTGCCCAGTGGCGACACCGAGCACGCAATCGAGGCGTTGGGTGCCGGCCAGCAGTTTGTCGCGTTCGGCATCCACCCGAAGACGGGCAAACCCTACGAGTGGCAGCGACCATTGCTGCGGCCCGCCGCGCTAGCCGCGGTGACGGCCACGCAACGCGACGATTTCTTCACAGCGGCAGCAGCGTATCTCGCGACGGCTGGAGCGACGGACGTCCGGGTCGGCACGACAGCCGGTGCCGACGCGAAGCGGGTCGATCAAATGGGTTTGCGCGCTCCAACGCTCGACGCGCTTCATGAGTGCATGTCGTTCATCCCGAACGACGGCGATCGAAACTGGTTTGTGAAGATCGCCCACGCCATTGCTGGCGCGACGGGTGACGACGCAAAGGGAGAGGAGATCCTAGAAGAGTTCAGCACGCGGTATACGGCGGGAGCCAATCTGGCCGGTTGGGGCCGCGAGATCTATCGTACGCTGAAGCCGCCCCACGCAGTCGGCTATCCCTGGCTTGCCGAATTGGCGCGCGCGCACGGATACAATGATGCCGCGATCGATTTTCAGGCGGCCGAAGCAGCACCACCCGCGACCGGCCAGCCGGCCGCTCCGCGATACAGTGACGGTTGGCTGGCTGATGCCGTCGCCGAACGTCTCCAGGACCGCATCGTCTACCACGCCGACCGCGAGACGTGGTATCGGTGGGAGCATCACATCTGGCTTCCGCTTCGCGTCGCCGCGTTCAGGCGCTTGGTAGCTGACGAGCTTCGGCTGATCGGTCAGAGCTGGCCGGTGGTTGACAAGGGGATCGAGCGCGAACTGCGCAACGTCAACTCAGACGTGACGGCCCGGCGGGTGACGTCGATGCTCACTGGGCACCGAAACCTCACACGGCGGCAAGCCGATTTCGATGCCGACGAGTTCCTGGTCAATACGCCGGCCGGAATGATCGACGTGCGGACTGGGGCGACTACTCCGCCGAACCCGGCCTCGCTCTGTACCCGTTCGACCGCCGTCGCGGCAAATGCGGAAATGCCCGCACCGAATTGGTCTAAGTTCCTCGCCGAGTTCACGAGCGGCGACACCGACGTGCAGAGGTGGCTCCAGAAGCACGCCGGGTACGCCATGACCGGCAGCGTCCGAGCGCAGCAAGCGCTCGTCTTCACCGGCTCCGGCCGCAACGGCAAAGGGGTGTTCGCCCGCGCGATTCAACACGCGCTCGGCGCAATCGCAAACGGCGGCTACAGCCATAGCCCGCCGTCGATGATCTTCGCCGACTCACGTGCGAGCCAGCATCCGACCGAGGTGGCGTCGTTGGCCGGCTCCCGGCTCTGCACGGTGTTCGAGGTCAATAGCGCGCACAACTGGAATGAGGAGCGATTGAAGTCACTGACGGGCGGCGATCCCGTCACCGCGCGACTAATCGGAGAGAACAACTTTTCGTTCGCGCCGACGTTCAAGTTCTGGTTCCTCGCGAACGACCTGCCGGGCCTCCAACAGTCAAACGCCGCGATGCGAGGCCGGCTGCGGATTGTGCCGTGCCGGTTCGAGGCGGAAGGTAGGGAAGACCCCTTGCTCGATGACAAGCTGCGCGCTGAAGCCCCGGCAATTCTTGCGTGGATGCTGGAGGGCGCGAGACTTTGGCTGGCGGAGGGCCTCGACGTGCCCGCAGCAGTCAAAACTGCCACCGCCGAGTACTTCAGCAGCCAGGACGTCGTCGGCAACTGGATCTCGCAACGGTGCGACTTTACCAACGCCGACGCATTCACGACCACTGAGGATCTGTACGCGGACTGGCGCGCGTGGGCGCCGATGGAAGGCGAGCGCGTCTGGTCAAAAAAACGGCTGTCGGAGAAGCTGAAGACGAGACCAGAGTTTGCCGCCATGTCGTGCCGCACCAACAGCAAGCGCGGATACCGGGGCGTCGCTGTTCAAGGCATTTGGACCCCGATGGCCCAACAAAGCGGGGCGTGCTAACTATGCCGGAAACGTATACCGCCTCCGTCGTCCAGCAGCGCGTGCGCGATTTCGAGCGGGATTTGCTCACAGGAACCGTTGCGGCCCACGACGGAAACGTGTCTGCTGCGGCGCGAGCCCTTCAAATGGACCGGCGCAATTTCTATAGGCTAGCGAAGCGGCTAGGTATGGTCCTCTCGCGTCGGGAGGATCGATGAATCCGTCATTCACGACGCCATCACTCGCCGACCAGTTTCTCGAGGAACACGCTGCCGACATCACCCGGCACGGTTGGACCGGCTTCGAGATCGAATGCGTGATGCTCGACTTCTTGGGTAGGGTTGCGGCACCGCTCAACGGTTCAGGAGCGACCGACGCGGAGCGGCGGACCGCAATGCGGCTGGGCAGCGCGCGTTCATTCGGCTCACTGATAGCAGCGGTTCGTCGGCGCGGGCGCCTGCCGGCGGCGCAGGAGGTCCTTAACCGTGACGGCCAATAGGCGCGGCGTTGCCAACAAGGTTGGCGTTGGCCGTGGGTACCGATCGGCGGACCAGCAGTTTGTTGAAGACGTCCTGCGCGATGTCGAGCGCGAAGTGGGGCTCTCCTACGTGGACTGGCCGCGCGAGCGGCTGGCGCGGCAGCCGTACGAAGCGGCGTGGACCGCCGCCCTGTACAGAAACGCGGTCGCGGCCGGGCGCTCGCCGCTTCCGCCGCATCCGCAGTCCGTACCCCAGCCGTCCCCTTCACACGGCTATTCGATCCACACCAATACCCGGCCACACCGCTCGCCAAGCGATGATGTTCGGCGCGGAACGCCCTGTTTGTCGTAACGCCTACTGGCTGGACCCGAGAGAGCACGGACATGGTATGCGCACGTCCTCCCTACTAACGAACAACCAGTGTTTCTGACTGATCCCCCCCGCGTCCGAAGCTGCGAAAGGGCTTCGCCTGCATGTCGCCCGAAGCGCGGCTGGCCGCGCAGCGTAAGGGTGGGCTGACGACTGGTGCGCGTTGGAAGCGCGGGCGTCTGGAACGGCTGCGGGAAACCGTGGCCGAGCTGGAGTCGCGCATTCGCGAGGAGGATAGCGCCGATGCTTAGCCCCGAGCGCCCCATCGCGTTGCTGTTCTTGCTCGCTGTGACCGTCGATCCTTTTCCCTCATGCCGTCGTGCGTGGCACCGCCTCACTGGATTGATCCGAGGCGCCTGCCATGTCCCCCGAGCCTAGACGGAAACACTCACGACGTGCCATCGGCGAACCGTGGCGGGCAGCGCTCGACATCGTCGAGGCGGAATGCGGGCTTGCCTACGGCTCGTGGCCGACCGATGCGAAGCGCCGGGAGCCGCTGGAAGCCCGTTGGACCGCATTGCTGCTGCTCGACGCGGAGCGGGCCGGTCGTACGCCGCTGCCGGACCTGAGAGCGGATGCGCGATTGTCGCGCCGGGTCGAGCCCTTGGCTGTCCCGATGCCGGTGAGACGCAAAGGCGATCCGGTGCGGGTCTCTACGCCCGCGCTCGGCGCGACAGACCCGGTCAAGCGGCGTCGTCGTCGGCTCGCTGCTGCGGCGTCGGCGGTTGAGGAGTAAGGGCGATGCCAGCAACATCATCCAGGCGGCCCCGTCCAGCCCTTCACGGGAAACCCCTTTGCCACGCTCCGTGCTCCCGGTGTGGCAGCCGGGGGCCGCGCTACCGGTCAGCTCGCGACGGCTGGCAGTCGATCTGCGTCGTGTGCAGCCGTGCGAATGCGAAGCGTTGGAAAGCCGAGCATCGAGCGCGAGAGGAGGCGCGGGAGATGGAGCGAACGGCGAAGCGGCAGAGAGACCAGGCCGCGAAGCGCGAACAACATCTTCAGTCCAGCTATGGTCTGACCGGGCGGGATGTCGAGAAAATCATTCGCATGCAACTAGGCAGATGTCCAGTGTGCGGCAAGCCGCTAGGCAAGCAGTATCACGTAGAACACGCACACGATGGTTCTAATGAGGTCAGGGGCGTGGTTCATCCTCGCTGCAACGTGCTTCTGGGCCTGGCAGGCGACGACCCCGAACGGCTGGAGCTGGCGGCGCTGTATTTACGGAGTCGCCCATTACGATACGTGCCCTGGCCGCGCGGAACTATTAAGGAGTAGACGAGACCCAACCGAGTGGAGAGACTAGTCGTGAGGCCGCGTCCATACCTTTTTGTATCTGCCAATACGAGTTGCCCGCACACCTAACCACATCACCCCACCCCCCGCCGCGATAACCAGTAGGCCAAGGAGCCGCCCGTCACGCACCTGCACAATGGTGATCACGCCCGCAGCGATGATGAGTGCTCCTAGAAGCCCGATCAAGTTTCCAATGACTTCTGCGCAACCCCTCCCGCTCTGTATCGTTGTAAGGTGAGCCCCGCAGCTTTTGCATGTGCTAAAGCCGGCGTTTAGTTCTGTTCCGCAAAACTCACACTGCATACGCGCCTTCCATGCGAAGGAGGAACAGCTTGGGGCGCCGCGCGGGCGCTAATCATGGCGTCTGCGGCGGATTCGCGCGAGAGCGGCCCACACGGTGCGCGCGAACGGGTGTTGGGGCGTGGCCGCGACTCGGTGTCGATCGGCTGCGTAGCCCAGTGGAGCTTCCTGCACTGCAGTGCGCATGTTTCCGCGCAAACCATCAGCAGAACAAACGAGGCCCGCGCCGCGCGGCAAGAGGGGGTTACACCGAGTATCACCGCGTTACAACGAAGCACTTCGCGGAGCCACCAGCCGCCGCTGCCGACGCCGCGAGAAGTGATCGAGGAGGCGACGGTGAGGTGGAACAACCGGCTCGCGGCCCGCGCGCTGCTCCGGGGGCTGTCGAAGGGTCGGCGGCGCGTGAAGGCGGCGCGATCAGTCCGGCAATGTACCTTGGCCCCCTCGTGATGCCCGGTGCTTCGCCATTTCGGCACGGGCGGCTGCGATGCCACCGATGACGAGCCCATAGGCGGCCCAGAGCGCGAAAGCCCACAGCCCTATCAGCTTCAGGGCGACGCCGACAGCGATCCATTCAAGGAAGAGCGCCGGTAGTTGTTGCGGCTGGGAGTGGCGTAGGCGGTCAATCAGCATGGGGGATATGAGGGCAAGAATGATGGCCGCCCACAGCCCGAACAACTTGTAGGCGGCGAAGAGGCCAGCACATTCAAGAATCGCTCCGATTAGCCACCAGCCCAGCGAGACTTGAGTTGATTGGACCGCCATCGCCCGGCTCCTTACTGAGAGGTCACCGTACTTACGACGATGCCGCTCGAACGCCACGCGCGTCAAGGGTCGTCTGGGGGGGGCGGGGCTAAGTCGGCGTCGCGCGTAGCTACAACGGGCGGACCACTGGTTTCTCGGTCTCGATCTCCACAAGCCGGTCAACTTCCACACTCGACTGCGCCTGCAGCACCCTGTCTGTTGAGATGTTCGCGTCATGCGCTGTCGCCTTGAGCAGTGGCAGAAGCGCAGCGGTCTGGTCCAGAACACTCCCAAGTTTGCCGAAATAGCCGCGACGGAACGATCTGAACAGCGCATCGATGGGGTTCATACCGCTCCACGCCGCACCAAGACGTGTTGCCGCGCTGACGGCACCGTACATCCCGACGATCTCTGCGGCCCGATCCAGCTCGCCGATCTGTGCGGTGACCGAGCTGAATACGGGGGTCGGAATGCCCCACGTCCGATGGGGCGTCGCCTCGGGCGTCGCCAGCACAGTACGGTACGCTTCTTCGCAAATGTGATTGATCTCGGCACATTCAACCGCAAGCATCAGCGATAAGCGCCCGCGCGCCTCGATACGTCCGGCTTCCCGCTCTTGATGGTGCGTGGTGAACTGTGCCCGGCTCTCGTTGGTTGCAGCCGGTTGTGCCGTTTCTGCGCGCTCCTCTGCCACAGCACGAATCATTACCTGAGCGCTGGTGGCTACTTCACGGAGACCCTTTGGCAACTCAAAGCCGTCGTAAACGTGCGCCGTCTGACGCAACGACGGTACCAGATTGCAGGTGAGGTCCAGCACACCAGCCACCTCATGGAGAAAGCGCCGCCGTTGCTCTTCAAGGGTCGTTTGAACCTCCTGAAGACCTTGCGCGTCAATCTTCGCGTCATCTTGTAGGAGAGGCGTCAGATTGGCGTCCAACTGCGCCCACAAACTCCCGGCCATAACAACCTCGTCAACCTTCGCGTATGCCTCGACCACGTCGGCCACCTGATCCAGATCCCCGATATGCAGGGCCACTGCGTCAAATACAGGCCTCGATATCCTCATGTCCGGTTGCGGGGCAAAGTATGGGGGACGGTGAAACTCAAGGTATAAGTCCACGCAGGTAGCGTTGATGAAGGCCAGTTCCTCCGCGATCATCCGCGCTGTTCGCCGCCTAATGCGCTCTGGTTTCATGAGCCCTTCCCATATCAAGACGACCCCGGCACTAGAGAACAGCGACGTCAGAATGGTCGTGAGCGGGTCCACTAAACCCCTCCCGATATTTCGCTCGGAACCTCCTCCAGCGAAAAGCCGCCGTCTCGGCGCAAATAGTAAGAGGTGACACGCTGTTGAATCCGGCTATCGACATAGGACACGTCGAGCCGCAATACTGCGGTACCCGTGCCAGGAAGCGAACGGAGGGTGATCTGTTCCACGGCGCCATTGAGCCAGCCACCTAATTCTCGCGGTTCCCACGAGAAGCCGGACGACATGAACTTCAGCGAACGCGCGTCGCCACCCCTGTTCAACACCTGGATACGCACCTCGTTTGCCGATTGGTAATCGGTCCTTGAGATGAAGAGCTGAATCTGGGCGGCCGAGTCTTCCCGCGCTCGATCCTCTCTCGCATGCTCTAGCTGTGCGTCAGCCTGCCCACGCAGGAGGGCGGTCTGTTCGCGCATGAACGACATCATACGGTAGGTAGCGCCAACATAGACGGCGGTCAGCGCTGCCAAGACAACGGTGGCGGCCGCTGTGACGGCTCCGCTGTTTGTATTCAGCCAATCGATGACAGACCCCATCACATCTCCGTGTCTCGTGATACCGCCGTGGCGCTGCTCGCGCTAATGATCGCCTCCTCGTCCGATTCGCACGAGGCTGGTTACACCGAGAATTGGCGAGGTTACAAGCGCGCAAGCTGGTCCGATGCGTGGCCAATAGAGGCTCGGGAGTTATCGAGTGTCGCCGACGTCTCATTCTTCGGTGGCGTCCATTTGCGGCGGTGGCGACTGCGCCACTAACCGTAAAGCCGATTGGGTTGCGTGGTCGCGGTAACCCTCACCGAGTATCCCGACGACCGATTCCACCCCTGCGGCCGGAAAGCCGCGGATGCGGACGGCACCCGGACCGCGTGGCGCGGTGTGGCGAGGGCGATACGTAGGCAGGATGCCAGCGAGGCCACGTCTCCGCGACGTGGCCTCGCTGGCATTGGTTCAGGCAGGGTCCCGCTGATCGTGGCCACGGCGCCAAAGGCCCGACGCTACCCGATCCGGAACTGCTCACGCCCCTAAGTGCAGCGCTCCGAGGACGTGCGGCGGGGAGTGAGCGCCTGGCGAGAAACTTACAAGCAACGTCATCGGCTGCCGATGGCCATAGATACTGCGGCAGCGAGCCCACGCCCCAGCAGTACCTCTGCGTCGTCACTTGTACGCAGATCGTTCCAAGCCGGAAGTTCGGGCTCGGAAAGAGCCGGGCTCAACAGCCGCTTTAGATCTTCTGCATCCACTTGAGGAAGAAGAAAGCTCCCAGCTACGTGCAGCGGACCGGGCTCGCGAAACAAACGGCCTTCAACAAAAGTAAGGTGTCCTGCATTGATCGTTGCCCTTTTTTCGGTTGGCCGCGGCTGAACGTGCGCCTCAAAGTGGCGAAGAGTGCGCAGACCTTTCAGGAGGATGTCATACCCAGGCTGGTCACCGATCCACTTGTTGAACCTCCCTTTAGCGGGATGCTGTGTCGCGGACTCTTCGCGTAAAATCTGTAATGCAGATTCAAGGCACAATAGGAATACCCCAAGTTCGTCGTCAACGCGAACGGTCAGTAGTGGTGTGTGACTAAGGGCTTCCGCGGCGACCTTCTTAAAGATTGCCAGCCGCCGTTCGCACATGCGCAGCCGGGCCCAGGTGATAGGAAGAACAGACGGGCTTGGCGCGACCGCAAGCGAGTAAGGAAAGGATTCCGGGTCGGGGGCTGTTGGTTCTAACATGAGTCGTTCCAAAACTAACCGACCACCAGATCACTACACGGCGCGCTAGAAATCGTCGGATGGGCCGCACGCGGGGGTTTGTCATCGACTGGCCCGTCTCGATTCACGTCGAAGACGGCAGGACGTTCGTCGTCGAGCTCCTGGCTGACGACCGCCTACGCGTCCGGGTCGATGGCACCGACGAATGGCGCACAATAGACCCACAACAGTACGGATATGGCGTGCCGAGCGTGGGCGCGGTGGTCGGGCGGACGCTGCGGTGGTGGCGCGAGACGACCGGCGAGGCCGTGATTATCGCGCCGACGAAACACTGAATCGACGCCAGCGCGTTACGGGCCGTCACCGACGAGAAGCTGACGTATCCGCCGGATCGACAACGGCTAGGCGCCCAAGACTCTCGACCGCGTACAAGACTCCGGCCGACTCTGCCTCGGGAACCAGACGAAATCGCGGCATGACTGCTTGTCGCGAGGCGGCTAACTCGACGCATATCATCGTGGCGCCATAGCTACGGATGACGACACACTCCGGCGCTCCCTTTCGGACCACAAAAGACTCTTGGCTATAGGCCGCGAATCTGCCTGCTATCGCTGCCACTACGCAGAGGATTACTAGTTCTACGCACGCGGTGTAGATAGCTCTTGCGGGATAGCCCGCTTTCTCCCACCTGGACAGCGCTATGCCAAGTACAGTCCGATTCCGGTACTCCTCATCTCTTGGATTGTCCGTCGCCAGTCGTTCGGGGATCGGGCCGCGGTGAATGAGGATGGGCTGCACGAACCAGCGTAGCGCATATGCTAATAACATCAGGAGAACGCCGATCCCAAAGAATATCAACATCACCCAGTACACCTTCACGACGACTGGATCTTGGGTCGCGTGAATGTCCCGCCAGACCAAGTGGAGCCAGTACACGTAGGTCGCCGCGAGGCCAGCAATCACAGCCAACCTTGGAAGGATCGTCCACCAAGGGCTGGCCGGAAGCATCAGCGGCGAAGCCGAAAACCAGGCAATTGCTGTGATGATGGCAATTGCGCCGAAGATCTGTGTCAGCGATATCTGAACCAGCCAAAAGGGGATGTGGTATCGGCTCGCAAAGCCAGCCTCATAGGCAAATGCAACCGCATACCCGGCAAAAGAGATTCCGGCGAGGATGGTCGCTTCTGCTAGGCGTGGCCGCGGCATGTGAACTTCGTTAGCCATGCTGGACTCGCGATATGAAGTGGCTAGTGCGTGCCCTTCCGCAGCTCGCGGTCGAGCAAGCGCCCAAATTCCTGCCAGCTCAAACCGAAGCGGTTGAGAACGAGAGCTAGCATGGACAGCGACGGGTTGCCAAGCCCCCGTTCGAGTACTCCCATGTAGGTCCGGTGTAGCCCTACCTCGACGGCCATCGCTTCCTGCGCGACTCCAGTTTCCTCTCGGAGCCGGCGAATGACGCGGCCAGCGGCGGCGCCGGGGGCGCGCGGTCGCTGCTTCTTGGTTCTTGGCATGCCGAAAGATGTTACCTGGAGAACCATTAGGTAACACGGCAAACGCGATTTGGCAGATCGTGTTGCCGGGCTGCGCCACCCCGCTTGGGAGGGCGACGGGTGTCGGGTTGTCTGACGTCTGCGACGCCCGGTCGCGCCGGGTGAACGCAACCCGGGGGCGCCATGAGAAAACACCCGCCTTGGTGCAGAGACAGATCGACGCGCTGACGAGGCCGGGCGTTTGGTTCGGGACCAGAGATCAAGACGATGCGGACGACCAAGTTCAGCGAGAAGCAGATCAGCGCTCACCGAGCTGCCCCCAAGGCAGCGGCTCGTGTTCGAGCTGAGGGTGCGGCGTGAAAAGACGGTCGCTGAGGTACGAGACGCGATCGGTGCGAGCACGGACAAGACGGTGGAGCGCCTGTTTGCGCACGCCGTCGAAGCGTTGCGCGCGAAGCTGTGCAAGAGTAGCGGCTGTTAACCCCCGACCCGGCGGTTAACAACTGTGCGGCCAAGACTCATCCTGCGTCTGGAGGCCCATTCGTACGACTACCTACAGAAGGAACCAACGACCGTCTGTCGGGGGATCTCCCTTCCGGCTCCTAGAACCATTTGGGAGACCATCGAACGATTTTGCTCTTGGAGTGATCATGCACGAAATCACCGTAGTTCTGATCGTAGCCTTTGCCGCGAAAACGCTCATTGCTCTCACGCAAGCCATCATCGCCGTCGCCAAGTCGCGCCAGTGACCGGCTAGGCGAAAAACCCACACCGGGCTTTACTGGATGGGGCGGTACAACGACGCCCCCGTCCAGTAGCCCGGGGGGTGATCCTGTCGAGTTAGTGTGACAGCAGCGGCAGACCGTGCTGCGCCGCGCGCATCACGGCCGTCGCGGCCGCTCCCACTATTTGCTGTGCTTCAGGCGACAGCGCTAGCGTGGTGAATATGCCGAGAACCCACCCCACGAATTGGTTTGCCCAGTCAACGCGCGGGAACCGACCTGTCTTTTCGCGCTGGTCGGCGAACGCCGCAGCGAGAACCCTCTGTTGCTCCTTATCGGCGACGCCGAGGTGAAATATTTCGTCGCGCATCCGATCTAGTGCAACGCCAATGCGTTCCCGTTCGGCTGGGGTGAACGCGGCATTTGGCACATCGATCGGCGCGATTTGTTTCGGTGCGGCGCTGGCGAGGGCGGCCCACGGGTCAACGGCGTTGATTTCCTGGTGCAGCGCGAGTGTCCACCTCTGGAGCCACGTCAACACCTCACCCCAATTCCTGCATTTGGCGAGCGCGGAGTGTCTGTCGCCCGCGGGTATCCAATAGGCGAGGAACGCAACCCACGGATCTTCGGAAATCGCAAACACGAAGTTGGTGTCGCGATAGACGAGCACCGGCACCTGAGACTCTGTGGAGCCGTAGGCCTGACCGTCACGGTACTGCCACTTAAAGTCCCGCAGGTCAAATCCCGCTTGTGTCAGACAGCGGCCGATGTCCTGCTTCTGCGCGTTTCCGAGTTGCAACATGGCAACAATCTACCAGCCAACGATGCACGCCGCGACGACTCGCGGTGCGGGACTCGAACCCCCGACCCGGCGGTTAACAACCGATCGGCACATCTGGATGATGTGCCGATTGGTCTGACGATACTCCTCGCGTTGCGCGCCGCGCGTGCTCGCTTTATGGATTCGATTAATCTCGGGGCGCGCGGTGTCAACCTGAACGCACCTGAATACCTAGAAAGTTGCGCGCTGCCGTGTCGCCCTATTAATCGTTGGCGCTTTACGTTTGTCATCCACCTTTTACCATGAGGGCAGTGAGAATGCTGGCGGCAAGTGATGCACAGAACGTGCTGGCGGTGCCGAAGCGGCTAGTCGAACTGAAGGGGAGGCCCGCTGACTTCACAGTGCTGGCGCAGGAGCTGAAGGGCCACGGGGCCGAAGTCGTCGTCGAGGGTGGCGTCACGTATCTCCACGCGGTTGAAATCGACAACGCGACGACCATCGAAGACGCAATCGAGCGGGCCAAGCGCCTGGTGACTCACGCGAATGGCGCCGCGACCGTCTTCAGTCACGTATACCAGAAGGTGATCGGCGTCGACATCGTTGAGGCGCGGCCTGACGGGGCGACCACTCGTTATTCCCTCGACATGGTGCCTCGCCTGGCAGGTATCTACTTCACGACAGGACATCCTCCGTTACGTGCTGTTGCTACCACCATGACCCCCACAGGTCAGTTGGTTACCGTTACCGGAACGGACGGCGTACCTCGTCAGCCGCCGCCGAGAGCCACTATCGCGGAGTGGGTCGAGATGGCGAGCACCGATCCCGATTCGGCACTGGCGCTGGAGATGATCGCGTCCGACGCGTCGAGATGGGCCGCCCTGTATCGCGCCGTCGAAGCGATCAAGCAGCGTGCGGGCAGCGAATGGCGTGCGGTTGTCGGCGATTACCTCGCGACGAAAGAGGAGATATTCAGCCACACCGCGAACGCGCCGACCCCGCGCGCTGTTGACAAGAGGCATCCGCCAAAGCATCAGCCGCCAAAGGAACCGATGACGCTGGTCGATGCCGAGCTGTTCGTCCGCCAAATGCTGGCCGCATTTCTGGAATGGCGGCGCAGCCGGGTTGCTACTTCACGAAACTGACGAGAGGACGCCGGTAGAGGGGATGGGAACACCGCACGTCCGGGACTTGAAATGAGTCGCTGACGTCCGGTGTTCCTTAGGGACAACAGTCGAGGGATGTCATGCGAGACGATGACGCAGCCTTAGCGGACGTGGCCCACGAGCATGGCCGATAATACGGTAGTTGGTCCGAATGCTGAGCTGCAGGACACCACTCCCGCGCGGTCTCGGAAATATCTCTTTGCCGACGAGTGCGGCAACTTCGATTTCTCTCGCGCAAGCGGCGCCTCCCGCTACTTCATTCTTGTGACTGTAGTCATGCCAGAATGCACGGTTGCCCACTCACTACTGGATTTGCGTCGAGAGCTTGCCTGGGAGGGTCTGGGACTGGAAACCGAGTTTCACGCCACAGCCGACTTGCAGGCGGTACGGGATCGCGTGTTTGCCACGATCGAACGCCACACCTTTCGAATTGACGCCACGATAATCGACAAGCGCAGGGCGCGGCCAAGCATTCACCCGACCGAAGAGAGGTTTTATCAATACGCTTGGTACTATCACCTCAAATACCTTGCACCGCGCATCGTTCGGCGCGACGAAGACCTGCTCGTTGTTGGTTCGTCTCTGGGGACGAAGAAGAAGCGCGCTGGCTTTTTGAGCGCGATCGGAGATGTGGTGGCGCAGGTCTCGCCGACGACCACATATAAGGCGGCAAGTTGGTCAGGGGATAGTGACCCGTGCCTTCTCGTCGCAGACTACTGCGCGTGGGCAATTCAGCGCAAATGGGAGACGGCCGACTCGCGATCGTATGTCCTGATCCAATCGAAAATCAAAAGCGAGTTCCCGCTCTTCGCCAACGGGCCGGTCGAGTATTACTGAAATGCTGAGCGGCTGACTAGCCAGATCACTCTGGCAGAGCCCGGGGGCTCTTGTCGTCAACCGCGTAATTACAGCATGGTGCTTCTTGTGTCTCAGAAGACTAGTCTGACCGCAACATAGTGACTGTGCGCTTCCAGTGGAAGTCACGGCTGTGGCGGCCATCGTGAAGCCTTCGTTACGGGCTTAACTCCCTACCCGTAGTATCGTTCCTAGCCTACGACCTCATAATCCGCCTCAGCAGCCGGCAACGCCGCCGGGTCCGACACGGCGGTCACGCGCGGCCGACTGTTGATCTCTTGCATCGCCTTGAGGTGGAGCTCGCCGAGCGTCAGGTTGATCCCGACGTTGACGTTCTGTTTCTGTCCGCCCCAGTTGCCGGAGTTCGCTCGTTCGGCGAGCCAGGTTCTGAGCTCCACCTGTTTGATCGTTTTCTGGAGTGCTTCGCGACTATCCGTTGGAGCTTCATCTAGGAGCTTCACGGCCTGATCGACGAGTGCGTCCGCGCCCCGGCGGCGCGCCTCTGGTAGCCGTGTCCGGGCCCCCTCCAAGTTGTACACCAGACGCGAGAGCGCGTCACGTCGCACAGACTCGTCCATCGACGCGGTCAGCGAGTCGGCCAAGGCGAGAAGAGACTGCCCGGAGCCGATCCACTCCTCGACGAAATCGAGCGGCGTGCACCCTTCGTCAGCGCGCGCTGCGAGCGCCGCAATGATACGGTCGGTCTTGGTGGTCGGGCTGACAGTCATTGTCCGAGAGGTGCCGCAGTCCGTGCCAGTGGGTGCATGAGGCGCAGATGACCGAGGACGAGGTGCTGAGGGGTGCGGATGCCCGGCGGGGCGTCGAGAGCCGCCTGCCGGCGTGCCGCGTCGCGGAGGACGGCGCGCGCCGCCTGGCGGAAGGCTATACGAGTCTCGGCGATTCGAGCTTTGGCGTCTGGGGCAAGCCGCTTCAGCAGTGTGGATAGCGTCGTGCGATCGACCGTGTGGTTCACGTCGAGCGCGATGGCGTCCGCTAGCTGGCCTACCGTGAAACCGCTACGCAGCCATCGGAGTAGGTAGTCGAGCTCCGTCGCGTCGGCGCCAAGCGTGTGTTGAGCGCGTGCCAGGAGCGCACGTTTGCACGAACGTCTGAGGGGCCAACCGGGCATGCGTGGACGGTCTCGTGGGTGCAGCCTGTTAATCGGACACGAGTGCGCGGCGGAAGGCAGCGCGGTGCCAGGGGCGGACGGCGGGACGGAATGAGTCGCGCGGAGGGACAGCAGGCGTGAGTGCTCTATTCCGTCTGGTCTAATTTAGCGGCTTCGAGATTGCAGCGCCATCGGAAACCCACGGTGCGCGTGGGTTTGGGTTCCAGGGATTTCGCGCCGCGATTTTTTCAGTGGGGTGTGTGCGCTCTGGGATTACCGGTCGCGCTACACGGGATTTTTTTGGGCCCGTAAGAGCAGGGGACGCGGTCGCTCAGAACCTGGTCGCCGGCGCGGTATGGGTCTCCTAGGAATTGAGGGGGGCCCTCGACGTCCCTCCGACCCTGGACCATTCCTTGGACCATTCTAGGGCGAGAAGCGGTGCAACGAAACGCAACACGGCGCTAACGCTCGATCGCGTCAACGCCGTGTTTCATAGGAGAATGCAGTCAGGTGCTGTCAGTCACCGCGCGCGCGGGGCACTTAGCAAACCGCCGCCTTCAGCCTCTCGGCCACCGCTCCAGTGAGGTGCAAACGACTACCGGGAATATACGAGTGCCGGCTGTGATGCGGTGATGGCGGGCGCGATCTCGCCGCAGCGAATACACGGCCTGTGGCACCCCGAAACGCGCGAGCACTACGACCGATCGGCTAGTCCAACTCGTAGTTCAGTAAGAACGGATATTCACTGGCG